>ENA-ORSX01000497-ORSX01000497.1-human-gut-metagenome-genome-assembly--contig:-NODE-497-length-41154-cov-5.599309_pt1 | contig 41154 bp, 42 predicted proteins | sample MGYA00241904_ERZ509172 | MGnify/ENA primary metagenome ERZ509172 (study PRJEB26280, sample SAMEA2338795) | human gut metagenome | biome: human gut; feature: human-associated habitat; material: faeces...
TACACATTGAAGCAGTAAGAAGTATCCGCAAGGACTTCAATTTCTCGATGTGTTTCAGTATATTTCAACACATTTTGAGTGGCAGGCGCTGGAAAAGATGCCTTCTGAAATCATGTCCTATCTGAGATGGAAGAAGGCTGAAATCCCGGCAGCGCTGGAAACAGAGCTGGTACAGGAAAAAGAGTCGGATCTGGAGATTTCGGATGCGGATTCAGACGTCCTTTTTGAAGAGGAACGAAGAAGCCTGAGTATGCAGGAATATCAGGAGCTAAAGGAGCTGGCGCTGAGGTCGGCGCGTGATTTCGAGAGGCTTTATCAGGCGATACCCGATAAAGAGAAAAGCTCTCTGCCGGTCAGAAAGACTTTTTACGGACAGGTCCCGCGGACAGCCTCGGAAATGTATGAGCATACCAAAAATGTGAATCAATACTATTTTGATGAGATAGGCGTTCCTGCGGACAATGAAGGGACGATATTGGAATGCAGGAGACGCGGATTTGAACAGCTCGAAAGTCAGGCGGATTTTTTGGACAACAGGGTGTTTGACGGAAGCTATGGTGAGAGCTGGACTCTGCGGAAGGTTTTAAGGCGCTTTATCTGGCACGACAGGATACACGGAAAGGCGATGTACCGGATGGCGGTCAAAACATTCGGAGCAGATGCCGTGCCGGATATCTTTTGTTTTGATACGCTCAGCGGATAAGGGACATATGCCCTTTCCGCTCGATGAAACAGTGCAGACTCCTGTTTATGGGACGTCAGATGAAAATGGACAGATTGGACCGTATCTGACGAAAGATTCGGAAAGGGATGAACTTCTTACAGAGCTGCTCGTGCCGGAAATCCGAAACGGCTATTATCTGCTGGTCGACTGGCAGGCGGAACCCGGAATGGCGACAGGAGCGGATATCCTGCATAGAGGCAGCTTTAATTTTACGTTGGGATTGTACGATACCGATACGGATACATTGTATTTTTGTAAGCTGGATACATAGGAAAATGGTATTGTGAAGGAAATAGAAGTGGATATCAGGCAGTATCAGAGGTCAGATTGCGAAGAACCGTCAGAATTTATGTGATGGTAAAGGAACGATAAATAGGGATGCTTCTTGTCCGAAGGGCAAGAAGATGGGCGGTGAAAGAACGATAAAAATTAGAATCTGTAGGAGGTAAGCAAAATGAAGAAAATGAAAGGCATTGCTATTTTACTATTTGCTATTTTGTTACAATTAGCCAGCACTGGAATGGAAATACTTACTTTAGGCATAGGTCTTGTTGGATTAGTCATTGCTATAATTGATGACGTAAAAAAAGAATAATAACTTCGAGCTTGTCGAAGTAAAAGAGGTAATAAAATCCCAGTTTGTTTGTATATTGATGATTATCTTGAAAAATATTTCACTTTCTCTTGATAGTTATTTTTACTCTGCTATATTATAATAGTGCAAACGAACTATGTGAGGTAATATGCTTATGAAAAAATATATTTCTATATTTTTGTGTCTTGCTTGTGTATTGACTTTAGTTGCGTGTGGAAAAAAAGCAGATCCTATTACGCTACCCCAAACCGACGAGATTACATCTATTGATATAACTGTCGGGGGAAACACAGTAAGTCATTCAGACAAAACTTGGATAAGTAAAATAATCGCCAATATTTCCAGTTCTGAACCGACTAAAAAGGAAAGTGTTCAAGATGTCCCACAAGCGGAAAGTTATATTAAGATTGACTTTCAGTTTGAGACAGGAACAAGTACACTTTTTGCATATGAGGACAGTGGGAAATACTATGTTGAACAGCCCTATGAGGGAATTTATAAGATTGATAGTCAACTGTACAGTCAGTTACAAGAAGCCAATTAAGTTACAGTTTAGGGGGGAATTATGTTTAGAAAAATGAGAAGATTTAAGCAGCAGCTTTCAGACGAAGAGTGTATTGCCGTGTTAAGATCGGAAACAAGAGGCGTACTGTCAATGCTCGGCGATGACGGCTATCCTTACGGCGTACCAATGAATCATTGGTATTATGAAGCTGATGGGAAATTATATTTTCACGGCGCAAAAGAAGGACATAAGATCGATGCGATTCAAAAATGCAGTAAGGTTTGTTATACTGTTTTTGATAAAGGTTACCGTAACAAAGACGAATGGGCGCTGAATGTTAAAAGCGTTGTTGTATTTGGCAAAATCAGCCCTGTTACCGACGAAGAAAAGGCAAATGTGATATGCACGGCGCTGTGCCGTAAATTCACAGATGATGAAGAATATTTAAAACGGGAATTAGAGGGTTTTCTTTCAAAGGTTCAATGCCTTGAGCTTACGCCTGAACATATAACAGGCAAACTTGTCAATGAGTCATGAATCAGGCAGCATTCCGGCCTGTATACATAAACCGGAACGCGATATGATTCCGGGACTTGACAAAAAACAAAAAATTCCCTATTCTGAATACAGTGACAGGAACGCGGCGCACAGCCGCCGCATAAGATAATGATAGATCGTTTTAAATCATATACAGAAATGCTTTGAACGGAAAGAGTATGCAGATTTTGGAAGCGCCAGAGAGGGAGTGCCGCCGGCTGAGAGCAGTCCCAGTGTTCCATTGCAGAAAGTGCATCCGGGAGCAGACCTTGCGAAGCGCCCAAAGGCGGATTGAGCAGGGGACGGACAGCGCACGTTACGCGCTTTGAGGGCAGGGTTTTTTAATCCTGAATGAGAGTGGAACCGCGGAATTTTTCGTCTCTTTGCAGAGCGAAGGATTCCTTTTTTTGTGCATACTTTTTCAGCGCATAAAATCTCAGAATACCAACCGTTTTTTATCTGCCGTCCGGCAGCACCTTTGGAGTCTATAGACGGCAGATATACATCGGAAGACAGTCAATAAAATTAAGAAAGGATGGGGGAAATGGGACTGATAAAAGGACTGAAAGAAGAGATACGCATCATCCGGGAACGGGACCCGGCTATCCATTCGTCGCTGGAAGTGCTTTTGTATCCGAGCTTAAAAGCGATGGTGCATTACCGGATGGCGCACAAGCTGTATGTATCGGGGCATTATTTCCTCGCAAGATGGCTGTCACAGCGGGGGGCAAGGAAGAGCGGCATCGAGATACATCCGGGCGCGAAGATTGGAAAAGGCTTTTTCGTGGATCATGGTCACGGGGTTGTGATAGGCGAGACTGCCGAGATTGGAAACAACGTGACGCTATATCAGGGCGTAACATTGGGCGGAACGGGCAAAGAGCAGGGAAAGCGTCATCCGACCATTGGTGATAATGTGATGATAAGCGCGGGGGCAAAGGTGCTCGGGTCTTTCACGATAGGAGAAAATTCCAAGATAGGAGCGGGGAGTGTGGTGCTTTCGGCAGTGCCGCCCAATTCCACGGTGGTGGGCGTGCCGGGGCGCGTGGTGTGCCGGAACTGTAAGCCCCCGCAGCCGCCGAGGGAAACGCTGGACCAGATACATCTGCCCGACCCGGTGCGCGAGGATATCGCCAATCTGCAAAAATCAAACAGCGAGCTGATAGAGCGGGTTTTGGAGCTGGAGCAGCGGCTGGAAAAAGCGGGTCAATAAGCCATATAAATATACAAAAACAGATAATGCCGCAAAAAGTGGCAGAATGAGAGGTAAATATGAAAATCTACAACACGCTGACGAAGAAAAAAGAAGAATTTGTCCCGATAGAGCCGGGCAAGGTGCGGATGTATGTATGCGGCCCTACCGTATACAACCTAATCCATATCGGCAACGCGCGTCCGATGATCGTGTTCGATACGGTGCGCCGCTACATGGAGCATAAGGGCTATGAAGTCAATTATGTCAGCAATTTTACAGACGTGGACGATAAGATAATCAAAAAGTCGGTGGAAGAGGGCGTTTCCGCAGAAGTAATCTCCGAGCGTTACATCGAGGAGTGCAAAAAAGACATGGCATCCGTGAACGTGCGCCCTGCGACCGTTCATCCGCAGGCGACAAAAGAGATTGCGGGCATGGAGGAGATGATAGAAACGCTGATAGAGAAGGGACACGCTTATCCGGCGGCGGACGGCACGGTCTATTTCCGTACGAGAAGCTTTAAGGAATATGGCAAGCTTTCCCACAAAAATCTGGATGATTTAGAAGGCGGTAAGCGTTCCCTGCTCGTTTCGGGACAGGACCAGAAGGAGGACCCGCTTGATTTCGTGCTCTGGAAGCCGAAAAAAGAAGGCGAGCCCGCGTGGGAATCTCCGTGGTGCGAAGGGCGTCCGGGCTGGCACATCGAGTGCTCCGTGATGAGCAAAAAATATCTGGGCGATGAGATAGACATTCATGCAGGCGGTGAGGATTTGATATTCCCTCATCATGAAAACGAAATCGCACAGTCCGAGGCTGCAAACGGCAAAAACTTTGCGCGTTACTGGATGCACAACGCCTTTTTAAATATCGATAATCATAAGATGAGCAAATCCGCAGGAAACTTTTTCACGGTGCGCGATATCGTGGCAAAATACGACCCGATGGTGCTGCGTTTCTTCATGCTTTCGGCACATTACAGAAGCCCCTTAAACTTCTCGGCAGAACTGATGGAAGCTGCGGCAAACGGTCTTGACCGTATCAGAACGGCGGTTTCCACGCTGGCGTTCAAAGCGCAGAATGCGGAAGTGGCAGAGCTTTCCGATGCGGAAAAAGAGCTTCTGGAAAAGGCGCAGGCATATGCGGATAAATTCGATCAGGCAATGGATGACGATTTCAACACGGCGGATGCTCTGGCAGCTATTTTCGAGCTGGTGAAATTTGCAAACACGCTGGGCGAGGAGAGCCATTCCAAAGCCTTCTGGAACGCGCTGGGCGAGGAGATAAAAACGCTGGCGGACATCTGCGGTCTGACCGTTGAGACAAAGCAGGAGCTTCTGGCAGAGGACATCGAAGCGCTTATCCAGGAACGTCAGGATGCTCGTAAGGCGAAAAATTTCGCAAGGGCGGATGAGATAAGAAACGAGCTGCTGGAAAAAGGTATCGTTCTGGAAGATACCCGTGAGGGAGTGAAATGGAAGAGAGCATGAGCCTGCTTTTGGGGATAAGAGATGTATTTGGCTGCAAAAATGTGGATATCCGCACCTATTCTCCGCTGACGCTGGCATTTGTGGGAGACTGCATTTATGATCTGGTGATACGAACGGTCGTGGTGGAGCGCGGCAATACCGCGCCCAACACCCTTCATCAGAAAAAGAGCGCCGTCGTAAAAGCGCAGGCACAGGCGGCGCAGGCGGAGGCGGTCTTCGGGGAGCTGACGGAGGAGGAACAGGCGGTTTATAAAAGAGGGCGCAATGCCCATTCCCATTCCTCTGCTAAAAACGCATCCATCGGGGATTACCGCAAGGCGACGGGACTGGAGGCGCTGTACGGATTTTTGTATCTGACAGACCGGACGGAGCGCCTTTTGTATCTGGTGAAAAAAAGCCTTGAGCTGACAGGAACTGAGCTTTGAGCTGTTAAAAAAGGAGACAACGCAAATGCGCTATGAAGAATTTACAATAGAGGGAAGAAACGCTGTGATAGAAGCGTACCGGGCGGGACGTCCCATCGACAAGCTGTTCATACTGGATGGATGTCAGGACGGCCCTGTTCTGACGATAAAGAGAGAGGCAAAGGCAAAGGGAACGCCTGTGAAATTTGTAACCAAGGAACGCCTTGATCAGCTTTCCGAGACGGGCCATCATCAGGGTGTGATCGCCTATGCTGCGGCATATGAATATGCAGAGGTGGAGGAGATTCTGGAAAATGCCCGTAAAAAGGGAGAGCCTCCGTTCGTTTTCCTTCTGGATAATATTGAAGACCCTCATAATCTGGGCGCCATCATACGAACGGCGAACCTTGCGGGGGCACACGGGGTGATCGTGCCCAAAAACAGAGCGGCAGGGCTGACTGCGGTAGTGGCAAAGACGAGCGCGGGAGCGTTGAATTTTACGCCGGTTGCAAGAGTGACCAATCTGGCAAAGACGATAGAAGAGCTGAAAAAAGAAGGAATCTGGTTTGTGTGCGCGGATATGGGAGGCACGCAGATGTACGACCTGAACCTGAAAGGTCCTATCGGCCTTGTGATAGGGAATGAAGGCGAAGGAGTAGGCCGCCTTGTCCGTGAAAAATGCGATATGATCGCTTCTATCCCGATGAAGGGAGATATTGATTCCCTGAACGCATCGGTAGCGGCGGGAGTTCTGGCTTATGAGATAGTGCGCCAGCGCCTGAAATCGTAACGGAGAAAGCATTTTGCGGCAGGAAAGCGGAAGGCGCGCGGCAGAGAACGGGAGCGGCATGGAAAAATACGAAGAATGTACGGATGAAGAACTGATACAGAGCCTGCGGGACGGAGACGGCAGGGTAATGGATTTTCTGATGGAAAAATATAAGGGACTCGTGCGGAGCAAGGCAAAATCCATGTATCTTCTTGGCGCGGACGGAGAGGACCTGATACAGGAAGGGATGATAGGTCTGTTCAAGGCGGTGAGGGATTATGACGCGGGAAGGGATGCAAGCTTTTTTACGTTTGCGGATTTGTGCATTTCCCGCCAGATGTACACTGCGGTGCAGGCCTCGACCCGCAAAAAACACGCGCCGCTGAACCGCTACGTTTCTTTGAGTCAGGAAGCTTTTCAGGAAGATGAAAACGGCGGAAGAGTGGTATTTGAGCCGGAAGACAGCAGGGAGCGCAATCCGGAGGAGCTGGTGATAGCGCGGGAAAACGTAGAGCTTCTGGAAAAGACGATAGAAAAGGAACTGAGCCCGCTGGAAAAGCAGGTTTTGGACCTGCATCTGACCGGGATGGGATATGTTCAGATAGCCCGCGTGCTCGGCCGGGATGCAAAAAGTACGGACAACGCGCTGCAGCGTATCAGAGGAAAGTTAAAGCGTGCGCTTTTGCGTAATGGAAAGGAAAACGCAGGATAACGCAGATGGAAGATTTTTTGGAAAGAAAAGGAGACAGCGTGCAGGATCAGGCGGTGGCGTTTCGCAGGCCCCGCCTGTTTCCGTTGACGGCGATACATGAAAGGCAGCCGGAGCAGGGGCTTTTTTACAGGGAGGACGGCAGGGCGTTCCTGCGCCTCTGGATGAAAAATGCCTGCGACCTGGAGCTGTATGCGGGAAAAAGAAAATTTATCTTTCTGGAGGTGGAGCGGAATGTATGGGAGGTGAGCCTTCCGCTCCTGCCGGGATTTTATTATGTGACGCTGGCGGTCAACGGCGTGGAGGTGCTGAGCCCGTTTTTACCTATCGGATACGGAAATTCCCGGCCGTGCAATTATCTGGAAATAGAGCCGGTGAAGGAAGAATATGCGCGGCATAAGGTTCCCCACGGAGATGTGCGGCACGAATACTTTTTTTCGGAGACGACGGGGCGGGAGGAATGCTGTCTCGTCTATGTTCCGCCGGAACAGTATGTGGAGGAGGCGTTGCCCGTTCTGTATTTGCAGCACGGTTTTGGGGAAAATGAGACGAGCTGGGTATGGCATGGGAGGATAGCCAACATTATGGACAACCTGCTGGCGCAGGAAAAGGTCAGGCCGATGCTGGTCGTAATGGCGGACGGGATGCTCAGGAGTCCGGAAGACGAAAAAGAGCTGGAGCATACGCTGTTCCCGGCTTTTTTTAAAGCGGATATGATGCCTTTTATCGAGGGGAGATATGAGGTCAGGACGGACAGGGAGGGACGCGCCATAGCGGGACTGTCGATGGGATCGATGCAGGCTGCGATGACGGCCTTTGGAAATCCTGAGCTGTTTGGCTGGATAGGATTGTTTTCGGGATTTTTACGCAACTATATCGGTGTGGAGGAGGCGGATGATACGCATCTGCGCGCTGTCCTGCAAAATCCGAAAATATTCAATGAAAACTGCCGGCTTTTATTTCGGGCGATGGGGCGGGAGGATGTGTTTTTCTCCTATTTTATGGAAGAGGATGAAATGTGCGAGGAAAGCGGGCTGAAGCAGGTGCGCAGGGTGTATGAGGGCGGTCATGACTGGAACGTGTGGAGGCAGTGTGCACTGGAATTTCTGCCGAGGCTGTTTGAAGACTGACCGGAAAAATGGCTGGTATTGCGCCGTACAGTATGCTATACTGTACAAAAGGGGGTACAAAATTATGGTAAAGCGCAGAACTTCCTTCTGAGCGGTCAGAAGGGAATATGACGCCGCAGAGGCGGTGTAGATAAAAAGACAGATTCCTTCTGCCGCATATTTTTCTGAAAACAGAGGAATATCAGGAGGAATTGTAATGAAAAAAATAAGACAAAAAAATAATCTTTGGTTTGCCGGCGCGTGGATATGTATTTTTGCGAGCAATCTATTCGCGGTGGCGCTGCAGTTTTTAAAAGGGGACGTTCTGGACCAGGCGCTTTTGAAGGAAGCGGGAAAGACGGCGGGAGCCGCGCTTTTGCTGATAGTGATGATATTGTGCGAGACGGGCTTTTATTTCTGCTTCCGTCTGTTTCAGGAACGGTTTGTCACCGGATGTACCGGATGCCTGAAACAGGAGATATTCCGGAGCACTTTAAACAGGAACTATATCTCCTATCGCGAAAAGCAGACGGGGGAATATCTGGCGAAGTACACGAACGAGGCGGATACGGTCCGGTCGCGTTACCTTTCCATGCAGCTTGTGTTCTGGGATATTTTTCTGAAAGTAGTTTTTGTGGGAGCCGCGCTGTTTATTTTAAACGTGCGTATCGCGGTGGTGACATTCGTCCTTTTGACGATGCCGCTTTATGTGCCGAAGCTGATAGAGAAGAAGCTTGTGGCTGCGCAGGAGGAATATCTGGAAGCGGTGAAGGAGAACCTTGCGGCGGTAAACGACTGGCTTTCGGGAATGGAGGTCATCAAGAACTTTTCACTGGAAGCAAAGATTATGGAACGGTTCGGGAAGAGCTGCAGCAACATGACGGACCGGATGTGGAGGGACGGAAAGCTGGGAGCGGTCTCGCAGCTTTTGACAACGCTCATTTCCTATCTTTCTTATTTTATCGTACTGGTATGTGCGGCATGGCTTGTTGTTATCGGAGAGTTTTCGGCAGGAGATTTTTTTGTGGCGGTCGGTATGATAGACCAGCTTTCTTATCCGCTCGTTTCTCTGGCGGAGGTGATACGGCAGCTGATAGCGGTCAGACCGGCGTGCGCGGAGATAGAGAGCTTCCTTGGCTCGGCAGAGACGGAGGGAGACGGACTTCAGGGATTTGGGGAACGCATCGAGTTTTCCGGCGTTTCATTTTCCTATGACAAAAAAGTCCCTGTGCTGCGCGATTTTGACCTTGCGGTGGAAAAGGGAAAGAGATACCTGCTCAAGGGGCCCAGCGGCTGCGGAAAGACGACGGCGGTAAACCTTTTGCTCCGGTACTATGATGCGGACAGCGGAAGCCTGACGGTCGACGGACAGCCTATCGGGCGATGGCAGAATACCTACGGCTGCATGACGGTAGTGCGTCAGGAGGCGGTGCTGTTCTGCGATACGCTGAGGAATAACCTGACGATGTATGAGGATATTCCGGATGATACGCTGATAGCCCTGCTCCATGACGTAGGTCTGGACAAATATGCGGATAAAGAGTCGCTGGACAGCGTGATAGCGGAAAACGGCTCCAATCTGTCAGGCGGGGAAAAGAAGCGGATATGTTTTGCAAGGGCGATGCTCAGGAATACGGACGTGCTGATACTGGATGAACCTCTGGCGAATCTGGATGAAGAGACGGCAGGGAAGATAGAGGACCTCATCCTCTCCCTGAAAGAACGGACAGTACTCGTCGTATCCCATCAGTTCACAAAGGAAAAGACAGCTCTGTTCGATAAGGTTGTCGAGCTTGGGACAGCAGGCTAAATTTTAAGATTTATCGTATCAGCTCAGCCTGAGGCTGGGCTGATATAAATTTAACGGGCCGTTCGTAATGCGTAGCGGCGTTTGATATGAAAAAAAGGTATCCGCAGGAGGCGCGGATGGGATAGAGGATGAAAGTGTTGAAGGACAATACAGATAAAACAGATATTTTCAGGGAGTTTCCGGAAATATTAAAGGAGGAGCTGACGCCGGCATTCGGCTGTACGGAGCCGATAGCGATAGCCTACTGCGCGTCGAAGCTGCGGGATGTGCTGGGCTGTGCGCCGGAAAGCATTCTGGTGGAGGCATCCGGTAATATCATCAAAAATGTAAAGAGCGTGATAGTACCGAACACGGGAGGGCTAAAGGGTATCGCTGCGGCTGCGGCTGCCGGGATAGCGGCAGGGCGCACGGAAAGAAAGCTGGAAGTCATCGCGGAGGTATCGCAGGAAGAAAAGCAGAAGATACGCGAATGCCTGGAACGGATTGGAATCGAGATAAGAGCGCTGGAGGACGGCGATAAGCTGGATATCCGCATGACGGGAGAAGGAAACGGTCATACGGCGTTTGTGCGGGTGGCAAAGTATCATTCCAATATTGTGAGGATAGAGAAGGACGGAGCTGTTTTGCTGGAAGCAGCAGAGGAGAACGCGCCGGTTTCTGAGAAAAAAGCGGACAGGAGCGGACTTTGCATTGAAAATATTGTTGCATTCGCAGAAAGGGCAGAGCTTTCGACAGTCAAGGAAATGCTGGAACGTCAGATAAAATATAATTATGCGATAGCGCAGGAAGGTCTGGAGCATGAGTGGGGAGCGAATATCGGAAATGTTCTTTTAAAGAGCAGAGGGAGCGATGTGAGAAACCGCGCGGTAGCACTGGCGGCAGCCGGTTCCGATGCGCGCATGAGCGGCTGCGAGCTTCCGGTAGTGATCAACTCGGGCAGCGGGAATCAGGGCATCACGGTTTCGGTCCCTGTTATCGAATATGCAAGACATCTGGGTGTTTCTCAGGAATCGCTTTACAGAGCGCTTCTTGTGTCGAACCTTATCGCCATTCATTTGAAATCCGGAATTGGTCCGCTCTCAGCCTTTTGCGGGGCAGTGAGCGCAGGCTGCGCGGCGGGCTGTGGTATCGCGTGGCTGTGCGGCGGCGGGCTGGAGGAGGTTTCCCATACGCTTGTCAATGCAATAGCGATAGTCTCGGGAATCGTCTGCGACGGGGCAAAGCCGTCCTGTGCGGGAAAGATAGCAGCATCGGTGGATGCCGGGATACTGGGTTATGATATGTACTGTCAGGGACAGCAGTTTTTGGCGGAGGACGGAATCGTTTCAAAGGGCGTAGAAAATACCATCCGCAATATTTACCGCCTCGGCGCGCGCGGGATGTGCGAAACGGACGAGGAGATAATCCGCATCATGACGCATTGTGACTGAGAAGGATTTTATAAGAACAGAGCAACAGCCATCCTGAGCCGTAAGGGAAAAGGATGGCTGTTTTAGTATGTGGCACGCCCGGAGGGCGCACTACGAAAAAATCCCGGAAAGCTGATAAAATCAACCTTTCCGGGATTCTCTATACGAGCTGCTGACGGGAATCGGACCCGTGACCTCCGCACTACCAATGCGACGCTCTACCGACTGAGCCACAGCAGCTTATGCCCTGTTGTGTGTTTTGTGCCTCACAACGAATCAAATTATATCATGAGAAATTCCGGGTGTCAACAAAAAAAATCATATCATGAAAAATATTTTTCATGTTTTGTCGGAAAAGAAGGAAAATACTATTTGTTTGCGCACATTCCGGTCCGAAACTGAAGCGGTGTCTGCCCGTAAGCTTTTCGAAACTGGCGGCAGAAGGAGGGAGAGTCGGTAAAGCCGCAGGAGTAGGCAATATCCGTAATGGAGCGTTCTGTTTCAGCGAGAAGACTGCAGGCCTCCCGCAGCCGAAGGAGAAGGAGGTACTGCTGGATGCTTTTTCCGGAGCAGGTAATGAAGGTTTTATATAGATAGGAACGGCTCACACCGACATACCGGGCAAGCTGCTCTATTTTTACAGGATAGCTGAAATTATGTTTCAGATATTCTGTTGCCTGATGAAAATAGAGCCTTTGAGCAGAAGAAGTATTTTTACAATTGGTTTCAAGGATGCAGGCATTTTCCGGAATCATGGAGCCTGTGCCCGGAGTATCCGTATGCATACAGGAAAACAGAAGATAAAAGTGACCAAGTATTTCCAGAAAATTCAGACGTTGATCATGAAAATGCGATTCGAAGATTTCTGCCTGGCGGATCAACATGCTTCCTTTTGTATCGTCATCCGAATGAAAAACCGGATTATTATTAGAAAAACCGCAGCTTGCAAGCAACGGTTCAGCGCCTGCACCGTCGAAAGCTATCCAGGTATAGTCCCAGGGGTCTTCGGAATCGGCCATATATTTGGTGGTTTCACCGGGCAGAATCAGGAAGGCGTCTCCCTGTTTCAGAGAATATTCCATTCCTTGACGCAGATAGATTCCTTTTCCGTTTCGGATAAAATGGATCAGATAATGGGAGCGGATTGCCGGACCGAAGGAGTGGTTTGGCGTGCAGGACTCGCTTCCGCAGTAGTACAGCCGTACCCCTACACCGGTTTCCGATTCCTTCAGCAGCCGGGTGGTTTCCCGGGAGGAGCCTCGCTCTGTGTTGATATATGTATTTTCATTTTCCATGGGAATCAGCCTCCTTTCTGGTATAAAGCAACATAAATACAATGAAATGAAACAATAATTCTAGCAGAAATCGTCTTATGTTTCTAAAATATATCTTAACAGGAATATTTTACAGGAAACATAATTCTAATGCAATAACAGGAGGAGTCAGTCATGGTAAAAATTACATTTATGGGAGCGGGGAGCACTGTTTTTGCCCGAAATGTATTGGGAGATTGTATGTGTACGCCTGCGCTTCGCGATGCAAAGATTGCTTTGTATGATATTGATGAAAAGCGTTTAAAGGAGTCGGAAATCATTCTGAAAGCGCTCAATCACAATGTAAATGAGGATCGGGCTTGTATCACAACCTATCTGGGGGTGGAAAACCGTAAAGATGCATTGAGGGATGCGGATTTTGTGGTAAATGCGATTCAGGTGGGAGGCTATGAGCCATGTACCGTAACAGATTTTGAGATTCCAAAGAAATACGGCCTTCGTCAGACCATTGGGGATACACTTGGAATTGGAGGAATCATGCGGGGCTTGCGCACTATTCCGGTTATGGAGGAATTCGCAAGAGATATGGAGGAGGTATGCCCCAATACGCTTTTCTTAAATTACACCAATCCCATGGCAATTTTGACCGGATATATGCAGCGGTACACAAAAATCAGGACAGTGGGTCTTTGTCATAGTGTTCAGGTTTGTACGGAAGGGCTTTTGAAAGGTCTCGGAATGGAGGACAGACTGGAGGGCGCCACCGATTTGATTGCAGGAATCAATCATATGGCGTGGCTGTTAGATGTGCGTGACCGTGATGGAAAGGATCTGTATCCGGAGATTAAAGCGCGTGCGTTGAAGAAAAATGCAGAAGAAAAGCATAGCGATATGATCCGATATGAGTATATCCGGAACCTGGGCTATTATTGCACAGAATCCAGCGAACATAATTCGGAATACAATCCGTTTTATATCAAGAGCCGTTACCCGGAGCTGATCGAGCGTTACAATATTCCGCTGGACGAGTATCCCAGACGATGTGTGAATCAGATCGCAGGTTGGGAAGAGGAGCGGGACAATATCCTGAAGGATGGAAAGATTACTCATGAGCGCTCCAGAGAATATGCTTCTTATATTATGGAAGCGGTGGTAACAAATAAGCCATATCAGATTGGAGGAAACGTGCTCAATACCGGTTTGATCGACAATCTGCCTGCGGATGCCTGTGTGGAGGTTCCCTGTCTGGTCAATGGAAACGGAATCAATCCCTGTCATGTGGGACGGCTGCCGGTTCAGCTTGCGGCTATGAACCAGACAAATATCAACGTTCAGCTGCTTACCATAGAGGCTGCAAGAACCCGTGACAGAAATCATATCTATCAGGCGGCTATGTTAGATCCGCATACGGCGGCAGAGCTGTCTGTGGATGATATTCGAAGCATGTGTGATGAGCTGATCGAAGCGCATGGAGCATATATGGAGATGTATAAATAATTTTTTAGAGGGGTGAAGGAGAGTGCATATGTACTTTCTTTCGCCCCGTCTTTTATATTTCAAAATAAAGATCATGCTGAGCGGACAGGGGAATGGACAAACCCGTGGTAAACGGCTATACTGATAATTGGAAATTTCAGAGATGACCGGAGGAATCAGATGGCTTATCATATCGCAGTCTGCGACGACAGCAGGACGGACACGGAATATACGCGGCAGCTTTTGGAAAAATGGGCAGAACAGAGGAAGACGGAAATAAGGCTGGAGACGTTTGTATCTGCGGAAAGCTTTCTGTTTGAATATGAAGAGGACAAAACGTGGGACATCCTGCTCCTCGATATCGAGATGGGACAGATGGATGGCGTGGAAATGGCACGCAGGGTGCGCCGCGAAAACGGGACGGTGCAGATTGTTTTTATCACGGGATATTCGGATTATATTGCGGAGGGCTATGATGTTGAGGCGCTGCATTATCTGATGAAGCCCGTTCATGAAGAGCGTCTGTTCGCGGTGCTCGACAGGGCGGTAACAAAGTTAAAACAGGAGGAACGCTGCCTGAATCTGGAGCTTTCCGGGGAGATGGTACGGATTCCCTTTTATGAGATACGCTATCTGGATGTGCATCAGAATTATGTGACGGTTCATGCCGGAGAGGATTACCGGGTCAAGCGGACGCTGAGCGAGTTTGAAAAGGAGCTGGATAGCAGGTTTGTGCGTGCGGGCCGCGCGCTCATCCTGAATCTGAAATATATCAAGCGGGTGACAAAGACGGAGGTGTGGCTTTCCAACGGTACGGTGCTTCCGCTGCCGAGAGGGGCGTATGAGCCGCTGAACAGGGCTATCATCGAGGCGGAATGACGGTTGCTGTGAACAGCAGCGATGACCGGTCAATGAGTAAAGAAATATTTTGACATTATGGTGCGGAATGGGTATAATATGCTTAACAAGAGAGCCGTTGGTCAGTGTACACCTGACCGTCGGTATGTAGAGACTTAAAAAGTAGCGCCTTACTTTACCAGAGCAGGGGCGCTACTTTTTGCGTGTCGTGTAGATAACAAGAGTTATAACAGCGCAAAGCATTGTTACAAAGGTAAATAATCCCTCATAAGTAACCATAAGCACCAACCTCCTTTCGCATAGCGTCCGGCGGCTGACATAGCACCCCAACGGCTCCCTGGATAAGCATATTATGTGTTTGTAAAGAAAGATATCATATTTGGGGCGAAACAACAAGGAAATACAAAATATTATTTCATGAAAAAACAACAAAACGATAATCGTACAGGAAGGATAAGATGAAGCTTTTTACAAAACAGATAAACCGCCAGCTGGACGAATACCAGCGGGAGCTTATCGATACCCACTATCAGGAAGTGGAAAATATGTACCGGCAGATGCGCGGCTGGCGGCACGATTACCGCAATCACATCCAGACCATCAAGGCGCTGGCAGAAAACGGCGATATGGAAGCTGTCATGCAGTATCTGGACGGTCTGGAATTGGATCTGAATACGGTGGACACGGTGATAAAGACGGGAAACGCCATGGCAGATGCGATATTAAACAGCAAGATTTCGCTGGCGCGTTCAAAAAATATCGAAGTGCATGTGGACGCGCATATTCCGGTAAAGTTAAAAATGTCGGAGCTGGATTTATGCGTTATTCTGGGCAACCTGTTCGATAATGCGATAGAGGCGAGCATGAAGCTGCCGGAAGGCGGCAGGATGATACGCGTCTATATGGATATGAAAAATACGCAGCTCTATATTTCCTTTACGAACTTTACAGCGACCGGCAAGCTGGAAAAGGTGGGTAGGCTGTTCCGCACGAGCAAGGGCAAGGGACACGGCTTCGGGCTGATACGTATCGACGCCATTGTTGAGCGGCTGGGCGGATATTTAAGCCGCAATTCGGAAGAAGGGGCGTTTACGACGGAAATCCTGATTCCCCAGACCTGACAAAAGCAGGAAGATTTTTAATGCGTGCAGTTCGTCCCCAAAATCAAACGATTCATCCCCCGGAACGTGCCGGGGGATTTTTTTGTGGTATGGTAAGGATGCTTTTAAAAGAAAAGAGGAAAGAATAGCTGACTGAGAGCGGAATGAGAGGGAAATATGGGAGAAAGTAAGACAAAAAAAGAAAAACAAAAATATTCCATCTGGCAGAATACCGCCTACATGCTTAAAAACGCATGGCATATCGAAAAGAGCGTGATATGGCTCTGCATCGCGGTGGCTGTTATCGGCACGGCAAAAACGACGGCTGAGCTTTTTATCGCGCCTGCGATATTAAATAAGGTCGAACAGGCGGCATCGCTTGCAGAGCTTATGGGTGTGATAGCGGTGTTTGCGGGGACGTTGTTTGTATTGGCGGGACTGGAAGGATATGTAAATGAGAATACGATATTCGGAAGGGTACAGATACGGACGCAGATTTTAAATGAACTTTCGCAAAAGAGGGAATCCACTTCCTATCAGAATCTGCTGGACACAAGATTTCTGCAAAAATATGACATGGCGCAGGGAGCGGCTTCTGGAAATACCTCTCCGACGGAGGCGATTTGGGATACGTGGTCGGAAATTTTAAAAAGTGTGTTCGGGTTGATTATTTATCTGATGATGATGGCGGTTCTGAGCCCGGGGATAATTTTGGTTTCAGCGGTGACAGCGATGCTTTCGTTTGCCATCGGAAAATGGGCGGGGGAGGAGAGCTGGAAAAGAAAAGAAGATATTGAAGAAGCAAACAAAAAATTACGGTTTGTGTCACAGAAGGTAAGTGACCGACACAGCGCAAAAGACATTAGGATGTTTGATATGCAGGGCTGGATGGAAAAAATCTGGGACGAGGGAATGGCGGTCCGCGGACATTTTCACGGAAGAAAGGAAAAAATCCTGTATGTCGGGGATTTGGCTGTTGTACTGATACATTTTGTACAGAATGTGCTGATATATGGATATCTGATCGTTATGGCACTGAACGGGAAGATATCGGCATCGCAGTTTCTTTTGTATCTCGGCGTTGCAAGGGGGATAGGCACATGGGTAGATGGGATTTTGACTCAGTTTAATGAACTGCATAAGCAAAACGGCAAGTTAAACAGCGTCAGGGAATGCCTGGAATGGAAGGAGCCTTTTTTGTTTGAAGAGGGCAAGCCGCTTTCCAAAAAACAGCCTGCCTATGAGATTCGGCTGGAAAATGTTTCCTTTCGTTATCCGGAAGCGCAGAAAGATACGGTCAGTCATATGAATCTGACGGTCAATTCCGGGGAGAAGCTTGCGATCGTGGGCTTGAACGGAGCTGGTAAAACGACTCTTGTGAAACTGCTCTGCGGATTTTTAGACCCGACAGAAGGAAGGGTTTTATTAAACGGGCAGGATATCCGTCAGTATAACCGGCGGGATTATTATGAACTGTTTTCTGCGGTATTTCAGGAATTTTCTATTCTGGACTGCAGTGTGGCGGAAAACGTATCCCAGAAGCCGGGCGACGGTGACCGGAAAAAAGTACAAAAATGTCTCGAGCAGGCGGGGATTTGGGAAAAAGTACGGTCTCTTCCGAAAGGGATGGATACGCCTCTTGGAAAAAACATATATGAGGACGGTGTAGAGCTGTCCGGCGGGCAGACCCAGAGACTGGTGTTGGCGCGGGCGCTCTATAAAGACCCTGGAATCCTTGTGTTGGATGAGCCGACAGCGTCGCTGGACCCCATTGCGGAAAATGATATTTATCAAAAATATGAAAGCATGACAAAGGGAAAAACGTCTCTGTTTATATCCCATCGTCTGGCGTCTACACAGTTTTGCGACCGGATTATATTTTTAGCGGACGGACGGGTCGCAGAGGAGGGCACGCACAAAGAACTGCTGGAGCTTGGAAAAGAGTACGCGAAGTTGTTTGAGGTGCAGAGCCGCTATTACAGGGAAGGGGAGCAGAAGGATGGAGAATAAGAAAAAAATATCAGCCAGGGAGGCATGGAATTATCATTTGCGTGCATGGAAAATTTATACAGAAATGAAACCGGGGCTGTTTCTTTCTTACCTGTGCGAAGCAGCGCTTGCGGCGGCAGTCCCCTATGTAGACATATGGCTTTCGGCGAGATTTGTGGATGAATTGGCAGGAAACAGGGATGCCGCGATGTTGTGGAAGCTTGCGGCGGCGCTTCTTGTGACGGAGATGCTGCTCGGGATGTGTCTTTTTGCGGCAAGGCACTGGAAAGAATATTATAAAGAAGGACTATTATTTTGTCTCGATGAAAAAATTTATGTAAAAAAATTTCTGGAGATAGATTTTCCGGATATGGATGACCAGCATACGCATGAACTGTACAGTCAGATTGGGCAGAACAGGCAATGGATGGGATGGGGAACGGTAAAGACAGTGTGCATCGGCATGGAACAGGTGTTGGGAGCCGGATTCCAGATTCTTGGCGGCATCGGTCTTTCGATAACCCTGTTTACCAAAAAGGTTTCAGCAGGAAGCGGTCTGGAATTTTTGAATCATCCGGTATTTATTCTGGTAACTGTGTTTTTGCTGCTTTCAGTTACCGCTCTTGTTCCGTTCTGCACGAAAAAGAACATGTCTTATTGGGTAAAATATGCAGAAATGGCCAAGTGGGGAAACAGAGTATTCGGCTTTTGGGGCTTTGAGGTGCCGGATTCGGAAAACAGGGCTTTGGATATGAGGATATATCGCCAGGATGAAATAGGACGATATTATCTGAATCTGGACCATTCCTTTGCGCCGGCCTCCCAGATAGCATGCTGGGCGAGAGGGCCGATGGGATTGTGGGGAGCGCTGGCAGGCGGCGCGTCTGTATTTTTGACAGGAGCGGCGTATCTGTTCGTCTGCTTAAAGGCATGGGGCGGCGCATTCGGCGTCGGCTCGGTGACGCAGTATGTAGGGGCGCTTACAAAGCTGTTTTTCGGGATTTCAACGATGATGTCGGCAGTCGCGGATATGCAGGCGAATGCAGAATTTCTGGAGACCAGCTACGAATTCCTCGATATTCCCAACAACATGTATCAGGGCAGCCTGACGACGGAAAAGCGTTCCGACCGCCAGTACGAGATAGAATTTAAAGACGTTTCCTTCCGCTATCCGGGAAGCTCCGACTGGGCTCTGCGTCATGTGGACATGAAATTCCGTGTTGGGCAGAGGCTTGCCGTCGTCGGGGAAAACGGTTCCGGAAAAACCACATTTATCAAGCTTTTATGCCGCCTGTACGACCCGCAGGAGGGGGAGATATTGTTAAATGGCATCAATATCCGCAAATACCGTTATGACGATTATATGGCATTGTTTTCCGTGGTATTTCAGGACTTCTGGCTTCTGCCGGAGACGCTCGGGGAAAACGTGGCGGGAACCGCAGAGTATGACAGGAGCCGCGCGGAACAATGCTTAAAGGAAGCGGGCTTCGAGGAGCGCCTTCAAAAAATGCCGAAGGGGCTGGATACGCACCTGTATAAGACCTTTGATAAGGACGGCGTGGAAGTGTCCGGCGGCGAGGCGCAGAAGATAGCCATTGCGCGTGCGCTTTACCATGACAAGCCTTTCATTGTCTTAGATGAGCCCACGGCGGCGCTCGACCCGGTGGCGGAGGCGGAGATTTACAGTAAATTTAGCGAGATAGCCGGAGATAAGACGGCGGTGTACATCAGCCACAGGCTTTCTTCCTGCAAGTTCTGCGATGAGATAGCGGTGTTCGATAAGGGACAGGTGGTGCAGAAGGGAAGCCATGAGGAGCTTTTAAAGGACGAGGAGGGAAAATATCACGCGCTCTGGAACGCGCAGGCTCAGTATTATGTGGAGAAGGAAGCATAGGAGAAGCGTAGGAAGCGGCGGCAGACGGGAGGCGATAGGCTTTTTGTTTGCCGCTTTCCTGTTTTGCTGGAGACATGCTCAGAAGTAAGTTTTGTATTTTTTATGTACCCGGCATGACAACTTGTGGTATACTATGGAAAAGGAAAGCGGGGCAAAAGAAAAGGAGGGGACAGGAGTGCTTGATATAGAAGGGCTGAGAAGAATCAATGTGCCGGAAAGAATAGCGATTACAGAGCATGCGAGAATCAGGCTTTTAGAACGCGGCATAACGGTAAGGGATGTGATAAGCTGTATTGCAAACGGAGAGATCATAGAACAATATGAGAATGACAAACCATTTCCAAGCTGCCTGATTTTAGGAATGGCATTGAAAGATAAATATATACATGTGGTCGTAAGCAGTGATGGAGAATTTATCTATCTTATTACCGCATATTATCCAAGTACGGAAAAATTTGAAAGTGATTTAAAAACCAGAAAGGAGTGTTGAATATGAAGTGCTATACATGCGGAGCAAGCACAGAAAAAGGATATACGACGAGTGTGACAGATTTGGGGACCTGTCTGGTAATCGTGCGAAATGTGCCCTGTTATAAATGCACAGAGTGTGACGGGGTGTTTTATACAGGTGATGTAGTGGAAAAACTGGAAAAGATTATCGAAACGGCCAAAAAGATGATGCAGGAGATTTCGATTATCGATTATTCCAAAGCAGTTGCAGCGTAGAAGGAGATAACTGATAATCAAAATGAAGGAAGCATAAATTCAGCGGCAGACGGGAGGCGGCAGGCTTTTCGCCTGCCGCTTTCCTGTTTTGCCGGAGTATGGTTGGATTTTTCTATAATTCATTGATACTCTCGGTAACCGTCATATTACGAAGCCGCTTCGCCGGAGCATACACGGCTACGATTGCCGCAATCGAGACAAACAAAAGAATGACGCCCAAAGAGGTGATTGGAAACTGCCATACCGCAGATGGAAAATGTCCTGCAATAAGGAAATCATACAGTAGCCTGCTGAGCGGCAAGCCAACAGCACAGCCAGCAACGCAGCCCAAAACAGCATAAGTGAATGCTTCGTAAGCGATCATTTTTGTCATTTGCCGTCCATCCATTCCTACTGCGCGCATAGCCCCGTACTGCTTCATTCTGGCAGACACGCTCATGGAAATACTGTTGATGATATTCATTACTGTTACCAGCGCAATAATTGCCAAAAATGCATAAACACAGAAAACAAAAGCCATATAAGTTCCCGTTGTACGCTCGTCGCGTTTATCCCGAAAACGATATGTTTTATCTACGGAATTTTGGATTACCTGAACATTTTCATCCGTAATATTCCCCGCTGTCTGTATCAGCACGAGAGAATAATCTTCATCTCCTGTCAAACGGATAAACGTTTCTCCGGAGGTGATCAATGTAAGTTTTCCGTTTGTCAATCCATCCTCGCTGAAGGGGTCATTTTTTAACAATCCGGATATGGTAAGGGTTTCATCCCCGATTTGAACGGTGTCGCCGATTTTCCATGTACTGTCCGTATCGGATGTCGCCAGAACAAAGTGACTGTCCCCATAAACTTCGGACAGATTACTGCCTTTTTTCAATGCACCGTCTTTTTTCAGACATTGCAAATCAAAATCATCATAAGAAATCAGGTCGATCGTACCGGAGAATCCGGTATCGCCATCTAATCTGGCAGCAACATCAAACGCACTGCGCCGCCCGTAAACCTCTCTCACCCCGTCCATTTCACGGATGGATGTAAGCAGTTTCCGGGGAATCGCATTACCGCCCGCACTTGCAATATCAATATCTGATGTGGCAGCTGACTGAGGGATCAGATAATCCACAAAATCGATCATAACGGAAAAGCTCAAAAACAGGATGATGCTAAGTGCAAAAGAACCGGTCATCAGGAAGAGATTTTTCTTCCCGGAGACCGCATGGCTGATACCGAGAAGGGCCTCAATCTTTCCGAATCCTGTATACTGGCAATGACGCACTGTTTTTCCGAGGTCTGCATTTCCGGATACCGCCGTGATAGGAGATACCTTCGCGGCATGTTTCGCCGGAGCATTTGCGGCGATCAGTACAGTGATCAGTCCAACAAAGATACCGCAGGCAATGCCAAAAATACTGATACCAAAGAGGGGAATATCAGAAAATTCTTCTCTGACTGCAAAGCGCAGTACCGCACACAGCCCCCATGTTGTAACAATCCCTAAAATAAGACCGATGGGTACAGCCGTTTTGCACCAGTTCAATGCCTCCAGACGAACAAACCGGATAATCTGCTGCTTACTCATACCAATGCAGCGCATCATTCCAAAAAATCTGGTTCTCTGGGCAACGCTACTGTTCATACTGCCGGAAATCATCAAAGCGCCTGCAACCAAAATCAACAGGAACAGAACAACCGCGACAGAAAGAAGGGTTTGTCCCATTGAACTGCCGAGCAAGTCTCCAATAGAGAAGCTTCCATGCTTACCAGCCAATCGGGCTTGTTCCATCCGAAACCCCATTTCTGCCATACTGAATACTGCTGTTACCATAAACACAGCAAATACAATGCAAAGCAGCGTCATACGATTTTGTCGGCGGTGGACTTTAGCGGAGATGGGAATGAGACTAAGATAGCTTTTCATTCACGGCACCTCCCAAAATCAGTCAAAGTGCCGTCCGATACCTGTAATACCCGGTCTGCCGTTTGCGCAATACTGCGGTTGTGGGTAATCATAATGATGGTTTGCTCGTATTTTTTCGATGTTTCTTTGAGCAATGCTATGACCTCACTGCTGTTTTGGGAGTCCAGATTTCCTGTCGGCTCGTCTGCCAGAATCAGAGAAGGACGGGTGATCAATGCGCGGCCAATCGCCACTCTCTGCTGTTGACCGCCGGAAAGCTGACCGGGTAAATGATTACGACGGTCTTTCAGATTCAAAACCGTCAGCAGTTCCTCCAAATATCTCTTATCCGGCTTTTGATAATCCAGCAGCAGCGGAAAAATCATATTTTGTTCCACCGTCAGCTCCGGGATAAGGTTAAACGCCTGAAAGATAAAGCCGATATTTCTGCGTCGAAATACCGTCAGTTTTCGGTCATTCATGGAAAAAATGTCCTTGCCATCGATCAACACCTTGCCGGTCGTTGGCACATCCAACGCACCAATCATATTCAGCAGTGTGCTTTTGCCAGAACCGGATTCTCCGACGATTGCCACATATTCTCCCTTAGGAACAGAAAAGCTGACATTCTTAAGCGCTTTTACAGCAGTTTCACCGCTGCCATAGGTCTTACAAATATTCCTGACCTCTAATAAATTCATACTGCAGACACCTCTTTCTTATGTTCTTGCGATGCAGACAGATTTCATTTCCTGTCTGTGATTGAAAGAATAGCACTGAAATATTACTGTAACCCTACAATCATCCTACAATTTTGTAGGAATCAGAAAATTCATCGTGAATCTTGTCCCTTTGCCCAATTCGCTGTCTGCCTCGATTGCTCCTCCATGTGCTTCAATGATTGCTTTCGCAAGCGGAAGGCCCAGACCGATACCCTGTGTATCTTTTGAAAAACGGCTGCGATAAAAACGCTTGAAAATATAGTGTATATCTTCCGGGTGGATGCCGCATCCATTGTCCTTTATCACAATTTGAACGCCTGATGGCAGCGCCCTCCATGTAATGCCAATGACAGCGCTGCTTTCCGTATGGTCAAACGCATTTTTCACAATATTGTCGATTGCCTCAGACAGCCAGTCACGGTCGCAGAAAAGAGAAAGATGTTCCGGACCGGACAGGATGATTTTTTTCTTTTCCTGTTCGGCTCTATATGCAAAATGCAGTTTGATATCCCGCATCATATCCGCCACATTCTCTGTGGCCTTTTCCAACACGATGGCGCCGGCATCCAGTTTTGTAATCTTGAGCAGGCTTTGCACCAGCGTTTCAATGCGGTCAAGCTCCTGTTCGGATAAATCAGCAAATTCTTTTACCGCACAAGGTTCCATATCCCCCTCTTGAAGCAGACCATTATAAATATTCAAAGCAGCCAGCGGTGTTTTCAGCTGGTGGGAAATATCAGAGATTGTATTTTTCAAAAATTCCTTTTCCCGGAGCTCGTTATCTGCGTGAGCATTTAAGACAGCGGCCATAGAATTGACAGTATGGAACAACCGATATAGCTCGCCTTCCTCATCACATTCAACACGGGCATTGCAATCTCCGTCAAGATACGCATGAAGCTGTGATACAGCCTGTTCCATGACCTGATTTTGCTTTTTGAAATAAGAACAACCCACCGCCGATATCGCTCCTCCTGCCAATACGAAAACAAGCAATAGGAACAAAGAAAACCGCTGATAGCACAACCATAAGAACCCCTGTGTCAACAGAAGGGAGGCTGCCCAGATAACGGATACTGCAAGAAACAATTTTTTGATTTCTTTGTTTGCAAATATTTTCATAGGCCACCTCACCCAATCACATTCCATTTGTACCCCATTCCCCGGACGGTCAGGAGCATTTGCGGTTCGCTCGGATTATCCTCGATTTTTATACGCAGCCGCCTCATATAGACGGTAAGGGTACTGCTGTCAATATAATTTCCATCGCAGTCCCATAGCTTATCTAAAATCTGTTCTTTGGTAAGTATCATGTTCGGGTTTCTCATAAACAGACACAGCAGCTTATATTCTGCGGCAGTCAGCTCCAATAGTTTTCCGTTCTTAAACGCCTGCCCCTGCAGCAAAAGAACCTTTATTCCGTTGGATTCCAGCTGCGTATCTGTAGTGCAAAAAGCTTTTGTCCGGCGAAGCAGCGCATTTACTCTGGATATCAGCACTCCAAGCTTAAACGGTTTTGTAATATAATCGTCCCCGCCAATGTCCAATCCCATGATAATGTTCATTTCTTCATCTGCCGCCGTCAAAAAAATGATGGGGACTTTGGAAACCTGCCGCACTTTTTTGCAAAATTCAAATCCGGTGCCGTCCGGCAGCGATACATCAAGTATCAGCAGGTCGTATTTTCCGTCCGCCCACAAAGCGTCAGCTTCTTTGAGGGTCCTGGCGACGGTTAATTCAAACCCCTGTTTCCGGAGGGCGAAGGAAAGCCCGTTGATAAGGCTCATATCATCTTCGAGAAGGAATATCGTATCCATGCTTTTTCTCCTGTTATTTAGTAATTCATTTTCCGGAATTGTGTCGGAGAGACCCCGGCGCGGTACTGGCTTGGCGTTTTCCCGGTGTATTTTTTAAAAAGTGTGGCAAAGTAGTTGGGCGTATCGAAGGAAAGGATGTCCGAGACCTCCGTAACGGAAAGTCCTTCCCGAAGAAGCTGTTTGGAGCGCGTTATCTTGATATAGTTGATAAAGGCGCGCGGCGTAATGCCGGTTTCTTCTTTAAACTTCGATTTAAAGCGCGATAAAGAAAGACCGCAGCTTGCAGCCGCGTCCTCGAGAGAGATGGACTCATCGATATGCTCGTGGATATAGACGATAGCCTCGCTTATCTGGTCTGCCTGAAGCGGTTTTAAATCGCGGGAGAGAAGGATGAGGCGGTAGAGGCAGGCGGTAAAAAGCTCCTGGCCAAGCGACAGCGTGAGCGGGTCGGAGGATGTGAGGCAGAAAAAGGCTTCCCTTAGTTGTCCCTCCAGGGCGGCATTTCCACGGAAGATACGGGGAAGCTCACGTAGGGAGTGGGAAAGCTGCATTGCCTTTGGTTCCCGGAAGGTTTGCGGAAGGGCAGAGAGCTTGAGCTGAAACCACATGAGGTCACTGATATGTTCCGGGAAATCGCCGGAGCTGTGGGGTTCGTCCGTACGCGTTACAAAAATATCATAGCCGGTGAGCCGGAACAGATGGCCGGCGGTTTCGTAAAGCTGAAAGCCCTTGAGCAGAAAGATGATCTCCATGCATTCGGGATGGATATGGGATGCCAGGGGCGCTTCGTCCTTGCCGGATGTCTGGATTCCAAAGGATGCCAGCCATGGAAGCTGTGTCTGTGCGGAAGTCAGTATTTTACGATGGGGCGTCCAGCAGGGTTCGTCGATCAAAGTGTTCATCGTGTTTCCTTTTAAATCAAAACGGTTAAATATTTGCAAAACATATAAATCCGTATCAGATATTTTTTTGAATGCGGGATAAATTTATATTTATTATAATGGATTCGTATGGAAATACAACACAAATCGACAGGGCGGAGGAATCGGTTATCAGACGCTCTGGCAGGAGTGCCGGGAGGAAAAAATGAGTATTTTAAACGAGATTTCTGAAAATCTTCAAAAGGGAAAAGCAAAGCTCGTAAAGGAGCTTGTTCAGCAGGCGATCGATCAGGGAATCGCCGCACGTGATATTCTGGAACAGGGTCTGATGAGCGGTATGGATGTAGTGGGTGAAAAATTCAAAAAGAACGAGGTATTTGTGCCGGAGGTTCTGGTGGCTGCCCGCGATAAGGTGAAGATCATGGTCGGCGGTGCACCTGTGACAGAGGATTTCTGCGAGCAGATAGGTGCGGATAAATATACGACAGATGCTGCAAGCGTTGCGGATGCCGCAGCAGAATTCTGTCGTGCGATGGCATAAGATGGCAGCAGATAAAATGCCGGAGAGTGGTGGAAATGTAGTGCCGGTTCCTGAGAGCTTTAAGGAAAAAATCATTGCTCTGGGAGCAAGGGCGGCTGCGGTGATTGCGGTAAAGGATATTTCCTTTGATATCTCTTTCCGCAGCATGTGCGCTTCCAATGCCTGCGGCAATTATGGAAGAAGTTATATGTGCCCTCCGGATATCGGAGAGATCGAGGTGCTGATACGGGATGCAAAGCGTTATTCCCATGCGCTTGTTTATCAAACGGTCGGATTTTTGGAGGACAGCTATGACTTTGAGGGGATGATGGAAGCGGGGCGGCATCATAACGACCTTGCCCAGAGGGTGAGAAGGCTGTTTGAAGAAGAGTGCGGTCAAAAGGCCCTCCATCTGGGTGCTGGCGGATGCCGTCTCTGTCCGGTATGCGGCAAAAAAACGGGAGAACCGTGCCATTTTCCCGACCGGGCGATGTCATCTCTGGAGGCTTATGGTGTAAACGTATCGGAGCTTGTGGTACAGTGCGGCATGCGTTATATCAACGGGGAAAATACGGTGACTTATTTCGGAGCGGTATTTTTTTAGGCACACACTTTTTGGGGCAAAATTCAGAAAAGCTGAAAATATGAAAAGAGATATGAAACAATGGCTGGCGGAGTGGAAGGCTTCGCCTGTCAAAAAGGCATTTCCTGTGCTTTCCTTTCCGGCAGTGCAGTTAATGGGAATCAGCGTAAAGGAGCTGATAGCCGATGCGTCCGCGCAGGCAAGAGGCATGAAGCTTGTGGCACAGCGCACGGACAGAGCAGCGACCGTAAGCCTGATGGATCTGTCTGTAGAGGCAGAATGCTTTGGAGCAGAGATACGCGTATCAGAGGATGAGGTACCTACTGTAGTCGGAAGTGTGGTATCTACGGAAGAAGAGGCAGAGGCGCTGGAAATCCCGCCAATCGGAAGCGGGCGTACCGGGATTTATATCGATGCCATAAGGCAGGCGGTAAAGGAGATTACAGACCGTCCGGTATTTGCCGGCGTGATAGGGCCTTACTCGCTGGCAGGCATACTTTCCCCTGCTTTGGAGGAGGAGTTTTCGGAACCTTATGTTCGTGAACTTGTAGAAGCTGTTCAGGATGATTCTTTTGCAGTCATTTACCACAACTGCGGAGGCGGTGTGTCGATGATGGCGTCTTCCATAGCATCCACAGGCGCGGCAGCATTCCATTTTGGAAATGCGGTCGATATGGAAGAAATGCTGGAAAAGATGCCAAAAGACAGGATAGCGATGGGAAATATCGATCCGGCGGGACAGTTCAGGAACGGGACGCCGGAGTCCATCCGTGAGGAGACGCTTGCGCTTATGGAAAGATGCTGTAAATATGATAATTTTGTGATATCATCGGGATGTGATATCCCGCCGATGTCAAAGTGGGAAAATATCGACGCGTTCTTTGACGCGGCAGCAGAATTTTACGGAGCAGGGCGGGAGGCATAAACGCCGGAAAAAAAGCAGCGTCACTCCGGGATAGAGGTCAGAAATGAAAGAAAATGAAATACAGATTCGTTTTTTCATAAACGGGGAAGAAAAAATGGTCAGACCGGGCGATCGGGTGAGCGGACTGCTGGACAGCTCCCATGGCGTTGATATGCCATGCGGAGGCAGACATGCCTGCGGAAAGTGTATGGTGTATGCGGAAGGTGATTTTCAGGAGCCGTCGGAAACAGAAATAGAGCTGTTTGGAAAAGAGCGGCTGGAGCATGGAATCCGCCTTGCCTGTTTTCTGGAAACGGTGCCGGACGGGAAAATATGGTCTCTTCACCAAAAGCAGGATGGCGACGAAACAATATGTCTGAATGCAGAAACGGCAGCACAGGAAACATCCCGCCGCCTTTACAGCCGTCTCGGAGCGGCAGTGGATATCGGTACAACAACGATAGCGGTCTCTCTGCATCGGGACGGGATTCCAGCGGGGAGTATCGGAGCATGGAATCCGCAGGCATCGCTGGGCGCGGATGTGGTCAGCAGGATAGAAGCGTCTCTGGAAGGTCAGGCACAGAGGCTGGCAAAACTGGTGCAGAGTGAAATTTCACGGCTTCTGGACTGTGCAGCGGAGCGTGCGGGAGAACGGGCGGAAGAGATTGAGACGGTCGTGATTACGGGAAATACTGCAATGCTTTATTTCCTGACCGGGAAAAATCCATATTCGCTGTCACGTGCACCTTTTGAAGCGGACGAACTGTTTGGAGTCTGGATGTCCGGAGAAGAACTAGGCCTATGCTGTAAGGCTGCAAGGGTATACCTTCCCCGCTGCATTTCAGCCTTTGTGGGGGCAGATATTACAACGGCGATGCTTGGGTGCGGTATCAGCAGAACGGAACACGGCAGCATGCTGGTGGATGTGGGAACGAATGGGGAAATCGTTCTGGTCGGAAAAGACCGGACGATTTGCTGTTCTACGGCTGCAGGGCCGGCTTTTGAAGGCGCCGGGATTTCCTGCGGTATGCGTGGAATAAACGGTGCGATAGACCATGTGAAATGGGAGAACGGAGAATGGAATATCCATGTCATCGGAGCAGAAAGTCCCAGAGGCATATGCGGGAGCGGCGTGATAGACGGTGTTGCGGAATTGTTCAAAAACGGGTTTTTGGATGAAACGGGATATTTGGAGGAGAATGTGCTTTTTGCCGGAAAAGCAGGGCTTTCCCCACAGGATATCCGTCAGGTACAGCTTGCCAAAAGCGCTATCCGGTCAGGGATGGAGACTATGCTCCTTCAGGAGAAAATAAACAGCGCAGAGCTGGATTTTTTATATGTGGCGGGCGGTTTCGGAGCCTATATGTCTGTGGAAAATGCAAAGTGCATCGGTCTCTTTCCAGAGATAGAGGAGCAAAAGATAAAAATCTGCGGAAATGCGGCGCTGGCAGGAGCGGAGCGGATTTTGAATGACAGAGAATGCGAAAAGGAAGCGACCGCGCTGGCAGAGCGGGTGGAAACGGTTAATCTGGGAGGAAATCCGGAATTTCAGGATTTTTATATGGAATATATGATGTTCGAATAAAATATACATCAGACATTGCAAAAGGCGGAATGGAGAAAAAATGACACACAGGGAACGATTTATCCAAACATTAAAGTGTGAGCCCATCGGAGTCCGAGTTCCGACATTTGAACTTGTTTTTTCCTGACGATGGAAAAATTCGGGAAGGTTCATCCGTCCCATCGTTTTTATGAGCAGTGGGACCAGATGAGCTATCGTGAGAGAAGCCTGCACATGAACGAAATGGCGCAGCTTTATATCGATACGGCAAGGGTATACGACCATAGCGCGATATTCGTGCATCCGAATCCGGGCGGAGTGGAAAATACGCAGTGGCTTTTGGAACTGATACGGGAAAAGAGCGGGGAGGAATATTATATCATGATGCACGGCGACTCGACCTGGTCTATTCCGGACGGGGACAGCATGATGGTTTTACTCTGTGTTCCGACTACTGCTTTAACGTAAATCCGTTCTTTTCCCCGGAGCAGTTTGACGAGTTCATTGTGCCTTATTTAAAAGAGGTCATCGCAGAGTACCGGAAAATGGGATATTATACGATAAAACATACGGATGGAAATATCATGCCTATTCTAAAGCAGATGGCGGATTGTAAAACGGCAGAGGTTATATTTTTTCAACATCCAACTGTGCGTATACGGGGCTGTCGCTGGAACGTTACGAGATGATGATAGACCTGTGGAGAAAATACGGCAATTATGAGGATTACGGGAAAAATTTCGGGAAGATCTGAAGCTGTAGTTTCATGTATTCTCTGAGAGCCGAAAAGGTTCTTGATAAACGGAAGGAGTTTCGTTAAAATAGAGCTGTTCACAAGAATAACAGATGTACAGGAGGAGAACATGAAAAAATTTTTCGAGAACAAAAGAAATCTTGCGCTCGTGATAGTCATCGCAGTGCTGGCTATAATGGGCATCGTCTATGCGTTGTTTTCTGCGCGCACAGAGTCCGGGTCTAAAAACGTGACGCTTGCGGTCGTGGACGATCAGGGAGGAAGGACAGAATATTCCTGCAAAACGGATGCGGAATATCTTCAGAATCTGATGACGGAACTTATCGGGGACGGGCTGAGCTTTTCCGGTACGGAATCTTCCTATGGTCTGATGATAGATACGGTGAATGGTCTGCGGGCGGATTATGAGGCTGATGGCGCATACTGGTATTTTTATGTCAATGGAGAGGCATGTATGAACGGAGTTTCCACAGAACCCGTACATGACGGCGATGCGTTTGAAATCGTTTATACAAAAGCGGAGTAAGCAATGCGGAAAGCAAAAATATCTGTCTATGATATTGTTATCATCGGTATGATGGTAGCGGCTCTGGAGAGCGCCAAACTGGCGCTCTCTTTTCTACCGAACGTGGAGCTGGTGACGCTCCTTATCATTCTGTTTACGCTGACGGTCGGGAAAAGGGTCTATTATGCAGTTGCGGTATTTGTCGTGCTGGAAGGGCTTCTTTACGGTTTCGGTATCTGGTGGGTCATGTATGTCTATATGTGGCCGCTTCTGGCATGGATCACATGGATTTTGCGCCGGCAGAAGGATGTTCTGACGTTTGCACTGTTGTCAGGAGCATTCGGTCTGGGATTCGGCGCGATGTGCGCGATCCCGTATCTGTTTGTGGGAGGTATCCGTACTGCTTTTGCGTGGTGGGTGGCGGGAATCCCATTTGATATTATTCATGGGATCAGCAATTTTATCCTGATGCTCATTCTTTATAAGCCGCTTCGTAAAGTTCTGGATCATGGATGGAAAAAGAGTCGGCAATAGATATCTTTTAGGTAAGTGTACATAAAAAATTCCGTGTCTTTTCTATGGAGGAAAAGACACGGAATTTTTTGATACCGGAAATGTTATCCGGAGAGATCAATCATCATCGTCATCATCATCGCCATTGCTGTCATCCACCGGCAGGCTTCTTGCTGCCTCAGGGTGGCCTGGATCGACAGAGGCGGTATTGGCAGATGTTTTTGCAGCGTTGAGCTGCGCTATCTGCGCGTTAATGGAATCTATCTTGGCCTGTGCAGCATCGGACGCCGCCTGTGCGGAGGCTCTCGCAGAGTCATCGGAGGCGGAGGCAAGCTGTGCATCTGCATTTGCCTTATCCTGCATGGCAGCCTGAAGCTGCTGCTGGAGCGAGGCAAGAAGCGTCTCGTATTGGGCGGCATTTGCGCGCAGCTCGAGCTCAAGACGCTGTTGTTGTATCACAGCAGCAGCTCCCGGAGTTGTCATAAATTCCACAGTATGCTGGCACATATTTGTTTCCGGCCCGGCAGTAGGATTGGTCTGGCCGGTCAGGATACGCTCGTTTTCGGGAAGCATCTCAAGAATACCGTTTGTAACAAAGGGGCAGGCGTCAGCCGCAGGAAGGCTGCTGTATGCACAGATATTGCCCTGATAGTGTACGTCGCAGTTTTCTGTCGGAACAGTGTCAGCCGCAAAGTATTCGGTTTTGAGAGTGCCCTGACAGAGAGCGGTGGGCAGTTTCCCGGATTTAGAGCAGACTGTCTGTGCCACAATATCCGCAGGCTGAGGGAAGGATTTGTTTTCCAGACCCTCGTGTATCTGGGCCATGACTTCCTTCCAGAGTTTTTTTGCAAGGCTTCGTTCCGCACCCTGCCGCAGCTTTGTGTTGTTATCATATCCGGTCCAGGTGCTGCAGGTATAGTAGGGCGTGTAGCCGGAAAACCATATGTCATTGTAATCGGAAGTTGTTCCGGTCTTTCCGGCAATGGTCATGCCGCCGAAATTGACGGACGCACCTGTGCCGGATGTTACGACGTCCTGCATCGCACTCGTCAGAAGAAAAGCGGTAGAGGGTTTGATGACCTGCGTCCCTTCCGTGCTGGTATTGTCGAGGATAACATTACCGTCATGATCCTTGACAACGGTGTAGAGCTTTGGCTTGATATATTGTCCGCCGTTTGCGATGGTAGCGTAGGAAGCATTCAGTTCGATATTTTTGACGCCGTTTGTAATGCCGCCGAGGGCAAGGGACTGGGTAACGTCAGAAAATATCTTGCCGTTTTTTTCCAGACCGTCAACAAGCGTGGTAAAGCCGAATTTCTGTAGATATTCATAGCCAAGCCGAGGGGTTATCTGCGTCAGGAACTTGACCGTGACAATATTTAAGGAATCACGGATACCGTCGCGCATGGAGCAGATGCCTCTATAACCGCTGGAATACCAGTTGGATACAGGCCTTCCGCTGTCATAATTGAAGGGACCGTCCACCTGTACATCCGCCAGCGTCATACCCGCGGTGTCGAGGGCAGGAGCATAGGTGGAAACTATCTTGAAGGTAGAGCCGGGCTGACGAACTGTATCGGTCGCGCGGTTTAATGTCAGATTCCCTTCCTTCGTTCCGCGCCCGCCGACCATTGCGACTACATAGCCGGTTGTCTGGTCTTCCACGACGAGGGAAATCTGAGGCTGCGGCGTCAGGGAAATGGATTCGCCGATGACCTCCGCACCTTCGGGGAGGGTGGCGGATTTATATGCTTCAATGGCGCTGTGTGCTTCCTCCTGGGAGTCGTAAAGCAGGTTAAAGCCTTTGTTTCCATTGTCCTGATAGTATTTTTTGTACATTTCTGAACTGATGTTGACGATACCGCCTTCCTCTTCGGAATTGGGATCGCGGTATGTGAGCTGGTAGCTGAGCAGCCAGCGGGTTCCGTCAGGATAGAGCTCTTCATTGGATACTGCCTGATCGCAGATAGCCTGGATAGTCGGGTCCATTGCGGAAAAAATGCTCAGACCGCCCGAATAGACCATGACATATGCCTGTGTTTCAGAGTAGCCTGCGGCGATGAGGTCTTCTGTTACAGCTTCTTTGACAGCATCTGCATAGTAGGAGTCTACAGCGGAATCGCCGCCGACCTCCAGATTGGCTGTCTGGATACGGTCATAAAGAGCTGATGTATCCGCCTGGGCTTCATCATATTCTGCCTGTGTGATATAACCCTGCTCCAGCATGTTATTGAGAACCTTGTCACGGCGTCCCTGATTTTTATCGGGATGTGTCAGAGGGTTATATTTGGATGGATTCTGGGTGATACCGGCGATAGTCGCACATTCGGAGAGGCTTAAGTCCCATACGTTTTTGTTGAAATATCGTTTGGAAGCCGCCTGTACACCGAGAGTATTCTGCCCCAGGTTGATGGTGTTCATATATTGTTCGAGTATTTTGGATTTGTCCTGCGTATCTTTTTCCAGCTGGATCGCAAGATATTGTTCCTGGATCTTACGCTTGATACGTTCGCCCAAAGTTTTTTCCTGGGTCCATGTAGTCAGGACGGTATTTTTGATGAGCTGCTGAGTAATGGTGCTCGCGCCCTCCTGACGTTTAAATCCGGTCTTTATCGCGGTCATTCCCGCGCGCAGGATACCCATGATGTCAATACCGTTGTGCTGATAGAAACGCTCGTCCTCTATCGCAACGAAAGCGTCCGCAAGGTCCTGCGGAATCTGTTCCATCGTAACGGGCACGCGGTTTGAGTCAGCTGCAATAAGCTTTGCTATCTGGTTGCCATCCGAGTCATAGATAAAGGAAGAGTACCGGGTCGGTGAAGCATCCTCCAGAGTGATGGTGGGAGCCGAATCTATGATACCCTTGAAAACGCCAAGTCCGCCGCACAGACCGATGATACCGCCGGCGAGCACAAACAGGAGCAGAACCTTTGTAAAGGTGAGCATACATTTGCGCCCCATCTTGCGGGAGGTGGACTGGAGTTTTCTTTTTTTGCGTTTCACACTTTTTTTGCCATAATTCATGCAAAGAAACCTCCTTGATTTTGGACATTACCTCTATGATTATAGCAAACTTAAATGGGTAAATAAAGGTTTTTCTTCCATGTTAAGATATTATTCAAAAAAAATGCCGAAAGTATTCATGGCAGAGCGTTATGATTCAAAAGCGGAAGGGCTTGCAGGCAGGGCGGGGAAAATGTTATGATATTTTCGGAAAGATAATGCTGTGAAAAGGGAATACTGATATGGATAAAGAACAGATAAAAGAGCCTTACCGGGTGGTATTTGCCGGGGGAGAGGCAGAGCTGGTAGAAAAAAAATCGCGGTTTATTGCAACGGTCCGGCCGGTAGAGACTGAGGAAGAGGCGGTCGCTTTTATTGAAGAAATGAAGAAAAAGTATTGGGATGCGCGTCATAACTGCTCTGCGTTCGTGATAGGGACGAAAGCGGAGCTGACACGCTGCAGCGATGACGGAGAGCCGGCGGGGACGGCAGGACGTCCGATGCTTGAGGTACTTTTAGGCGAGGGCGTGAGAAATACGGCGGTCGTGGTGACACGGTATTTTGGCGGAGTGCTTTTGGGAACGGGCGGTCTGGTGAGAGCCTATTCCGGAGCGGTAAAGGCGGGGCTTGCGGCATCAAAGACGGGGACGATGCGCTATGGCGTCCGGTTAAAGGTCGGAACGGATTATAATGGTATCGGTAAGATACAGTATCTGCTGCGGCAAAGAGGGCTGGAGGCCGAGGACACAGCGTACACGGAGAAGGTGGAGCTGACAGTACTGATGCCGGCGGAACTTTCGGAAGCGGTCAAAAAGGAAATAACAGAAGCGACCGGAGGCAGGGCAGAGCTGGAAGAGCTGGAACGGGTCTATTACGGAAGCGCTGATTAAGGAAAAGATGAGGAGAAAAATCGGATGAAGCTGATATCATGGAATGTAAACGGTCTGAGGGCATGTATGACAAAAGGGTTTATAGACTTTTTTAAGGAGGCGGATGCGGATATTTTCTGCCTTCAGGAAACAAAGCTGCAGGAGGGGCAGATAGAGCTGGAATTGCCGGGATATCATCAATATTGGAATTATGCGGAAAAAAAAGGATATTCGGGGACGGCGGTTTTTTCAAAAAAAGAACCCATAAGCGTTGTTTACGGTATCGGCATCGAGGAGCATGACCATGAAGGGCGTGTGATAACGCTGGAATACCCGGAGTTTTTTGTGGTTACCGTATATACGCCAAACTCTCAGGACGGTCTTGCGCGTCTTTCTTACAGGATGCGGTGGGAAGATGATTTTTTGGCATATCTGAAAAAGCTGGAAACCAAAAAGCCGGTCATCTTCTGTGGGGATTTAAATGTCGCTCATAAGGAGATAGATTTGAAAAATCCGAAAACCAACCGCAAAAATGCGGGATTTACGGACGAAGAGCGCCAGAAGATGACGGTTTTGCAGGAAAACGGTTTCGTGGATACATTCCGTTATTTTTATCCGGACCGGGAGGGGATATATTCCTGGTGGTCGTACCGTTTTCAGGCGCGCAGCAAAAATGCGGGCTGGCGGATAGATTATTTTATGGTATCGGAAAGTCTGAAAGAAAAGCTCTCCGATGCGGTGATAGATACTCAGGTCCTCGGCTCGGACCATTGTCCTGTAGAGCTTATCTTAAAAGACTGAGCATGGCGGAGGGGGAATGAAGCCTTGTGTAAGACGATGAAAAGGAGGCGGAAATTTATGAAAAAAAGAGAGATTCAGGTGTGGATGGCAGCGGCAGGGCTGGTGCTTGGGATGATGCTTTCGGCATGCGGTGCAGACAGCGTGAGCGTAGAAAAGCAGAGCAGTACGGCGGCTGAAGTTGAAAGTACTGTGGCATCTCAGACAAACATCGAGGAAACGGAAGGCAGTACGGAGGAGACCGGGAGCGCAGAAGAGACCGACAGTCTGGAGGAAACGCAGGGAGATGATGCGGATAATGCAGTCCTGCTGGAAGAGGGGGCTGTAGAAGACGGCGTTTACGAAGGCATCGTGGTGGATGCATCGATGAATAATTTTGCGATTCGCACGGAGGAAGGAGTTACCTATTTTATGGAGCGGCCTGAAAACGGCGAAAGATTAAAGGACGGACTGCTTCTGGGGATTTCCGTGAAGGTGACGATAAAAGACGGGAAAACAGAGGAACTGACGGATGGGGAAAAACAGCCTGCATCCGGGCAGGAAACATTGAACTTTGCGATCAGCGTGATGGATGCGTTCCGCTATGAGGATATGAAGGCGCTGACTACGCTTATGAAGTATCCGGCTTCGGTAGTGCTGGAGGGAGATATGGTATATGAGGCAGAGGATGCGGAAGCTATGGAGGAAATAGGGGCGGAGAGGATTTTTACAAAGGAATTGGGCGATGCGATCCGTTCCACAAATTTGTATGAGCTGAAGGCCTCCGGGGACGGCAGCTGCGTGATGGGGCAGTCTGAGGGTGGATGCAGGGTGATATTTGAGCCGGATGAAGATAATGACCGGGGGTTTTCTATCCGTTCTATCGAAGGACCTGTGGAAGCAAAGACGGCCGGATGATATCGGAAATAAAAAAGTATGGTATAAAAAACGGAGCAAAGGCAACTGCCGATGCTCCGTTTTTGAATTTAATGAGCCGGTGCGCGAAGCGCAGCAGCGTTTGATACGATGGAAAATTATTGTTTGTTCTGGATAGCGGCACGTTTCCGCATCGTGTGGTCCAGAATTTTTTTGCGGATACGAAGGTTTTGGGGAGTTACCTCCAAAAGCTCGTCCGTATCGATGAAATCAAGCGCCTGCTCCAGACTTAAAATTCTCGGAGGGGACAGGCGGAGCGCTTCATCAGCGCTGGAGGAACGGGTATTGGTCAGCTTCTTTGTCTTGCAGACGTTGACTTCGATATCCTCGCTGCGGCCGGTCTGTCCGATGACCATGCCAGCGTATACTTTTTCACCGGCTCCAATGAAGAGCGTGCCGCGTTCCTGTGCGTTGTACAGTCCGTAGGTAATGGCATCGCCTGCCTCGAAAGCAATGAGGGAGCCCTGCTTGCGGTACTGAATATCGCCTTTATAGGGAGCGTAGCAGTCAAAAATGGTATTCATGACGCCGTTTCCTTTTGTATCGGTCATGAATTCGCCGCGGTAGCCGATGAGACCGCGGGACGGGATGGAAAATTCCAGACGGGTCGTGCCGCCGTTGCCGGGCGTCATGTTTACAAGCTCGCCCTTTCTCTGTCCGAGCTTTTCAATGACATTTCCGGCAAATTCTTCAGGAACATCGATATAAACCTGTTCCATCGGCTCGAGCTTGTGTCCTTTTTCGTCATAATGATAAAGGACTTCTGCCTTGCTGACTGCAAATTCATAGCCTTCGCGGCGCATATTTTCGATAAGGACAGACAGATGCAGTTCGCCGCGTCCGGATACTTTAAAGCTGTCTGTAGAGTCGGTCTCTTCCACGCGCAGGGAAACGTCGGTATTGAGCTCTTTGAACAGTCTCTCTCTTAAATGGCGGCTCGTGATAAATTTGCCCTCTCGTCCGGCAAGAGGAGAATCATTGACCATAAAGTGCATGGCAATGGTGGGTTCGGAAATTTTCTGGAACGGAATCGCTTCCGGTCGCTCCGGTGCGCACAGCGTATCTCCGATATGGATATCCGTGATACCGGAGATGGCAACGATGGAGCCGATACCTGCTTCGCGGACTTCTACTTTATTCAGACCGTCAAATTCATAGAGCTTGCTGACTTTTACGCGTTTAACGGAATCGGGATTGTGATGGTTGACGATAACAACATCCTGATTGACGCTTATTTTACCATTGTCTACCTTGCCGACGCCGATGCGTCCGACATATTCATTATAGTCGATGGTGCTGATAAGCAGCTGCAGACCTGCGTCCGGGTCGCCTTCAGGTGCGGGGATATAGTCCAAAATCGTATCGAACAGGGGCTTCATGTCCTTATTTTTTACAGTGATATTGGTCGTAGCGCTGCCGTTTTTGGCAGAGGCGAATACGAAGGGACAGTCAAGCTGCTCATCAGTCGCATCGAGCTCTAAAAACAGCTCTAAAACTTCATCCTGAACTGCAAGAGGACGTGCCTCGGGACGGTCGCACTTGTTGACGCAGACGATGACGGGAAGCTGCAGCTCCAGAGCTTTTCCGAGTACAAAGCGTGTCTGGGGCATTGGACCTTCAAAAGCGTCTACTACGAGGATAACGCCGTTTACCATTTTAAGGACGCGTTCTACTTCGCCTCCGAAATCAGCATGTCCGGGGGTGTCGATGATATTGATCTTGGTGCCGTTGTATGTGACGGCTGTATTTTTGGAAAGGATGGTGATGCCGCGTTCACGCTCGATAGCGTTGGAGTCCATCACGCGCTCCGCAACCTCCTGATTGGTGCGGAATACGCCGCTTTGCTTTAACAGCTCGTCCACGAGCGTCGTTTTGCCGTGGTCTACATGGGCGATGATGGCAACGTTTCTCACATCTTCTCTTTTCTGATTCATATTGTCATGACCTCTTTCTGCGGCCTTCGCGCCGCATATACATTTCATTATCGGGTTTCAAACGCTACAAGTATAGCACCCCTGTTTTGGGGATGCAACCTAAAATCCGCGAAAAATCCCGCTTTTCGACAGGAAAAAGCCGATAGTTAAGGCTTTTGGGAGGCTGGATGGAGGATTTTGGCGGATGCTGCGCTGCCGTGCCGGTCTATTTTGAGGAAAATCCCATAAAATGGTATTACATGACAGGAAATCCCTTATATGGGGGAAACAATACTGGTCACGAAAAAATTCTTATATCAAGAAGGGAGAACTTCAAAAATGACAGATAAGGTAATCGAAAACAATCAGGTGACAGTGATGGGAAAGATCATCAGTGACTTTACGTTCAGCCATGAGATTTTCGGAGAGGGTTTCTATATGGTGGATGTGGAAGTGGCGCGGCTGAGCGAATCTTACGATATTATTCCCGTGATGGTTTCCGAGCGGCTGATCGATGTTGACGGAAACTATGAGGGAGAGTATGTAAGCATTTCAGGGCAGTTCCGTTCCTATAACCGTCACGAGGAGCGAAAGAACAGGCTGATACTGTCAGTGTTCGCGCGGGAGATATCATTTGTGGATGAGCTGGAGGAAAGCTCCCGTACCAATCAGATATATCTGGACGGTTATATCTGTAAGGAGCCTGTGTACAGAAAAACGCCGCTGGGAAGGGAGATAGCAGACGTCCTTCTGGCTGTGAACAGACCTTATGGAAAATCGGACTATATTCCTTGTATCTGCTGGGGCAGAAATGCCCGTTATGCAGGAAGTTTTGAGGTTGGCGCTCATTGTGCGGTGTGGGGCAGAATACAGAGCAGGGAGTATATGAAAAAACTTTCGGAAGACCAGCTGGAAAAGAGGACTGCGTATGAGGTGTCCGTAAGCAAGCTGGAACTGTTGGAAGATTGAACGGTTTTGCTGAAAAATAAAAAGTGAATGTCAGTGATATAAAAATCCGGCGTATCGTGAGAGCGATATGCCGGATTTTTAATGAGGAGCCGCTCCGCAAAAAGAGGCGCGGCTGATGGCGCATATTTAACGTATGCTTATGATTCGGTATCGTTATTTTCGTCCTCAGAGACAGGAGCATTGTCTGATTCCGGTTCTTTAGCAGCGGGGGCTTTGTCGGCTTTCATTTCCTCGCGGGCATTCTGCATTGCCTCGGAAGCCTCCTCTTTGGCTTCGCAAACTGCTTCGGAAACATCCTCTGCTGTCTGCTGCATTTTGGCTGCGACAGTCTTGGCTGCGTCTCTCGCAAGCTCTGCGGCAGCCTGTCCCGTCTGATTTACAGCCTCTGCAGCAGCCTGGGCTGCAGCTCCGAATGCCTGAGCTTCTTCGCTGTTTTTAATCTTGTCGGCGGTTTCGTTGAAGCGGACGGTGACAGTTTCATACTCCGGAGTGCTCTTTATCTTCTGTACGGCTTCCTCGAGCTTATTTACGACGGTGCCGCAGAATTGAGAAGCTTTATCCTGAGCGGCATTGAGGTCCAGAGTGACATAAGTGTGACCTTGTTCATTTGTTCCGGAGGTGAAAACCTTTGAGTCCGGATTGGAAGCAGTGTAGGAAGAAGAAGGATCGCTCTCGTCTACAAAATCATCATCGTCAAAGTCGCTGTCGGAGAAATCGGGGTCGTCGAAAGAAAGGTCGTCGTCATCGAAATCATCCGCATCAAAGCCTGCTCCGGCGAGTGCCGCTTCTTTTTTCTTATTCTGTACATAATAATAAGCTGCAGCCGCAGCCGTTCCGGCAGATCCTGCCAGGGGGAAAAATTTTCCGAATTTTTTAGCCATGATAAACCCTCCATATTGATAGCTGAATAAATTACAATCTTTTTATCATTCTAATACTATTTTATGGAAATGAAAAGAGGAGTATGTATTAAAAATCTCTAAAGCAGCCTCCGATGCGCCTCCGGCAGCGCGAGCATGGAGTTTAGAAAGAAAACAGATACAGCGCGCCGGAAAGTATGGAGTTTGAACAAAAAAAGACCCTTGGTCCAACAAGGGTCAAAGCATGCGGATAACAGGACTCGAACCTGCACGGTCGCCCAGCGGCACCTAAAACCGCCGCGTCTGCCAATTCCGCCATATCCGCATAAAAAGTGTGCTCTCCGGCGTACATCTGCGCCGGGGCGGCAACTGCTTTTCTGCCCTATTATAAAGTCTCGATGCTGCCGCTGTCAAGCTCTTTTCCGCGCGCGTGATGAGCGGGGACATACTGATAGGAGATATTTATTTTTGCTAAAAAGTCCTTGCTGTAAATCCGCAGGAATGCTAAACTGTAGATAAGCATAAATTTCACAGGAATTCGGGCATTCATGCCATCTCTTATCTGCGGCGGCGCCATATTTTCCGGCGCGCTGT
>ENA-ORSX01000501-ORSX01000501.1-human-gut-metagenome-genome-assembly--contig:-NODE-501-length-40890-cov-26.885907_pt1 | contig 40890 bp, 38 predicted proteins | sample MGYA00241904_ERZ509172 | MGnify/ENA primary metagenome ERZ509172 (study PRJEB26280, sample SAMEA2338795) | human gut metagenome | biome: human gut; feature: human-associated habitat; material: faeces...
AAGCACTATTAAGCTGGTCAACAGCCTGCTTGATAATAAGCTTTGTAAGGTCATCCTTTGGAAGTACAGGAACAAGCTCCTTTGCTTTTCCATAGATTTCCTCAGCCTTTGACTGGCTAAAGTTGTACTTCTTGCGTTTGCACCAGTTTTGATAATGGCAGGTAAAAGCATTTAGAGACATCTTGCGGACACAGTCCACATGCCAGTATGTAGATGCAAAATCAACCCATTTCTGGCTGCCGTCACTGCGGGCAGGACTGTCAAAGTAAGCATTCACGCCAGGATAGGTTTGGTCAAGGATTCCAATGAGATTATTCTTCATAGCCGTCTTATGTTTCATATAAAAGCTGAACTGACGGTTCATGGTTTTAAGCTGATTTCGTAATTCATCCATAACACTATACTGTTTGAGATTGTGCCACTTGTCAAGTGCATATCGGGCAATTTTAACAGCGTCAGCTTTGTCAGATTTGACTTTGCGGAGGGAATCGTTATCAAAATCCTTGATAAGCTTTGGGTTAATGGCACTGACGAAAAGATTTGCTTCGGAAAGTTGATGGGCAAGGACTTCATAATAACGTCCTGTATGCTCCATTACAATTCGAGATTCGCCTTCAACAGAGTTGATGAGCTCAACAAGTGAATTGATGTCACTGGCTGTGTGTTTGATTTCAAAAGGTGGAGAGACAATCTCGCCAAATGGGCGAATGATTGCAACCATACTTTTACCTTTAGAAACATCGATACCTACTGCGTTCATAAATTTGTCACTCCTTAAGAATTATTGCAATGGATAAGCACCAGTTTTACTCATTGCCTATTCAATCTACTGTGGTGTGACACGAATGCGCCTATGACGATTCAACCTGCATAAAACGAACGCTGCGAATGAGGAGCTGGTTATCAGTCTATTTTACGGACGCAAGGTCCAAGAAAGGAGAAGATATCCAATGCTACCTACATTCTAACAGCTTAAGCAACAAGATGGATAATTCCTTACTGGCTGTAAGGGATATTAACCATAAATATATTGTAGTAGAATGGAGAATAAAAATGAAACAAGAATGTATATCAAAGAAAAATCATGTAATAGAAAAAGCAGTACAGCAGATCATGCTGGGCACTGTATGTAAAACAGAAACACAGACAAAAGAGACGTTGTCCGCCATCAAAGCCGCCGGTTATGATGGAATCGAGCTCAACGGTTTTATGATCCGCCCTACTCCGTTTCTGGTTCGTATGCTGACCAAATTCTCTGGCATGCCGGTTGGAAAAGGCGGCACTTATAATTGGAAAGAACTCATACGGCAAAGTCATTTAAAGGTCGTTTCCATCCATGAAGATTTGGGAAGCATACAGCGGGATCCAGAATCTATCCTTCAGGAAGCCCAAGACTTCCAGACAGATACCATCGTCATTACCGGAATGTATCGTTTTGATTATTCTGATCGAGAAGCTGTTTCCCGGCTGGCACAGGACTTAAACAAAGCAGGCGCACAGTTAAAACAAGCCGGAATCCAACTACTGTACCACAATCACAACTGCGAATTTCGAAAAATAGATGCTCACATGACCGCTTATGACTTTCTGATTCAGGAAACAGATCCAGATTCCGTAGGATTTGAATTTGATTCCTACTGGCCAACAGAAGCCGGAGTATCTGCACTGCAAGTGATGAAACAACTTGGGAACCGAATGAAACTCTACCACATCAATGACCGCGGAACCCGCCTGACCGGACCTTCCATGACTCCGATCTTAAAATCAGACAGCATGGAACTGGGCTGCGGAAATATGGATCTTAAGTCATTACTCGCACAAGCTGTTCAGACAAATGTTTCTGCAATTATTTTGGAAAGCCACAAGAACTGGATTGAAAAATCTCCAATTAAATCTCTCCAGAAAAGTGCAGAATTTTTACACTCCAACCTTTAAGAGTCTGAATTTCATATTCTCCGGATAGAAAAAAATTGTTTTATTTGTCGGCATTGCGTATCATAATACATCCAGAAACCGTACACAAGTGAGGGCTCATCATGGACAAAAAGAGTTTATGCTCTTCCGGAGAATTTGCGAAAATGAATGGCATCAATAAGAGAACACTGCATCATTACAATGACATCGGATTATTCTGTCTGGCTGTCATTGATGAAAATGGCTATCATTATTACAGCAGCTTTCAGTCCATTCAATTAGAAATGATTCTGATTTTCCGAAAACTCGGACTTTCGATAGACGATATCAAAGCCTACACCAACAGTCCTTCGGATACTTCCTTTCTACAGATGATTACAGAAAAAAAGAAACTGATCGACCAATCCATCGAACAGCTCTTAGAAGCCAAATCATTTTTGCGGGAAAAACAGAACAAACTGGAGGATATTTATAAATCCATCCTCATCAAGTAAAAAAGATGGGAGTCTCGCTCCCATCTCAGATATGCCTTGCAGCTTTCATGCCTTTTTGTTTAAAAGAGAAATGCTCTTCTTCGATTTCTTTTAGTTTCCACTCTTTCATCCGCAGTCGGTTTTCTTTCATATTGAGAATCGGATAACGAGTTCCCTCTTCTTTTTGTTTATTTTTCTTTAGAGATTCTAATGCTATGATTCCATATCCGGCGCCAACTTCCAATTTTAGGATTACATAACGGAATAGAAGTCCTATTTTATAAAATACATAGTCTCTGTTGTCCACTCTCCCACGCATATACCAAACAAAACCAGCCGTCAAAATTACAAAAAGAAGAATCGTCATAAATAAGATTGTATTCTCTAACATATGTTCAGCCCCTTTCTATAGAATGCAATATTATGATTGATTCTATAGTACAACCGAATAGTTGATTAGTCAATCTTTTTTATTATTTCTTTTAAATTGTCTGTCATTTGTAATTATGCATTTAAATTATGCATTTATTTTTAATATCATAACCCGAAAACAAGAAAAAAGAGACTCTGAATACGGATGAATTGTCATTCCATCATACCACTGTTCCAACTTTTACCTGTACACCTTTTCCCATAGCTATAAACTTTGAATCATCTATAATTTTTCCGTCATTTTTTACTTTCCCGGATATTCCACGCCTTCCGGCAATGGATCCCATTCATTTAACCCCAGGTGCTGCTTGAATTTCGCCTCTTCCATTGTCATTTTCGGCAAATCTTCCTCTAAATAGGCAATCAATTCACGAACGCCCTCCCGGGTCACGTTATTCACTTCAAAAATCCGTTCACACCCTGCATTTTTCATCCACTGCCGAACCATCGGAACATTTGCATACGGAGAATCTACCTTCGTAATAATCCCGATATAAGGGCGCAAAATAAATGCCCGTCCGCCCGGACCAAACAGATTATACGGTTCGTCCGCCGCCTGCACAAGAGCGACCACATCTGCCTCAAAAGAAAAGCATGCCAATCCCACACTAAAGTGCTTGGACTCTGCATACTCTCCCGGTGAATCAATGGTGTCATCGTTCGTGTTCGTATATTGTGTTTTTACATAATGAAGCTCTTCCCCTTTTAACGCCTGTGTCAGAGAAGTCTTACCTGCCTCACTTCTGCCCATCAAAAACATTTTTTTCATTTCCCTTAGCTCCTGTGAACCGCACATGTTCTAAAACCTAGATTTTCACTGAAAAACCGAACAACTTCTTCTACCGCTGTCTGTACAGAAACCAAATCTCCCAGTAAAATCAAAGTTCCGCAAAATCGATCCAAAAATCCAATCTCTACATCGGCGCTCTTCACTGCAACATCCGCCGCAGCCACAACCGACTCCCAAGGGGTAAACCGTAACAATCCAATGGACTCTCCTGTATGATCTTCGCCCTCGTGTACCCCTATGTGCAACGCCAGATTTTGATACACACAGGCATCTGCAGTACTGATGATATGCGCCATGCAGACTTCCTTCCCCGGAACCCGCACCCTTGTCATGCGCAGCCGTTTTCCCTTCAGATGTTCATAATCATCATGGAACAGCTTTTCCAACAATTCTTCCTTTGTGATCTGAGCCATATCTGCACTTCCTATCTCTTCGTGATATCACAAACGACATATCCGAGAGTATCCCGGAAATAATTCACAACCTCTGTCAATGCCGACGTCACATCCGAAATCTCGCCTGTGATGATCAATGTTCCTGTAAACCGGTCTGCAAATCCCAGATATACATTACCGCTCTTCACTGCGATATCAGATGCAATGACCGCAGACTCCGGCGGCGTCATATTCATAATCCCGATAGCTGATGAACCATAATCCAGCTGTGGATTCAGCCCCAGTTTCTGATAAATGATCGGCGCCGGACCGCCCATCACATGTGCAAATGTAATCTCCTTACCGGCTACAGTCTCCTGTACAATTCTTATCTGTTCCCCATATTCATTTGCCACTTGTATATTCCTCTCTTTCAGAAATCCGTTACTTCTCTTATCATATATAAAAATGATACTATCCGAGTCCTCTTCTGTCAAGTTGAAATTTCGATTTTCTGTGGGTTTTTGTGGTTTTTAGTTCGATTTTTTGTGGTTTTTTGACTCTTATCTTGAAAAAGTATCTTTTATTCCCTAAACATCTCACTTTTTTCCCATTTTCTGTTATAATAAATTTAATTACAAAAACCATGTACATTACACCATACTATTACTTCGCCGTCTAAGGAACGGCAGAATGGAGCTTGATATGAAAACCACGTCAGAAACTCAAACAAAAGCAGTCGGAATCATGACCTTATCTGATTCTATGCTTTCCGGCGCACGAACAGAATATCGCACTGCAGGGTACTCCTTTCCTCTTCACCTCCACTCTGCTATCGAACTTTACCGTATCGTCTCCGGAGAATGTTTCATGCACATACACTCCGATGACATTCACTGCAAACAAGGGGATTTTATCATGATCCTCCCCAATGTCGTACATTCTTTTTATTTAAATGATACCTCTGACTGCGCATTCAAACATATCCACTTTAACCCAGATATGTTTTCCGATATCGTCCTTGAAAATGAGGGAGTCTATCCCATCACTCTGATGCACGCTCTCCTCTTTTCCTCTCATTTTTACTGTCAATTATCTGCAGACGACACGATCGATCAGACAATGGATAAACTGATTAATCTTTATTCTGCGTCAAACAGCTTGTTTTCTTCAGCCAACATTAACATTTCGCTGATTGATCTGATGTTGTACATACTGAATCAAGCACAGCCGCAAAGCACCTTTAGCAAACCTCAGCTGCAAAACAGTTATGTGGCTTATGCGCTAAATTATATTTCCAAACACTATGCAGAAAAAATCAAACAAGAAGATATTGCGGCGCAGCTCCATATTTCTGTGCGCTACTTAACGAAACTATTTAAATCTCATATAGGAATTTCGCTTTCTCACTACATCAATATTTATCGTGTGAATCAGTCCATTGAACGTATGCAGAATCCAAACCTTTCGCTGACAGACATTGCGTTACAGACAGGATTCGCAAATTCACAGCATTATTCCAAAGTATTTCGTGACTATATGAACGCACCCCCATCACAATATCGGTCGTTTATTTTTAAAAAATAGGTCGTTTTTACTTCTTATTGATTCAAAAAGAGGTTCTGAAACCAGCTCATTGCTCATTTCAGAACCTCTTCCTTTATTGTTTACACTTTTTCACTTACTTTTTCATTCACTTTTTCATTCACTTTTTCAATAACAGAACGTTTACCGATTTCTCTTTCTCCGAATTACCACTGTTCCGATTACCGTCACAGATACCAACAGTCCTGCTGCCCATACAAACAGGTTGCTATTATCTCCTGTCTTAACCGGTGTTGTGCTGCTGCCACTATTTCCCGGCTTTGCGTCCGGTTTTGCATCCGGTTTTGCGTCCGGTTTCTGCTCCGGTTTCGGATCTGGTTTCGGATCTGGATTTGGATTTGGATCCGGTGTCTGTTCTTTCAGCCCCTTGATTGCAGCGTCTAATTTTGCATTTGCCTCATCTACAGCGGTCTGATCCGCCTCGGCATTGTCGTAAACAGCTTTTGCATCTGCCAATACATCTTCCAATGCTTTCAAAGATTCTGCCGTATACTTCTCAGTCTCCTTCAAAAGCCCTTCTGCTGTATCAATGTTCTGTTTCAACGTATCCTTATCTACAGCCTTCTTTGTTGTAAACGGAACTCCTTCAGATCCCTCAGACTCATTTCCAGCCGCATCTACAGCCTTAATCTGTACTGTGTACTCTGTATTTGCACTCAGACCCGTCAACTGGAATTTTGTTTCAGCAACAGGAGTGTCATTCTGTTTGTCACCATTTACATAGATGTTGTAGCCGGTTACTGCCACATTGTCAAGTGCCTCTTCCCATGCCACATCTGCCGTTGTCTCAGTTACATTTGCAACCCGTACGCCTTGTGGTGCAACCGGTGCTACAGTATCTGTGTATGCCTCATCAAGATATGTGATTTCCGGTGTAACGTGAATGGTATTTTTATTTGCATTTCCCGTATTCGTTGTTGTTACTCTGATATAATCCCCTTGAGCTACTTCTATTCTTGCAAATCTTGCTTTATTGCTTTCCCATTGATCTGCTGTTGCAGAGACATTTGCTTCAGATCTTGTCAATCTAATTGCGTCAATCTTTTCCCCATTTACTTCTACTGTCAGAGTCACCTCTCTATCACCCTTGTTGTCATTCGGCTGGCGGAAATAAGGCTCTTTATTATTATCTCCTTCCCCATCTTTTATTCCAAAGGAAACAATTCCTGCTTTTGGCGCTCTAAATGCCATCGCAGCATCTGTACCTGTCGGAGAACCAATCAAACCATGTGTTCCTTCCGGAACATTTCCGTTTTGACCTGCATCCAGACCAACCGGCCATGTACCTTCTACCATCCAGTTCGGCCAATTATCCGGGTCTTTTGTAGTAAGATTATTCCAATCTGTGCTTCCCTTTTTCTGCTGTGCAAACCATACATTTCCCTGTACACCGTCCTGACCGCCTTTTGGTCCTACATAATCCGCTGTCCAGTTATATGTATTCTTCTGTTTGATCGTATAATCATTGTTGCTTCCATTTTCTGCTGTAATCCGAAGAATCATTCCATCTGCTACGTTATCCCCGTTCTGCAGTGTTTTATCTCCCTGCATTACCGTTACTGTTGCAGTATCTGCTACTTCAATGTTCTTCTTCACTCCACTGACTGTCGTTGGGTTGTTCTCAGTGAACGGCACATAAATGTTCTTTTCTTTCAGTTCATAACAAGTAGACTTCAATTCATTATCAGTGCTTGCCACAATGTTGTACACAACATCTTCTTTTCCTTCAGCAGAAAGAATTACGGTTATTCCGCCTTTGACAATATCTGTATTGCTCAGTGTCTCTTCCCCATTTTTAACAGTTACAGTAACACCGGCGTCATAGATGATATTTTTAAGGAACTGTTCTACGGTTGTATTTTTCGGTACGTCGCTGATAGAATTATCTGCAACCGTAAATACATTAGAACGAAGAGAAAGTTCCCCAAGAACATCACTCTCTGCTGCTCCAATCTCCGGTACCGCTGTAATTGCATGTCCGAAGAAATCATGATCAATCGTATATCCGTTGCGGTCTACAACTACCTTTCCTGCATTGATTGCCGGAGAATTCTCAGCAAGTTTATATCCGTCAAATACGGTCGTCGCATTCGGATCTTCATGCTTTCTTGCCTGCTTATCCTGTGCAGCACTGGTAGGACCATTGCCCGCATTTACAAATACAGGTGTTCCACGTTCCACTTTGATTCCTGCATTTTCACGTGGAATTGTCGTCACATTATAGAACAGGTTATTGGAATATTCTTTGTTATTGTCATTCCCTGATCTCCAATTCACAGCCACTGCGTCGTTTCCTGCAAAGTAGAAAATATTATTTTCCATATTCACAGGACCGCCGTTGCCATGAGTCTTATGCCAGATTGTCTTCACTCCATCTTTAATATAGAATGTGTTGTTATATACTTGTGTATTTCCTGAATTTCCTGCCGGATCAAGCGGTCCCATATCCTCACTCTGACTGATGTTATAGCGGAATGTGTTGTTGATGGACTCTGGTCCGCAGAACATGATCGTGCTTGCGCTATTTCCATGGCTGTAATTATACTGATAGTTTGTACCATCTCCATAATCAGCGTCCCAAGGCTGTCCGTCTCCATTACCATGTGCGGCATTCTGTGTATTGAAACATTCATTGTACTGGAAGATTGCATTTTTACACTTCCAAGGCCAGATACCTGCTGCAACGCGTCCTGCTCCAACATTCTGTAGACTACCACCAGTTGGGTTTCCATCTGTATCCAGATATGGCTGCTGTTGTGAATAGTCTGTTGTATTAATCTGCTTTGCTGCCCCTTCAGATACATTATACTGAACCACCGGTCTGTCCAGATACATCGTTGTGATTGCATCTCCACCGACATCATTCAGATAGTTGTTCTGAATCACAACATTGGAAGAACCGTAGTTCTGCATTACATCATCACTTAAGGAACCTCCTCTGAACTGTCCCCACTGATATGTATATCCTACTGCAATTCCCCAACGGTTTACTTTATCAAGATAGCAGTTCTGAATCTTCACGTCATTATAGCGGGCAATTCCTGTGGTATTTTCATCATCCGGTTTTTCTACGATAAAGTAGATACCGCCGTTTGTCATGTGCTTGTTGTACACATTCCCTGTCACATCATGAATGTACAGATTGTCCAACACAATATGATCTACGGTTCCCTTATTCTTTGCAACTCCTGCGACACCGGTTCTGTCCATGCAGTAGGCGTCATTATATGCTTTCCCATTCTCTGCATCTGTTGCGGCTGCCCGGTTATTTGTCAGTTCCAGCCCTTCGATTTCAACATATTCTACATCCTTTAATAGAATAGAAGAAGATACCGTTCCTTTCCACTTATGATTTTGATTATCAAGCGGCTGTCCATAATTTAACTCCCACTGACCATGACCATTGGTATTGATCTGTGGCCGTCCTGCCTTTTCATCGCCATACGTAGAAATGATAACCGGTGCTTCTGCACTTCCTCCTTCACTTTCAAGATGCAGCGCCTGGTCTTCAAACTTAGAACCATTTTTCAAAAGCACCTTATCTCCCGGTTGCAATGTAAGCTCATTGATCTTATCCAGACTTTTGAATGCCTGTTTCTCAGACGTTCCTGTGTTGCTGTCGTTTCCACCGTTAGAATCCACGTAATACGTTGTTCCTAACGTGTTCTCTGCTGCCTGTACCAGTCCCATCGGCATCATGCTGCCGACAGAAGTTCCAACAAGCATCAGTGCAAGCATTGCGCTTACCCATTTCTTTTTCATAACTTTCTCCTTCCTTGCTGTCACTATTTTTCTATATGTTTCAAAGTAAAACGGTTCACTGTTTCTCTGTCTCCGTCTACCTTTGAATCCTCCATCATGTGAGCGATTTTGTCATCATATCTTTTTTCCCGCATCTCACGCTCGACCGCCACACGTGCGGTTTCGAGATCCGCTTTTTCCTCACTTTCCCCGAATATCCATTCTCCATTGCTGTAATACTCTTGAATCTCTTCTTCTGTCAATTCCATGTCTTCTCTGTCATAGTCATTGCAATACGCCTCTTTACACATACTCAGTTCATACTGCAAATACAATTCAAATGTATATTCTTTCAAACCGTAGATTACTTCGTTGTTCGCCACTTTTTCCGCACGAGATGCATTTTCCGCCTCCCAACGGGACTTCACAGCCTCAAAACTTCCATCTGGCACATCTCCATACTGCTCTGCCAGCTTGTACACTGCCTGTATGTGTTTTAACTTCTCGATGCTGTTCTCCGCAAGAATCTCATATCCATACTTGCCGTCATACTCCATCTCCCAAAAATCTTCCCCATACTTTGCATCATACTGCTGCTGGATCTGCATCTCCGTATCGTATTCCACCAACTCCATACACATCAGATATGCATCTTTTTCGATCTGTTCCCCGTTGATCTGAAGTTCAAACCGACTGTTCTTATATAATAATGTAGCTGCGCCAACCGCTGCCAACATAACCACTGCAATACTCACAATCGTGAAATTACGTCGTTTTCTGTTTTTCATCCTCTTGTCTCCCTGCAATCAAACAGCTTTGTGTCATTATAACATAATTTTATTTTCTCTTCTCATTCATTTCTGCACATTCGCATCTTCTTTTTGTCTAATTCGGAACTCTTCATCTATATTTGCACTTTTGATTCAATTCTCTCATTTGTGGTTTTTTGTGGTTTTTGTTTTTTGTTTTTGTGGTTTCTTGTCAACTTTTCTCATTGCTTTGTTGCTATTTCATTGTGATTGTAGTATAATTTCAAGTAAAGATACCCCTATTAACATCTGGTGGGATTCCACTAATTTTCCGTAAGGAGACACATGTATGAAACGTTCAAAACGAATTGAAGCACTGGATGCACGTCCGGTTAATCTGGACGGTTACATCAACGAGTGGCCGGAAATGGGATTTGTGGCAATGCACAGCCCCTACGACCCTACTCCATCCATCAAAGTAGAAGATGGAAAGATCACAGAACTGGACGGCAAACGCCGGGAAGATTTTGACTTCATCGACCAGTTTATCGCAGATTATGCAATTAATATCGAAAGAGCTGAAACCTCTATGGCAGTATCTTCTCTGGATATTGCACGAATGATCGTGGATATCCACGTTTCCAGAAAAGAGATTCTGGAATTGATTTCCGGTATCACCCCTGCAAAGATGGCCGAAGTCATGAACCATCTTAATGTAGTAGAACTTATGATGGGAATGCAGAAGATCCGCGCCAGAAAAACGCCCGGTAATCAGGCTCACATCACAAACTTAAAAGACGATCCGGTACAGATTGCCGCAGATGCTGCCGAAGGCGCACTCCGCGGTTTTGCAGAAGAAGAGACGACTATGGGTGTTGCCAGATATGCACCCCTTAGTTCCATTGCACTTCTGATCGGATCCCAGGTCGGTCGTCCGGGAGTACTGACACAATGTTCCGCTGAAGAAGCAACGGAACTTGAGCTTGGAATTCGCGGACTGACAACTTATGCGGAAACACTTTCTGTATATGGAACGGAAAAAGTATTTATTGATGGTGATGACACACCATATTCCAAGGCATTTTTGAACTCTGCTTATGCATCTCGAGGATTAAAGGTCCGCTTTACATCCGGTTCCGGTTCTGAAGTCCTGATGGGAAGCAGCGAAAAGAAATCCATGCTCTATCTGGAATGCCGCTGCCTGTTTGTAACAAAGGGAGCAGGTAGTCAGGGAATCCAGAATGGTTCTGTAAGCTGTATCGGTGTAACCGGCTCCGTTCCGGCCGGCATTCGCGAAGTCATAGCAGAAAACCTTGTAGCCGCACTTCTCGGTCTGGAATGTGCATCTTCCAACGATCAGAGTTTCTCAAACTCTGATATGAGACGTACTGCAAGAACTATGCTGGAATTTCTTCCGGGAACAGATTTCATTTTCTCCGGTTATGCAGCAGAACCAAACTATGACAATATGTTTGCAGGTTCTAATTTTGATGCGGAAGATTTTGATGATTATAACGTACTGCAGCGAGACATGCAGGTAGACGGTGGTCTAAAACCAGTCACCGAAGAGCAGGTTCTCTTTGTAAGAAATAAAGCAGCCCGCGCTGTGCAGGCGGTATTCCGCAATCTGGGGCTTTCTCCGATTTCAGACGAACAGGTTGAAGCGGTAACCTACGCACATGGAAGTAAAGATACTCTTCCGCGTGATGTTACTGCTGATCTTGCTGCTGCCGAGGACGTATTGAAACGCGGAGTCACAGGTGTCGATATCGTAAAAGCTCTCGCAGAAACCGGATTCGAAGACGTAGCAGAAAGCGTGTTAAATATGTTAAAACAGCGTGTCGCCGGTGACTATATGCAGACGGCTGCAATTCTGGATCGGAATTTCCATGTATTATCCGGAGTCAATACTCCGAACGATTATATGGGACCGGGAACCGGTTATCGTGTCGACGGAGAACGTTGGGAAGAAATCAAAAAGATTCCACATATCATCAACCCGCAGGATATATAGGAAAGGAGGAGCATACAGATGCAGATCAGTGAAGAATTAATCAAACAAATAACGAATGCAGTATTAAGCCAGATGTCACAAGGCGGAAACTCCTCCGATACCAAGCCGCATCCGGCAGCAGGATCTTCTGCAAATGAGATTCCTTCTATGGTTGGAAGAGATCGGATCAATGAAACGAAAACTTCTTATGCAGATTATCCACGCGCAAGAAAGGGGACTGATCCGAAAGAAGTTGTCATCGGTGTCGGTGCCGCTTTCCAAAAGGAAATCACAAAAACTATCGGTGGAATTCCGTTGGATGAAGTATTGAGAAATGTCAAAGCCGGAATCGAAGAAGAAGGCATGACCCCTCGTGTTATCAAGATCCTGGATACTTCTGATGTATGTTTTATGGCTCTGGAAGCAGCTAAATATTCAGGATCCGGTATCGGTGTCGGTATTCAATCCAAAGGAACAACGGTTATTCATCAGAAAGACTTATATCCACTTTCAAACCTGGAATTATTTCCACAGGCTCCGCTGATGACTCTGGAAACATATCGCCAGATCGGACAAAATGCCGCAAAATATGTCAAAGGCGAACAGGTCGTTCCTATCCCATGTACCAACGACCCGATGTCCAGACCGAAATATCAGGTAAAGGCAGCTATTATGCACATCGCAGAAACCGAGCAGCTTGACCCGGAAGTCGGCGCCGTGGAATGGGAGGGCAAATAAATGAGATATCCTTTAGCAGAACATGAAAAAGAACAAATTACATCCAGGACCGGAAAAAAATTTACTGACATCACTCTGGATGAAGTCATCAAAGGACACGTTGGTCCGAATGATATCAAAATTTCAAAAGAAATTTTAAAGGCACAGGGACAGGTTGCCTCCTCTGCCGGCAATGCACCGATGGAGAAAAACTTCGAACGTGCCGCTGAACTGGTCGATGTTCCGGATGATGTAATTTTGAAAATGTATGATAAACTGCGTCCGAATCGCTCCACCAAATTGGAGCTGGTTCTGATGGCACAGGAACTTCTTGAAAAATACAATGCAAAAAACTGTGCGCGCCTTGTAATGGAGGCCGCTGAAGTGTATGAAAAGAGAGGAATTTTACTTTGAGTTATATTGCAGGTGTTGATATCGGAAATTCAACAACAGAAGTATGTGTTGGAGAGGTAAGTTCTGACGGCAGTCTGACATTTCTCACCAGTGCCTCCTGCCCTACAACCGGCACAAAAGGCACAATCGAAAATGTACATTCCGTCAAAAATGCATTAAAACTGGCAATGAGTCGAATTGGCAGAGAAACCTCTGACATTGATTTGGTGCGCCTAAATGAGGCAGCCCCTGTCATCGGAGATACTGCTATGGAAACGCTAACAGAAACCGTCATCACAGACTCTTCCATGATCGGACACAACCCTTCTACTCCTGCCGGAGCCGGACAGGCTGTAGGAGAAGTTCTCCTCATCGAGCATATTTCCCGGGCAGTTCCCGGCACAGCATATATTCTGGCCGCATCTGCCGGACACAGCTACGAAGAAGTTGCAGCAATTGTCAACCAACACTCGGAATTGAACTTTGCCGGCATCATCCTTCAGGCTGATGAGGCCGTTCTTGTAGAGAACCGGATTCACAAAAAAATCCCTATCATTGATGAAGTACGCCGCATCGATCGACTGCCGGACGGAGTTTTGGCAGCCATCGAAGTCGCACTGGCCGGTCAAACCATCCGAATGCTGTCAAATCCTTACGGCATCGCAACCCTGCTCGGACTGACTCCGGAAGAAACACGCACCGTTACCCCGATTGCAAAAAGTTTAATCGGAAAACGCAGCGCAGTAGTTTTAAAAACTCCAGGCGGTAATGTACACGAAAACGTCCTTCCCGCAGGGGAAATTTATTTCTACGGCGACCGCAATGTTACGATCAGCTTGGATGAAGGCGCCGACAAAATCATGTCCGCTGCTCTAGAGGCCGGCGACATTCACGACATCAGCGGACAGCCCGATACGAACGTAGGCAACATGCTCTCCCGCATCCGAACCGGAATGGGCGAGCTTGACAAAAGCAAAGAAGCTGATATCCGTATCACCGACATCCTCGCCGTCGATACACTTGCTCCGGTTTTAATTTCCGGTGCATTAGCAGGGGAAACTTGTCTGGAAAAAGCAGTTGGAATTGCTGCCATGGTAAAAACACAAAAATTACCGATGCAGGAAATTGCCAATCGCCTCAAATCAGAATTGGGAACAGAAGTAAAAGTAGCCGGTGTAGAAGCAATCATGGCGAGCCTCGGCGCTCTGACTACGCCCGGAACCAAACTTCCGCTGGCGATTCTGGATATGGGCGGCGGTTCTACGGATGCGGCAATTATTTCCAGTGACGGCGGTGTCACAATGACTCATCAGTCTGGCGCAGGCGAACTGGTTTCTATGTTGATTCAGACAGAACTGGGACTGAGCGATCGCCACATTGCAGAGCAAATCAAACGGTATCCTCTTGCCAAAGTGGAAAGCCTATTTCACATGAGGATGGAAAATGGACAAATGACCTTCGTAGACGAATCCATTGATCCCCGTTTCTTCGGAAGAGTTGTTCTTCTAACCGAAAATGGACTGATTCGTATAGAAGAGGACATTCCAATGGAAAAAATCGTCCAGGTTCGTCGCGATGCCAAACGCAAAGTTTTTCTTACCAATGCATTCCGCGCACTGCACAAAGTTGCACCGGAACATAATTTGAAAAATATTTCTACCGTTGTCCTCGTCGGAGGCTCTGCAGAAGATTTTGAAATACCGGAAATGCTGACTGAAGCCTTTACCGACTATCGGATTGTCTGTGGACGCGGAAATATCCGGGGAAGCGAAGGTCCACGAAACGCCGTTGCTACCGGGCTCGTGTTATCCTATCTGGGAGAAAACCACTAAAATAGCTTTGTTAAACATCTTAATTAAAATAACTTCTTTAGGAGTGAACAAAAAACTATGATTATCAAGAAACCTTCTATATTTATATATACACACGAACCGGATTCACAGGTTTTAAAGGAAATCTGTGCCGGAATTGAAGAAGAAGGCGTTTTCTACGAAGTCACTGATTTTCCGGAACAAGGAATGGAAACGCTTGCCTATCACGCCGCACAGGATTCTATGCTCGGATCCGGCATCGGCATCTCCGGTACCTCCGTTTGTCTGAAAATGAGAGGACTGGAGCGCAACCGCAATATAGAAAGTTATCTTACCCCTACGCAGATTCAATGCCGCAACATCGGTGCAAACAGCGCCCGGGCAATTAAGAAACTGCCTTTCAAAGATCATCGTTCAGCCTATTTTAAGGAGGAATATCACGCATGAAAATTTACACAAAAACCGGAGATAAGGGAACCACTTCTCTGATGAACGGAATCAGTGTTTCCAAATCAGATGACCGCATCGAGCTGCTTGGAACCATCGATGAACTGAGCAGCCATATCGGACTTGCCAAGGTTCTCTCCGATGAAGATTTAAAAGAAACACTTTCTCATCTCCAGAAAAATCTGATTCAGATCATGGCTGGAATCGCCGATCCAAGAGATTTGAATTATCGCTTTTCTTCTGATGAAACGGTTTCCTTAGAGCAGGCAATCGATGCCATGGAACAATCCTTTCCACGCGCAAAAGAATTTATCTTATACGGTGGCTGCGAATTATCCGCAAGACTGGATGTTGCAAGAGCCGTTGCAAGACGTGCGGAACGCCGTTTCCGAAAAGTTGCACAAAATTACGGCGCAGACGCCAAGGCGGTTCAATATATTAACCGTTTATCTGATTATCTGTATGTTTGTGCAAGATATACGGATTATAAAGTCGAAAATGAAAAATCAGACAATCTTCAGGATCAGATCGTCCGAAACATTTTAAAAGAAATGTAAACCAATCAAAAAATAGTGAGACGTTCCATAAATCAAACGGAGCATCTCACTATTTTTTATACACTATGCAATCTTCTGCAAAGCCTTCTTAAACTGGATTGAGAATAAAACTGCGGTAAACGTTACTGCCAGAAGATCTGCAACCGGTTCCGCCAGATAAACCGCCATCACCTGATTCCCCTTAAATATAGCCGGAAGAATATAGATCAACGGAATCAACAGCACAAATTTTCTCATTACCGCAACCATAATCGAGGCTTTTGCATTTCCCAAAGAGGTAAATGTCATCTGACACGCAAGCTGAATACCGAAAATAAACAATACCGCAAGATAAATGCGAAGCGCTGTCTTCGTAAAGGCAATCAATTCCACATCCGATGTAAACATTGCTGAGAATGCACCGGGAACAAGCATTACCAATGCCCATAACACAAATACATACCCCAGACTTGTTTTCAATAACAATTTATAAGCTGCTTTTACGCGGTCAACATTTTTCGCACCATAATTGTAACTGATAATTGGCTGTGCGCCTTGACCAAGTCCTTGCAGCGGAAGCATGGCAAACTGCATCACACTTGTCAAAATTGTCATCGCACCTACCGCAATATCCCCGCCATATTTCAATAGCGAAGAATTAAAACAGATTGAAATCACACTCTCACTGGACTGCATAATAAATGTTGCCGTTCCAAGTGCGATACTCGGAAGCAAGATTTTTCTTTCTAACTTCATATATTTCTTCTGAATCTTTAATTGCGTTTTCTCTCCAAATAAGAAATGCAGTACCCAGATACAGGAAATTGCCTGAGAAATAATGGTGGCAAGCGCCGCGCCTCTGACTCCCATCCGGCAACCGAAAATCAAAATCGGATCAAGCACAATATTCGCCAACGCCCCAATCATCACAGAAAGCATTCCGATTTTTGCAAATCCCTGTGCCGTAATAAAAGCATTCATTCCCAATGTAAGCTGTACAAAAATCGTACCAATGGCATAAATATTCATATAGGAAACACTATATTCAATCGTATTTTCACTTGCACCAAAAGCCAGCAGGAACTCTCGGTTCCAGATTAATAAAACCGCTGTCAATATACAAGATGCGATAATCTGTGCCATAAAACAGTTTCCTAACGTTTTTTCCGCATTTTCCTTTTCTCCCTTTCCCATAAAAATACTGGCTCTCGGAGCTCCGCCGCTGCTCACCAATGCAGCAAATGCCGCAACTATCATAATCAACGGCAGGCACACGCCCACACCCGTAAGCGCCAACGCCCCTTCTCCCGGAATATGTCCGATATAAATTCGATCCACAATGTTATAAAACATATTGATCAATTGTGCAATTACCGTCGGAACTGCAAGCTTAAAAAGCAATTTTCCTATCGGCTCCGTTCCTAAGAAATTATTTTCTTTCATAATTAAAATTTTACCTCCAGTCCTTTCAAAACATTTTCCATTATTTTCTGATTTATCTGCGTATACAACTCCATTTCTTCCACAGAAATCCCTTGATAAACGTCTTTCCAATACGCATCATTTGCCTTGCTGATGTCCGAAACAATCTCTGCCGCCTGCTCCGTCAGATGCAGATGGTACTTTCTCTTATCAAATTCGTCCATCGTTCTAAGAATCAGACCTTTTTTAATCAGCCCATCTACAGCCTGAGACACATTTCCCTTAGGCAGCATTCGAATATAAGAAATCTCTGCTGCCGTATCCTTATCCGGATTGTTGCTCAAAAAACTAAGAATTTTCACTTCAACCTGAGAAAGCGAATACCGCCTCCTCGGTTTCTCTAAAAAAGTATCATATAATTTACTGATCCCCCGCATCAATAACAATGTATCTGCCGTTCGTTTCATAACTACTTCCTTTCCTCACAGGAATATTCTCCCATTTTCAAATAGTTCTAAACGGAACTGTTCTTTTTAGAACTATTATAGTCGCGACAGAAATACTTTGTCAACAGAAAAAGAGCGCAATCCTGCTCGAATCACACTCCTGCTATATTCTCTATGAACAATATTATGCATTTTCTTCTAAAATAATATGGCTTCTAATAATCGCCCGAATCGCATTGTATAACTCAGGTTTCAGTTTTTCAAAACTGATCGGATCATTTTCCAGAATCGTACTAAAGGATGCAGAACTCGCCAGTTCCACGATCAAAAACAGCATAATCTCCGGATTCCTCAGATGAATCGACGGCACTTCTTCCAATACTTTGTAATAATAATCAATCAACTTCTCATCAGAGCCATATTCATGAGATTCCAGCGCCAAATGAAAAAATCCCCGACTTAAGTTCTTAGATAAAAACTGAAGCACCAGTTTATTCTGCTGCAATTCATCCATAACATAATCAATCAGATAAATAGTCTTATCCTCAAAAAGCTGCGCCTCATCTTTTGCATCAAACTCTGCTTTCTGCGTTGCCTCATATGCTCTAAGAAAAAGTTTTTCCGCTGTTCTTACAATCAATCGGTCGCGAATCTCATATTTATCCTTAAAATAAAGATAAAAAGTCCCCTTCGCCACCCCTGCCTTCTGTACGATATCATGAATCGAAGTCTGCGCGATCCCCTTCGTAATAAACAAGTCGTATGAACTTCGAAGCAGAGCATTTAATTTCTGTATCTTATTTTCCTCTACCTTACCCATAACAAATCCCTTCCTCATCTGTAACACTAGAATAAATTTTACTATATTATCCTTACATTTTCCATAGTATAATTCAAAAATGACCAAAAGTCAATTTTCTTTTATAAAATTATTGACTTTTGGTCATTTTTATTATATAGTGTTCTGAGTAAACAAAATGACCGTTAGTCATTCTCTTATTTCAGCAACATATACTATAAAGAAATGGCGCAGCGGAAATCTATTATTTAAAGGAGGAATCATACATGATAAAGGCTGGTAAGAAGATTGTAAAATACAGAATTCCGATTCTGATTCTTGGTATTTTACTCCTCATTCCTTCCGCATTGGGGTTTTTAAACACAAGAGTTAACTATGATATTCTTTACTATCTGCCTGACAACATCGACACAATGAAAGGTCAGGAGATTTTAAAGGATGATTTCGGGAAAGGCGCTTTTGCGATGGAAGTCGTAGAAGGCATGACTACAAAAGAAGTCACCGAAGTAAAAAAGAAAATCGAGCAGGTCGATGGAGTTGCAGAAGTCATCTGGTATGACTCACTGGTCGACACCTCTGTTCCGATTTCAGCACTGCCTTCTAATATGAAGGAAATCTTCTATAAAGATGATGCAACACTGATGGCTATTTTCTTTGATGATACTACATCAGCAGACAGCACCATTGATGCTATCGGAGAAATCCGTCAGGTAACCGGTAAGCAATGTTTCTTAAGCAGCATGTCTTCTGTTGTAACGGATATTAAGAATCTGGCTGAAAAAGAAACACCGATCTACGTATTGATTGCCGTAATCCTTTGTTGTATTGTTCTTGCAATATTCATGGACAGCTGGCTGCTCCCGGTATTCTTTATGATCAGTATCGGAATGGCAATCCTGTACAACATGGGAACCAATTATTTCCTTGGAGAAATTTCTTATATTACAAAAGCATTGAGCGCTGTTTTACAGCTTGGTGTTACGATGGACTACTCGATTTTCCTCTGGCACAGTTATCAGGAAAATCAAAAACGTTTCCCCGGAGATAAGAACCGCGCAATGGCACACGCCATTTCCAATACATTTTCTTCCGTAGTCGGAAGTTCAACTACAACCGTTGCAGGATTTATCGCCCTTTGCTTTATGAGTTTTACTCTCGGTAAAGACCTCGGAATCGTTATGGCGAAGGGAGTTGTCTTCGGTGTGATCAGTTGTGTAACGATATTGCCGTCTATACTGTTGATTTTTGATAAAGCGATTGAAAAGACGATGCATCGTTCCGTTATGCCGAGCATGGAAAAACCTGCAAAATTTATTACAAAACATTTTAAGGCTTTTGTCGCAGCTTTCTGTATTCTTCTGGTTCCGGCTCTCTGGGGCTATACAAAAGCAGAAGTTTATTACAACTTAGATGCCACATTGCCGAAGTATCTGGACAGTATCAAGGCAAATGAAAAACTGGCCGATACCTTTGATATGAATGCTACTCACATGGTACTTGCTGACGCAGATTTGTCTGCAAAGGATGCAAAAGCAATGCTCAATGAAATGTCTGATGTAAAAGGAGTAAAATTTGCTCTTGGTCTGGACAGCATCCTCGGTTCTTCCATTCCACGAAGTGTTGTTCCGGAGGAACTGACTGACACACTGAGAAAAGGCGACTGGCAGTTGATGCTGGTGCAGTCTGAATACAAAGCAGCAACAAATGAAGTCAATAAACAATGTAACGAATTAAACAATATCATTAAAAAATACGATAACAGTGCGATGCTGATCGGTGAAGCGCCTTGTACTAAGGATCTGATCACCATCACAGACAAAGACTTTAAAGTAGTAAGTGCAATTTCTATCATTGCCGTCTTCCTGATTATCGCCTTTGTATTTAAATCATTCAGCTTACCTGCAATCCTTGTATCGGTTATCGAGTTTGCAATCTTCATTAACCTCGGTATCCCATATTTCACAGGAACGAAGATGCCATTTATCGCATCAATTGTTATTGGTACAATCCAGTTAGGAGCTACTGTAGACTATGCGATCTTAATAACAACTCGTTATAAGAAAGAGCGCTGCAAAGGAAAAGAGAAACGTGAATCTATCCAGATTGCTGTATCAACTTCCATTAGTTCAGTTATCGTTTCTGCACTTGGATTCTTCGCAGCAACATTCGGCGTTGGTTTATATTCCGACATCGATATGATTTCCTCACTTTGTACATTGATGGCACGTGGTGCAATTGTCAGTATGTTTGTCGTAATCTTCATACTGCCGTCAATGCTGTATATTTTTGACCGGGTGATTTGTGCAACCACAATCGGCATGAAACAGGCAATCCAAAATGCCGACAATACAACGCCGAAAAAAATAGATGCCAATCCTACAGCAACTATATAGCTGCAAATCGGCTAACACGTTGCATTTTTCGTAACTATTTTATGAATTCAAGGAGGTTTTACCATGAAAAATAAAGAATTTAGAACATTAATGGCAATCGTCACTTTGACCGGAACACTGCTTACAGGTTTAACAGCCTGGGCTGCACCGGCATACGCTGCCGATACTGTAAATACAACTACGACAACAGAAGCATCCTCATCCACTTCTGTTTCCAACGCAAAACCATATAAAGACGAGACTGTCTATGCCACAATCGACGGAGACGGAACTGTCAAAGCGGTAACCGTATCTGATCAATTAAAAAATATTTCTGATATCAAAAATGTTACAGATAAATCAGATTTACAGAATATCGAAAATGTAAAGGGTGATGAAACATTTACTTCTAAAAACGGAACTCTGACCTGGAACACTGCGGATGCTGATATCTGCTATCAGGGTACAACTGCCAAAGCACTTCCGGTAGCTGTAAAAGTAACCTATACACTGGACGGCAAACAAATGCCTGCTTCTGAATTAGCAGGAAAAAGCGGACACCTTGTCATCCGTTATACCTATGAAAATAATTCTGCTGAAAAAGCAGAAGAAAAAACACCATTTCTGATGGCAACCGGGCTGATGCTGGACAGCGCTGTTTTCAAAAATGTAACTGTCACAAACGGTAAACTGCTCTCTGATGGTGAAAAAGAAATCGCAATCGGGCTGGGACTTCCATCTGTTTCCGAAATGCTCGGAACCGATGAACTGGACATTCCTGATTACTTTGAGGTGGAAGCGGATGTCACAGAATACGAAGCTGTAGAAGGCATGACAGTTGCCACAAACTCCTTATTCAATGATCTGGATACAGAAGGTTTTGACAATCTCTCTGATTTGCAAGACTCTATGAACCAGCTGCAGAGTGCTTCTAACCAGCTGGTAGACGGAAGCGGCAAACTTCGCGAAGGTCTAGACACACTGCTTTCTTCTTCCGGAACATTAACAGACGGCATCAATCAACTTGCAACCGGAAGTTCTTCTCTCGCCGCAGGTACACAGACACTGAAAGACGGTGCTGATGAATTATCAGGAGGATTAAATACAGCTTCTTCCAAAGTATCAAATGAACTGCTCCCAGGTGTGCAGGCTTTGGACAATGGCGTTGCCCAGATGCAAGGCAGCTTGGCCTCTAATCTTCCGACGCTTGCCAACGGTGTCAGCGCTCTCGATAACGGAATCGGTCAGGTTGCTGACGGAACACGCGCCTTAAAAAACGGAATTGATCAGATTGCTGCCGGTACACATGCACTGTATAACGGTTTGACACAAGCCGGCGACGGAATCACCTCTGTAAACAATGGAGTTCAGGCTCTTGCTCAAAAAACTCCGGCATTAGCAGCCGGAGCAACCGGAGTATCTGACGGTGCAACTGCTTTAGCTCAGGCTCTGGAGGGACTTTCCAATTCCCCTGCAGACATTGCCACATCTGCTGCAGCCGACAGCCGAGAGGAAATTCAGACATTACAGACCTTATTAGATTCCGGTGCGATTACAGACGAAACTACAGCAAATACGATCAATGCTGTCATCACAGCGCTAACTTCCGAACAAGATGCCCGTGATGCTGCTGCAAACGCACCAACCGAGCTAAATGCAGCCCTCAAGGGACTCGCTGCCAAAGCAAATGAACTTGCTGCCGGTGCCAAAACAGTAGCCGACGGAACCGCCGCTGTTAACGCACAGTTCCAGCCCGGATCCAATGACGCTCCGACATTAGCCTATGGTGTCACACAGCTTTACGGCGCTTTCCATTCCGAAAACGGTCTCATTGCATCTACCCAAAAATTGGATGCTGCTTTAAGTACCGGAACAGAAACAACACCGTCCATTCAAGCAGCCATTACCAGATTGGATGCTGCTTTAAATATCGGTGATCCGGATAAAAATGTTTCCAGCCTTCGCAACGGCGCTTCTCAGCTAAACACTGCTGTAAATGGCGAAAATGGTCTGACCGCTCAGGTTTCCGGCGGCGTATCACAGTTAAAGGCCGGAACTTCACAGCTTTTAGCAGGTGTAGACGGTGAAAAAGGTCTTGCAGCCGGATTAAATCTACTGAATGCAGGAGCAGGCAAGCTGGCTTCCGGAAGCGGAGATTTAAACACCGGAGCCAATACCCTCGCAAACGGAATCGGCACACTTCAGACCGGTTCCGGTGCGCTCATTGACGGAGTCAAGCAGCTGGATGATGGAGCCGTACAGTTGAACGATGGTATGATTCAATTCGACGAAGAAGGCATCCAAAAACTTGTCAATGTATTCAGTGGAGACATCGAAGGTCTTTTGGATAAAGCTAACGCAATGCTTGACACTTCCAGAGCTTACAAAAACTTCTCCGGAATTGCCGATGATATGGACGGCGAAGTCAAATTTGTATTTGTAACCGAGTAATTCGAATAAACCCCATTTTGTTTTGCATGCAGCAATGATACTCGGCATCGCTGCATACATCCTTTATCATGATGCGAGCCGTCGGACACTTGTCCGGCGGCTCAATTATTTTCCATATTTCAAACGAAAATAAATAAAAATCCCAAAGCATTCCTTGGGTAAATGAAGAGAACTTGCTATAATAATAGATATCATACATATAAAGGAGCATACAATATGTCAGAATCATTGGCAGTCAGCCTAACAAAACAACTTATTAAAATAGAAAGCACAGATCCGGGTACTTATGAGGGAGCCCTCAAAGACTGGATCAAAAACTGGTTTCTTTCTCTGGAAAAACACATTGTTTCAAACAACTCCACACTCACCGGACCACTTCTCCGACTCTCCGAAACAGAAGTCCTTCCCGGACTTTAAAGCTCATCTGTACTGTAGACGAAGAAGATTTCATGAGAGGAGCAGAACAATGTATTTGTTCCGGATGGGTCACCTCGACGGATTGGATTATGGATGCAGAACCAACCAACGGACAGATTCAGGTCGCACACAAAGGCCGCACCTGGTATGAAATTGAAGTATCCGGTCATACCGCCCCTATGTAGAGAAAGATGCATCTGCGCCTTTCTTAAATCATATGTTGGACATTTGCCGCACTGTCACAAAAAAAAACCGACCGTCAGTTATTTTCCAGGATATACGGATACCGCTGTCATTGCCGGAAAACTGCAGAATCACAACTGTATGTCCTACGGTCCCGGCAACTTAGAATGTGCTCATCAGCCTGACGAATGGGTTGCTGTAGAAGATATCCTGCGTTGTGAAAATGTCTATTTTCAAATGACAGATTTACTCTTTTGATTTTCCATTCTACCTCTTTTCGCAAAAAAGCAGCGTGATTTTGAAAGAAAACAAAATCACGCTGCTTTTATCTCTTCTCAAAAATGATATCATCAGGCAACCACAATCTGATATTTCTTTGAAAACGTCTCTTCCTTTCCCAAACAATTGATGCCCGGTTTCTTAGAAAGATCCTCTTCAAATCCATAATTATCACAGCGCCCTGCCCAAGGCTCAAGACAGACAAACGGTGCTCCCGCCGGAGACCAGATTCCAAAGTTCGGGAATCCCTCACAACGTACACCGACATACGGCGTGCCATCTTTCTGACACAGCCATGCCTCCTGCACCTGCGAACCATCCATCACAATCGTATCCACCTTAAACATCTCTTCATTCAACGGATGATAACCATCCGTCAATTCCAATTCATACGTCGAATCCGGAAGTCCACACCCTGATGCCAGATCCAGCCGTATACATTCCAGCTTCTCTTTGCCCGGGAACTTCAGGCAATAGTCCTGTTTTTCCTCTCCATCCTTCATAAAGGCAAATGCCGGATGCGCACCGATGGTAAAATACATATTTTCATCCATGCAATTCTTTACCTGCCATTCAACCTCAACCGATTTTTCAATAAGCCGATAGTGAACATGCAATTCAAAATCATACGGATATACTTCTTTTGTTTCCTCTGTGGAATGCATCAGAAATGAGACTTCACTCTCTGAGGTCTTTACGCACTTAAACTGCGTATCCCTTGCAAATCCATGCTGAGAAGTCGGATATCGCACCCCTTCTACATGCAAAGTGTTTTTCCAGGTTTTCCCTACATTCGGAAACAGAATCGGTGAATGACGTTTCCAAAATCTTGCATCTCCATTCCAGAGAACCTCCGTGTCATTTTCCTTATCATAAATCCGGGTTATCTCTGCCCCAAGTTCTGCAATTTCCACACATAAAACATCATTTTCCATTTTCATGATTCACAGCCCCCATTTCCAAATATCCTGATATCCTTTTTTATTCCGTTTTTGTATCATCGGATGCTTCTACCTGTACACAGTTTTCCACCAGATAGTCAGCTACCTTTGTCTGAAGAATAGTCGTCTCAATGACGTCTTCTCCAAAATCTTTCTTGAAACTTTCTGCATCATCATATCCGGCCTGTTCTGCATATTTTTTTGTCATCTCTTCAATCTCTTTTTTGTCCAGATTCAAATTCTTCTTATTCGCAATCAATTCACAGGCAAGTTTTCTCGTTACCGCTTTTTCTGCTTCTTCTTTTGCCTTTGTTTCAAAACTCTCTTCATCCATGCCCATGTATGTGCTCAAGAACTCCGCAAAGTCCAGTTCATACTGCTCAGCTACGCCTTCATAATACTCACGCATGTCAGAAACTTCTTTTTCTACATCCTTTTCCGGAAGTTTTTTCACTTCAATCTGGTTCAGCAAAGCCTCCATTACTTCAGAACGCAGCTGGGACTGTACTTTTTCTTTATTATACTCTTCAATATTCTCACGAATCTCCTTACGGAACTCTTCTACAGTCTCAGACTCTTCACTGATTCCCTTTACCCACTCATCTGTCATCTCCGGATAAATTCCATTCAAAGTCACAGTAAATACAGCAACCTTATCTGCCATTTCTGTGTTCTGGTAATCTGCCGGGAATTTTACTTCAATATCAAAAGTCTCGCCTGGTTTATGACCTACGATCTGTTCTTCAAATCCTTTATAATCTCCATTTGCACCGATATAAGCTCCGGAACCCAGTTCCAGTTCTGCTCCCTGCGCGCTGCCTCCGTCAAATGCTACGTCATCCACCTTGCCGACATAGTCCAAGCTGACAGTATCTCCATCTTCTGCTGTCCCCTCTGTTTCCAAGGATGCACCTCTGTAACTGTTCATTGTACTCTCTACGTACTGATCTGATACTTCCTCCGGCTCAGCCACCTGTGCCACTTCCAGACCTTTATACTGCTTAATGGTAATATTCTCATTAGAGAGTTCTCCGCTGCAGGCAGACAACGCTCCTGCCATTGTAATACACAGCACTGCAGCTGCTAATTTCTTCTTCATCATATTCACGTCACCTCGTATTATATTCTGAGTTTCTTCTCAGGTATTGACCGCTCCTAAAAGAGAGTCTCAAACGCAATTAAGTATACCACAAATCCCTTCTAAATAAAAGCTCGGCAAAGCATTTCCTTAGGATTTAATAGTTATTTCACAAACTACAAGAGCGGAGATAACAATCTGGAAAACTGTTCCTTTGTTTTAATCACCAAACTCCTCTGATCATAAACCTTTCTTGTTACATGTGTAGACTTCGTCATATCATTTTCAAAAGCTCTTTCCAGACGCTGCACCGTTCTTTCGCTATAAATAACCGCATTGACCTCAAAATTCAATCCAAAGCTGCGAATGTCCATATTTGCTGTACCAACACAGGCAACCATCCCATCTACGCTCAGCGTCTTCGCATGGAGAAATCCATTGTCGTAAACATAGCATTTTGCTCCCGCCGCTACCATATCTCCCAAATAGGAATAGGTCGCCCAATACACAAATGGGTGATCCGGCTTACAAGGCACCATGATCCGCACATCGATTCCTGAACGACTGGCAATTTTAAGCGCATCTAAAATCGAATCATCCGGAATAAAATACGGAGTCTGAATATACACATGATGTTTCGCACTGTGGATCAGCCTCAAATAATTATCATGTATTGTTTTAATCTGAGAATCCGGTCCGCTGGAAATAATCTGCACCGGATCATGACCATTGCGGACATACCGGGGGATCTCAAATAACTTATCTTCTAAGAAAAGATTTTCCTTTGCCGCATAATTCCAGTCCAACACAAAGCGGACAGCAAGTGAAGTCACTGCCGCCCCTTCTATACACAGATGCGTATCTCTCCAATAGCCAAATTTTTCTTCCAATCCCAGATACTCTCTTCCTACATTAAATCCACCGACAAACCCGACCCGGCCGTCAATCACGACGATTTTCCGGTGATTCCGGTAATTGATACGCAGCTGAAGAGGTCCAAACAACGCCGGAAAAAATTCTGCCACGTGAATTCCTGCCCGCGACATCCGCTCCCAGTCCTTTTGGTGCATAGAACGGCATCCCATACTGTCAAACAACACACGAACTTCCACACCTTGTTTTACTTTCTTCACAAGGACCTTCTCTATCTCGCGCCAGAGTTCATCCCGCTGGATAATATAATATTGAATATGAATATATCGTTTTGCCTGTTCAATCTCCTGCATCAACGCACGAAACTTTTCTTTTCCATCCGTATAGATCCGCACATCATTATTATCCGTCAAAACAGCCTGTCCGGCTTCCAGATTATACAGGATCAGATCCCGGAAACGCCCCAATTCCGGATTTGCAAGCCGCAGCTTTTTCCGGTAAATATTTTCTTCCTGCCGCCTTACCGCATACTTTAGCTCTCCCTCTATTTCCTTTGCTTTAAACATCCTGCTTTTATGGAAATCCTGTCCGATCAAAAGATATAACACAAATCCGACAATTGGAATAAAATATAAAATCAGCAGCCAAGTCCAGACCGTCTGCGGATTCCTTCTCTGAAAAAATATAATGATCAACGATAGCAAAATATTAATAATAACCAGATTGTCCATCACAAAATCGCTGATGGCTGTCACTGTAGTCCAAACAGATTCTAGCATAAAATCTCCTTTACTCATCCCTATTTACATACAGTATACTCGTTTTTCTTCTGAAAAGTAACCCTATTTTCTAAAATACAATTGCTTGCACTTCCCTTCAAACAATGATACAATATTAAAAGTATAAAGGTCATTTAGGAGGAGTTATTGTGAAGACAGGTACAATTGTTTTAATTGTAATATTAGTAGTTTTAGTTGCTGTACTGATTGCACTCTATTTCTTTGGAAAAAAGGCAGAGAAAAAACAAGCAGAACAAAAAGCACAGATGGATGCAGTCGCACAGACTATGAACATGCTGATTATTGACAAGAAACGAATGAAACTCAAGGAGGCTGGTCTTCCGGCTGTTGTTCTTGAGAACACACCTAAGTATCTTCGCCGTACAAAGGTGGCTGTTGTCAAAGCTAAAGTCGGTCCGAAGATTATGACACTGATGTGTGACGAGCAGATTTTCCCACTGATTCCAGTGAAAAAAGAGGTCAAAGCAGTTGTCAGCGGAATCTATATTACAAATGTCCGCGGATTAAGAGGTCCATTAGAGACACCTCAGAAGAAAAAGGGATTTTTCTCAAGATTTAAAAAAGACAAAAGCGAAAAGTAAAAAAGAGACATTGTTTCCACCCTGTACAGCGTGTGTGACAATGTCTTTTTTCATGGATTCAAACCTCTGAATAAAATACAATCTTACGAAAATCAATAAACTCAAAAAAGCCAAAAAAAGATGTCGCTCCTTAAAAGGAATGACATCTTCTTATCTTAGTGACTCCGAGGGGAATCGAACCCCTGATTCCAGCGTGAGAGGCTAGCGTCTTGACCGCTTGACCACGGAGCCATATAGGTTTTACTTGTTTGTATCTCTCACAAGCAAAACCTACTATATCATATAGAATCAAAATGTGCAAGTATTTTTTTCATTTTTTTACAATTTTCAGCTTTTTAGCTTTCTTCTGTTTCTGTTTTTTCCTGTTCAGTCTTATCTGCTGAATTCATTTCTCCCGCTAAAGCGCCTGACAGATCCTCTTTTACGCTTTCCTTAACCATGATCTGCAGCCCTTGTTTCCGGTTCATAATATTTACGATATCATGCTCTCCGCCAAATTCCCCATCCAGCGTCCATGGAATCTCTTCCAGAGATTCGAACCGTATCTTTCCGGTTCGGAATGAATAAATATGCTTAGAATCAATCTGACGGATCAAGATCGCTGCTATGATTTCATTTAATTCCAACGGATTCTTCGGCATTTTAATCAGAGTCACTTCAAATTCACCATCATCAAATACTACATCTTTGCCGATAATCCCCTGAAATCCACCTACAGAACGGGAATTTGTTACCATTCCAAACATGAAATCTTCCTCGATCACCTGATCTTCATATGTAACCTTGACATGATAGGACGGAATATTGAAAATACTCTTAGCCCCTTCCAATATATATGCTAAATGCCCCAACACATTTTTTACACTCTGCTTCGTCTCATAAGACACATCCGTAAACAATCCGAACGCCGCAATATAAACAAAAAAATCCTCATTAAAAACACCGATATCGCAAGCCAGCGGTGTCCCGTTTACTGCCGTATCTGCCGCTTCTAGCATATTCTTAGATATATGAAGACTGCGTGCAAAATCATTCGTTGTTCCTGCCGGAATATAACCAATAGGAACCTGCTTAATTCTAGTTGCCATTCCGGTTACAACTTCATCCAGAGTACCATCTCCACCGCTGCAAACGACCAGATCATACTCTCCGGTATAAGTAAGCGTCTTCGTCAGTGCGTCATGATATCTCTGTGTCGGATAAACAGTCACCTCATATCCCGACTTCACAAAAATATCCAATACATCTGCCAGTTTTGGTTTCAACATCCCGGTTCCTGCATTCGAATTATAAATAAATAACAATTTCTTCATGCACGCATCTCCTTTCGCATCCGATTCTCATAAATCCAGAAAAGACTGTGCCACCCAGCACAGCCCCCTCTTCTTTATATGATTACCTATTTATTGATTACCCATCTCTTTATTTCGCCTACGCATTATTTCGCCTGTGCATCTGAGAAAAAAGAACGGATTCCTTCTGCTGCTTTTTCCTCATCTTCACCTTCTGTAAGTACTGTGACCTGCTCACCTTCAGAAAGGTTCAGACTCATCATACCCATAATGCTCTTGGCATTAATCCTTTTTTCTCCCATCTGAATATAGATTCGGCTCGCATACTGGCTCGCTTCCTGTACCAGCAATGCAATCGGTCTTCCATCCAGACCATTCTCATGTTTCACGACAACAGGTGTCTCAATCATAATAAACCTCCTTGTTCTTGCCTAACCTTCTCTGCCAACTCACTTAGCTTACGCAATCGGTGATTGATTCCCGACTTTCCAACCGGCGGTGACAAACAAGCCCCCAATTCCTTTAACGGAGCGTCCGGATTCGCCAGACGTGCCATAGCCGCATCCGTAAGCCCCTCCGGCAGTTTTTCCAGACCGATTGTTGACTGAAGATACTTAATATCTTCCAACTGTCTGACAGCCGCAGAAACCGTCTTATTGATATTGGCAGTTTCACAGTTCACCTTGCGATTCACTGTATTACGCATCTCCTTCAAAATCCGGACATTTTCCAGTTTCATCAGAGATAACGGTGCTTCCATAATATTCAAGATATCTACAATCTGAGCCCCTTCCTTTAAATAGACGATCCAGGACTTCTTTCTCTGAACGATCTTTGCATCCATCGCAAATCCGCAGATCATTTCTCTCAGCTGCACTGCCATCGATTCTGCTGCACAGACAATCTCAAAATGATACGCCTTAGCCGGATCACTCATGGAGCCCGCAGCAAGAAATACACCGCGCAAAAAAGCACGTTTGCAGCATGTCTGCTGCACTATGATAGGATTTACAATATGTATCTCTTCAAATCCCTCTCGATATTCATCTGTCAGCTTTGTTGCCTGAAGAATCCGAAGTGCTTCCTTATGGTTCTTTACAATAACAAAATACGATACACTTTGTCTTATAATATTCCTCCGGATTGAGATATCAGTTTCTATATTAAATGTTTTTTTGATTAATGTAAAGACCTTTCTTGCAACTGTAATATTTTCCGTATGGATTTTAATCCCATATTGATTTCGGCTATCTATCGTAATAGATCCGCACATACTAAGCAGCGCCGCCAGTTCTGCAATCTGACAGTGCCTGGCACTGCTCCACTGTCTGGAAAGTTCTTCTTTTACATTTCCCGAAAATGACATGTCTCCGATACCTCTTTTTTCAATTACTTAGCCTTTGTAATAGCATCTTTTCCAATGTCCCGATGTTCAATACGTACTCCGTACTGCTCCTGTTTTTTTACAAAATCATACAAACAGTTTGCGAGTGTAACAGAACGATGTTTTCCGCCGGTACATCCGATTGCAATTACAAGATGATTTTTCCCCTCCCAGATATAATTCGGCAGTAAGAAATCAATCATCCCGGTTAATTTCTCCAAAAATACATCTGCACGTTCGTTATTCAACACATATTCCTGTACTTCTTTATCATTGCCTGTCTTCGCTTTTAAATCTTCTATATAATATGGATTTGGCAAAAACCGCACATCAAATACAAGGTCTGCATCCTCAGGAATTCCATATTTAAACCCAAAAGACATAATAGTAACATATAAGTTTTTAAAATCTTTTCCTTCTACAAAAATCTTTTCCAGCTCCGCTTTCAGCTCCCGGGTAAGCATCCTGCTTGTATCCAGTATATACGTGGCACGCATTTTTAAGAACGCAATTCTTTCCCGTTCTTCTGCAATGCCTACATCTATATGACCTACTCCTCCCAGCGGATGCTGTCTTCTTGTTTCCTTATACCGTTTCACAAGCACATTTGACTTTGCATCCAGAAAGAGGATTTCATAGTCAATTCCTCTGGTATACATCTCCTCCAGCCGTTCTTCTAATCCATCCAAAGACTGTCCGCTTCGAATGTCGATTCCCAGCGCAACCCGATTCACCTCGGTGTTGGGTGTGGAAATCATTTCCGCAAACTTCGGCAGCAACATAATCGGAAGATTATCTACACAAAAATACCCCATATCCTCTAACATTTTCAATGCTGTAGATTTTCCGGCTCCCGACATTCCTGTTACAATGACAAATCTCATCTTAAAACTCTCCAATCCTCTTCACTTCCGGCTCCAGCCGCACCCCAAACTTTGCCTCTACCCGATCTGAAACCTGCTCGATCAGTGACAAAATATCTGCCGCTGTGGCCTGCCCCTTGTTGATCACAAAACCGCAGTGCTTTTCTGAAACCTGTGCGCCGCCAACCTGAAATCCCCGCAGCCCGGTATCCTCAATCAGTTTCCCCGCAAAGTATCCTTCCGGACGCTTAAATGTGCTGCCTGCACTTGGATACTCAAGCGGCTGCTTTGTAATCCGTTTTTCCTTTAGCTCATCCATATATGCACGAATCTCCTCCGGATTGCCCGGCTGCAGTCTGATCTGTGCACTAAGCACAATATCCCCATTCTGTGCAAAAATGCTGGTCCGATACCCCAGCGCCATCTGCTCAACCGGAAGTACCCGCAGTTCCCCATCCGCTGTCAACGCTAATGCATCCTTTAAAACATGTTTCATCTCTCCGCCGTATGCACCCGCATTCATCATCACTGCACCGCCGAGAGTCCCCGGAATGCCCGATGCAAATTCAAATCCTGTCAAGCTCTGCGCAAATGCCTCTGCCGCAATCTTTGACAAAAGAGCGCCTGCCTGTGCGTAAAGCACGCCTTCCTCCGTCATCCGGATCTGACTCAGATTCTTTCCCAGCTGGATAATCACGCCACGATATCCCTTGTCACCAACCAGCAGATTACTTCCATTTCCCATCACATAATATGGTACTTTTTCTGCCCGCAGCAAATTCACAACGTCCCGGATCTGTTCTTCCTCTGTCGGTGTCACGAGCCAGTCTGCCGGTCCACCCACGCGAAAAGTAGTATGATTCTTCATCGGTTCTTCTTTTAACACATTCTCTGATCCCAGAATTCCACACAATTCTTCATGCAATCCCATAAATAAAATATCTCCAATCTTTTTTCTATCAATCCTATGCTCTTATTCTTATACTCTTATTATTCTATATTTCAAACTCTTTGATTCTTTTCACATCATACAATAAAACCATGCAAAATTCAACCGCACAGAGACCGAACTTGAAACGGAACAATGCATTACAGGCAGAAGAGCTGTAAAAACCTTGCAAATTTCTTCAGAATGATGTATATTATTTTCGTGTACTCGTAGTTAAAACCTAAAGTAACAAAAACATTTTTAAAGGAGTTGAACAATCATTGGACCCGAGTGACGCCATACAAATTATTACATTGATTATTTTATTGATTTTATCCGGAGTATTTTCTTCTGCTGAAACAGCTTTAACAACTGTAAGCAAGATTAAAATGAGATCTCTTGCAGATGAAGGAAACAAACGTGCCGCAACTGTGCTAGATATTACAGAACATCACACCGACAAGATGTTGAGTGCTATTTTGATCGGTAATAATATCGTGAACATCTGTGCAACCTCACTTGCTACAACACTTGCCTACAATTTCGGCGGAGCAATGATCAGTTTTGTAACAGGACTTATGACGATCGCCATTTTGGTATTCGGTGAGATTACCCCGAAGAACCTGGCAACTATTAAGTCCGCCCAACTGTCACTTGCTTATATTCCGGTGCTGAAAGCCTTTATGACTCTCATGACGCCGCTCATTTTCCTGATTAACATTATATGCCGCGGAATCCTGTTTCTTTTCCGCGTTGACCCGAACGACAGGAATAATGCGATGACAGAGGATGAACTACGAACAATTGTGGACGTAAGCCACGAGGACGGAGTCATCGAATCTGAAGAAAAAGAAATGATATACAACGTGTTCGATCTGGGTGATGCCCGCGCAAAAGACGTTATGGTTCCCCGCGTTCACGTTACCTTTGCAGATGTCAACAGCAGCTATCAAGAGCTGATTGCCATATTCAAAGAGGACAAGTTTACGCGAATCCCGATTTACGAGGAAACAACGGACAATATTATCGGAACAATCAATATGAAGGATTTACTTTTATTTGATGACAAGGATCATTTCCAGATTCGCGATATTTTGAGAGAGGCCTATTTCACATACGAATACAAAAGCATTTCCGAGCTGCTCGTTGAGATGCGTGATGCTTCTCTGAATATTGCCATTGTTTTGGATGAATACGGTGAAACCGCCGGAATCATTACATTGGAAGATATCCTCGAAGAAATTGTCGGTGAGATTCACGATGAATATGACGAAAACGAGGAAGAACAATTTGTAAAAGTTCTCAAAGAAAATGAATACCTGATTGAAGGTTCTTATAATCTGGACGATTTAAATGATCGTTTAGAGGAGGATGGACGGAGCGATGTTCAATTCAAGTCCGAGGATTTTGATTCCCTCGGCGGATATATCATCGAACATTTAGACCGGCTTCCGGAGGTTGGTGACGAATACACAACCGAAAGCGGCATCCGTCTGGTAGTAGAAAAGCTGGACAAGAACCGTATTCAATTGGTTCACGTTTATTTGCCTGAAATGCATAAAAAGGAAGTTTCTGCAGAAACCTCCAAGTCACACAGGGACGAATAAGTATAGGGCGGCAATCAGCCGCCCTGTATATAACAATTTCATATCGTGATCTGTATACAATCAGATTTATTTTATTACTATGGAGACGTATCGAAGAGGCCATAACGAGAGCGACTCGAAATCGCTTTGCCGCCAACGCGGCACGTGGGTTCGAATCCCACCGTCTCCGTTTTTTTATTTCCTGATATTATCTTTTCAGCACCTCCACCGCTCTTCGTATGTTCTCTGCATCCGTCTGCCAGATTTCATACTCACTAAATCCCGGAAATCCCATACTGACCCCTTCCCTGCGAAATTCCATTTTGCTATCCAGAGTTACTTTTCCAGACATATGATAGGATGTTGTACCGGTATATGGGAGCAATTTTTCAATTGTTTCAGGAGAAATCCCTGCCCCAGCCAGAATTTCTATCCTTCCGGCGCTTTGCTGAACCATTTCTTTTATCAAATCTCTTCCTTCCCAGGCAGAATTTTTCTGTCCACTCGTTAAAATGGTTTTTATCCCAAGCTCAACAGCCTGTTCCAAAGTCTCCTGTGGATTACGACATACATCAAATGCCCGATGTAAGGCAACATCTGTATTACCTGCAATTTCAACCAATTCTCTCATTCTCTCAACATCCAAGTCTCCATTCGGTTTTAAAATCCCTGTTACAATTCCATCTGCACCAAGATCTCGATACATCGCCGTGTCTTCTTTCATCATCTCAAATTCAAAATCATCATAACAAAAATCACCAAACCGGGGACGGAGCAGCACCCGAATCTGAAGGTCGGTATGCTTTCTTACCTGGCGAAACAACGCCGCTCCCGGAGAAGTTCCTCCTATGATCAGATTTCCACAAAGTTCCACACGTTTTGCTCCGCCCTTTTCAGCCTCAATTGCGGATTTTACACTGTCAACACAGGCTTCCAGTACATAACTCATTGTTTTCACTCTTCTCCTTTCTCTCATCTCGTTAATTATATATTATTTTATTATATTTTAACTCTTTTTCCTACTATATTCAAAAAGCCCGCAGATACTGCGGGCTCTCCGAAAAAGGGATTAAATAATTAATCATGATTATTTACAAAGTTTCTTAAACTCATCAGCAACGAACTGTACTTTAGTTCCGATGATAACCTGTACAGAGTTCTTTCCAGGTCTGATTACTCCTGCAACACCTGCAGATTTAATCTTCTTCTCATCAACTGCTGTGTAGTCTTTGATTTCAAGACGGAGTCTTGTAATACAGTTATCAATGCTTGTTACGTTCTCTTTTCCACCAACACCTTCTAAGACAATCTTAGCTACTTCAGTGAAATCATCGTTTGCAAGGATAACTTTTGTTTCATCTTCATCATCATCTTCTCTACCTGGTGTCTTCAGATCCCATTTTGTAATAGCAAAACGGAATACAACGTAGAATACGATAAATGCTGCGATACCAAGCGGAATAATCAGCCATGTCTTAGCTGCTGCCGGCAGGGATGCGGAGAACAGAAGGTCTGTTGCACCAGCAGAGAAAGAGAATCCTGCACGGAAACCAAGAGCAACTGTAATAACTGTAAAGATACCATATAACAAAGCGTAAATTACGTACAATACTGGAGCAAGGAACATAAATCCAAACTCGAACGGCTCTGTAACACCACAGATGAATGCACAAAGAGCAGCAGATCCTACAAGACCGATAGCAACTTTCTTCTTGTTGCTCTTAGCTGTATGTACCATAGCCAAAGCTGCACCTGGGATACCAAACATCATACATGGGAAGAATCCAGACATGTACATTCCAAGGCTCCATGTTACATCTGCAGATGTTTCTCCTGCCCAGAAGTGAGACAGGTCACCAAGTCCGATTGTATCGAACCAGAATACGTTGTTCAATGCGTGATGCAGACCTGTTGGGATTAACAGACGGTTCAGGAATGCATAGATACCTGCTCCAACTGCGTCAAGACCAACGATAGCTTCACCGATTGCAATCAATCCACCAAAGAGGATTGGCCATACAAACAGCAGAACTGCAGAAACAAGAATAGAAACAACACCTGCAACGATTGCTACGCAACGTTTTCCACTGAAGAATGACAGCCAGTCCGGAAGTTTTGTGCTCTTAAATTTGTTGTAGCACATAGATCCGATGATACCAGCGATAATACCGATAAACGGGTTAGCGATTTTGTCAAATGCCAATGTTTTGTCAGCGTTTTCAGCGATAGATGGCATGATTGTTGTAACAACACCTGTTGATAACAAAGTTGTGATCATCAGCCAAGATGCCAGTGCAGCAACACCTGCTGTACCGTCATTGTCATCAGCCATACCAACACCAACACCAATTGCAAACAGGATAGCCATGTTATCAATCAGGGCTCCACCTGCTTTTACCAGGAATAATCCCAGCTTCGGAACGAATCCAATAATATCTCCACCCTGCATAGTAGCTGGGCAAAGCAAGTAACCGATACCCATCAGAATACCACAGATCGGAAGAACTGCTACTGGCAGCATCAGGGCTTTACCTAATTTCTGTAAAAACTTCATAATGAACCTCCTTCTTAAACTCTCAACATTTGTTAATCCCTTTATTTATTTTATCCGGCTTTACCGCCGGTTAAAATACATTCATTATGCCTGTGGCGTGATCTTGATCACATCATCGCCCGGTTCCACATCCTTACCTGACAATCCCTCAACAGACGTATAATCATCTGTGTTGCAGATCAGCATCGGAGTGATCGTATCATAACCTGCTGCTTTAACTTTTTCCAGATCAACTTCCAACAACAGATCACCTTTTTTTACTTTGTCTCCGGCCTGAACATGACCAACAAAACCATCTCCATTCATCTTAACTGTATCCAGCCCTACATGAATGAGAACTTCTGCACCGCAATCTGCTGTAAGGCTTACTGCGTGCAATGTATCAAATACCATACCAACTTCACCATCAATCGGAGCATAAATCTTACCTTCTGACGGAATCACTGCAACTCCCTGTCCAAGCATTCCTTCACTGAATGTCGGATCATTGACTTCTGTCAACGGTACAGCGTTTCCCTTCGCCGGCGCTCCCAGCAAGTACTCTGTTTTTTTCTTTTTGAAAAGTCCAAACATTTTTCTTCCTCCTAGTCTTCGGCATCTTCTGCCATTGTAATTCTCCGGATATGAATTGCAAGATACATCATCTCTTCTCCGGAAATTTTACTACCTGTTTCTTTTTCTATATATTCTGCAATCTTTTTACTGCAGACATACTCTCTATGATACTTTCGCTGCACCATCGCAGCCAGTTCTTCCTCTTCATCCGGCAGCAATTCTTTGCGATAAACACGCTGCAAGAGAAACTTGACATGCGTTACAAAACGCTCGTAATGCAAGGAATCTTCATCGAATTCAATCTGCAGCTCTTCTTTTACGATTTTTAAAATCGTCTGCATCAGATTAGGAAAATTCAATGCATCCCGGATATCGGTTCCGTATTCTGCATTCACAAAATGCAGTGCTATAAATCCGGCTTCATCTTCCGGAAGTATGACTCCGAGTCTCTTTTCAATCAACTCAACTGCATATTGTCCCAGTCTGTATTCTTGAGGATAGAACCTCTTGATTTCCCACAACAATGCATTTTCCAACCGAATCTTCATCCTCAGTCGTTCTATTGCAAAGTTAATATGGTCTGTCAGAGTCACATATATGCTCTGATTCAGTCGAAGTTTTAATTCACTTTCCGCATATGAAATAATATCATTCGAAATACGGGCATGCTCCAGAGGCATATTTGCCAGCAGTTCTTTAAACTGCTCTGCAAGAGTCTGACTCTTTATCCGGAAAACCTTTTCAATCTGATCCTTTTGAATCTCACATCCGGCTTTTTTACCAAAGCCAATCCCCCGCCCCATTACCACGACTTCTTTACCTGTATCATCAAAGGCTGAAACAATATTATTATTGATTATCTTATCAATTACCATAAATATCCTTGTTTCCTTTCGCCAGGTGGCAGACCCACAATAAGATAAAAAAACCAGTGTTTATAAGCCCGGAATGCACCTTGCCTATAAAAACTGGTTTTGCCTGCCGTGCAGTAACAATCCAACGTTTTTCAATTACTACACTAACTATAACAAATTCCACAACAGAAGTCAACCATGAAATTTATTTTTTGGTAATATTGTTTATACTTTATTTATAACTCACTGTTTTCGCTTACTGTCTGCACCCATCAACGAACACTGCTTTTACATTCAGATCCTCATCCAGCAGTACCAGATCGGCTGCTTTTCCTACAGTAATACTTCCGCAAGTATCATAAATTCCGATTTCCTTTGCCGGATTCACACTTGCACAAGCGATGGCATCTTCCAATGGAATTCCCATTTCCTTTACTGCCACTCTCAAACATCCCATCAGATCTGTTGCAGAACCTGCAATTGTTCCGTCCGCCAAAGTTGCTTTTGGTCCTTTTACAAAAACATCCTGACCGCCAAGTGTATACTGACCATCTGTCAGACCAGTCGCACGCATACTGTCACTAATCAAGATCACTCTCTCCGGACCAAACATCTCAAATGTTGCACGCACAACAGACGGATGGATATGCACACCGTCACAAATCAATTCTACACGACACTGCTCTGCATCTCTTGCAGCTCCGATTACGCCCGGATCTCTATGATTCAACGGCGGCATTGCATTGTACAAATGAGTCACGTGACGTGCTCCTCGTGCAAACGCTTCTGATGCTGTATTGTAATCTGCTGTCGTGTGTGCAATTGACACTGCCACTTCATCCTTCACCGCATCAATAAACTCCATTGCTCCATCATTTTCCGGCGCAATATCTACAATTTTAATCAGTCCTTTTGCATCCTTCTGCAGTTCATGGAATAACGCTACATCACATGCACGAATGTGTGTGCCTGCCTGAGCGCCTTTTTTCTTAGAACTGATAAATGGACCCTCCATATTAATTCCGACCAGTTTCGCACCCTTTTTACCTTCATAGTCTCCACCGTTTTTCATAATCCGATGCAGATCTTCTTCCGAAAGAGTCATAGTTGCCGGACAGATAGAGGTAACACCGATCGATGCCTCATGTTCTGCAATATGTGCGACTGCTTCCGGTGTTGCATCACAAAAATCATCGCCAACACAGCCATGAAAATGGACATCTACCAATCCCGGAATCGCAAAACAGCCTTCACCATCTATAATTTCATCCGTACCCGCTTCTAACTGCTCTCCTACTGCTGTAAATTTCCCATCGCAAATCTCAATTGCACCAGGAGCAAAACACTTATCTTCGCCAAAAATCTTTATATTTTTAATAATCATATACGACGCCCTCTTATCTTGGAAGTTTGGATGCTGCTGCCTCATCTACTACAACAGTCACATCTGGATGGAACTGCAAAATAGAAGCCGGCACTTCCGGTGTTACATCCCCATAAAATGCTTTTGCTACGATTTCAGCCTTGTCTTCACCACTTACAACAACCAGAATCTTCTTTGCTTTCATGATCGTACCGATTCCCATTGTATATGCCTGTCTCGGAACATCATCTGCTGATGCAAAGAATCTCTTATTTGCTTCGATTGTACTCTCTGTCAGATCTACGCAGTGTGTTTCTTTGTCAAATGCCGGTGCCGGTTCATTGAATCCGATATGTCCATTGTGTCCGAGACCCAGGAGCTGCAAATCTACACCGCCATAAGAAGCAATCAGTTCTTCATATCTTCTGCACTCTTTTTCTGCATCCGGTTCAGTTCCATCCGGCACGTTTGTATTTGCAGGATCGATATTTACCCGGTCAAACAAATGCTCATGCATAAAATAGTAATAGCTCTGATCGTGATTGTGATCCAAGCCACGATACTCGTCAAGATTCACAGAAGATACCTGTGAAAAATCCAAATCTCCTTTTTCATACCATTCTACCAACTGATCATATGTACCAATCGGAGAAGAACCTGTTGCCAATCCCAGTACACAATTTGGCTTTGTAATAATCTGTGCAGAAATAATATTTGCTGCCTTTCTGCTCATATCCTTATAATCTTTTGCTACAATAATTCTCATAACTTTTACCTCCTAAAAGATTTTGCTATTATTAGCATACGTTTCACTTGACAGGTTGTCAAGACCAAAACACGCTTGAGTTTCCGCAGTTTTATCCACAGAGCTTCAAACCAACCGCCTCGGTTATA
>ENA-ORSX01000514-ORSX01000514.1-human-gut-metagenome-genome-assembly--contig:-NODE-514-length-40150-cov-23.962863_pt1 | contig 40150 bp, 31 predicted proteins | sample MGYA00241904_ERZ509172 | MGnify/ENA primary metagenome ERZ509172 (study PRJEB26280, sample SAMEA2338795) | human gut metagenome | biome: human gut; feature: human-associated habitat; material: faeces...
GATATTCATTCCCAATTCTTCACTTAGTCGTTCTCTGGTTTTTTGCAGTATAAAAGGAAAAGTACTGTTGGAAGTTTCTGATGGAACATGGGGAAAAGTATCCGCAAACTGAGGGTACTTTTGCTCATATAATCGGACCAGATGATCTGCGATTAAAAAGGCAGGCGGGTAATACAGTTTCAAACCATTATTATAGGAGGACCGATAGAGTTTAAAAGCGGTTCTTTGCGCCATTTTCCGCAAAATATGTGTATCAGAATTGATCCATTCTTCTGCATCCTTTCGAGGAATATAGACAACGGTGTTGGCTGTAAGCGCCTCGATGGTTACAGAGGTTCGGGGGAGGTTGGCTAGAAGTGTTACCTCGCCAATGAAATCAATTGCTTTATTGGTTTCAATCATATAGATTTTTCCATTTTCAAATTCATTGATGACTCGATTTTCTCCTTTGGCTACAATCCCTAAATATTGCAGTTCACAGTCCTTTTGGTGAATTAAACCGCCGGGCGGGTGGATTTTGATTATGGCTTTTTGTCGGATATAGGGTGGCATTGTTTTTGTGTATTCGTATAATTCCGGAACTTCTTGTTCCAATTTTTCCAAAGTCACAGTAAATTCCTCCGTTTGATATTGATATCCTTGCATATATTCTAGTTTAAAGTATAGCAAAATGCACAAAAAATGCAAATAAGAATTGTGAAAACAGGAGAAAGTGACTGGAAAAATGATTTTAAATACGAAATATATGAAAAACACCTCAAATGTCCTTTTTGTAAAATTTGGATTTAGGTAGAATGGCAGTAACAAATAAAGAGGGCGTCGGGAAACGGAGAATGTGAAGGAGACGCAGATAATGGGAGGTAAACAAAATGGCAAAAAGGAAAGAAATATTTGCCTATGCATCATTAGGTCAAAGAATTAAGGTGGAGTGGAAAGTTTATTTGCTTGCATTTGCATTTATCTTAATCGCAGATAGTATTGGACAGATTAAGATACCGATAGGAAAAGGGATGTTTATTCTATTTCCGATTTTTTATGCAATTATTCTAGGCGTATGCTGTGGTCCACAAGTTGCAAAAATTGTAAATAATGAGCAGGTAAAAGCAGCCTCAAAACTGGTTGTTGTGGGGATTGCCCCCTTTATTGCAAAACTGGGAATTACAGCGGGGGCCAATATTGAGACGATTTTAGATGCGGGTCCTGCGGTGCTGCTCCATGGTTTTGGAAATTTGTTTGGAATCTTTTTGGCGCTGCCGGTTGCGATTCTGTTAGGAATGAAGAGAGAGGCTGTGGGTGCATGTTTTTCAATTAATCGAGAGTATCATATGGCTTTGATTAATAATATTTATGGTTCGGATTCGGCTGAGGCGCGTGGAAGTCTTTCAATCTATATCGTGGGCGGAATGATTGGTACGATTTATTTTGGAATTTTAGCATCGGCAGTGGCTATGACCGGATGGTTTCAGCCGGAGGCCTTGGGGTTGGCATCAGGAGTAGGAGCAGGAATTATGATGGCAAGTTCCAGTGCGTCTCTGTGTGCGATTTATCCGGAGGCGGCAGAAACAATTAAAACACTGGCAAGTGTGGGCGAGACAATGGCCGGAATAACGGGGATCTATATCAATATGTTTTTGGCAATTCCTTTGTGTGATAAGTTGTATTGCATATTAGAACCCAAGCTGGGAAGATGGAAAGCTGTGAAGAAAGAAGAAAAGAAGACGGAGGAATAAAAATTATGAGATACATAGAATGGTTGTTTTTATTAGTATTAGGCGCCTGCGGTACGGGGCTGGCTAATTTTATCGGATATGATGTAGGTTTTTTGGATTCTCTTCCGGGATTGATCGTTTTGGTTGCGATTTCTATGATAGCGGTCTTCTGCGTGAAGACAATACCGTTGAAACTGCCGATTGTGGCGTATTGTGCCATTATTGGACTTCTGCTGGCATGTCCGCTTTCGCCAATCCGGGAATTTGTAATTAATGCAGCAGCGGAAATTAATTTTACAGCGCCATTTACGATGGTGGGAGCCTATGCAGGACTGGCGATTGGAGATCAGCTTAAGGCATTTATCAAACAGGGGCCTAAAATTTTGATTGTGGGTCTGTTGGTAATGACAGGTACATTTTTAGGATCTTGTCTGTGGGATACATGGATGTTGAATGTATTTGGGGCAATGTAAAAAGCGTTTCAAAGTGGAGGATATGTGTGAAATGGAAAAATGTAGCATATTAGTTAGAAATACCTTTGTGATGATTGATTATGAAACTCTTGAAAAAGGAGTGGATATAGCAATCTTAGATGGAAAGATTCTGGAAGTGACTAAGAGTGGAGAGAAGGCATATAAGGCAGAACAGGTGATAGATGGAAGAGGGAAATTATTTATGCCGGGGATGATTGATAGTCATATGCACACCGGGCAGCAGTTATTGAAAGGCTTGGTGTTAGATGCAAAGCCAATCATCTGGACAAGGATTATGCTTCCTTTTGAAAGTACATTAACACCGGAAAAAATGCGGTTATCTGCACAAGTGGCAGCTTTGGAAATGATAAAATCCGGCACCACGGCATTTGTAGATGCGGGAAGTTATCATATGGATGCAGCGGCAGACGTGTATGAAAAGACGGGGTTACGAGGATGTCTTTCATATTCTACTATGGATGAAGAGGGACTGCCGGAGAGTGTTGCAATGCATGCAAAACAGGCAGTACAGATGACAGACTCTTTGTATGAAAACTGGAATGGAAAAGGGAATTTAAAAGTATATTATTCGCTGCGGGCGTTAAATTCTTGTTCGGATGAATTGACAGAATTGGCGGCAATGCATGCAAAAGAAAGAAATGCAATGCTGCAGGCACATATGAATGAATATCAGGGAGAAATAGACGGAATCCTGAAACGAGAGGGGATGCATCCCTATGAATATTTGGAAAAAATGAATGTCCTTTCAGAAAAATTTCTGGGAGCGCATAGTTTGATTTTGACAGAAAAGGAGAAGGAACTGATAAAGCATTACGGTGTCAAGGTATGCTATTGTCCGTTCAGCAATTGTGGAAAAGCAGTTCCCGATACTCCGGATTTGGTGTCTCGTGGAATGGTTCCCGGATTTGGCACAGACGGAGCTGCCCATGGTGGACTTAGCCTGTGGAGTGAGCTGAGGATTTTTCGGTCGCTGATGAATATATATCATGGAGTTCCGAATCGAAATCCGAAAGTAATGCCTGCAGAACTTCTTTTCCGTATGTTATTTGAAGGCGGTGCGGCGGCGATTGATGAAATAGGCGTCTGTGGACAGCTTAAGGCAGGATATAAGGCGGATCTCATAAGTGTAAATCTGGAAGTTGGAAGAATGATTCCTAGTGGAAATTTGCTGCATACATTGTTTGAATGTGGAGAGGCCGGAGATGTCCAAGATATGATTGTGGATGGGAAAATCTTGATGAAAAACCGAGAAATCAAAACGCTGGATGAAGAGAAAATTCAATATGAAGTTACAGAATATATGAGGAAAGAAGGAGTGTTGTGATTATGGGAATCTGGCTGATGATTGCGGGAGCAAATCTAGCGGTCGGAGCATTGGTCGGACTTTGTGGGGTAGCAGGCTTTCTGCTCCCTATGTTTTATACGGCTAGTTTGGGAATGGGCGTTTCAGAAGGGTTGGCGTTAAGCTTTGCGGCGTTTATTGTATCCGGAATTTTGGGCGCATGGAACTATAAAAAAGCAGGGAATCTGGATGTTAGATTTGCTTGGAAATTAAGTGTTGGCAGTTTGATCGGGGCGGTTGTCGGAGTAAGGCTGAACTTGATTATTCCAGAAGAACAAGTAAAGATGTTGTTATATTTGGTTGTATTGTTATCCGGCATTTCTATTATTTTAAGAAAAGATAAGGAGAGGAATACAGAGAAAGCAGGACCTTCTATTGAAAATAACTTGCCGTTGACCTTGTTCCTTGGATTTGTGACAGGGGCAATCTGTTCTATGTCCGGTGCGGGAGGACCGGTACTTGTGATGCCGCTGCTTGTTGTGTTTGGAGTGCCGGTGCGAACAGCGGTGGGAGTTGCATTGTTTAATTCTATTTTTATCGGGCTGCCTGCTGTGATTGGGTATCTGGGACAGTGTGATTGGAAAAAAATTCTGCCAATTTTGTTTGTGGCGCTGATTTTCCATGGGGTAGGTGTGTTTTACGGAAGTAAGAATGCGGCGCGGGTCAATCAAGTAATACTGAAACGTGGAATTGCGATTTTTTCGATTGCGATTGCAATATGTAAGCTGACCGGTATTTTTTGAGAAATAGATATGAAAAAAGGGAAACACGATACTTTATAAAAACTTTATGGCAGATTTGCAAAGGGTATGCTACACTAGCAGTAGAATTTTTTGCGAGGTGTACCGATTATGAATTTTAATAAAGAAAATATGCGTCATATGCGCCATCTGATTGTATTTACGCTGGTGCTTTTAATTGCGTTGTGGAATTATACAAAGGTGTTTGGTTTCCTTGGTTTTTTGTGGAATATTGCCTTTCCGTTCTTGATGGGGGGAGCAATTGCGTTTATTTTAAATGTCCCAATGAGTTTTCTGGAACGAAATATCTTTAAAAAAGAGACTGCGCTGAAAAATAAAAGAGTACAGAAACTATCGCGGCCGGTAAGTCTCGTACTGACAATCATTGGTGTTTTGGGAATCGTTGCGATTGTCATGTTTGTTGTGATTCCTCAATTGGGGCAGACGTTTGTCAGCCTGGGCAGAAATATTCAGCATTTTATCCCGCAGGCGATTCTGTGGTTGGAGGATTTATTTGAAAATAATCAAGAAGTTCTTGAAATGATTGGTGAAATGGATATGAGCTGGGATAAGATGCTCAATAGCGTGATTGAATTTTTTAAAAGTGGTGTGGGAAATGTATTTGATTCCACAATCTCAGTAGCTACCAGCATAGTCGGTAGTGTTACGACATTTTTCATCGCATTTGTGTTTGCCTGTTATATTCTGCTTCAAAAAGAAAAATTGCACATACAGGTGAAGAAGATACTGTTTGCGTACTTGCCGGAGAAACGTGTGAACAGCGTGTTGGATATCTGCGCATTGACTTATAAGACATTTTCCAGTTTCCTGACCGGACAGTGTGTGGAAGCACTGATCCTTGGAACGATGTTCTTTGTGGTGATGGGAATTATCCGTTTGCCGTATGCTCTGCTGGTCGGAGTGCTGATCGCGTTTACCGCGTTGATTCCGATTTTTGGCGCATTTATCGGATGTGCGGTGGGCGCCTTCTTGATCCTTATGGTAGACCCATGGAAGGCTGTGATCTTCGTGATCCTGTTCCTTGTGCTGCAGCAGATCGAAGGAAATTTGATTTATCCGAAAGTTGTGGGGAATTCGGTAGGTCTTCCGTCTATCTGGGTGCTGGCGGCAGTCAGTATCGGAGGAAGTCTGATGGGAGTTGTCGGAATGCTCGTGTTTATTCCGCTGGTGTCTGTACTCTATACGATTTTGCGTGGGGATGTGTATAGACGATTGGAAGAAAAGAAAATTGAAGTGGAGTAAATAAGCGAAATAAAGTGTAAAAGACTTGACTTCCATTGCCAGATTGTGATACAATCTTCTGGCGAATGGAAGTAGGTCTTTTTTTTATGCCTAAAATCAGATGGCTCGCAACCATCAGCAACACGTAAATAAGCATATAAGAAGCGAGGTGGAAGTTGTGCGCACAAGAATTACATTGGAATGTACAGAATGCAAGAACCGCAATTACAACATGACCAAGGATAAGAAGAATCATCCTGAGCGTATGGAAACAAAGAAGTATTGTAAGTTCTGCAAATCACACACACTGCACAAAGAGACAAAATAGTCGTTGGAGGGAAGTGGAATTATGAGTGATAAGAAGGAAAAAGCTCAGAAGAAAAGCTGGTTTAAAGGACTTAAGGCAGAGTTTAAAAAAGTCGTTTGGCCGGACAAAAACACACTTGCAAAACAGACAACGGCAGTTGTTTCAGTCTCTGTATTACTGGGAGCGTTGATTGCAGTAATCGATGCCGTCCTTAAATATGGAATTGACTTGTTGGTGAAGTAATTGACCAGAGCAGAAAGGTGAATTTTATGTCAGAGGCAAGATGGTATGTAGTTCATACCTATTCAGGGTATGAGAACAAGGTGAAAGCAAATATTGATAAGACAATCGAGAATCGTCATCTGGAGGACCAGATCCTGGAGGTTAGAGTTCCGATGGAAGAAGTCGTTGAGATGAAAAACGGTGTTCAGAAGGTGAGTCTCAAGAAATTGTTTCCAGGGTATGTTATGATTCATATGATCATGAATGATGACACATGGTATGTTGTTCGGAATACTCGTGGAGTGACAGGGTTTGTCGGACCTGGATCTAAGCCGGTTCCGTTGGAGGAAGAAGAGATGAATCGTTTCGGAATCCATTCGGAAGAGATACATTATGATTATGAGATTGGTGATATGATTACTGTATTGAGCGGCGCATGGGAAGGTACTGTTGGAGCAATCCAGACAATAAATCCGCAGAAACAGAGCTTGTCTATCAATGTAGAGTTGTTTGGCCGCGAGACGCCGGTTGAACTCAGCTTTTCAGAAGTAAAAAAGATGGATTAAAACTGTGGGAGGGATGTTATCCCGCCAATACCACAAGGAGGTAATGAAAAATGGCAAAAAAAGTAGAAGGTTATATTAAATTACAGATTCCTGCAGGAAAAGCAACTCCGGCACCGCCGGTTGGTCCTGCTCTTGGACAGCATGGTGTAAACATTGTTGAGTTTACAAAGCAGTTCAATGCAAGAACAGCAGATCAGGGAGATCTGATCATTCCTGTAGTTATTACAGTTTATAACGACAGAAGTTTCAGCTTCGTTACAAAGACACCACCGGCAGCAGTTCTGATTAAGAAAGCCTGCAACATCAAATCTGGTTCAGGTGTTCCGAACAAGAACAAAGTTGCAACAATTACAAAAGCTCAGGTAGAAGAAATCGCTAAGACAAAAATGCCTGACTTGAATGCAGCAACTGTAGAAGCAGCTATGAGCATGATCGAAGGAACATGCCGTTCTATGGGAGTAACTGTAGTAGAGGCGTAGTGTGTCGCATATAGCGGGGGCTTACTTTTTGTGTCTTGAAAAGCAAGAAACCGGTATAGAGATGTAACAAAGTGAAATTAGTGGGAGGGGTTCGTTCCCGCAAATACCACAAGGAGGTTTATTAGAATGAAACGAGGAAAGAAATATATCGAAGCTGCAAAACAGATTGAGAGAGGAAACCTTTACGACAAAGAAGAGGGTATCGCTCTTGTAAAGAAAGCAGCAGTTGCAAAATTTGATGAAACAATCGAAGCTCACATCAGAACAGGCTGTGACGGACGTCACGCTGATCAGCAGATTCGTGGTGCTGTTGTGCTTCCACACGGAACAGGTAAGACTGTTCGTATTCTTGTATTTGCTAAGGATGCAAAGGCAGAAGAAGCAAAAGCAGCAGGAGCAGATTTCGTAGGTGGAGATGAGTTGATCCCGAAGATTCAGAACGAAGGATGGCTTGACTTTGACGTAGTAGTAGCTACACCGGATATGATGGGTGTTGTTGGACGTCTCGGACGTGTACTTGGACCAAAAGGTCTTATGCCGAACCCGAAAGCTGGAACAGTTACTATGGATGTAACAAAAGCAATCAATGAAATTAAGGCTGGTAAGATTGAGTACAGATTGGACAAGACAAACATTATCCATGTGCCGATCGGTAAAGCATCCTTTACTGAGGAGCAGTTAGCGGACAACTTCCAGACGCTTATCGATGCAATTATCAAAGTTAGACCGGCAGCAGTAAAAGGTCAGTACCTGAAGAGTGTAGTTCTTACATCTACAATGGGACCTGGCGTAAAGCTGAATCCGATGAAACTTCAGTAATTTGTAGAGAATAGAATATCTAAATCCCCCGGGAGACTTTATATAAAGTTTGCCGGGGGATTTCTTTTCTTATAATGTCTAAAGATAACTTCTTCTTCGGTTTCAAAGTAATAATTCGTACAGCCATAATATAGCATAATATAGGGCTCTTGCCTACTTTTGCTGCAGGCTGTTTTAACTGGACTGCAAAATTGTTGCAGGCATTTTTTCAATATGTTAAACTGACAGTACTTACTTAAAAATCATTAAATCAAAATTTATTCCGGGAAAGTGGGTTGTTTTATGGAATATGGATATTTATTTTATATTGTGATTGGCTTTTTGTCGGGAAGCATTCTCTTTGGAAGGATTATTCCGTTTCTTTTTAAAAAAGTTGATGTGATGCAGGAGTCTGATGACGGAAATCCCGGCGCATTTAATGCGTTTGCGTGCGGTGGACCGGGCTGCGGATTTCTGGCATTGTTTTTTGATCTCTTAAAGGGAGCACTCCCAATTATGCTATGCAAATCTCATATTGGAATAGAATCTTGGTTATTTACATTTGTAGTTGCAGCGCCTGTATTTGGACATGCGCATTCTATTTTTAATAAAGGGAAGGGCGGAAAAGGGATTGCTGTATCGTTTGGTGTGTTGTTAGGATTGCTTCCGATTTGGCAGCCGTTAGTCCTGCTTGCTGTCTGTTATATACTTTTTCTTATTGCAATACCGGCAAAATCTGATACGAGAAAAAGTATATATGCGTTTTTTGTATTTGGAATTGGCAGTTTATTTGTTGTGAAATACAGGACGATTATGTGTGGCTGTATATTGATTGCCGGTATCGTAATCCATAAGCACTATCTGAGTGCGATTGCATGTGAACACGATCGGGAAAAAGAGCTATGAGTAAAGGAAGGAATGGTGGATTCGATGAAAGCCTTAATATTATCCTGTAATACAGGCGGCGGTCACAATTCTGCGGCAAAAGCGATTGCAGAAGAGATTCATGCACGCGGTGATGAAGCCTGTGTGTTAGACTACCTCTGTCTCGCAGGAAAGGGAGTGTCAAAATTAGTAGAAGACGGCTATGTACAGATCGTGAAGAAAACGCCTCTTTTATTTGGTCTGGTATATAAATTGGGAATGCTGATTAGCCGCATTACCAGGAAATCACCTGTTTATTATATCAACGGACGGATGGCGAAATATCTCGATAGTTACTTAAAAGAACATCCGGCAGATGTCTTGATTATGCCCCATCTTTATCCGGCGGAAACGGTTACTTATATGAAACGAAAAGGAATGGAACTCCCGCTGACAATTGCAGTCATGACGGACTATACTTGCATTCCGTTTTGGGAGGAAACAGACTGTGATCACTATATCCTGCCACATGAAGCATTACGAAAATCTTGTATAAAAAAAGGAATCCCGAATGAGAAGATTCAAACATTTGGAATTCCGGTGGCGAAAAACTGTCGTCTTAAAATTAGTAAAGAGGAAGCTCGTAAAAAAATAGGACTGGACTTAAATGAAAAATATTTTTTGACAGCCGGAGGCAGTATGGGAGCCGGAGATTTTATAGAATTGATTAAAAAATTAGTTTCTAGTACAAATGTGGAAAAAATTCTCGCAGTTTGTGGTAATAATCGAAAGGCTGAACGAAAATTAAAAAAGGTGTTTAAAGAAGAATCTCGTGTTAATGTACTCGGCTTTACGGATCAGATGCCATTGTATTTAAGAGCTTGTGATGTGGTGTTTACAAAACCGGGCGGATTGACTTCTACAGAGGCAGCTGTTATCGGCGTTCCGATTATTCATACAGCGCCGATTCCGGGCTGCGAAACAGTGAATCGTCGTTTCTTTATGCGTGCCGGTATGAGCTGGTCTGCAATTACCTTAAAAGGACAGATCAATAAAGGAATCCGGCTTATGAATGATCCGGAAGCTCAAAAAAAGATGATCGAATGTCAGAAAAAACAAATTCATGGAGAGGCAGTGGAAAAAATATATGAATTTATCCGTCTTCAATGTGCTTGTAATGTCGAAAAAATCTATTTGAAAGAAGTTTAGAAAAGTTATAGAAAAAATAAAAAATGTCTTGACATTTCCTCGCGGTAGTGCTAATCTATTATAGCAATTGACTGCCGAAGACAGCAGGTGCCGTTAGGCATAAGGATGAAAACGCCTGCCGAGGAAGATATGGATTCTTAATGATAAGAACGAATTACGAACCTCTGTGTCTTTGGATACAGAGGTTTTTTAAGTCTCTGGACGCAGTCATCAAAATCTATAAGGAGGTGCACCAGGACGTGGCAAAAGTTGAATTAAAACAACCAATCGTAGCAGCTATCGCAGAAGACATCAAAGACGCTCAGTCTGTAGTTCTTGTTGACTATCGTGGACTTACAGTAGCACAGGATACAGAACTTCGTAAACAGCTTAGAGAAGCTGGTGTTATTTACAAAGTATGTAAGAACACAATGATGAAGAGAGCATTCGAAGGAACAGAGTTTGCAGGTCTGGATGAGTATTTGGAAGGACCGAGCGCACTTTGTGTATCTAAGGATGATGCGACAGCTCCGGCAAGAATCCTTGCTGAGTTTGCTAAGACAGCAAACAAACTGGAGATGAAGGCCGGTGTAGTTGAGGGAACTGTTTATGATGTAGCTGGCTTGAATGAACTGGCTAAGATTCCGGCAAGAGAGGTATTGCTCTCCAGATTGCTTGGAAGTATGCAGTCGCCAATTACAAACTTTGCTCGTGTTATTAAGCAGATTGCTGAAAAGGACGGCGAAGTTGTAGCTGAGGCTCCGGCAGAGGAAGCTCCGGCAACAGAAGAGTAAGAAGTACATGACCGCAGAAGCGGTGAGATGTAAAACGAAGAAAACAAAAGCCGGACAATCGGCGAATACAAATTTTAAAAATGGAGGATATTAAAAATGGCTAAATTGACAACAGCTGAAATGATTGAAGCAATCAAAGAGTTATCAGTATTAGAGTTAAATGAATTAGTAAAAGCATGTGAAGAAGAGTTTGGTGTATCTGCAGCAGCAGGTGTTGTAGTTGCAGCAGCAGCTGACGGTGGTGCAGCAGCAGAAGAGAAAGATGAGTTCGACGTAGAACTTGTTTCCGCTGGATCTTCTAAAGTAAAAGTTATCAAGGTTGTTCGTGAAGTAACAGGTCTTGGACTGAAAGAAGCAAAAGACCTTGTTGACAGCGCTCCGAAGGTAATCAAAGAGGGCGTATCCAAAGCAGAGGCTGAGGAACTGAAAGCTAAACTTGAGGCTGAAGGTGCAGAAGTTAACATAAAATAATTCAATTTATTGAATTGCGAACATCCGGTCAGGTTTGACCGGATGTTTTTGAGTTACATAGAAAATGTCCTTTCTATATATTTATCTATATATTTATTAGAGGTTATTTATTAGAGGTGATTGGCCATGACGAAAATTTTATACACGTATCAGGGAAATGTATATGCAAATCTGACGAACAAATGCGACTGCAATTGCAGGTTTTGCATTCGTACACACCATCAGGGAGTGGGAGATGCTCAGACTTTGTGGCTGGAAAAGGAACCGGATCTGGAAGAAGTTAAGTCTGCGATTGATGAGTATGATTTTAGCGGAAAAGAAGAACTGGTATATTGCGGATATGGAGAACCAACCTGTGCGCTGGACGTATTGCTTGCATCTGCGAAATATGCGAAGGAAACATATGGGTTAAAGATACGGGTCAATACAAACGGCCTGGGGAATTTGTATCACCAAAGGGATATTGTACCGGAACTTGCCGAGGTGGTGGATGCGATTTCAATCAGCTTGAATGCGCCAACGAAAGAAGAATATATGGATGTAACCAGACCTCAGTTTGAAAACGCATATGAAGGGATGCTGGATTTCGCAAAGGAATGTGGAAAAGTAATTCCTGATGTGAAGTTTACGGTCGTGGATGTGCTGACAAAAGAACAGATAGAGGCAAGCGGCAGACTTGCGGAAAGCCTGGGAATCCGGCTGAGGGTAAGACCGTTTGTGTAGGAAAAGAACAATTACCACAAAAAGTGACGGTTGTCAAGAACTTTTTATGAAAAATCAAGAAATACTGTTGACAGTGAAAAGAGTTTTATGCTATAGTAAAAAATGCGCTATTATGGAAAGGTATACCATGTACAACGTGTTTTTGGCTATGGTATAGAGCTCTTTTCATTATATATAGAAGATTTGCGAAACAGAGATAAACGGGAAGTATGGATAACAGATAGAAAGTTCGCAGGGGGATCGTAACCCGTAAAAAAATAAATGAGGAGTGAAACGTCAATGGAGAAAAACAGAATTCGTCCCATCACAAACGGAAAAAGTTCACGCATGAGCTATTCCAGACAAAAAGAAGTATTGCAGATGCCGAATCTTATCGAAGTGCAGAAAAACTCATACGAGTGGTTTCTGGATGAAGGATTGAGAGAGGTATTTGATGATATTTCACCGATTGCTGATTACAGCGGTCATTTAAGTTTGGAATTTGTTGATTTCAGACTCTGCGAGGATGAAGTGAAGTACACAATTGATGAGTGTAAAGAGCGTGATGCAACATATGCCGCACCTCTGAAAGTAAAGGTACGTCTTTACAACAAAGAGAATGATGAGATTAACGAACATGAAATTTTCATGGGAGATTTGCCGCTGATGACAAAGACAGGTACTTTTGTGATCAACGGTGCAGAGCGTGTTATTGTAAGCCAGTTGGTACGTTCTCCGGGAATTTATTATGGAATCGCACATGATAAGCTCGGAAAAGAACTGTATTCCTCAACGGTAATCCCGAATAGAGGTGCATGGCTGGAGTATGAGACAGACTCCAATGACGTTTTTTATGTGCGTGTAGACCGGACGAGAAAGGTGCCGATCACAGTATTGATTCGTGCACTCGGAATTGGTACAAATGCTGAGATTCTTGAACTTTTCGGAGAAGAGCCGAAGATTCTTGCAAGTTTTGGAAAGGACACTGCTGAGAGTTATCAGGAGGGTCTGTTAGAGCTGTATAAGAAGATTCGTCCGGGTGAGCCGCTCGCAGTGGATAGTGCAGAGAGCTTGATTACAAGTATGTTCTTTGATGCAAGACGTTATGATCTTGCTAAAGTAGGACGTTATAAGTTCAATAAAAAATTAATGCTGAAGAATCGTGTGACAGGACAGGTACTTGCAGAAGATGTGGTAAGTCGTGTTACCGGAGAATTGGTTGCTGAAAAAGGAACTAAGATTACGAGAGATTTGGCGGATCAGATTCAGAATGCCGCAGTGCCATATCTTTGGGTAGAAGGCGAAGATGAGTCCCGTAATATTAAGATTCTTTCTAATATGATGGTAGATCTGGAGTCAGTTGTAGACGTTGATCCGGCAGAAGTAGGCGTGACAGAGCAGGTATTTTATCCGGTTCTGGAAGGAATTCTGGAAGAGTCTGCAGGCGATATCGATGAATTGAAACGGATGATCAAGAGAGACATCCATGATTTGATTCCAAAGCATATTACAAAGGAAGATATCCTGGCTTCTATCAACTACAATATTCATCTGGAATATGGTATGGGTAATGATGATGATATCGACCATTTAGGTAACCGTCGTATTCGAGCAGTTGGAGAATTGCTGCAGAATCAGTACAGAATCGGTCTGTCCAGATTGGAGCGTGTAGTTCGTGAACGTATGACTACACAGGATCAGGATGGTATTTCTCCACAGACATTGATCAATATTAAGCCGGTAACTGCAGCTGTGAAAGAGTTCTTTGGATCTTCTCAGTTGTCACAGTTCATGGATCAGAATAACCCGTTGGGAGAGTTGACTCATAAGAGACGTTTGTCTGCATTGGGACCGGGAGGTCTGTCTCGTGATCGTGCCGGATTTGAGGTACGAGACGTACACTATTCACATTATGGAAGAATGTGTCCGATCGAGACACCTGAAGGACCTAACATTGGATTGATCAACTCACTTGCATGTTATGCAAGAATCAATCAGTATGGTTTCGTAGAGGCTCCATATAGAAAGATTGATAAGACTGATCCGGCAAATCCGGTGGTTACAGAAGAAGTTGTATATATGACAGCGGATGAAGAAGATAATTACCACGTAGCACAGGCAAATGAGCCTTTGGATGACGAGGGACACTTCATTCATAAGAACGTATCCGGTCGTTATCGCGAAGAGACACAGGAATACGAGAGAAATAAGTTCGACTACATGGACGTTTCTCCTAAGATGGTATTCTCTGTGGCAACTGCATTGATTCCTTTCCTGGAAAATGACGATGCTAACCGTGCGCTGATGGGATCTAACATGCAGCGTCAGGCGGTTCCGCTTCTGTCAACAGAGGCTCCGGTTGTCGGTACAGGAATGGAAGTAAAAGCTGCCGTTGACTCCGGTGTTTGTATTGTTGCGGAGGAGGCAGGTGTTATAGAAAAATCTACGTCCACCGAAATTACGATCAGACAGGACGATGGTACAAAGAAAAATTATAAATTGACAAAATTCCTGAGAAGTAACCAGAGTAACTGTTACAACCAGAGACCAATCGTTGATAAAGGCGAAAGAGTAGAAAAAGGACAAGTAATTGCGGATGGTCCGTCAACTTCTATGGGTGAAATGGCTCTTGGTAAAAACCCATTGATCGGATTTATGACATGGGAAGGTTACAACTACGAGGATGCTGTACTGTTGAGTGAAAGACTGGTACAGGATGATGTATATACATCTGTTCATATTGAAGAATATGAGGCAGAAGCACGTGATACGAAACTGGGGCCGGAGGAAATCACAAGAGATATTCCGGGTGTCGGTGATGATGCGCTGAAGGATCTGGATGAAAGAGGTATCATCCGCATCGGTGCAGAGGTTCGTGCAGGAGATATTTTGGTTGGTAAAGTAACTCCGAAGGGAGAAACGGAACTGACAGCAGAAGAAAGACTGCTTCGTGCAATCTTTGGAGAAAAGGCGCGTGAGGTCAGAGATACTTCTTTGAAAGTACCTCATGGAGAATATGGTATTGTTGTAGATGCGAAGGTATTTACAAGGGAAAATGGAGATGAATTGTCTCCGGGAGTAAATCAGTCTGTTCGTATTTACATTGCACAGAAGAGAAAGATTTCCGTTGGAGATAAGATGGCCGGACGTCATGGTAACAAGGGTGTTGTTTCCCGCGTGCTTCCGGTAGAGGATATGCCGTTCCTGCCGAATGGCCGTCCGCTTGATATCGTGCTGAATCCATTGGGTGTGCCGTCTCGTATGAACATCGGTCAGGTCTTGGAGATTCACTTGAGTCTTGCTGCGAAAGCGCTTGGATTCAATATTTCTACTCCGGTCTTCGATGGAGCAAACGAGGTAGATATTATGGATACTCTGGACCTGGCAAATGATTATGTCAATCTGGAGTGGGAAGAATTTGAAAAGAAACATGGAGAGGAATTACTTCCGGAAGTGCTGCAGTATCTGTCTGATAACAGAGAACACAGAAAACTGTGGAAGGGTGTTCCGCTTTCAAGAGATGGTAAGGTTCGTTTGAGAGACGGACGTACAGGTGAGTATTTTGACAGTCCGGTTACAATTGGACACATGCATTACCTGAAACTGCATCACTTGGTAGATGATAAGATCCATGCACGTTCTACCGGTCCTTACTCTCTGGTTACACAGCAGCCGCTGGGTGGTAAAGCTCAGTTTGGTGGACAGCGTTTCGGAGAGATGGAGGTTTGGGCTCTGGAGGCGTATGGAGCATCCTATACACTTCAGGAAATTCTGACTGTGAAATCAGACGACGTTGTAGGACGTGTGAAGACATACGAAGCCATTATCAAGGGCGAAAATATTCCGGAACCTGGTATTCCGGAGTCCTTCAAGGTACTGTTAAAAGAGCTACAGTCTCTGGCTCTGGATGTGCGCGTACTCCGCGATGACAATACAGAGGTAGAGATTATGGAAACTGTCGATTATGGCGAGACAGATTTGCGCTCTATCATCGAGGGAGACAGAAGATACCGCGACGAGAAAGAATCCTACGGAGAACATGGATACACCGAGCAGGAATTTGTGGATGGTGAACTGGAAGATGTAGAGCCGGAAGAGGAAGATTTCAACGATAACGAGACAATCGAATTCGATGAGTATTTTGAAGATGAAGAATAGGAGGAGCCAACTTTATGCCAAATAACAATGAACAACAAAATCAGCCGTTAACATTTGATGCAATTAAGATCGGTCTGGCTTCACCGGAGAAGATTCTGGAATGGTCAAGAGGCGAAGTTACGAAGCCGGAGACGATTAACTATAGAACACTGAAACCGGAAAAAGACGGTCTGTTCTGCGAGAGAATTTTCGGACCTAGCAAGGACTGGGAGTGTCATTGTGGAAAATATAAAAAGATTCGTTACAAAGGCGTAGTCTGCGACCGTTGTGGCGTTGAGGTTACCAAGGCAAGTGTCCGCCGTGAGCGTATGGGACACATTGCCCTGGCGGCTCCGGTTTCTCATATCTGGTATTTTAAGGGAATTCCGAGCCGTATGGGACTTATTCTGGATATTTCTCCGAGAACACTGGAAAGAGTTCTGTATTTTGCTTCCTATATCGTATTGGATCAGGGAGAGACAAGTCTGCAGTATAAGCAGGTTCTTTCTGAGGCTGAATATCAGGAAGAAAGAGAAAAATGGGGCAAAGGTTTCCGCGTAGGTATGGGAGCTGAGGCGATTCAGGAACTTCTTCAGGCAATCGATCTGGAGAAGGAATATGCAGAATTGCAGGAAGCACTGGAAAATTCTACCGGACAGAAACGTGCCAGAATTGTAAAACGTCTGGAGGTTGTAGAAGCATTCCGTGAGTCCGGTAATAAGCCGGAGTGGATGATTTTGAATGCAATTCCGGTTATTCCGCCGGATCTGCGTCCAATGGTACAGCTGGATGGTGGACGTTTTGCAACATCCGATTTGAATGATTTGTACAGAAGAATTATTAACCGTAACAACCGTCTGAAGAGACTGTTGGAATTGGGTGCGCCGGATATTATTGTCCGTAATGAAAAGCGTATGCTTCAGGAAGCTGTAGATGCGCTGATCGATAACGGTCGTCGTGGCCGTCCGGTTACAGGACCTGGAAACAGAGCATTGAAGTCTCTGTCCGATATGCTGAAAGGTAAGTCCGGACGTTTCCGTCAGAACTTGCTTGGTAAGCGTGTTGACTATTCCGGACGTTCTGTTATCGTAGTAGGACCGGAACTGAAGATTTATCAGTGTGGTCTGCCGAAAGAAATGGCAATTGAGCTGTTTAAACCATTTGTTATGAAAGAATTGGTTGCAAATGGAACAGCACACAATATTAAAAATGCAAAGAAAATGGTAGAGAGACTTCAGCCGGAGGTATGGGATGTTCTGGAAGAAGTAATCAAAGAGCATCCGGTTATGCTGAACCGTGCCCCTACACTGCACAGACTTGGTATTCAGGCATTTGAGCCGATTCTGGTTGAGGGTAAGGCGATTAAGCTGCATCCGCTTGTATGTGCGGCCTACAATGCCGACTTCGATGGAGACCAGATGGCTGTCCATGTGCCGTTGTCTGTAGAAGCACAGGCTGAGTGCCGATTCTTACTGCTCTCTCCGAATAACCTGCTGAAACCGTCAGACGGTGGTCCGGTGGCCGTTCCTTCACAGGATATGGTACTTGGTATCTATTATCTGACACAGGAAAGACCGGGAGTGAAGGGAGAAGGAATGTTCTTTAAGAATGCCAATGAGGCAATCTTAGCTTACGAGAACGGATATATTACCTTACATTCCAAGATTAAAGTTCGTGTTACAAAGACAATGTCGGACGGAACAGAGAAAACAGGTACGATTGATGCAACTTTGGGACGTATTCTGTTCAACGAAATCATTCCGCAGGATTTGGGATTTGTAGATCGTGAAGTGGAAGGAAATGAACTGAAGCTGGAGATCGATTTCCATGTAGGAAAGAAACAGCTGAAGCAGATTTTGGAAAAAGTAATCAATACACATGGCGCAACACAGACAGCCGAAGTATTGGATGATGTAAAAGCAATTGGATATAAATATTCTACAAGAGCGGCTATGACCGTATCTATTTCAGATATGACTGTTCCGCCGCAGAAACCGCAGCTGATTCAGGAAGCGCAGGATACTGTGGATAAGATTACAAAGAACTACAAACGTGGTCTTATTACAGAGGAAGAACGTTACAAAGAAGTTGTTGAGACTTGGAAGAACACCGATGATAAGCTGACAGAGGCTCTGCTTTCCGGATTGGATAAGTACAATAACATCTTTATGATGGCAGATTCCGGAGCCCGTGGTTCTGACAAACAGATCAAACAGCTGGCTGGTATGCGTGGATTGATGGCGGATACAACCGGTCGTACGATCGAGTTGCCGATCAAGTCCAACTTCCGAGAAGGACTGGACGTATTGGAGTACTTTATGTCTGCTCATGGAGCTCGTAAAGGTCTGTCCGATACGGCGCTTCGTACAGCCGATTCCGGTTACTTGACAAGACGTCTGGTAGACGTGTCACAGGAATTGATCATTCATGACAGTGATTGTGTGGAAGGTACAGGAAAAGAGATTCCGGGAATGTATGTCAAAGCATTTATGGATGGAAATGAAGAGATTGAGAGCTTACAGGAACGTATTACAGGACGTTTCTCCTGTGAGGATATCAAGGATAAAGATGGTAATGTGATCGTAAAAGCAAATCACATGATTACACCGAGACGTGCCGAGAAGGTTATGAAAAAAGGTGTGGATGAGAACGGAAATCCGCTGGAACAGGTGAAGATCCGTACGATCCTGACATGTACCTGCAAGAACGGTGTATGTGCAAAATGTTATGGCGCCAACATGGCAACCGGTGAAGCGGTACAGGTTGGTGAGGCTGTCGGAATCATTGCTGCACAGTCTATCGGAGAGCCGGGTACACAGCTGACCATGCGTACGTTCCATACAGGTGGAGTTGCCGGAGACGATATCACACAGGGTCTTCCTCGTGTCGAAGAGTTGTTTGAGGCGAGAAAACCGAAGGGACTTGCAATTATCACAGAGTTTGCAGGAACTGCAACTTTGAGCGATACAAAGAAAAAACGTGAGGTTATTGTAACTAATCACGAAACCGGAGAATCTAAGGCATACCTGATTCCGTATGGTTCCCGTATCAAAGTACAGGATGGACAGGTGCTTGAGGCCGGTGATGAACTGACAGAAGGTAGTGTAAACCCACACGATATCCTGAAAATCAAAGGATTACGTGCTGCACAGGATTACCTGCTGCGTGAGGTACAGCGTGTATACCGTCTGCAAGGTGTAGAAATCAACGATAAACATATCGAGGTAATTGTACACCAGATGCTGAAGAAGATTCGCATCGAAGAGAACGGAGACAGTGAATTCCTTCCGGGAAGCATGGTTGATGTTCTTGATTTCAACGATGTGAATGAACAGTTAGAAGCAGAAGGAAAAGAACTTGCAACCGGCGAGCAGATTATGCTTGGTATTACAAAAGCTTCTCTGGCAACAGATTCCTTCCTGTCTGCGGCTTCTTTCCAGGAGACAACAAAAGTTCTGACAGAAGCGGCAATCAAGGGTAAAGTGGATCATTTGATCGGATTGAAGGAAAATGTAATCATCGGAAAACATATTCCGGCTGGTACAGGTATGAAAAAGTATCGTGACGTATGTCTGAATACAGATGCCAAATTAGAGGAAGAAGTTCTGGGTGTGCTGGATGCCGACGAGGCGGCAGCACTGGAAGAAGTATCTGTTGAAGAAGTAGTGGAAACTGCAGAAGATTCAGTGGATACAGAAGAAACAGAAGTTACTTTGACAGAAGAATAAAGAAAAGAAAAAGCATATTTATAGCTGCAAGGGAGTATTCCTTTGCAGCTATATTTTTTACCTTTTTAAGTAAGATTTTCCATTTTTTTTGCAGTGAAAAAGTTAGATAATGTATATGATAGGCATCTTATGTTCAGACAGAAAAATAAAGGGAAAAAGTAAATGGAGGAGAAGAATGAAAAAGAAATGGTTAAAGAAGCTGCTGGCAGGGGTATGTATGACCTCGTTAGCTTTGACTGCAGTTCCTTCTATGGGAATATCAGTTGATGCAGTGCAGGCAGCTGAAAACGAGGCAGATTTGACACTGTGGTATAACAGTCCGGCGGCGGATAGTTATGACGGCTGGGAAAAATGGTCTTTGCCGTTGGGGAACAGTGGAATTGGTGCAAGTGTCTTTGGCGGAATCAGCAGAGAGCGGATTCAGCTGAATGAGAAGTCTCTCTGGTCTGGCGGTCCAAGTACGTCACGTCCGAATTATAATGGTGGAAACATCGAAAATAACGGACAGAACGGTGAAATTGTAAAGCAGATTCAGGAAGCATTTGCAAGGGGCGATTCTAGTACTGCAAGCAGTCTCTGCAATAAGCTGACAGGTGTTTCAGATGATGCCGGTATCAATGGATATGGTTACTATTTGAGTTATGGAAATCTGTATCTGGATTTTGAAGGTATTGCAGATAATCAAGTAGAAAACTACAGAAGAGATCTGAATCTTCGTACGGCAGTTGCCAGCGTGGAATATGATCATAATGGAACTCATTATACAAGAGAAAATTTTGTCAGCTATCCGGACAATGTACTTGTTACAAAAGTAACAGCAAAAGGATCGGATAAACTGAATCTGGCTGTACGTGTGGAGCCGGATAATGAAAAGGGAAATGGAAGTAACAATCCAAGTGCGCAGTCCTATCAGAGAGAGTGGACAACCAATGTGAAGGATGGAATGATCTCTATTTCCGGTGCATTGAAAGATAATCAAATGAAGTTTAGCTCTAAGACACAGGTGCTGACAGACGGAAAGACAACGGATAACGATGCATCTGTTGGTGTTTCCGGAGCGAATGAAGTGATTATCATTACATCTATCGGAACTGATTATAAGAATGTATATAATACATATCGGACCGGCGAAACAGATGCACAGGTAGCTGCCCGGGTACAGACCTATGTAGATAAAGCGGCTAAAATCGTGAAAGAAGATTCTTATGACCGACTGAAACAAAATCATATAGATGATTTCAATGCTATTTTTGGACGAGTTGAACTGAATCTGGGACAGGGAGTGTCGGATAAGACAACCAATCAGCTGCTGGCTGCTTATAATAACGGAACGGCAACAGACGCAGAGAGAAGACAGCTGGAAGTAATGTTATTCCAGTTTGGACGATATCTGACGATCGAATCATCCAGAGAAACTCCGGAAGGCGATGCATATCGTGAAACGCTGCCTTCGAACTTACAGGGAATCTGGGTTGGAGCAAATAACTCTGCATGGCATTCGGATTATCATATGAATGTAAATCTGCAGATGAATTACTGGCCGACGTATTCAACCAATATGGCGGAGTGTGCAGAACCATTGATTCAGTACGTGGATTCTCTGAGAGAGCCTGGTCGTGTGACTGCAAAGATTTATGCAGGAGTTGAAAGTACAGCAGAAAATCCGGAAAATGGATTTATGGCACATACACAGAACAATCCATTTGGATGGACCTGTCCGGGCTGGAGTTTTGACTGGGGATGGTCTCCGGCAGCGGTGCCATGGATTCTTCAGAATTGTTGGGAACATTATGAATTTACGGGAAATGCAGATTACATGAGAGAGTACATTTACCCGATGATGAAGGAAGAGGCCATTTTCTATGATCAGATTTTGGTTCGGGATGCAGATGGCAAACTGGTATCATCTCCGAGTTATTCTCCGGAGCATGGACCGAGAACAGCAGGAAATACCTATGAACAGTCCCTGATCTGGCAGTTATATGAAGATGTAATTACAGCAGCAAAAACACTGGGTGTAGATGCAGAGCTGGTAGAAAGATGGGAAAAAAATCAAGCAGATCTGAAAGGTCCAATCGAGATTGGAGAAAGTGGACAGATCAAAGAATGGTACGAGGAAACTACTGTAAACAGCATGGGTGCAGGCTTCGGACACAGACATATATCTCACATGCTGGGACTATTCCCGGGAGACTTGATTTCTGTGGATACTCCGGAATGGTTTGAAGCAGCTAAGGTTTCTATGAATAACCGTACGGATTCCAGTACTGGCTGGGGAATGGGACAGCGTATCAATACCTGGGCGAGACTGGGAGACGGAAACAGAGCGTATAAGCTGATTACCGATTTGTTTAAAGGTGGAATTTTGACAAATCTGTGGGACACACATGCGCCATTCCAGATTGATGGTAACTTCGGTATGACATCCGGTGTTGCAGAGATGCTGCTGCAGAGTAATATGGGATATATGAATCTGCTCCCGGCGCTTCCGGATCAATGGGCTTCCGGAAGTGTTAAAGGTCTGGTTGCAAGAGGCAATTTTGTGGTAGATATGAGCTGGGCAGATAAAAATATTACAGAAGCGAATATCCTTTCCGGAAATGGTGGAAAAGCAACAGTACAGATGACGAATGCTTCTCTGGCAACGGTTGTAGATGCAGCCGGAAATGTTGTTGATCTTGAGGTGCTTGGACAAAATAAGATTGCATTTGATACGGTGGAAGGACAGACTTATACAATTAAGAATATTCCGGCTGAGATTATAATTGCAGCGCCAACAGGATTGAAGGCAGAACGTCTGGAATCTGAGAGTGTAGAACTTTCCTGGAATGCATCGGAAGAGGAAGGCGTTACATATAACGTATATCGTCAGGTAGGCGATGGAGATGTACAGAAAATTGAGGCAGAGTTGTCAGAAAATGTATATAAAGATACAACTGCCAGTGAGAATTTAGGAGAGATCCGGTATCAGATTACATCTGTTATAAATAAAAAAGAATCTGAAAAGAGTGAGAAGGTATCTGTAAATGATTTGCGTAACATGGCAGGTATGATTGATGATACGGATTCCCGTATTGTATATGAAGGTGCGTGGGCAGATTGGCAAGAATCTGTGAATTATAATGGAACGATCAAATATCTGCAAACACCAAAGGGGGGAGAAACGGCAACTCTGGAGTTCGTGGGAACAGGTATCGAAGTAATTGTATGTAAAAATTATGACAGAGGATTTTATCAGATCACAGTTGATGGAAAAGACTGTGGAAAGGTAGATACGTACAGTGCGCAGACCCAGCGTCAGCAGACTATATTTACAAAAGATGATTTGGAATATGGAAAACATCAGATTGTGCTGACTGCAACAGCGGAAAAACAGACTGCATCTACTGGCACGAAGGTAGAATTGGATGGATTTAAAGTTTTGGATAATACAGTAGTGAAACCGACAGAAATTAAGGTGTCTACTGTTTCCGGTATCACGACAATCGGAAAAGCGGGAAGTACTGTGCAGATGAAAGCAGAAGTTCTTCCGAAAGATGCGAAGGAGAAGGGCGTTATTTGGGAGTCTTTGAATTCAAGTCTTGCAACGGTTGATGAAAATGGATTGGTGACTGTTGGAACGCAAAATGGTTCTGTAACGATTAAGGCTACATCAAAAGCGGATGCATCCATTAGCGGAAGTGTAGAGTTGAAGATTGCGATTGTTGGAGAGGAAGCAAATCAAACAGAAACTATCGTGGAAGATGGTACATTAGATGGAGAGAAAAATTCACAGATCACATGGAATGGAGCGTGGTCTACCTGGGCAGGAGAACCGGAGCGTCATCATGGCGGAACAAAGACGGAATGCACAGGTGCAGGCAAGTATTTTGAGTATCGTTTCCATGGAACAGGAATTGAAGTCTATGTGCAGAAACATGCAAACTTTGGAGCGCTGGAAGTCTTTATTGATGGTGTAAGCCAGGGAGCACAGTCTCTGAATGGTTCAGGGAGTGGAGATGATCAGCAGTTGCTGTTCTCGAAAAAAGATTTGTCAAATGCAGATCATACAATTAAGTGTGTAATTCAGTCTGAACGTGGAAAAGTACAGGCAAACTTAGATTATATGAAGATTTTTGCACCGATTGAAGAGGCGACAGTTGATAAAGCAGAATTACAGGAAACCATTGCAAGTGCTTCTGAATTAGAAAAAACAGCCTATAGCGAGGAGAAATGGCAAGCGTTTATGCGCGTATATGAAGAGGCTGTTAAGGTTATGAATAAAGAAAATGCAACAGGTGAGGAAGTTGCACAGGCTGTTGCGGATTTGAAGGAGGCAGTTGAAACTCTTGGCACAGCACAGGCTCCGGTTGTAAAAGACGAGAGCGGAAAGCCGATTTTGGAAGAAAGTACAAGGGTAATGCTTACATGGGATGCTGTAAAAGGCGCAAAAACGTACAAAGTGACAGTAGAAGGAATGGAAGATGTAGTTGTTACAAGTCCGTATGCAGAAATTACCGGATTGACACCAAATACTGCGTATACATTCCGCGTGTATGCAGTAAATGAGGGTGGAACATCTGAAAAGGCGATTGAAATTCAGGCGAAGACGACAGCATCTTTAGATGCGGCTATTTTACCGTTTGTAGAAAATATAACTAAAGTCGCAGATGGAAAAGATGCAGTGATGTTAAGCTGGAATGGTGTAGAAGATGCAGCTGGATATACGATATATCTGGATGGAGTTGTAGTGGGAGACGCAAAGAAGACAGAGTATCGGCTGGAAGATCTGAAAGAAGGCCAGACCTATGTTGTGAAAATCGTTGCTTACGCAGAGGACGGAAGAGTATCTTTGCCGACACAGTTTTCCTTTGTTTTTGCGGCGGAACCTGAAACGGAAGAGCATCTTTTGGTTTCTGTAGAACAGTTCGAACCAATGACTGTGGCATATGGAACGAAGTTTAAAGATCTTGAACTTCCGAAAGAAACAAAGATTACGTTTGAAAAAACACGTATGAATGAAATGGTAAAGGTTACTTGGGAAAAAGGTGAGTACGATGGAGAGAAGGCTGGTACATATACGTTGAAAGGCGTGTTGGAACTGCCAGAAGGGGTGAAAAATCCGGAAAATCTTGCGGCACAGATTCAAGTGACAGTAAAAGCTAAGACACCGGAAATTACAGATCCATCAATACCGCAGAAACCGGGAGACGGTACAGGAACAGGCGGTACAGGAACAGGTGGAACAAGTGGAAATCAGACTGGTACATCGAATGCTGGATCAAATAATAACGGAGCGGTACAGACGGGCGATCATAGCCGGATCTGGCTGTGGGGAATGTTTGCGATTGTAGCAGCAGGAGTCTCTGCAGTTGCATACAAAGCAAAAAAGAAATAAAAAGAATTTGTGGAACAGAAAGGAAAGTGTTGTAATGGCACTTTCCTTTTTTGATATAAAAATTCAAATGAATTTTTATATCACTAAAAAATCATCAGAATACCTAAAAAATATTTTGAAAGAAGAAAAAATAACGCAAAACAAATATAAAAATAGTGAAATAAATAAGGGGAGAAAATAAAAATGCAAGAAATGAAAAATCAACTTGCAAAAATGCAGAATGGCGGTTATAATAGCAATCAAGGATTATTTATTTTAGGAGGATGACAACATGGAAAAGTGGATGATGTTTGTCCCGGCGGCAGCAGTGCTGGCATTGGTGTTTGCTGCATATCTGGCAATAAAAGTCAATAGGCAGACAGAAGGAACAGACAGAATGAAGGAAATTGCAGGGGCAATTGCAGAAGGTGCGCGTGCATTTTTAACGGCAGAGTATAAGATCCTTGTAGTTTTTGTAGCAGTACTATTTGTATTGATTGGATTAGGAATTGGAAGTTGGGTAACAGCCATTTGTTTTGTGGTAGGTGCGCTGTTTTCGACGATTGCAGGATATTGTGGTATGACAGTTGCTACAAAGGCAAATGTCAGAACTGCTAATGCAGCAAAAGAGAGCGGTATGAATAAGGCTCTTTCAATTGCGTTTTCCGGTGGAGCTGTTATGGGAATGTGTGTAGCAGGTCTGGGAGCGCTTGGTGTAAGCCTTGTATACATAATTACAAAGAATATTGATGTGTTATCTGGATTTAGTCTGGGAGCGTCTTCAATTGCTCTTTTTGCACGTGTTGGCGGCGGTATATATACAAAAGCTGCGGATGTTGGTGCAGATTTGGTTGGAAAAGTAGAAGCAGGGATTCCGGAGGATGATCCGCGTAATCCTGCCGTAATCGCAGATAATGTTGGAGATAACGTTGGAGATGTGGCAGGAATGGGTGCAGATTTGTTTGAGTCTTATGTTGGCTCACTTGTATCTGCATTGACACTTGGGGCAGTTGTTGCAGCGGCTTCAGGAGTTTTGTATCCGCTGGCGATTGCAGCGTGTGGACTCGTGGCTTCTATCGTTGCAACATTCTTTGTGAGAGGAGATGAGAACTCCAATCCGCAAAAGGCACTTACAAGAGGAAGTTATGTTTCTGCAGCGTTGGTTATTATTGCGTCGCTGGTATTGAGTCAGCTTGTATTCGGTAATATGAAAGCAGCGATTGCGGTGATTGCCGGTTTGGTAGTTGGTGTGATCATTGGAAATGTAACAGAATATTATACGTCAGCAGACTACAATCCGGTTAAGAAAATCGGAGCACAGTCTGAGACAGGTCCGGCGACTACAATTATCAGTGGTATTGCGGTAGGAATGCAGTCAACAGCAATTCCGCTGCTTCTGATCTGTCTGGGAATTTTCATTGCATATCAGGCAAATGGATTGTATGGTATTGCGCTTGCAGCAGTAGGTATGCTTTCGACAACCGGAATTACAGTTGCAGTTGATGCATATGGTCCGATTGCGGACAATGCAGGTGGTATTGCAGAGATGTCCGGACTGGATGAATCTGTTCGAGAAATTACAGATAAATTGGATTCTGTAGGAAATACAACTGCAGCAATGGGAAAAGGATTTGCAATTGGTTCGGCAGCATTAACTGCGTTGGCACTGTTCGTGTCCTATGCGGAAGCAGTAGATCTGGATGCAATTAATTTGTTGGATTATAAAGTGATTATCGGTATCTTTATCGGTGGAATGCTTACTTTCTTATTTTCTTCTTTTACAATGGATTCCGTATCGAAGGCGGCATATAAGATGATTGAAGAAGTGAGACGGCAATTCCGCGAGAAACCGGGCATCATGAAGGGAGCTGAGAAACCGGATTATACATCCTGTGTGGCAATTTCTACAAAAGCAGCTCTCCATGAGATGTTATTGCCGGGGCTTATGGCGGTGATCGTACCGGTAGTGGTTGGTGTTGTGCTTGGTGTAGATGCACTGGGAGGCCTGCTTGCCGGAGCTCTTGTAACCGGAGTGCTGATGGCGATTTTCATGTCCAATTCCGGTGGTGCATGGGATAATGCAAAGAAATATATTGAGACAGGAGCACATGGCGGAAAAGGAAGTGAGGCACATAAGGCTGCTGTTGTTGGAGATACAGTCGGAGATCCATTTAAAGATACATCAGGTCCGTCAATTAACATTTTGATCAAATTAATGACAATTGTATCACTGGTATTTGCACCATTGTTCCTTTCAATTGGAGGATTGCTGTAATATATTTATTTATAGTGTATTTAGAAAACAATAACTAATATAAACCCATATAAGTCGAAATCAGGCAGTACAACTTGGAAATCCAATTGTACTGCCTGATTTACTCATATATGGAACTTTTATGGAACTTTAAAATTTAAATTTCTTCGCCGTTTTTGTATTTATCTACTACGTGCTGGATTCTCTCACTTGGGTTCAGAATGGTGCTGATAGAACCGTCATGATTCAATGTGTCGATCAATAAAGCGATATATTTGCTCATATCACAATTGATATAATATGGTTTGGAAAGAAGATTTGGTGTCTGGTAAATTAAGTTTGTAGTTAAGATACCGTCCAACAGTCCCTCTTCATAAGCCTGGTCGAACTTGTCCATACCATTTGTAAACAAACCAAATGTAGCAGCTGCGTAGATTCTTCTTGCTTTCCGCTGTTTCAGCTGTTTTGCTACATCCAGAATACTGTCTCCGGAAGAAATCATGTCGTCGATAATGATTACGTCTTTTCCTTCCACAGAACTTCCAAGAAATTCATGTGCTACGATTGGGTTGCGTCCATCAACGATGCGCGTGTAATCCCGACGTTTGTAGAACATGCCCATATCCAGTCCTAAGACATTGGCAAGATAAATTGCACGAGCGGTAGCGCCTTCATCCGGGCTGATGACCATCATATGATCACTGTCAATCTGAAGATCTTTTACGGTATGAAGGAGTCCTTTTACAAACTGATAAGCAGGTGTAACAGTTTCAAATCCACTCAGAGGAATTGCATTTTGCACACGAGGATCGTGGGCATCAAAAGTAATGATATTATCTGCTCCCATGCGAACCAGCTCCTGAAGTGCAAGCGCACAGTCAAGAGATTCACGACCGCTGCGTTTGTGCTGACGGCTTTCGTACAGAAATGGCATGATAATATTAATTCTTCTGGCTTTTCCACCAATTGCGGCAATGATTCTCTTTAAATTCTGAAAATGATCATCCGGAGACATGTGGTTGATGTTACCGGACAGAGAATAAGTAATATTGTAGTTCAAAACATCTACCATCAGGTAAATATCTTTTCCGCGGACAGACTGACCGATGATTCCTTTCGCTTCTCCGGAACCGAAACGAGGTACTTTTGCATCAATGATGAAGTTATCCTGAGCATAGCCGGTGAATACAACATCATCTTTGTATTGATGAGCGCTTTCTCCTCTCCACTTTACGAGGTAGTCGTTGACTTTTCCTCCAAGCTCTTCGCATCCGGTAATTGGGATCAGACCCAATGCTCCTACTGGAATGTTCTCTAAGTTTCGTTCGCTTCTTCGCAACATGATAATTGCTCCTCTCTGTTTAGTAATTTCTTTTTAATTCGAATATCATCGCCGATGAGTTTCAGCATGATATAGTTACTTGTAATTCTGGAAAATGACCGTTCTGTATATAGGTCAGCAAGTGCATCCAGTGAAAGATTTGTTGAAATAATTGTAGAATGATTGCTAAGCAGACGCTCATTGATGCAAGAAAAAAATTGGGATGAAACAAAAGCGTTTGTGTATTCTGTTCCGAGATCATCGATGATCAACAAATCACAGTCATAGATGAATTCGTACATATTATGTGCATCCACATCACCTTTATCGAAAGTGTGATGTGCCAGCGTGTTGAAAAAAGCAGGCGCTGAAAAATACAATACGGAAAAACCGGCATCAATCAGTGCGCTGGCAATACAGTTGGAGAGGAAGGTTTTACCAACCCCGACATCTCCATATAGAAATAAATTTTTATGTTCTTTATCAAAAGAACGGACGAAATCCTGGCAGGTCTGATATGCGTCGAGGATGACCTCTTTTGCAGAACGTCCGGATTTGGGGTCTATAAAATTGCTTGAATAATAGTCTGCCGAGAATGTATTGAAATTTTCATGAGAAAATACCCCGGATAAATTAGACTGTTGATACAAAAGTTTGCTGACGGCTTTTTTAAAACAATGGCATTTTTTGCCGTTGATATATCCGGTATCTTTACAGTCTGGACATTCATAGGAAGGCTCCAGATAGTCGGCAGGAAAACCGGCAGACTTCAGAAGTTCTGCCTTGCTGCTTCTTAAAATAGCCAGTTCTTCTTTTAAAGAAGAAACGGCAGTCTCATCTCCGTTCAGAAGACGCTTTCCGTATTGGACGGAAAGAATGGAGATGGATTCGTCCAGTGAACGAAATTCAGGAAGTCTAGCATATACTTCTTGGTAATGGTTGTCCAGAATGTCACGACTGCGCAGCTGCTTTTGTTCGTAGCTGCGCATGATTTCCTGATATTGTGAATTTCTTAATCCCACGTGGAATACTCCTTTATATTTGTAACATTAATTACTGTTCAATAAGCGCTCTTCCAAAGAATCCATATCATAACTTCTGCGTTCGAAGTTATTCAAGTTTCTGGAAGTCGGTTTGCTGCGGGAAACAGCGATTTTTTTGGCGCCCTTTTCTTTTTGAAATGCGGCGTCCAAAGCAGCAATTTCCTGAAGAGTCTGTACACCTGCCTGATGCCATTTTTGTAAAATTGTATCGGCATATTCGAAACTTGGCTGGTGTGTAGCAGTGATGGTTCTGTCACATGCTTCGTGAACAATATCCAGTGAAAAACCAAAATCTTCGATCCATTTGCGGATAAAGGTAACTTCAGAATCTGCCGGTCCCCGGTTTTTGATACCGAAAGCGTTTAAAACGGTATAATAGTTCTTATTATAAGACTTTGAACGCTGTTTTGCTGCTTCAATGGTAGTCACTCCTTCATTATACCAGGAAAGAGCTACCTTTTGGATATAATGAATACTGTTATGTCCGCCTTCTACACAGGTTTCGATCAGATACTCAATCAGATCGGCAGGCATCAGCAGTGTATCGTAAAAATAGGTGATGGCATCCACATCTGTTTTGGACAATGTCTTTCCCAGATATTGCTCAGCGATAAAAAGAAGAGACTTTAGCTCTTTTTGTGCTTTGAATGAGCTGAGTGGAATCGCCTTTGGTGAAGGATCTGGGGAGACAGATGCCGGTTCTGGAACAGGAGTGGGAGGAGTCGGAACAGATTCTTTAATCTCACCTTTGATCGATCCCTTTTGTGTACAACTGCTGTCCGTACATACCTGTTCCAAGGCAAGCCCGGTGATCTTGCCATCGGAATCCTCTTCCAGACTTAAAAGCCCTTCTGTTTCCCAATATCGAAATGCACGCAGAATATCCCGCTCAGTATTGTCGAGAGAATCTGCGATAGAGGAAATCGTAAGATTTGAGTAAGGATCGTCCAGATGCCTTAATAAAAAAAGGTATACCTTCACGAATTCTCCATTTGCCTTGCTCATATAATGATCAATGAAATCATTGGAAACCAGAGTTGCATTTGTCTGATATTTATTTTTTAACTTTAATGTCTTCATATCTTATCCCACCTCGAGTATGTTATCCTTTCTCAATGCGTAAAGGTATTATAGCATTTAAAAGCGGGAAGACAAAGCATTTTTTTGTGGAAAGAACAGGTTTTTTGTAGATAACTTTATGTGGAAAATGTGGATAACTTTTATTTAAGCAGGTCTTCCCCAATGTTTACAACATCTCCGGCTCCCATAGTTATCAACAAATCTCCTGAAGCGCAATGCTCTTTTAAAAACATTTCAATTTCTTCAAAGCTGCCAAAGTAGTGTGCGTCTGTTCCGAGCCGGGCAACTTCTGCCGCCAGATCTTTGGAAGAGACTCCGAGTGTATCTGTTTCACGCGCTGCGAAAATATCTGCGAGAACCAGATGATCGGTGTGTGAAAGCACTTCTGCAAATTCATGGAAAAATGCTTTTGTACGTGTATAAGTATGTGGCTGGAATACGCACCATAATTCCTTGTGCGGATAGTTCTTTGCAGCCTTCAAAGTAGCAAGAATCTCGGTTGGATGATGTGCATAATCATCGATAATAGTCACTCCGTTCATCATGCCTTTGTATTCAAAACGGCGGTCGGTTCCTGTGAATGCAAGCAGTCCCTGTTTGATCGTCTCCATTGGAATCTCCAATAGTTCGGCTGCTGCGATACAAGTCAAAGCATTGGAAACGTTGTGGTATCCGGGAACAGACAACTGAATCCGGCAGACAGTTTCTCCACGTTTGATCAAGTCAAAAGAAGCAAGCCCCTTTTCGTCAAAACGGACATTTTCAGAGCTGTAGTCAGAGGAAAGGGAAGAACCGCAGGTGACAATTCGGCAGTCGAGTCCTTCGCAGATTTCCTCGTAATTCTTGATATCACTGTTGATGATCAAAGTTCCGTCAGTCGGAATCAGTGCTGCAAACTGATGGAATGAATGACGGATATCTTCCAGATCTTTGAAGAAATCCAAATGATCTTCTTCTATATTTAAAATGATTCCGATTTTTGGAAAGAAATTTAAGAAACTGTTTGTGTATTCACAGGCTTCTGTAATAAATGTTTCGGAATGTCCGACCCGGATGTTGCCGCCGATCGCCTGTAAGATTCCTCCTACGGAAATTGTCGGATCTTTTTCTCCGGCAAGCAGTATGTGGGAGAGCATGGAAGTGGTAGTAGTTTTACCATGGGTTCCGGATACTGCGATCGGAGTTTTATAATTTTTCATAAGTTGTCCCAACAGTTCCGCGCGTGTCAGCATTGGAATCTTTTTCGCTACTGCCTCGATCAATTCCGCATTTTCACGATGAATCGCTGCAGTATAGACTACGCAGTCGATCCCGTCGATGATGTTGGATGCTTTTTGCCCATAAAAGATAGTAGCACCGAGCTGCTCCAGTTTTTTTGTGAGTGGCGATTCCTTGGAATCAGAACCGGATACGGTAAATCCTTCTTCCAGTAAAATCTCTGCAAGCCCACTCATACTAATGCCGCCGATGCCTATAAAATGAATGTGAATAGGTTTTTGAAAATCAATTTTATACATGAGAGTATCCCTTCTTTATAAAAATTTGCAAGTTTAGTCATAATTAGTATCCACTAAATATATTATACTATATATGAGAAAAATTGAAAGAGGTTCTTTTTTGTTCAATCTAAACAAAAAGAACGTAAATTCAAGTAAAAAATTGTGAAATATTGTTCACATATTGGAAAAGTATGATATAATAAGCTAAATGAACTAGAAATGGGGTGACAACATGGTTAAGAAAGAAATGATTGCCATGCTGCTTGCAGGTGGACAAGGCAGTCGGCTGGGGGTGCTGACCGCAAAGGTCGCAAAGCCTGCGGTGGCTTTTGGCGGCAAGTATCGGATTATTGATTTTCCACTTAGTAACTGCATTAATTCAGGTGTAGATACGGTTGGGGTTTTGACACAGTATCAGCCTTTGCGATTGAATACACATATCGGAATCGGAATTCCCTGGGATTTGGATCGGAATGTAGGCGGCGTATCAATTCTTCCGCCATACGAGAAAAGTTCGAATAGTGAATGGTACACCGGAACAGCCAATGCGATTTATCAGAATCTGGATTATATGCAGAGTTTTAATCCGGATTATGTATTGATTCTTTCGGGGGATCACATTTACAAGATGGATTATGAAGTGATGCTTGATTTTCATAAAGCCAATAAAGCAGATGTGACAATTGCTGCCATGCCGGTTCCGATAGAAGAGGCAAGTCGTTTTGGAATCGTAGTGACGGATTCAGAAGGCAGGATTCAGGAGTTTGAGGAGAAACCGGCAAATCCAAGCAGTAATCTGGCATCGATGGGAATTTATATTTTCAGCTGGCCGGTGTTGAAGGAGGCGTTGATCCGTCTGTCGGAACAGCCGAACTGTGATTTTGGAAAGCATATTATTCCTTATTGCCATGCAAAGGGACAGCGGTTGTTTGCCTATGAGTACAATGGTTATTGGAAAGATGTTGGAACGTTGAGTTCTTACTGGGAAGCCAACATGGAACTGATTGATATCATTCCGGAATTTAATTTATATGAAGAGTTCTGGAAGATTTATACAAACAGTGCCAATCTTCCACCGCAGTATATTGCGGAGCAAGGTGTGGTAGACCGCTGCATCATCAGCAATGGAACGGAGATTTATGGAGAAGTACATAATTCCGTTCTGGGGGCTGGAATTACAGTAGGGAAGGGCAGTGTAGTGCGGGATTCTATTATTATGCGAGATGTGGAGATCGGTGAGAATTGTGTGATTGATAAGGCAATCATCGCAGAGAATACAGTGATCGGTGATAATGTAGTGATCGGAATTGGGGCGGAAGTTCCAAATCAATTAAAACCAAATATTTACAGCGGAGGCCTGGCAACAATTGGGGAGAATTCTAAGATCCCGTCTGGTGTTCAGATCGGAAAGAATACTGCAATCAGCGGAGAAACAGTGCCTGAAGACTACAGAGAGGGAATGCTGGCAAGCGGAGAGACTTTGATAAAGGCAGGTGATTGGAGATGAGAGCAGTTGGTATTATTCTGGCAGGCGGCAATAATAGAAGGATGCAGGAATTGACGACAAAGCGTGCGGTGGCAGCAATGCCGATTGCATCCAGTTACAGAGCGATTGATTTTGCACTGAGCAATATGACCAATTCTCATATTCAAAAAGTTGCAGTGTTGACGCAGTACAATGCGCGTTCATTGAATGAACATTTGAATTCTTCAAAGTGGTGGGATTTCGGAAGAAAACAGGGTGGACTGTATGTTTTCACTCCGATTATTACTACGAATAATGGGTATTGGTATCGAGGAACAGCGGATGCGATTTATCAGAATCTGGATTTCCTGAAGAAATGTCATGAGCCATACGTGGTCATTACGTCCGGAGATGCAGTGTACAAGCTCGATTACAATAAGGTTCTGGAGTATCATATCGCAAAGCGGGCAGATATTACTGTAGTTGTAAAAGAGCTTCCGGAGAATGAAGATGCGACTCGGTTTGGTACCGTCCGTATGAATGAGGCCTCCCGGATTGAGGAGTTTGAAGAAAAGCCGATGGTAGCACATTCACAGACGATTTCAACAGGAATTTATGTGATGCGGAGAAGACTGCTGATCGATTTGATCGAACATAGCCAGGATGAGGGGCGTTACGATCTGGTAAGTGATATTTTGATCCGTTATAAAAATCTGAAAAAGATATATGGGTATAAAATCAAAGGATATTGGAGTAATATTGCGACAGTGGATTCCTATTATAAGACAAATATGGATTTCTTGAAACCGGAAGTAAGAAAGTATTTCTTTAAGGATCTTCCACAGGTATATTCAAAGGTGAGCGATCAGCCTCCGGCTAAATACAATCCGGGTGCAATTGTGAAGAATAGTCTGATCGGAAGCGGAAGTATTATTAACGGAACGGTGGAAAATTCGGTGATCCACAAAAAGGTATTTGTGGGGAATAACTGTGTGATCAAGAATTCCATCATACTGAATGATGTATATCTGGGTGATAATACATATATTGAAAACTGTATCGTGGAAAGCCGCGGTACAATCCGGGCAAATACAAGATATGCCGGGGAAGAAGGAATCAAGGTTGTGATTGAAAAGAATGACCGGTATGCATTGTAGAATTTGCCTCGAAGAGCGGATTTCGACGAAAGGAGACTGAACAAATGAGAATTACAGATGTGCGTGTACGTAAAGTTGCAAAAGAGGGAAAATTAAAAGCGGTGGTGTCAATTACAATAGACGATGAGTTTGTTGTACATGATATCAAAGTGATTGAAGGAGAAAAGGGATTGTTTATCGCGATGCCGAGTAAGAAAGCATTGGATGGAGAATACCGCGATATAGCACATCCGATTAATTCTGGTACGAGAGAGAAGATTCAGGACACCATTTTGGAAAAATACAATACCGTATTAGAAGAAACGGATATGGAAGCAGAAGCATAAGAGAGTGAAACACGCAGGTCCTCAGAACATTCTGGGGACCTTTTTGAGCTTTGTTTATGCAGTGGGTATGGTTCCAACGTTGTCGGATTCGTGTATAACCGGCAGTCGGGAGGCATCCAGGGTGAATTCCAGTGTTTGATGGTGAACCGGATGCCGGAAGGTTAAACGGCAGGCGTAGAGCTGCAGTTGACCGGGAGCGGAGGCTCCGTATTTGACATCTCCCTGGATCGGGCAGCCGAGATGGGCCATCTGTACCCGAATCTGATGGTGACGACCTGTGTCCAGTGTGATTTCTGCAAGAGATGAATGACTCCCTTTTTGAATTAATTTATAGTGGAGCCTGGCCTCTTTGGAGCCGGGCGTATTTTGCGTGCTGATCCGGGAGGTGTTTGTTTTATTGTCTTTGATAAGATAATTCGTCAGATCAGCCTCATCCGGAGATGGGATGCCGGTTAAAAGTGCAAGGTAATGTTTTCCAAATCCAGAGGTTGTCAGCTGCTTATTTAAATCAGCTGCTGCCCGTTTGGTTTTGGCGAAGACGAGAAGTCCTGTGACAGGCTGATCGAGACGGTGGATTACGGCAAGGTATGGCTGTTGTTGAGGGGATTGCCGGCGCAGATGGTTTTTGAGGAGACTGACCATGTCCGGGGTTCCTAGCCGGCTGCTCTGAGTTGCAATTCCGGCCGGTTTTTCACATACAAGAATGTCGTTATCTTCATATAAAATATTTAAATTCATAAAATAAATCTCCCTGTTGCTATTTTCTTGACTTTTGCTTTAATTCTGTCTAAACTGATTATAAAATGAAAAGATTTTCGAGGTCAAGAGAAGAAAGTGAGATGGTAGCATGGAAAATCAGGATTGGGAAAGATTTGGTGAAGAAATTCGCAGAAACGTGCAGGATGCGATTGACTCACGTGATTATAGTATGTTAAATCGAACGATTACAGATACGTTGAACGGTGCGGTAGATTATTTTTCACATACTGTACGAAATGTGGGGAATTCGGTCAACGCCAATATGAAGATGCAGGAAGAAGCAGCAAGGAGAAGGCAGGAAGATGCCGCGAGGAGAATGCAGGAAGAAGCGGCGCGGAAACGGGCAGGTTCCGAACAGGCGCAGTGGAATCAGCAGGCAGGGCAGAGCTCCGGATACTATTATCAAGGTGCAGCTGTAAATTATTTTCGGAAAAAGGCTGAGCCGACGTTGTTTGCATCTACCGTGGGGAACCGCGTAGTTGGAATCCTGTTGTCGATCGTGGGATATGTGATTGCAGCTCCGTTTTTATTGACTGCGTTGATGGGTATGTTTATGGGTATATTTGCAGGAGACCCGGAGGCAGCAACAGTGATGGGGGTCAGTCTTGCGTTTGTAGTTGTGTTTGGCGGTCTGGGGATTTTAGGCACGAAAATATTGAGTCGTGTTCGAAGATTCCGGATGTATGTTCGGATTCTGGGTGGAAGAGAGTATTGTGATATTAAGGAACTACAGACGCAGACCGGAAAACAGAAAAAGAATGTAGTGCGTGATCTGGAGCAGATGATTCAGAAGGGGTGGTTTAAGGAAGGTCATATGGATTCTAAGAAAACCTGCCTGATGGTCAGTGATCAATCGTATCATCAGTATACAGATCTGATGAGCCGGGTGGAAAGTGAAGAGCGTGAAAAGAAGCAGAAAGCCAAAGAGGCAGAAAAGCTGAGAAAAGAGCAGGAGACAGCAGCACAGGGAAATCCGAATCTGCCGCTGGAAGTGCGCGAGACAATCCGGGCAGGAGAAGAATATATCCGTAAGATCCGGGAGTGCAATGATGCGATTCCGGGAGAAGAGATTTCGGCTAAGATTTCCAGAATTGAGCTGCTTGTAGATCGGATTTTTGACAGAGTAGAGCAGAATCCGGATTCGGTTTCGGATTTACGCAGAATGATGGAATATTATCTTCCGACTACAGTGAAACTGCTGGAGGCTTATGAAGATTTGGACGGTCAGCCTGTACAGGGAGCAAATATTATTTCTTCGAAGCAAGAGATCGAAAAGACTTTGGATACACTGAATGTGGCATTTGAAAAATTGCTGGACAGTCTGTTCCAGGATACGGCATGGGATGTGTCTTCGGATATTTCTGTGCTGCATACAATGCTTGCACAGGAAGGCTTGACAGAAGATGGCTTGAAAAAATAAAGGGAGGAAAGAACCATGAACAACGAATTTGCAAATTTAGAAACACCGACACTGACTCTGGATCCATTTCAGGAAGCACCACAGATGGTAACAGAAGTAAAGAAAGAAGAGCCGATGGCGGAGGAAAATGTATTATCAGATGAGGAAAAACAGATTGTTGCAAAATTTGCAGAGCAGATTGATTTGACAAATTCCCAGATGATTCTCCAGTATGGCGCCGGAACGCAGAAAAAGATGGCTGATTTTTCAGAAACTGCGCTGGAAAATGTAAAGACAAAGGATATGGGCGAAATCGGAGATTTACTTTCCGGTGTTGTACACGAATTGAAAGATTTTGATGAGGAAGAAGAAAAGGGATTTCTTGGGTTCTTTAAAAAAGGTGCCAATAAGATTACGGCAATGAAGACGAAGTATGCAAAAGCAGAGACGAATATTAATCAAATCTGTAAAGTACTTGAAAATCATCAGGTTCAGCTGTTAAAGGATGTTGCAATTCTGGACAAGATGTATGAACTGAATTTGACTTATTTCAAAGAGTTGACCATGTATATTATGGCAGGAAAAAAGAAACTGGAAGAAGTGCGCAGTACGACTCTTGCATCCTTACTGCAGAAAGCTCAGCAGAGCGGCCTGGCAGAAGATGCGCAGGCGGCACGAGATCTGGAATCTATGTGCACCAGATTTGAAAAGAAAATTCATGATCTGGAGCTGACGAGACAGATATCATTGCAGACAGCTCCGCAGATCCGGCTGGTACAGAGCAACGATACAATGATGGTGGAAAAAATCCAGTCAACGGTTGTAAATACGATTCCGCTGTGGAAAAGTCAGATGGTATTGGCGCTTGGTGTTGAACATTCTGCACAGGCAGCGGAGGCGCAGCGTGAAGTAACAGATATGACGAACACATTGTTGAAAAAGAATGCAGAGAAACTGAAGATGGCAACATTGGATACTGCCAGAGAATCTGAGCGTGGCATTGTGGATATGGAGACGTTAAAAGCAACAAACGAGTCTCTTATTTCTACTTTGGATGAAGTGATGCATATCCAACAGGAAGGAAGAGAAAAACGTCGTGCGGCAGAGGCAGAGATGTTGAAACTGGAGAATGATCTGAAACAGAAATTGCTGCAGATTCAAGGTTGATCCTGTATGGAACGTAATATAAATAGAACATATAAATAAAAAAATACACCCCGGATGTTGAGGTGTGCTCCCTGTCAAGTCGATGTCATTAAGTTAATAGACCTAAAAGGGAGCATATCATTGGAGAATGAATGAACATTCGAGGTGTATTTTTTTGAACGCTAAATTGTGTGAAAGCCTTTTCCGATGATTTCACTTGTATTGGAAATCAGGATAAATGCAGTTGGCTCATTTGCTTTGATGTAATTTCGGAGTTTCATTGCCTGCGGGCGATTCAGAGCGGTGAAAATGATGTATTTATCGTCACCGGAAAATGCGCCTTGTGCATTGCAGACGGTTGCGCTTCGGTGAAGTTCATTTGTGATATAATCGCAAATGGGCTCTGGATGATCGCATACGACATTGAAATATTTTGAGAGGTTAAAACTTTCAATGAATGTATCAATCATAAAGGAACGGATTGCAAGTCCGAGGAAAGAGTATAATCCGGTTTCGATGTCGAATACAAAGCAGCCGGCAATGGTGATGATAATATCGGTTACAAGAAGTGCTTTTCCGATGTCAAAACTGGAATATTTTTTTAAAACCATAGCGATGATGTCGGTTCCACCGCTGGATGCACCGATATTAAATAGGATGGCGCTTCCGAGTGCCGGAAGAGCGATGGCAAAGCATAGTTCCAACATAGGTTGATCTGTCAGAGGGCCGTTCATAGGATAGATGCGCTCCAGTGCAGAAAGCATTACCGAAAGCAAGATACTGCAGTAAGCTGTTTTGGCGGCGAATTTGGTTCCGAGAATGATGAACCCAATGACAAGCAGAAGCATATTTGTGATGAATGTAAAATCACTGGCAGACATAAGACCGGCTTTGGCGATGAGGACTGCTAGACCGGTGATTCCGCCGAATGTAAAGTTGTTGGTAAACTTAAAAAAGTAAATGCCAATGGCCATAACGATGGTACTAAATGTCAGTGCTGAAAAATATTTGAGTTTTTTCATTATAAATTAAGCCTCCGAAAGTACATTGTGAATATTATTTAGAAGGTACGATTTCCAGCCAGTATCCGTCTGGATCTTCGATAAAATAAATTCCCATGGCAGGGTTTTCAAAGCAGACACAGTTCATTTTTTTGTGCAATGCAAGTGCACTTTCGTAGTCATCTACGGTAAATGCAAGATGGATTTCATTGTCGCCAAGTTCATAGGGGCGGTCCATGTCGCGAAGCCAGGTGAGCTCTAAGAGATGAGGTGTTACATTGTCACCCAGATAAACAAGTTTGAAACTGCCGTCTTCTGCCTCTTTTGTTTTGGTGATGGTTAATCCAAGCGCTTTTTTATAAAAATCCAGCGATTTTTCCAAGTCGTATACATTTAAATTGTTGTGAGCAAAAGTAAATTTCATTGTGTGGAATCCTCCTAAAATATGTGAATTTATAATTTTCGTAACGATTATAGCAGATTCATTTCCAAATGCATAGTAGAACCTTGAGTTTCCGCAAAGTGTAATTGAAAAATGGATATGTCTGTCTAAAGCACCAA
>ENA-ORSX01000517-ORSX01000517.1-human-gut-metagenome-genome-assembly--contig:-NODE-517-length-40070-cov-25.996751_pt1 | contig 40070 bp, 36 predicted proteins | sample MGYA00241904_ERZ509172 | MGnify/ENA primary metagenome ERZ509172 (study PRJEB26280, sample SAMEA2338795) | human gut metagenome | biome: human gut; feature: human-associated habitat; material: faeces...
GAAACACATCCGGCAGTTTCTGCCACTATAATTCCTACAGTAAATTTACGCCGCCAAGGAAGAGTAACTTTATTGCAATTTCGGAAGGATTATACTACAATAAAAATAGTTTTGATTTACCAAGAAGGGAAATTTTTTACCGGGAAAAGACCGGTGTGGGAGTGTTATTATGAGTGAAAAACAGTCACTTCGTTCAATACTTGAGATTATGAATGATGTTCTGAGCAAGGTGAGAAATTATTACGATTCAGAATATGTTTATTATATTGAGAAGGACGAATATGAAATACTGACAATTTATGAATGGTGTGCGGAGAATGTGCCATGGCAGCGGGACCGGATTAAGCTGTTGGATACTGAGCAGTGGCCAAAATGGATAAAGCAGGAAGTGCTGGATACGACGGAGGAAAGCTATAGTGTGCAGCGTCCGTTGGAAGATGGAGTAACTGCGGTATTAGCTGCTGTGAAAGTACATCGTGGAGGATGTACCTTAGAGTTTCTAGAGGCGATGCTGCCGATTCTTTCACAGACGATTGTTATGCAAAAGATGCAGAAACAGCAGGAATATCTGAGTTATCATGATGATTTGACGGGACTTTTGAATCGAAATAGTTTCGTTGCATATCTGGCAGGGGCGGATCAAAAGGAGTTAAAGTCTTTGGGAGCGTTGTCAGTGGATATCAATGGCCTGAAGAATTTTAATAAAGAATTCGGCAGAGAATACGGGGATGAAGTGGTGATTCGGGTTGGAGAGCTTCTGGAAGAGTATTTTCGCCCGGGATCTGTGTATCGCCTGACCGGAGATGAATTTTTGGCTATTGCCGAGGATATTTCTTATGAAACTTTTATGAAACAGGTGAACCGCGCCCATGAAAGACTGGAGAATATCAGTCTTGGCCTTACAACGATGGGATATGCATGGGAAAAGGTAGATATCAATGTAAGCAGTCTGATTTCCGATGCTGAAAATATGATGCGGGATGAGAAACAGAAGTATTATAAACATTTGAAAAAAGGTCATCATGAGCCGATTATTAAGGAAGATCTTTTAAATGATTTGGAAAATGGCAATTTTATTGTGTGCCTGCTCCCGATTATGGATGCGGAGACGGAAGAAGCTGTCGGTGCGGAGGCTGTTGTACGCTACCATCATAAAGACCTTGGTATAATGAATCCGGGAAGGTACATTACGCTATTGGAAGAGACCAAGCTATCTCATTATCTGGATATTTATGTATTTGAAGAGGTGTGTAAGACACTTGCCCGCTGGGAAGAAGAAGGTTTGCCGATGCTGCCGATTTCTGTTAATTTCGCAGGGGCAACGCTGCGGCATGAAAGCATGGCAGATCAGATGCTTGAGTTAGTGGAGAAGTATCAGGTGCCATGCGAATATCTTGAAGTGGAAGTGTCAGAGTCTGCTCATGGCATGAATCAGGAGATGCTGGCAGAGACGAGCAACAAGATGCGTAAGGCTAATATTCGCGTAACGTTGGATCATTTTGGGGAGAAAGACTCCAGTTTTTCAATTCTTTCTATTATGGAATTTGATGGATTGAAGATGGACAAGAGTCTTGTTTCTGATATTGTAGGTAACAGTCGCAGCCAGATTGTTGCTAAGGCGGTGATTGATGTATGCCGGAGACTGGGAGCGAGAGTAACTGCGGCAGGTGTTGAGACACAGGATCAGTTGAATATGCTGAAAGAACTGGGCTGTGAGTATGTGCAGGGAACATTATTTAATAAACCGATCACGATTGATACGTTTGAATTGCGTTATATGAAATAAAGAGTGGGACAGGAAGAATGATACAAACGTGGGCAGCCAATATAGAACCTCTTATGCAGGAGGCGTGTTATGAAAAGTATTATCTGCAAGCACCGAAGATGAGACAGGAAAAGGCAGATCGGTTAAAACAGATGAAAAAGAAAGCCCAGAGCATTGGGGTATGGTCCGTTTATGCACAGATGAGGCAAGTATATCAGTTGGATGAAACTGCGGTATTTAATTTTTCCCATTCTGGCAGTTATGTGCTGTGTTCCGTCAGTGTTGACGGAGAAAAACCCGGGGAGCAGATTTTACTTGGATGCGACGTGGAAAAGGTGCGAGCAGTTAATTTAAATATTGCGAAGCACTTTTTCTGTGAATCGGAATATCAGTATATAGTAGAAGAAAGAGAAGAAGAACAGCAAAAAGAGTTATTTTATCGGTATTGGGTGTTGAAAGAGAGTTTTATGAAGGCAACACGAAAGGGAATGGCGATGGAGATGAATTCTTTTGAAATCCGGCTGGGAAATCCGTCGGTATTTCTCCGTAAGCCGGAAGAGTTTTCGGTTCCATTTTATTATATGGAAACCGAGTTGGGGGAAGGAGCATATAAGGTAGCAGTTTGTTCGACAGATGCAGAGATCGAGTCGGACATTCGAGTAATTCAATTGGGGTTATAATATGAGTATAGATAAAAATAAAAAAACGGAACTGCGTATGAAGCGAATTCTGATCTGTGGTCTGGTGATTGGGTTTGTGTGCGGTGGGATTTGTTTTTCTGTATTCGGCGGAGCGGGCGAAAAAGAGAAAGCGGATGAAACACCGGACAAAACGCAAAATACGGTACAGCAGCAAGTGCCGGAACAGACAGAAAACGAAGAACCGCAGGTACAGGTGATCGATACGGTGGAGGCAGCAAAATTAAATGCAGAATCGTTGGCGTCGGAGCAGGAAGATTGGAAACTGACATTAGTAAATAGAGAGTATCCATTGTCAAAAGAGTATGCACCGAAACTCGTAGAGATTGAACAAGGGATGTATGTAGATCAGCGAATTGTGGATGATTTGAAAGAGATGCTGGCAGATATCCGGGCGGACGGGTTAAATCCTTATATATGTTCTGCATACCGGGATTATGAATATCAGCGTCAGGTTTTTAATGAAACTATGGTAACGTGGATCGCGCAGGGCTATACGCCTCTGGACGCATACGATGAAACGGCGAAGTCGGTTGCTGTTCCCGGAACAAGTGAGCATGCCACAGGATTGGCGCTGGACATTACTTCTGCGGAATTTGCAGAGCTGGATGAACGGCAGGCAGAGACAGCGGAAGCCAAATGGTTTGCCGAGCATTGTTGGGAATATGGATTTATTTTAAGATACCCGGTAGATAAATCAGCGGTTACAGGGATTGTATTTGAACCATGGCATTATCGGTATGTGGGAAAAGAAGCTGCCCGGGAGATTATGGAACAGGGAGTTACTTTAGAAGAATATCTGGGAAAATAGATGCGCAATTATTTTGTGACACTTTAGAAAAATATGAGGTCAGACGGAGAAATTCGTCTGGCCTCTTTACATTTGAAAATTGATTTGATAGAATGAAAAAGGGAAAAGGATAGATTTATGAAGCAATGAAAAAGTTTCTATAGACTGCCCGAGTATAGATACAAACGATAAGGAGGTTTTTTTATAATGGAAGGTTTATCATTTGGGGAGCAAGTTAAGATTATATTGAGCCGCAAGAACATGACGATCAAAGAGCTGGCAGAGCTGATACAGGAGAGAACGGGGAAGGCGATGTCCCGGCAGAATCTGACCCAGCGTCTTGGAAGAGATAATTTTCAAGAGAAGGATATGCGCATGATTGCGGCTATTTTAGATTGTCCGTTTCGTCTGAGTATTTTCCCTACAGATCCTGCTGAAGATGAAAAGATTATGCAGTATGCGAATGCGAGCACACATCATAAGCGTAGCAAACGGAAAAAGGAAGAGGAAGAAGACGTATATCAGCAGACATTGGTATTTGACGAAGAACCGGAACCTGAGACTGTTGAGACAATGCCGATTGAAGTACAGGAACAGACTGCGGGAGACGAGCGGGATATGACGATCGGTGAACTTTATGAGATTCATGAAGAGCTGAAGGAACTGGAAGAGGAGTCAGCAGAAATGACGCAGGAAGAGTCACCGGCAGAAGAAGGATATGTTGAAGAAGATGTCGCAGAAGCTGTGTATCCGGAGGCTGCAGCTGGGGAAACAGCAGAGCCGGAAGCGGCGGCTGCAGAGGTATCAACAGCGGTGCCAATAGTGGAAGTGCCGGAAGAGCCGGAAGTACAAGCGGAGGCAGAATCCGTAAAAGAGGCGGCAGTTGAGGAGACAGCAGAACCGGAGAGAGAGAAGACAGCTGCAGAAGAAAAGCCGGTAGAAGAGAAAAAGGACAGATTCCACACTGGCGGAATTTTCCTGCGTCGTATGCGTCGGAATAATGATGAGAAGAAGACAGAAGGAAAAACAGAGGAACAAAAACCTGTAGAAAAGAAACCGGCAAGAGGAGTGATCACACCAGATTCCGAGGATTTTGAACCGGTGATTAAGCATGTAGATGCAGAGGAAGACCTGTCGGTTGGTGAAATGAATCCTTATACAGGCAGAGAGTACCAGACAAACAGTGTGCGTATGCATCCTTCCAGAATCGGATATGTGCAAGTCTATGACCGGAAACAACATCAGTGGACAGATATGACAGAATGGGCATTTCTTGGATATCAGGAGAGAAAGAAAGCCTTACTTGGAAAAGACTATGAACCACCGATTTATCTGGATTAGGAGAATATAAATGGAATGGAGCAGGTTACTGTCAACAAAGCGGGCGCGGGGAAATTTTTCCGGCGCCCGTAAGTCAACAGATTTGAGAAGTGAATTTGAGAAAGATTATCATCGGATCATCGGGAGTGCATCGTTTCGCCGTTTGCAAGATAAGACGCAGGTGTTTCCGTTGGATAAAAGTGATTTTATCAGAACAAGACTGACCCATTCGTTGGAAGTATCCTCTTTGGGCAAGTCTTTGGGACAGAATATCGGAGAAAATATTTTAAAGTATCATAAGGATACAGGATTTACAGCTCAGATGAAAGAGGATATCAGTCATATTTTGCAGTGCGCCGGATTGATTCACGATATTGGCAATCCCCCATTTGGACATTTTGGAGAAGTAGAGATCCGCGAGTGGTTTGCGCGTAATTTATCAAAACTGAAATTTAAGGGAATTCCTGTATCAGAGATTTTAACTGAGCAGATGCGGGAGGATTTTTATCATTTTGAAGGAAATGCGCAAGCCCTCAGATTGGTGACGAAACTGCATTATCTTGTAGATGAACATGGAATGAATCTTACCTATGCCTTGCTCAATACAATCATCAAATATCCAATATCTTCGGTTAAGATTGATGAGACGACCGGAAATATCAAAGATAAAAAGATGGGTTATTATTATGCCGATGAAAAGATATTTGAGGAAATTGTGAGGGAGACAGGAGCAGGTTCCAACAGACATCCGCTGACGTATATTCTGGAGGCTGCGGATGATCTGGCATATAAGACTGCGGATATAGAAGATGCGTTTGTGAAGGGATATATTTCTTATCAGATGCTGGAGGATGCGCTGTATGAATTGATCCTTTGCTATGGTGATGAGGGGTATAATCCGTTGGAGAAACTACAGACATTATATGCAAGAGGGCGCGAAAAGGGTGTTCGTCATCCGGAAAGCTATGCGGTGAAGAACTGGATTGTGCAGATACAAGGATTTTTGATTAATTGTGCAACCTATGGGTTTACAACGAATTATGAGGCGATTATGGCAGGCAGATATCCGCATGATTTGTTTTATGGAACGTATGGGGAGAAATTGATGGATCTGCTGGGAACAATGGCATATGAGGAGGTCTTCTGTTCGCAGGATATTTATAAGATGGAGATCATAGAATCAGTGATGCTGGATTTCTTATTAGAGCAGTTTGTGCATGCCGTGCTGTATTATGACACAGACGTACCGATGGGGACGATTGATAAGCGGATGATTTCCTTTATTTCCGATAATTATCGCAATGCGTACCGCAGACAGGCAGAAGGGAAAAGCGAGGCAGAGAAACTTTATCTCCGCCTGCTGTTGGTGACCGATTTTATTTGCGGCATGACAGATAGTTATGCAAAACGTCTTTATCAGGAAATGAAAGCAATTTTGTAAATGATGGAGTGACTTTAGCAGTTTTTGAGATCATTGGACAGTGATATGAGATAAGGGGAACGGAGGTTAGCGTAAGAAACGACACCAGTAGCCAAAGGTTCCTTGTACGCTGCATTCATCGTCTGAAAGATCCAACTGTTGATTGTAAGCATCAGTGAATTTAGAAAAGCCGAATAATTCAGCGGCATGTGATTCTCTGGGGTCGTAAACTCCTGGTACACCAAGCCAATAATGACCATCTTCTTCAACCAGAAGGAGATGGTTATAATTATAATAACCATGAAGAAGGAAGCTGTTATTGGCAAGATTCCAGTAGTGGCGGGGAAGACAGGACAGTTCTCGCCGTTGAATTTTCCGGACTGTTTTTGGAACTGCAGTGTTTTTCGGATTGCCCTCGGCTGCAGTCAAATCCTTGGTTGCTTCCGGCTGCTCTGTTATAGATGGCTCTTCGGTTTCTGTTGGCTGCTCCGCTATGGTGGGAGTTTCGGTTTCTGTTGGCTGCTCCGCTATGGTGGGAGTTTCGGTTGCCATCGGTTGCTCTGCTATAGATGGCTCTTCGGTTGCCATCGGCTGTTCTGCAGTAGTTGGCTCGGTTTCATCTGTTGTGTAGAGGATCTTTCGGGAGTCAAAGTGGATGTTTGGAGACATAGCTGTAAGGAAACTTCCGTTAGGGAGTTCCAAAAAGAAACCATCTATTTCATTTAATGTATGTTTGGAAGGAAAATCTAATTCTGACACAATGGTTTTGTCGGAGATGGTGTGATCCAGACAGGGAATTTTGCAAAGCTGTTTTGCGGTTATGGTTTCTGTGTCCAGATAGAAGGCGGAAAGTATGCTGGAATCCTGTGGGGTGACAGGGATGCTGCGGGCGTGAAATTGCAGAAAACAGGTGTGTTCTTGTTTGGTAAGTTTTAGGAAACCTGTATTGCGAAGTTTGTGCGTATCTTTAAATTCGTATAAATAGAAAATTCCGGTATTCATAAGTCGTTAGTACCTCTGGTCTTGTCTTTTTATAAGTGTATTCATGAAAAGAGGTTCTATGCCTTGAAAATAAAATAAATGTAGGAGTGCGGCGAAATGGAAAGTCAAAATATTCAGGAAGATTTAGAACAAAAGAAGATTGATGAAAAATATATGAGGGAGGCAATCCGGCAGGCGAAGAAGGCGTATGCGTTGGAAGAGGTTCCCATTGGCTGTGTGATTGTTTATGAGGGAAAAATCATCGGGCGTGGGTATAATCGACGTACGATTGATAAAAATACGCTGGCACATGCGGAACTGCAGGCAATAAGAAAGGCCAGCAAAAAGATGGATGATTGGAGACTGGAGGATTGTACACTTTATGTGACGCTGGAACCTTGTCAAATGTGTTCCGGAGCCATTGTGCAGGCGCGGATAAAGCGTGTGGTAGTAGGATGTATGAATCCAAAAGCAGGCTGCGCAGGGTCGATTCTGAATTTGTTGGATATGAAGGAATTTAATCATCAGGTAGAATTGACAACAGGAATTTTGGGAGAAGAATGCAGTCAGATGATGAAACAGTTTTTCCGGGAGTTAAGGGAAAAGAGAAAAAAGTAGAGGAGCGAGATTATACTCGCTCCAATTTTTCTACAATCTTTTCAAATGCCATCGCATGTGATGCTTTTACAAGAATGGTATCCTTTTTTTCTAAGATAGAATCCATTTCTGCGAAGAAATGATCTTTATCCGGATAGTGGTAAATCCGAATGTTTTGTGCGGTTTCTTTTGCGCCGCGGGCCAGTTCTGCGGACAGAGAACCGATACAGATCAGTACATGGATGCCGGACATAGCAGTATGCTGACCGACGTCATAGTGCATTTCCTTTTCTTTTTCACCCAATTCACCCATATCTCCGAGAATTGCAACTGTTCGGGTGTCTGCCTTAGAAAGTACATCGATAGATGCCTTCATGGAAATCGGGTTGGCGTTATAGCAATCATCGATAATAGTATATGTATCTGTCTCGATCAGGTGATTGCGGCCGGCAAGTGGCTTGAGAGCTTCGATGCCGGCTTTGATCTCTGGATCGCTCATGCCGAGTGCATAGCCGACTGCGATTCCGGCAAGGGCATTGTGGACCATGTGCTCTCCGGGGATGGAAATATGGGCACAAAATCTGGACTTTGGCGTGATAAAAGTTGCATTTGTTCCGCGAAGTCCCTGATTTTCAATTTGTTCTGCACGATAGCTGGAGTGATCTCCCAGTCCGAAATAGACAGGTGTGATGCCGTTCTCCGGATGATAGGTAATTAACTTATCATCATCTCCATTGAAAATGATGGTGCCGTTCGGATTCATATATTGGAACATTTCTGTTTTTGCCTTTAAGATGCCGTCCCGGGAACCTAAGAGTTCCATATGAGCCACACCAATATTGGTGATGACACAGATATCCGGCCGCGCCATTTTTGCCAATCGGGTCATTTCTCCAAAATGGTTGATGCCCATTTCCAGAACAGCAATTTCATGCTCTTCCCGGAGATTGAAAATGGTGAGCGGAACACCGATTTCGTTATTAAAATTGCCTTCTGTTTTTAATACGTTGTATTTCTGGGAAAGGACAGAGGCAATCATTTCTTTTGTACTTGTTTTTCCTACACTTCCGGAAATGCCGACAACCTTGATGTCGAGACTTTTCCGGTAATGTTCTGCCAGATCTTTGAGCGCCTGTGTGCAGGAATCTACCAGAATATACGGAAAAGTAACTTCTCCGAGCGGTTCTTCTGAGAGAGCACAAAGGGCGCCCGCCTCAATGGTTTGAGGGATAAAGGTATGGCCGTCTACTCTTGCGCCGCGAATGGCAACAAAGAGACTGTCTTTTGTTACTTTGCGGCTGTCAATGACAACGCTGGAAACTTCTTTTTCAGCAGATTGTGAATCGCCAAAGTAAGTTCCGCCACAGGCAGCCGTAATTTCTCTTAAAGTCATATGTTTCATTGATATCGAGCCTCCAGAGATTTCTGAATGATCAGTTCGCACAAATCTCCGTATTCAATTCCGGCTGCATTGGCCTCTTTTGGAAGAAGACTTGCAGCAGTCATTCCCGGAAGAGTGTTGACTTCCAGACAATATAAGTTCCCTTTATCATCTAAAAGAAAATCTGCGCGGCTGTAGACATTGAGTTTCAGTGCATGGAAGGCACGTACAGTCAAAGCCTGCATTCTTTCTGTAACATCCTGTGGAATATCTGCAGGGCAGACTTCTTCTGTAGCTCCATCCTGATATTTATTTGCATAGTCAAAAAATCCGGTTTTCGGAATAATTTCAATAGGTGGGAGCGCTTTTCCGTCAATGATACCGCAGGCAAATTCACGACCTTTGATATATTCTTCAATGACAACTTCATCTTCATAACGGAAAGAATTTTTCAGAGCGTTTTCATATTCTTCCTGTGTATGTGCAATGTAAACACCGATACTGGAACCGCCGGAACAAGGTTTTACGACAACCGGGAGCTGCAGTCCTAGATCTTCCAGCGCTTTTTTATTTTTATTTTTGTGAATGCAGACGCCATTTGGAGTATCTACACCGGCCAGCAGGAAAATATGTTTTGTAAGTCCCTTATCCATTGCAACTGCACAGCCGAGAGAATCAGGGCCTGTATAGCGGATGCCAAGCAGATCGAAGGTTGCCTGCAGTTTACCGTTCTCCCCTTCTCCACCATGAAGACCGAGGAAGGTAATGTCTGCCATGCGGCAGAGCTCGATAACATTTGGTCCCAGAAAACAGTCGGACTGATCCGGGCGGGATGCGCGGATGGCATCCAGATCCGGTTCTTCGGTACTGATATTCTTGACAATATCCAGACCATGATCCGGTAAAGTAAAGACTTCTTCCAGTTTATCAGAATCATAGGGAAATCCCATAAAAACGTCTAAGAGAAAAGCATCGTGTCCCTTTTCCAGTAAAGTACGGCAGATGCCGGCGCTGGAAGAAAGAGATACATCACGTTCGGTACTTAATCCTCCGGCTAATACAATAATTTTCATAATCGAATACTCCTGTTTCTTTTTTTATTTGCTCATTTCATTTAACAGAGCGGCTTTGGTATCATATAACTTTTGAGATAAATCAACATATACCTTGTGTGGATTGAACAGACGCATAGTTTCATCCCACAGAGTTTCTTTTTCTTCTTTGCAGAAAGCGGAAATCTCACTGACAGAAGGAGAATGGTAAATACATTCGCCATGCACGAAAATCGGTTTTAACAATTCTTTCATGCGGTAACTTCCGCCTGGAAGACGCGTTTTCTTCCAGGTAGCTTCCGGATCAAAGAGTAATAAGTCTTCAGATTCGTCAAAAGTTTCGTCTGCGAAACAAATCAGGTCTGCACGCAATTTTCCTGTTTCTTTATCATATACACGATAAATCGTTTTGTTTCCTGGATTGGTGATTTTTTCTGTGTTTTCAGATAATTTAATCTTTGGAACAAAATCGCCATGTTCATTCTGGATTGCGGCCAGTTTATATACACCGCCAAAAGACGGACAGTCTTTGGAGGTGATCAGGTTCGTGCCGACTCCCCAGGAATTGATCTTAGCCCCTTGAATTTTCAAGTCATGGATCAAAAATTCATCCAGATCGTTGGACGCGGCAATTACAGCATCTTCAAAGCCGGCCTCATTCAGCATTTTTCTTGCTTTTTTAGATAGGTATGCCAAGTCTCCGCTATCCAGACGGATTCCATATGATTTCGGATGGATTCCTGCATCACGCATTTCCTGAAAGACGCGAATAGCATTCGGTACGCCGGATTTTAATGTGTCATAAGTGTCAACCAGCAGTGTGCAGGCATCCGGATAGAGCTTTGCATATTCTTTGAATGCCGTATACTCATCTTTAAAGCTCATGATCCAGCTGTGGGCATGCGTTCCCATAACCGGAACGTCAAACAACTGTCCTGCAAGAACATTGGAAGTGCCGACACATCCGCCGATCACAGCGGCACGAGCGCCGTAGAGTCCGGCATCCGGTCCTTGTGCCCTTCGAAGACCAAACTCCATAATGCCGTCCCCCTGAGCTGCATAAACTACGCGGGATGCCTTGGTGGCAATCAGGCATTGGTGATTGATAATATTTAATATAGCAGTTTCTACAAGCTGCGCCTCCATGATCGGAGCAACAACCTTGATCAGAGGTTCCTTTGGAAAAATAACACTTCCCTCTTCAATGGCGTAAATATCGCCGCTGAAATGAAAACCACTTAAATAATGTAGAAAGTCTTCGCTGAAAATACCAAGACCACGCAGATAATCTACATCTTCGTAGGAAAAGTTCAAGTTTTTAATGTATTGTATGACTTGGTCCAGACCAGCCATGATGGAATATCCACTCTTATTCGGATTGGCGCGAAAGAATACATCGAAGATCACAGTTTCATTTTCCTGTGTTTCAAAATATCCCTGCATCATGGTAAGTTCGTACAGGTCAGTTAATAAGGTCAGATTTGGTGTATTCATAATCGTATGTCCTTTCTATATACCTTGTACAGTGTTGTATGCAGCAATCTCTGCAGATTTGCAGAAACCGTAGCATGGGCATATTATAGCACATCCCATAAAAAAATAAAATTTATTTATGAAACAACAGGTTTATTCAAATTTCGCAAATATTTTCCGGAAGAAGATCGAATTCAGATAAGCTAAGCCGGAAAAACCGAACAACATCCATACAAGACCGATTATCTGGAACGGGATATAAATTGTAGCCAAGATAGTCAGTACAGCAAATGCAACAAAAAGTAAAGTATAAGGAAGATATGCAATTGCCATAAAAAAAGCATTTTTAATTGTCTTAAACAGTGTGTTTTCAAATCTTGCAATATAAGGGAACAGATATGTTGCAGTGATCAAATACAGGAAAAATGCAAGCAGCAGAAAAACAGACATCACTGTCTTTATAGAGTCCGGCATGGATCCCAGGATTCGGAAATCTGCCCATAAGACAAAACCTGCAATTAAAACAATCAGCCAGGAAAGCGTTCCGATTTTGAAATTATCTTTGAACGCCTTGAGATAGCCGCGGAAAATGTAACTCTCTTCATTTCGCGCAGCCTTTAATGTGATCGTATAGAGTGCTGTTAGCGCCGGGCCAATCGTGATGATTGGGATACAGCTGACGATAAATAAAATGTTTAAAATAAATAAATCAGCAATTTTTCCTAAGCCCTGCATAAGTGGGCTGTCTAAGTTGAATAAACTCATAAATCAAACGTCCTTTCGTAAATCATTAGTAAAGAAAAGGCCTTTCGAGACCTGTAGAAGATTATACTATAAATTTTATAAAATGTGCATAAATAAGCGTATTTTTTCTTGACAATTATTTTTGGGTTGTATAGTATATAATACTGGTCAGATAGTTCGGTGGCGAACAATTCGGGGCGGAACTATTTAACCGGAATAAAAAGAATTCATGGAGGTGGAGATGTGACAGAAGAGAGAGAAAAGCGTGTGGGGTTTACAATACGCCGTCTGGGTCATGTATTAAGGCGAAATCTGGAGGCACGTGTCAAGCAGGAAGGAATCGATGAGATTACACTGATGCATGGCTGGATCATTCGATATCTTTATGAGAATCAGGATCAGGATGTTTTTCAAAAAGATATTGAGAAAAATTTTTCGATTGGGCGTTCAACCGTAACGGGGATCCTGCAGATTTTGGAGAAAAAAGGATTTGTCAGCAGAGAATGTGTGGCTCATGATGCACGACTGAAAAAGGTGATTTTGACAAAAAAAGGGATGGAAAGCCATCGAAAAATAGAAGAACTGATTACGTGTCAGAATCAAAAGATGACAGAAGGTGTAGATGCCCGGGAACTGCAGATTTTTATGCGGGTAGCGGAACAGATCCGGGAAAATCTGGAAAAAGATAAGACAACAGAAGGCGAGACAGAGAGGTGAAAGGATGAATATCATCAGAAGATTATTAGAAGAAGTAAAAGAATATAAGCGGGCATCCATTGCGACTCCGATTTTTATGATCTTGGAGGTGCTGATGGAGACTATGATTCCGTTTTTGATGGCGTCGATCATTGACGATGGTGTCAATGCCGGAAATATGAATCATATCTATAAGGTGGGCGGTCTGATGCTGGTGGCAGCAGCGCTCGGTCTGGCAGCAGGAATGGCGGGAGGACGGTATGGAGCTAAGGCATCTGCCGGATTTGCAAAGAATTTAAGAGCGGCAATGTTCAATCAGATTCAGACCTATTCTTTTGCAAATATAGATAAATTCAGTACGGCAGGTCTTGTGACCCGACTGACCACAGATGTGACAAATGTGCAGATGGCTTACCAGATGACATTGCGGATGTTCATGAGAGCGCCGGCAAGCATGATCTGTGCAATGGTTATGGCATTTTCTATCAATGCGGAATTGTCCATGATCTACTTGATCGCAGTGCTGGTTTTAGGTGCGATTCTCTTTTTGATCATCCGTCATGCAACGGCGTATTTTGAACAGGCATTTCCAAAGTATGACGCGCTAAATGCATCTGTACAGGAAAATGTATCTGCAATCCGCGTCGTAAAAGCGTATGTGCGGGAAGAGCAGGAGACAAGTAAGTTCCACAAAGCCAGCGAAAATATTTACAAAATATTTGTAAAGGCAGAGAATAATGTAATTTTTAATGCGCCGCTGATGATGTTGACGGTGTATACTTGTATCATTTTGATCAGCTGGTTTGGCGCAAAAATGATAGTAGTCGATTCTTTGACTACCGGAGAGCTGATGAGTCTGCTGGCATATTGTATGAATATTTTGATGAGTCTTATGATGCTGTCTATGGTATTTGTTATGATTTCAATGAGTACGGCGAGTGTAGAACGTATTTATGAAGTATTAAACGAGCAGAGTGAGATTTGTAATCCGGAACATCCGGTGAAGAACGTGGCAGACGGAAGTATTGTATTTCGTAATGTAGAATTTTCTTATAAAAAAGACAGTGAAGAACCGGTGCTGAAGAATATCAATCTGGAGATTCAGTCAGGAGAGACAATTGGAATCCTTGGCGGAACCGGAAGTGCCAAGACCAGTCTGGTTAATCTGATCAGCCGTCTCTACGATGTGTCAAAAGGAGAAGTGCTGGTGGGCGGTAAGAATGTAAAAGAATATGACCTGGAAGTGCTGCGAAATCAAGTATCGGTGGTGCTGCAGAAAAATGTATTATTTACAGGAAGTATTCTGGATAATCTTCGCTGGGGAAATCTGCAGGCAACAGAGGAAGAGTGCGTGGAGGCGTGTCGTCTTGCCTGTGCAGATGAATTTATCGAACGTTTTCCGATGAAGTACCGGACGCATATTGAACAAGGCGGAAGTAATGTGTCCGGCGGGCAGAAACAGAGGCTTTGTATTGCAAGAGCATTGTTGAAAAAACCAAAGATACTGATATTGGATGACAGTACCAGTGCGGTAGATACGGCAACGGATGCCAGAATTCGCCGCGCATTTCGGGAGGAAATTCCGGATACGACAAAATTGATCATTGCACAGCGGATTTCCAGTATACAGGATGCGGACCGCATTATCGTTATGGATGAGGGAGAAATCAATGGATTTGGAACTCATGAGGAATTGCTTGCGTCCAATGAGATTTATCGTGAAGTATATGAGTCTCAGACAAAGGGCGGCGGCGACTTCGATGAGAAAGGAGGAGAGGCATAATGGCAGAAATGAAACAGCGGAAACCGGGAAAGAAGTCTACAGTGGAAAATCCGGGAAAATTGTTTATGCGATTGATGAATTATGTATTTCGGGAGTATAAGTTCCATTGTCTGCTTGTGTTTATTCTCATTTTTATAGGGGTAATCGCAAATGTGCAGGGAACGATGTTTATGAAAAATCTGATTGATGAATATATTACACCGTTTCTGCTTTCTACAGATGAACCGAATTTCGCACCTTTGGCAAATGCAATTGGCAGGGTCGCAGTATTTTATGTGATCGGGGTAGTGTCGGTTTACTTATATAACCGGATCATGGTCAAGGTAACGCAGGGAACACTCCGGAGTCTGCGAAATGAATTATTTGCACATATGGAAAAACTTCCGATCAAATATTTTGACACTCATGCGCATGGAGATATTATGTCAATTTATACCAATGATATCGATACACTGCGTCAAATGATCAGTCAGAGTATTCCTCAGGTAATTAACAGCGGATTTACCATTGTAAGTGTTTTTGTAAGTATGGTAATCTTAAATATTCCATTGACGATCGTCACCTTACTTATGGTTGGTGTTATGCTGTATTGTACGAAATCAGCGGCAGGACAGAGCGGAAAATATTTTTTGGAACAGCAGAAAAACCTTGGCGCGGTCAATGGATTTATTGAAGAAATGATGGATGGTCAGAAGGTGGTAAAAGTATTTTGCCATGAAGAAGAGACGAAGAAGGATTTTAAAGAGCTGAATGAAAAACTGTTTGTCAGTGCAGATCGGGCACATACGTATTCCAATTATTTAGGTCCCATCAATGCACAGTTGGGAAATATCAGTTATGTAATCTGTGCGATTGTAGGAGGTGCGCTGGCGCTGAATGGAATTGGAGGATTTACACTGGGCGGATTGGCAAGTTTCCTGACTTTTAATAAGAGCTTTAGTATGCCGATCAATCAGATCAGTCAGCAGTTGAATGCGATTGTAATGGCAATGGCCGGTGCAGAGCGTATTTTTAAATTGCTGGATGAAAAGCCGGAAGTAGATGAAGGCTATGTGACGCTGGTCAATGTGAAAGAGGAAAATGGTGCGTTAAAAGAGAGTGAGAAACGTACCGGACGATGGGCATGGAAACATGTGCATCAGGCAGATGGTTCGGTGGATTATGTAGAATTAAAAGGAAATGTTGTATTTGATGGAGTTGATTTCGGATATAGTGATGACAAAATCGTACTACATGATGTAAAATTATATGCGGAGCCGGGACAGAAGATTGCTTTTGTTGGCTCTACAGGAGCCGGTAAAACGACGATTACCAATCTGATCAATCGTTTCTATGATATTCAGGATGGAAAGATCCGCTATGATGGAATCAATGTCAATAAGATTAAAAAGGATGATCTTCGCCGTTCGCTTGGAATTGTATTGCAGGATACACATTTATTTACCGGAACTGTAAAAGAAAATATCCGATTTGGAAAGCTGGATGCTACCGATGAGGAAATTGTGGCAGCAGCAAAGCTGGCAAACGCAGATGGATTTATCCGAAGACTTCCGGAGGGATACGACACCATGCTTACCGGAGACGGTGCGAATCTAAGTCAGGGACAGAGACAGCTGCTTGCGATTGCCAGAGCGGCAGTGGCAGATCCGCCGGTTCTGATTTTAGACGAGGCGACCAGTTCTATTGATACCAGAACAGAACGAATCATACAGGAAAGTATGGATCGGCTGATGCATGGAAGAACAACGTTTGTCATTGCGCATCGACTTTCGACGGTTCGAAATTCAGATTGTATCATGGTTCTGGAGCGGGGAAGAATCATTGAGCGTGGAACTCACGACCAGTTGATCGAAGAAAGAGGAAAGTATTATCAGTTGTATACAGGAGGAATTTGAGTATGATTCGCTTTTTGGTTATTGTAGTATTTCTTGTGACATTTTTAGTTTTGTCAATTCCGGTATTTTTTATAGAGTGGGTGGTTGGAAAGATCAATCGTAAGAAAAGAGATTATTCTTCACTCCGGATTGTGCAGTGGGGATTTAAGTTGATTTTAAGAGTGACAGGTGTAGAAACCATTGTGATCGGAGAAGAAAATGTTCCCGATGAGCCGGTCTTATATATAGGAAATCATAGAAGTTTTTTTGATATCCTGCTGACGTATTCCAGATGTCACAGACTGACCGGATATATAGCGAAAAAAGAGATGGAAAAGATTCCGCTTTTGTCTACATGGATGAAGTATTTGTATTGTCTCTTTTTGGATCGGGAGAATATCAAAGAAGGGCTGAAAACAATTTTACAGGCAATTGAGTATGTGAAACAGGGAATCTCAATTTGTATTTTCCCGGAAGGAACCAGAAACAAAGGCGAAGAACTGAGTATGCTGCCGTTTAAAGACGGAGCGTTTAAGATCGCGACAAAAACCAACTGTGCAATTGTACCGATTTCCATGAATAATACAGCCGAAATATTTGAAAATCATTTTCCGAAAGTGAAGAAGACAAAAGTTGTGATTGAATATGGAAAGCCAATTTATCCGAATGAACTGGATAAAGAGACGAAGAAACATATCGGAGCGTATGTACATGATATCATTCAGACTACAATTAATAAAAATGCAGAATTATTGAAATAATATTCAGTTAATATTTAAATAGAAGACTTCCTAATTGTATATCTATGTGGTATACTTAGGAAGTCTTTTGTTTATTGAGGCGACTATGTGAGAGGAGAATATACAGAAAAATGAATAAAAAGATGCAGTTGAGAAATTCCTTCTTGCTATTGCTGACAGCAACGATCTGGGGAACGGCATTTGTAGCGCAAAGTGTGGGGATGGATTATGTAGGTCCATTTACGTTTAATATGTTAAGGTGTTTGATAGGCGGGATTGTTTTGATTCCGTATATTTTTTTGTCAAATAAAGTGTCCGGAAGTGAGAAGAAAAGGATTGAAGAGCGGGAAACGAAAAGTGAAAAGAAAACTTTGATAACAGGCGGAATATGTTGTGGTATCTTGCTGGCTCTGGCGATGAATTTTCAGCAGGTGGGGATTCAATATACTACAGTAGGACGAGCAGGATTTATTACAGCCTGCTACATTATTATTGTTCCGTTGATCGGAATGACATTTTTCGGGAAAAAGTGCCGGTCTACAATTTGGGCAGCAGTTGTACTGGCATTGATCGGACTTTATCTTTTGTGTATTACGGAGGAATTTGATATTGGGCAGGGAGATTTTCTTGTTTTGGTTTGTTCCTTTTTATTTTCATTACATATATTGGTGATCGATCATTTCTCACCGTTGGTAGATGGCGTAAAAATGTCTTGTGTACAGTTCTTTGTAGCAGGAATCGTATCCGGAATTCCGGCATTTTTAACAGAAAATGTTGTGTGGGGAAATATTTTGGCAGCATGGCAGCCGGTTCTGTTTGCCGGAGTATTATCCTGCGGAATTGCCTACACTCTTCAGATTGTCGGACAGAAAAATATGAATCCGACAGTGGCGTCCTTGATCTTGAGCCTGGAGTCCTGTATCGCAGTTCTTGCCGGCTGGATCATTTTAGGAGAGAATCTTACATTAAAAGAAATGCTAGGATGTATTTTCATGTTTGCGGCAATTGTACTCGCACAGCTGCCGGAGAGAAAAACAACATAAAATTACATCCTAAACAAGAAATAATTATGGAATTTGAAAAGCATCATCTGGTTGTTGCAAAAATCCTTTGCGATATTCAGATGGTGTTATTTTTTTATATTGTGTAAATAGTTTTGTGAAATACGGAGGATGCTGAAAGCCTACGGCATAACTGATATCTGTAATACTTAAGGCGCTTTTACGTAATAAAACACTTGCTTTATCAAGCCGATACTGCTGTAAATACTGGCTTGGACTTTGTTTTAAATATTTTTGGAAGAGTTTGAACATATAAGTTCGATCAATATTTGCAGCAGTTGCAATATCTGAAATCGAGATATTGTTAAAATAATTTTTATGGATAAAGTGAATGGCTTTATTAAAATATAACTCACCGGATGTAAGCTGGTCATCCTGCTGGTTGTAAATATTGTGTTGAATATAATCTAAAAGCTGCAGTGTCCGCCCAAGAGCTTTTAATTTTCGATTACGCTGCATTTCGTCATATACGCCTTCGAATAAATTCTCTAATCGGGAATCAACTTTGTGATGCAAAATATACTTCTCGGAAGATAAACCGCAGGTGCCTAGAATCCGCTCTGCAAGTGTGCCTTTAATACCGATCCAGCGATAAGACCAAGGATTGGAAACATCAGGAAAATATTTATTTTTGGTATGGGGCGGAATCATAAAAATATCTCCCGGATGAATATGATTTTGTTTATCACGAACTCCGAAATAGCCCTCTCCATCAATACAGTAATGGAGAACCCAATAGTCAATCTGAATAAATTCGTAGGGTTTTGATGGTTTACATTCTTCGAATCCGGATTCACATACGTGGATTTCACTGAAAACCGGATCGTCATCGACTAGAATTCCAATATCTTTTTCAAAAAATCTGGGCATAAGGATCCTCCTTTTCATTTCTAAAATACAAATCTTTAGATTTTTCGGATTATATTAATGTTATTATACATGGAATCATGTTTTGCAGTCAACATATATATAAATATTCAACATTTCTAATAATTTCACCATCTTTATTAATATATGTTTTTTAATGAAAAACTTGTTTCTTATGCACAAAAAGAACATTTTGATTCATTATTTATTGATTAATATTACAATTCAAATGATAAATAAATAGAGAAGGGTTTAGTTTGAAAAATATCTGAATATGCAACATTTGTTATAAACAAGTCAACATTTTTGATAGATTTGAGGAAATCAGGGTGCTAAAATATAATCACAAAGCAGATGCGCAGATGCTGAAACAAAGGAAAAGGAATAGAGAAAAGGAGAACCTCTCATGGAAAACACAAATTCAAGAGAACGGCTGGGAAAAGCCGCACTGATGATGATGACATTCTCTGCAGTGTTCGCATTCCCTAGTATTATTAACAATAGTATCCAGATTGGATTGGCTACGATACCGGCATATATATTCGGATCGGTATTTTACTTTCTTCCATTTATTTTGATGATTGCAGAATTTGCATCTGCAAACTCAGAAAAAGAATCCGGCGTACATAGCTGGCTGGAATGTGTACTCGGACCAAAATGGGCATTCTTAGGAGCTTGGGCATATTTCTTTGTAAACTTATTCTACTTCTGTTCGCTCTTGCCACAGACTTTGATTTATGCATCTTATGCTTTCGTTGGAAAGAATGTTTTCGGCGGAGCAAGCGGAACAAAAATTATTGCAGTGATTTCCATTATTTTATTCTGGGCTGCCACTTATGTATGTGTCAAAGGTGTTAGCTGGATTTCTAAGGTTACAGGATTTGCGGGAAGTGCCCGTCTCTTCATGGGAATCGCGTTTGTAATCCTCGCATTTATCGTAGTGTTCGGATTTGGCAAAGCTCCGGCACAGGAATTTACAATGCAGTCTGTTGCACCGAAATTTAACTGGACCTTCTTTATGACGATGGCATGGGTTCTTCAGGCTGTAGGAGGCGGAGAAAGTATCGGTGTTTATGTAAAAGACGTAAAAGGCGGAAACAAAACATTCGTAAGCGTTATGATTATGTCTACGATTGTTGTAGGTGTAATGTATGTACTTGGTGCGGTAGCAGTTGGTTTGATTGTTCCTACAGAAGTACTTTCCGGAAACTTCTCAAATGGTATTTTTGATGTATTCCAGATTCTGGGAGCACATTTCGGAATTCCGAATGCGGTGATTGTTCGTCTGGTTGGTGTGATCTTACTGCTTGGTAACCTCGGATCGTTGGCGCTTTGGACAGCTGCTCCTGTAAAAGTATTCTTCTCCGAGATTCCGGAAGGCGTATTTGGAAAATGGCTGGTTAAGACAAATGATGAAGGAAATCCGACAAACGCATTGTTTGTACAGGGAATTGTGGTAACAATTCTGTTGATCATCCCGGCATTGGGAATCGGAAATATCGACAGTTTCCTTGAAATGCTGATTAACATGACCGCAGCAACTTCTCTTCTTCCTGTATTGTTCTTACTTGCAGCTTATATTGGACTGCGCTGGAAGAAAGATAATCTGCAGAGAGATTTCCGTTTCGGAAGTAGAAAATTTGGAATTGCAGCGGGTATCTTCTTGTTAGTTGTATTTATGTTCGTATTCTTTATGTCAACAGTACCGGAGCCGTCACTGATTATGCAGGCAATTAACGGAACACTGCCGGAGGGTGTAGCAAATCCGATCGGAACTTTGGCATATAACGTACTGGGAGTTGTAATCTTTATGGGTCTGGCATGGGTTTGCTGGAATCGTTATGAAAAGAAAAATAACCTTAAAAAATAAAATCAGGAGGATTTTAAAATGAAAGTATGGGAAAATCATCAGATAGATCACGTAAATAGAATGCCTGCAAGAGCACATTTCTTAACATTTCCTACAAGAGAGAAGGCGTTGTTGGGAAGTAATGGTTATACACATGCATTTAAAAATTTAAACGGAGTTTGGAAATTTATGTTCCTTGATGCTCCGGAATATAGTCCGGAAGGTTTTGAAAGCACAGAGTTTGATACATCTGTAATGGATGACATTACAGTACCGGGGAACTGGCAGTTACAGGGATATGGAAAGATGCACTACTCTGATCTGTGGTACAACTTCCCGATCAATCCTCCGTATGTACCGACAGAGAACCCAACAGGTATTTACAAACGTACATTTTATGTAGAAGAAAGTTTCCGCGACAAACAGATTATCATTCGTTTCTGCGGAGTAGATTCTGCATATCACCTTTGGATTAACGGACAGGAAGTTGGATACAGCAAGGGTGCAAGAAATGAGGCCGAATTTGACATTACAGAGCTTGTAAAAGTTGGAGAAGAAAATGAAGTAACTGTTCGTGTATATCAGTGGTCAGACGGAACTTATCTGGAAGATCAGGATATGTGGTGGGAAAGTGGAATTTTCCGCGATGTAGAACTTCTCGGAGTACCGAAAGCAGGTATCAATGATTTTACAGTTGTTGCAGATCTTGACGATGCATATGTAAATGGTCTTTTCTCTGTAGATGCAGTTCTTAGAACTGAAGATGCAGTAGAAGTTACATATGAACTTATGGATGCAAAGGGAGTCTGCGTATGGACAGGCAAAGCTGCATCTGAAGGAAATAAAGTAAGCATCAAGGCTGAAATAGAAAATGTAGAGCACTGGACAGCAGAAACACCTTATCTCTACCAGTTATTGATGACAGTAGAAAAAGATGGAGAAGTGATCGAAGTAATCCCACAGAATGTTGGATTCCGTAACATCCGTATAAACGGAGATACCTTCCTTGTAAATGGAGTAGCGATCAAGTTCAAAGGTATGAACCGTCATGATTACAATCCGAAGAATGGTCGTGTTGTAGCAAGGGAAGAGATTGAAAAAGACATCATTATGATGAAACAGTTCAACGTAAACGCAATCCGTACCTGTCATTATCCGGATTCTTACTATCTGTATGACCTTTGTGATGAGTATGGTATGTACCTTATCGATGAAACCGACCTTGAGTGTCATGGATTTGAGCTGACAGGAAACTATGCTTGGATTTCTGACGATCCGACATGGGAGACTGCGTATGTAACACGTATGGTCCGTATGATTGAGCGTGATAAAAACCACCCGTCTATTCTGATGTGGTCACTTGGAAATGAGTCAGCATCCGGATGTAACTTCTTCAAGATGACAGAAGTTGCTCATCAGATGGATCCAACAAGACTTGTTCACTACGAAGGTGACTTCGATATGGAATATGCAGATGTATATTCTACAATGTATACATGGCTCGAAAATCCGGAAAAGCCATTCTTGATGAAAGATGTTATTGCAAACAGCAAACATCCACACCTGCTCTGCGAGTACTGCCATGCAATGGGGAACGGTCCCGGAAACTTGAAAGAGTATCAGGATCTGTTCTATGCTCATGATAAACTTCAGGGAGGATTTATCTGGGAGTGGTTCGATCATGGTATCGAAACATACACAGAAGATGGTGAGAAATACTATCGTTATGGTGGAGACTTTGGCGATGATCCAAGTAATAAAGACTTCTGTATCGACGGAATGCTGATGCCAGACCGTACACCATCACCGGGCTTGTATGAATATAAGAAAGTTGTTGAGCCGATTACAACAACAGAAGTAGATTTGGAAAAGGGAATCATTCACCTGTTAAGCCGTTATGACTTTGCAGACTTAAATCAGTTCCGTCTTGTATATCAGGTAATGGAAGACGATGTAATGATCCAGTGTGGAAGTTTTGATCTGCCGTCTATTCCTGCAAGAACAGGAAAAGATATTACAGTTCCATATACATTGGAAGGTGTTCAGGCTAAACCGGGAGCTGAGTATTACGTGAACATTTCCTACCAGTTGAAGGATGCAACACCATATGCACCGGCTGGACATGAACTTGCAACAGCACAGTTCAAACTTCCGATTTACAAAGAAGGAATCGAAGTCGTTCCGGAAGGAACTTTGAAAGTAACAAAAGAGCATACAACACTTCGTGCAGAAGGCGCCAACTTCTCTGTAGAATTTGACCTTGTACGTGGTAACATCACAAGTATTGTACGTGATGGTATGCAGATTATGAGCAAAGGACCGAGATTGACTCTTTGGAGAGCTCCGATCAGTAATGATATGGAAATCATCGATCAGCTGAAGAAAGTATACTTCCTGCACTTAGAGCATGAAGTAGTGATGGATATTCAGTACGAAGAAGATGGTCATTTCTTGAAAGTGGTTGTTAAGACGATCAACGGTACAACAAACAGTGCTTGGCACTTTGATACAACATATGAATACATCGTATGTTCGACAGGTGACGTTCTGATTCGTGTATCCGGCGTTCCTGGAGGAAAGATGGAAGATACAGGAGCTGCAATGTCTGCAAATGGTTCTTCTGCAAACATGGCTATGGGTGGAAAACTTGGATGTGCTCCGGATATGTTCCCAAGAATCGGTGTTACAATGCACTTAGATGAGTCTATGGAAAATGTTCGTTACTTCGGACGTGGACCGGGAGAAAACTACTCTGACTCTAAAGAGGCTGGACTCATGGGCGTATATGAAAACACAGTAGACGGTTTGTTTACAAACTACGTTGTTCCACAGGCGAACGGAAACCATATGGATTGTAAATGGGTAGCTCTGACAAATGATAGAGGAATGGGTATGGTTGCATCTACAGAAAACAGCTTTAACTTCAGTGCCTCCTTCTATGAAGAAAAAGACTTAGACGATGCAAAACATACATGTGATCTTGTAAAACGTGATTACATTGTATTTAATGTAGATTACAAACAGAATGCTTTAGGATCTTATTCCTGCGGTCAGTGGCAGTTGGATAAGTTCCGGGCAAAGAACGAGGCATTTACAATTGACTTCCGCGTAACTCCATTCAATAATAAGGAGACAGTGGATAAGCAGATTGCACATGAACGGGTTCGCCTTTCCAAATAATAGTAAAGAAACGGCTGCACTAAGCAATTAGTGTGGCCGTTTCTTTTTGCGCTGCCAAGTATGCGGTAAAACAGCCAAAATACGAGATGACAAGAAAAGTTGTCAAAATGTATTGACAAAGAAAGTTGTCATTGTTAATATTGATTACCATCTGTTCTATTATATATGGAGAATGGAATTTGAAAAAACAGAAGGAAATCGGCTTGCGGATACAGGAAACAGAAGAGGAAGAGTGTGACCGTTGGGAATATGAGTTAGAAAAGATGACGGCAGCAGGTTTGGTTGTAAATACAATCTCACAGATTCTGTGTATCCTGATCTTAGCAAGTGGATATTCGATGAGGTATATTTCCAATGGGAATGCAATAAGTATGCTGCTGTTGTGTGCAGTTTTTCTGGTATGTTATTTCTATGATGCTTTCTGGCAGGTGCGTATGGTAAAAACGACACAAAAGACGTATCCGAAGATGCAGGGAGATCCAAGTTCTAGAAAATTTCAGCAGCAGTGGCTGGATAGCTGTGACGAGGCAGAAAAGGAATATATTTATCAAAGTGCATATAAATGTTATACCAAAATGGGAACGTGGATCCCGGTATTACTTGTGGTTGCCATGCTTGGTCATTTGTTCTTTGACACAGGAATCATGGCAATTGTAATGGTGGCTGCAATCTGGTTGATTATGACAATTTCTTATTCACACTCTTGTGTGAAACTGAAGAAATCTGCATTGTAACAGAATTGAAAATCCCCTTTTCTTTGTTTATACTATGAGGTATAGACAATAGGAAAGGGGATTTTGTTATGCTTGCTTATACATATAAGGAACAAGGGAAATTCGTATTGGAGGAAAAGGCGAAACCGGAGATTGTAGATGCACAGGATGCGATTGTCAGAGTGACTCTGGCAAGTATCTGTTCCAGTGATATTCACATTAAGCATGGGGCAGTTCCCAGAGCAGTACCGGGGATTACGGTGGGACATGAAATGGTCGGTATCGTAGAAGAAGTGGGAAGTCAGGTAACCAAAGTAAAACCGGGAGATCGTGTAACGGTAAATGTGGAGACGTTTTGTGGAAAATGTTTCTTTTGCGAGCATGGATATGTGAATAACTGTACAGATAAAAATGGAGGCTGGGCGCTGGGATGCCGGATTGACGGAGGTCAGGCAGAGTATGTGCGTGTGCCGTATGCGAATCAGGGATTGAATCGAATTGCCGATACAATTACAGATGAAGAGGCTTTGTTTGTGGGGGATGTGCTTGCTACCGGATTTTGGGCGGCAAGAATTTCTGAAATAGGGGAAGAAGATGCGGTCGTTATTATTGGTGGAGGTCCTACCGGAATCTGTACACTTTTGTGTGTCATGCTAAAACATCCGAAAAAGATTATTTTATGTGAAGTGGATGTTGAGAGAATTGCTTTTGTGAAAGAGCATTACCCGGATGTGTTGGTTGTGAATCCAGATGAAACCGATGTGGAACAGTTTGTAAAAGAGCAGAGTGAACATGGCGGTGCAGACCGTGTGCTGGAAGTTGCCGGCAGCAGGCATACGTTTGAACTTGCTTGGAAAGTGGCACGACCGAATGCAATCGTAACAGTGGTGGCGCTTTATGAAGAAAATCAAAGCCTGCCTCTTCCGCAGATGTATGGGAAGAATCTAATTTTTAAAACAGGCGGTGTAGATGGCTGTGACTGTGATGAAATCTTAAAATTGATTGAAGAGAAGAAGATTGATACGACACCACTGATTACGCATACATTTGCATTGGAAGAAATTGAAAAAGCATATGATATTTTTGAGAATCGAAAAGAGAGCGTAATAAAAATAGCAATTCGGCCTTGAGGGAAGTTTCTAGTATATTTTGAAGAGGATTACAATAAGATAATATAGAAAATAAATCTACAGGCTGTTTATGAAAAGATGTATGCGATGCGTTGTTATTTGTTTGTTTTTGTTTACTCTGACAGGCTGTGTTTCTGAGCCGGTCAAAACAGAGAAACTGCGGGATTTGGAATTTACTGTTTTGGATAAATTGTCTGTTCCTGATGAATTTCAGACTTTGATTGAGGAAAAGAAAGAGAAACCCTTTCGGCTCACTTATGCGGATGCGGAAGAATTGTATATTGCGGAAGGCTATGGAGCTCAGTTGAAAACAGGGTATAGTGTTGAGGTAACCGAACTCTATGAGACTGAGAATGCGATTTTTATTCATACGAATCTGCTCGGCCCGGGAAAGGAAGAAGAGACAAAAGAAATTACAACGTTTCCTTATGTTGTAGTAAAGCTGAAATTAATTGACAAAAATGTAGTGTTTGACTGAAATGACAGGAGGGGCATATGGAGTTGATTCAGAAACAGGTGCGGTATACGCAGGAGGGAAAGCGGACATTTGATCAGTTTTATTTGGATGAGGAGATCAATGTTCCGGATTCGAAGGCAGACGTAAGACAGATTGTACAGGGGCATGGAACAGTAAAAACAGAGGACATCCGATTTGCAGAGAATTATTTGAGAGTATCGGGGAAATTATATTATCAGATTTTTTATATTACAGATCAGATGGATCCTGTTCCGGGAGTATTGGAAGGAACCCTTCCTTTTGAGGAAATGGTCTATATAGATGGAAATGAAAACGAGAATTATTTCGTACAGAATCTGCGGGTAGAGTTTACGGCTGCTATGGTACATTCCAGAAAGGTCAGTATCCGGGCGATGGTGGAAATGGAACTGGGCAGGGAGCAGCTGGTGGATGAGGAGACAACGGTGGATGTAGAGTGCAGTGTTCCGGTTTATAAGAAGAAACGAAATGTCAATCTTCTGGAACTGCATACGATGAAGAAAGATACATACCGCATCAAGGAAGAAATTACGCTGCCGGGAACGAAAGAAAGTATTGGGCAGCTTTTGCTGAAAGACATCAGTGCACGTAAGCTGGAAATTCGGGTGGAACAGGATGTGTTGTATCTGCAAGGCGAGCTGCTGGTATTTTGTATGTATCTTTCAGAGGATGGAAAAACGGATTGGATCGAACAGACAGTTCCTTATGAAGGCAGGATTGATTGCAGCGGCGCAGAGGATGATATGTACTATTGTGTACAGAGCTCTCTGGAAGATACTTTGGTAGATATCCGTCTGGATGAAGACGGAGAAATGCGGGTTCTGGGAATCGAAGGAACGTTGAATCTGAGGATGAATCTTTACCGGGAAGAGCAGCTGGAAGTATTAGAAGATCTGTATTCGCTGGAACAAAACTGCAGTTTTGAAACACGAGAGGCGGCTTATGAGGAACTGCTGATTCAGAATCACTCCAAATGCAAGGTGACAGAGCGACTTTCTTTGCCGGAATTGAAAGAGGATGTACTGCAGATCTGTCACAGTGAGGGAGCGGTACAGATGGAACATATCGAATCCACCGAAGAAGGGCTGCAGGTGGAAGGCATTTTACATCTTTCGTTTTTGTATCTTCGTGCCGATGATGAGATTCCGTTTGGCAGCTGGCAGGGAATGATCCCGTTTTCCTGGCAGCTGGAATGTCCGGACATGGCAGAAGATGTGAGATACAATATTTCCTATCATGTAGAGCAGCTGTCTGTCAATCTGGCCGGAAGTGAGGCAGTGGAAGTCAAGGCAGTACTGGCGCTGGATACTTTTATGCGAAAACCGGTAACAATCCAGGTGATTCGAGAGATTTCCTTTGAACCGATTTCCATGGAAGACATGGAAAAGAGCCCGGGAATCGTGGGTTATATTGTGAAAGACGGAGATTGTTTATGGGATTTGGCAAAGCGATATAAAACGACAATAGAAGGGATCCGGGAAGTGAATCATCTGGATACAGATTCTTTAAAATGCGGGGATAAATTATTGATTTTTAAAGAAAATATGAGTATACTGTAAGTGATGTAGTAAAGTATTATGTATACAAGATACAAAAGGGGAAATATCGATGAGACAGATCGAATTAAAAGCACTTGCAAAGATTAATTTGGGACTGGATGTTCTTGGAAAAAGGGAAAATGGCTATCATGATGTACGTATGATCATGCAGTCGATTTATTTATATGATGATGTGAAAATTGAGCGGAAGGCGGCTCCGGGGATTGAGCTGTCTTCCAATCTGTTCTTTCTTCCTACCGGAGATGGCAATATTGCGTATAAGGCAGCGCAGATGCTGATGGAAGAGTTTGGCATCGAAGAGGGTGTCAGAATTACTTTGAATAAGCATATTCCGGTGGCGGCAGGTATGGCCGGAGGCAGTTCGAACGCTGCGGCAGTGCTGTTTGGCATGAATCGCTTATTTGGATTAAAGCTGTCACGTCAGGAATTGATGGAACGAGGGGTAAAACTGGGCGCAGATGTACCGTATTGTATTATGCGGGGAACAGTGCTTGCGGAAGGAATCGGGGAGGAATTAAAAGAACTTCCGGCGATGCCGAAGTGCACAGTTTTAATTGCAAAGCCTCCGATCAGTGTTTCTACCAAAGTGGTGTATGAGACGCTGGATGCCTCTGAGATTACGCAGCATCCGGATATTGACGGATTGATGGATGCTTTAGAAAAGGGAAGTCTTCAGGAGGTGGCTGCCCACATGGGAAATGTACTGGAAGATGTGACGATTCCGATGCATCCGGAGATTGCACAGATTAAACAAGTGATGAAGGATTGTGGTGCGCTGAATGCGATGATGAGCGGAAGTGGACCTACAGTGTTTGGGTTATTTGAAAATAAAATGGCGGCAAGAAAAGCACAGCATATGATTCGAGAAAAGGAACTTGCAAAACAGGTGTATGTAACGAATATACACAATGCCAGGAGGAACTAAGGATGGATTTGAATTTTACAGTGAAAATGGATGAATATCTTCCGCTGAGAGATGTGGTTTTTAATACGCTGCGGCAGGCTATTTTGCGCGGCGAACTGAAACCGGGAGAGCGGTTGATGGAAATACAGCTTGCCAATAAACTGGGAGTCAGCAGAACACCGATTCGTGAGGCAATCCGGAAGTTGGAACTGGAGGGATTGGTGCTGATGATTCCGCGGCGTGGCGCTGAGGTTGCACAGATTACGGAGAAGAGTCTCCGGGATGTGCTGGAAGTGCGTCAGGCGTTGGAGGAACTGGCAGTGCAGCTTGCGTGTCTGCGTATGACACCGGAAGGTTTAACAGAACTGAAGAAGGCAGCGGCGGAATTTGAGCGTGTGCTCGGTGATGAAGATATCACAGTGGTTGCGGAAGCGGATGTGGCATTTCACGATGTGATTTATCTGGCAACAGATAATGAGCGATTGATCTCTCTTTTGAACAATTTCAGGGAGCAGATGTATCGTTATCGTGTGGAATATTTAAAGAAAAAGGAATTTCATGCGAAACTCTTGAAAGAGCATCAGGAAATCATTTATGCGATTGAAAATGGAGAATGTGATCGGGCAATGGAAGTTACGAGCAGACATATTGAAAATCAGGTCGAAGTTGTAAGTGACACACTGCGGAGTCATGAAGAGCGTTAAGTGAATAGTGTTGGAATGACAATGAAGTGTATAGCTTTATAAAAATAGGACATACTCTCTGTATCAGATAGAAATGGATATGGAGGGTATTTTATATGAAGGATACATATTCTGAAAGAAGGCAGGGCCGAAAGGCCGGGGTGCTTATCTGGATTTTATCGTTGGTTCTTGCGGCGCTGTTGTCGGGAATCATAAACTGGAAATGGGAGGTTCTGGCGAAGGAGCGGGCGCAGACACATCTGGCAGAGGAGGTGCTCCGGTTTCATGTATTGGCAAATAGTGACAGTGCAGAAGATCAGGCGCTGAAGATGCAGGTAAAGGAAACGGTCATCTCTTATTTGGAAGAACGTCTTCCGGAAGGGCTGGACGTGGATGGAACAAAGGACTGGGTGAAACGGCATACACGAGAACTGGAACAGGTTAGCGGAGAGGTGATAAAAGATGCAGGATATGACTATCCGGTCAGCGCTGCAGTCACAACCTGTTATTTCCCTCGGAAATCTTATGGAGATTTGACATTTCCGGAGGGAAATTATACGGCACTTCGCATTGAAATAGGTGCGGCAAAGGGACAGAATTGGTGGTGTGTTTTATATCCGAATCTCTGCTTTATAGACGCGGTCCATGCGGTTGTTCCGGAAGAGGGAAAACAGCTGCTGAAACATGTACTTGCGGAGGAAGAGTATGATATGCTGGCAGAAGATACAGAAATAGAAGTGAAATGGTATCTGCAGGAATTGATTGGAAAAATAAGAGGAAGAATCGAATAAGTAATATAAGAAACGAATAAATATTATAAGAAACAAAAGAAAATGAACAGGAGAAGATATGACAGAATTTTTAGTAAAACATTTTGTAAAAGACTATGAACACACAGAAAAGGTGTCTGTTCGTACTGCGTATGGAGTATTGGCGAGTATGGTGGGCATCTTTTGTAATGTATTTTTATTTGCAGTAAAATTTGTGATTGGGCTGATCGTACATAGTGTATCTGTTACAGCAGATGCGTTTAATAATTTGTCGGATGCCGGTTCGTCCATTATTAGTTTTGTCGGAGTAAAGATTGCGAGCAAACCGGCAGATAAGGAACATCCATTTGGACATGGGCGAATGGAGTATATTGCAGCACTGATCGTTTCTTTTCTTGTAATGGAAGTGGGATTTACTTTTTTAAAGGATTCGTTTGGGAAGATTAAGTCACCGGAAATCTTGAATTTTCAGTTGATGTCCGTAGTAATTCTGGTTTTATCAATCGGTGTGAAACTTTGGCTGGGTCTGTTTAACCGGAAACTGGGAGAAAAGATTGACTCGAAAGTGATGATGGCTGCTTTTACCGATTCTATGGGGGATGTGCTCACGACAACAGTGACAATTGTATCTTTATTGGTATTTCAGATAACGGGAGTCAATATTGATGGATTTGTCGGAATCGGGGTAGCGCTTGTTGTAATGTGGGCAGGATTTGGAATTGCGAAGGATACGCTGGAGCCACTGCTTGGTGAGGCGGTGGATCCGGAAGAATATCAGAAGATTAAGAAGTTTGTAGAAGGGTATGACGGTGTGGTCGGATCCCATGATTTGATCGTACATAATTATGGGCCGAACCGGAGTATGGCCTCGATTCATGCGGAAGTTCCGAATAATGTAAATATTGAGACTTCTCATGAGGTGATTGATCGGATTGAGCGGGACGCAGTGGAAAATCTGGGAATTTTTCTGGTGGTACATATGGATCCGATTGAGATTGAAGATGAACATGTTCTGCTGATCCGGAATCGGGCAAACCAGGCGATTGCAGAGATTGATGATTCTTGTACCATTCATGATTTTAGAGTAGTAGATGGACAAAAGCAGATTAATTTAATTTTTGACTTGGTTGTTCCGAGGGAGTATGATAAGGAGAAACAAAACGAAATAGAGCGAACCTTGTGTGAGAAAATGAAGGAGCAGGATGAGCGCTATGAGTTTGTGATTACAGTGGAGCATAGTTTTGTGTCTGCTACAGAGAAGGATGTGTAAAAATGTATACAATAAACCAAAGAATACGTTACAGTGAAATCGATCATAACGGAACCATTACGCTGCCGGGAATCATCAATTATTTTCAAGATTGCAGTACATTTCAGTCTGAGGATATTGGTTTGGGAGCGGAGAATCTCAAAAAGCGGAAAAAAGCATGGATTCTCTCCTATTGGCAGGTAATTGTGGATCGCTATCCGAAATTGGGAGAGCAGGTTACAGTTGGAACATTTGCTACAAGTTTTAAAGGGCTGTTCGGTGATCGTAATTTTGTGATGAAAGATGCTGAGGGGAATCAAGTTGCCTGTGCAAATTCTATATGGGTATTTATGGATATGGAAAAAGGACGTCCGGCACGACCGAAGCCAGAAGATATTGAGGCGTATGGAATTGCAGAACCGCTGGAGATGCCATATGAGGGAAGGAAGATTTTACTTCCGGAGAAGATGGAAGACAGAGAAGCATTTTCGGTGCGTAAATATCATATCGATACTAATGAACATGTAAACAACTGTCAGTATGTACAGATGGCGATGGAAATGCTGCCAAAAGAAACACAGGTGCATCAATTGCGAGTAGATTACAAGAAATCAGCAGTTCTTGGAGATATCATATATCCGAAAATTTCTATGGAAGAGGATAGAACAGTAATTCTGCTCTGTGATGAAAGCGGAAAAGAATATGCTGTTGTGGAATTGAAATAAAAGTGTTGGATGATAAATTTTTTATCAAAACAAAAGGCGCTGCAAAATGGGTGATTCCTCACCCATTTTGCAGCGCCTTTTGTTTTTGTAGTGGTTATCCGTTGAATCCCTTTTTACGAATAACCGAAGTTACGATCAATACACCTCCTGATAGAATCAGTAGAATAATAAGCGGGATATAATTGCTCTGATCACCGGTTTTTACTGCTGCAGTTTTCTGAATTGTAAATTGGGTTTCGGTGCAGGTTCCATTGCTGAATGCAAGTTTCAGAGAATGGGTTCCCTCTGCCAAACTATCCAGATATGCAGCTTTTAAAGTAACGGTCTGATTTTTGGGATCGGTCACGTAATTGCTCTTATGCACCAATCCATCCGCAACGTAAACACCGGTCAGATTTTCAACATTATCGGAGCATGTGATGGTCAGATTTTGATTGCTTTTCTGACGGTAAATCTGTCCTGCTCCGGCTGTGATCTTAGGAGCTGTCAGCTTTGGAAGTTCTTTTGTTTCCAATACCTTTTTACATACGGTACATTCTTTGTGCTGGCTGCCGACTGTTGCAGCGGTTGGCTTTTTGTCGATGATCCAGTCGCCGGCGGTGTGTGGTTTTACTTCGCTTTTTGCTCCGCATTTACACAGGTGCCAGTGGCTTGTGGCATCGGACTGCCATTCAGTGCTGAACTTGTGCGTGTGCTCCAGCTTTGGAATGGTTTCGTTGTAGGTATATCCACAAGTTTCGCAGGTATAGGTTTTTGTACCTTCTGTTTCTTCGGTTGCGTCTTTGATGATCTTGCCCTCATCAAAGAGATGTGCAGCTTTTTCTCCTTCCGGTTCTGGACAAGTTCCTTCGGTGGCAATACATTTTTTCCAATGATGCGTTTCGTTAAAAGTCCAGTTCTCTTCATATTGGTGAATATGTTCGGGAACTTCCGGTTTCGGCACAGGAATTTCTTCAGTAAGCAGTATGATTTTGCAGACGGTACATTCTTTGTGTTGGCTGCCTGTCTTCGTCAGCGTAGCTGCTTTGTCCACGATCCAGTCACTGGCAATGTGTTCTGCAATATCCAGCTTTTCTCCACAGAGGATGCATTCGTGAAAATGTGTTTTGCCATTTTCTTCACACATCCATTCTTCTGAATACAGATGCTCGGTACACGTCTCAGGTGCTTTTTCCCAGCGGAGTGTAATGGACAGCTCCGAACCAAAATCAGTATGTAATTCAGAAACATCATCAGTGCCAATGGAAATTGAACGAATAAGTATCATTTCATTTCCGTTGTAAAGTGCATATTCACCAGCAGGTATTCTTGCTTTTTTTAATTTGAGAGAATAGATCTCATTTTCCTGATCTGTTCGCAAGGTTAAATCCTTATAAAAAGCAATATCCGTTTCGGTCTCTCCGGTTGTCAGGGTGATTGTCACGAGATACTCTTGTTGTTCTTGTTGTTCTTGTTGTTCCGGTGCTTTCTCCGGAATGTTGTCGCCTTCAGCGTGTGCATGAATCGGAGAAAGGAACGAAACCAGTGATAATACCAAGAATACGGAGAGTGTGACTGCAAGTAGTTTTCTTCCCTTATTTTGTAGTCGTTTTGTTAACATCATAAAACTCACTCCCTTCTATAGCAGCCCTCCTTATGCTGCCTGATATGAAATTGATTTGGTTAAGTTTATTAATGTCAAATGAGGTGTATATTGGTACTATTATTCTACTCTAAATAGTCTGAAAAGTAAATTGAAATATAAAATATTTCTGAAAATTAAGAAATGAAATCATAGGGAATGCCTTGACAGTGATGTGTGTAAACCGATATAATATGAAAAGGAAAAGAAGTGACTACATGAGAACTCGTATTCTTATAATCGCATAAGATTACGGGTTCTTTTCGGGAAGAGAAAGAGCAGAAGAATCAAGTGCGAGAATTAAAAAAATATAAAGACAGGAGAGAAAAAGAGATGAAGTATGATGTGGCGATTATTGGAGCTGGGCCGGGAGGAATTTTTTCCGCTTATGAACTTGTAAAAAAGAATGCAGATTTGAAAATTGCTGTATATGAAGCAGGAAATCCTTTGGAAAAGCGTCGGTGTCCGATTGACGGAGTGAAGGTAAAGAGCTGTATCGGATGTAAGACATGTGCGATTATGAGTGGCTTTGGCGGAGCAGGTGCATTTTCGGATGGAAAATATAATATTACCAATGCATTTGGCGGAACGTTGTATGAGCATATCGGCAGACAGCAGGCAATTGAGCTGATGAAATATGTGGATGATATTAATATGAGTCATGGCGGAGAAGGTACAAAGATGTATTCGACGACAGGCACAAAGTTTAAAAAGCTGTGTATGCAGAATCAGTTGAATCTGCTGGATGCGTCAGTTCGTCATCTGGGAACGGATATTAATTATATTGTTCTGGAAAATATTTACAAAGAATTAAAAGAGAAGGTAGATTTCTATTTTAACTGTAATGTGGAGCATCTGGAAGTAATAGAAGGCGGATATCGCGTCTTTTACGGAAAGGAATCGGCAGACTGTGAACGTTGTGTAATTTCTGTGGGAAGAAGCGGAAGTAAATGGATGCAGACAGTATGTAAGGATCTGGAGATTCCGACTTTATCGAATCGTGTAGATCTGGGCGTGCGTGTAGAGATTCCGGCAGAGATCTTCTCCCACTTGACAGACGAGTTGTATGAGAGCAAGATTGTATATCGCACAGAAAAGTTTGAGGATAATGTACGTACATTCTGTATGAATCCGTATGGAATTGTAGTAAATGAAAATACAAATGGAATTGTGACAGTGAATGGCCATAGTTATGAAGATGCGGAGAAACAGACGGAGAATACGAACTTTGCACTGCTTGTTTCCAAGCATTTTTCAGAGCCGTTTAAGGACAGCAATGGATATGGAGAAAGCATTGCCCGACTGTCTAATATGCTGGGAGGCGGCGTAATTGTACAGCGTTTTGGAGATTTGATTCGTGGAAGACGAAGCAATGAGAAACGTATTGAAGAAGGGCTGGTTCGTCCGACGCTGGCGGCAACTCCGGGAGATTTAAGTCTGGTATTGCCAAAACGAATTTTGGACGGTATTATTGAAATGATTTATGCGTTAGATAAGATTGCACCTGGTACGGCGAATGATGACACTTTGTTATATGGTGTAGAAGTGAAGTTCTATAATATGGAAGTGGATATTGATGAGAATCTGGAAACACGTTACAAAGGGCTGTATGTCATCGGAGACGGAAGTGGCGTAACCCATTCGTTGTCTCATGCATCTGCAAGCGGTGTATATGTGGCGCGTCATATTTTGGATACAATAGATAAATAAATATTTCGGAAGAGAAAGGACAACAGAAGAATGGCTGCAGAGAGGATAACAGAAGAGGAAAAAAAGGTACTTGTAAAACTTCGCAATGCAGAAGCGATTTATGTGTTGACATCAGATTTTACCAGAATGCCTTTTGTGGAATGTGACGAGGAGACATTTGATGATGAAGTGTTCCTTTATTTTGAAGAAGAGGATGCGAAACGTGAGGCGCAGAGAAGAATTCAAAATGGGGAAATGATGCATATCGTAAAAGTGATGAACCAGTTTTTGCTGTCGTTTTATACCGGCTTATATCCGATGGGGGTAAATTGTCTTGTGACAGATAAAGGGCTGGACAGCGAGAAGGCGGTACAGCTGGAACATTTGGTGGTTCGTAGAAAAGATGCTGCAGAACAAGAAGGAAAAACAGTGGTGGAAAATGCAGAACTGCATCTGACGGCGCTTTACTTCGTACAGAAACTTCGGTCCCAGAAGGAGCCTAAGATGACAGAGGAACTGCAGGAACTGAATGAAGAAATGATGGCTCATTATATTCGGGGACGTTATATTGTAGCGTTAACGGAAAACAATGCGGTTCCGATTTTGAAACAGAAGGATGGAAGAGTATTGCAGCCGATTTTTACAGATATTCAGGAATTTATGAAGTTTCAGAGTGTAAATAAAGAGGAAAAGTTTAAAACAGCAGTGGTAGAAGTGGATAAGATTTCAGAACTTGCTGCGAAAGAAGCATTTGGCATTACGGTAAATCCATTTGGAGTGAATTTGGTTCTGCAATTGCCGCGTAAGGCAAACGATTGAGATACGGGAGAATAGAATTATATGAAATTAGGAGAAAAACAGGTACTGACAGTAGTTAAGAAGGTAGAGTTTGGTGTTTATCTCGGTAGCAGCGAGGAGCGGGTGCTTTTGCCGAAAAAGCAGGTTCCTGCCGGGATTGAGCCGGGGGATCCGGTGGAAGTATTTCTGTATAAGGATTCGGATGACCGTCTGATTGCGACAACCAGAGAGCCAAAGCTAACGCTTGGGAAACTGGCGGTACTGGATGTTGTGGATACAAACCGGATGGGAGCCTTTTTGGACTGGGGGTTGGAGAAAGATTTGTTTTTGCCGTTTAAACAACAGACTGCGAAGGTACAAAAAGGGGATCGCTGTCTGGTCTCTCTTTATATTGATAAGAGCCGGCGGCTTTGTGCAACAATGAAGGTATATCATTTATTGCAGACAGATTCTCCGTATCAAAAAGATGACAAAGTAAAGGGAATTGTTTACGATACCAGTGATCAGTTTGGCGTTTTTGTGGCGGTAGATAATCAGTATTCTGCCCGGATTCCGAAGAAGGATGTGAATCAGCGGATGAAAGTTGGCGATATCATTGAGGCTCGTGTGACGGGTGTGAAGGAAGACGGAAAGTTGGATCTGAGTGTGCGTGATAAGATTCCGGCGCAGATGGATCAGGATGCAGAACTTATTTTGAGACGGATTGAGAGTTTTGACGGTAAACTGCCGTTTACTGATAAAGCAGATCCGGAGGTGATCCAGCGGGAGTTTGGGATCAGTAAGGCTGCGTTTAAACGTGCAGTTGGAAGATTGTTAAAAGAGAAAAAAGTAGAGATCGTAACCGATGGCATTATTCTGAGGTAACAGGACACGCAGGCAGGGAATATTTATTAAGAGGTGAGTGTAAAATGAAAGAAGTCGGAACAGTCAAGATTATTGCAGACAGTACGTGCGATTTGTCGGACGAGCTGTTGGAAAAGTATGATATTGCAGTAATTCCGCTGCATATTTTGCTGGGTGAAAGGGAATGTGAAGACGGAGTGGATGTGACACCGGACGAGATTTACAGTTGGTCTGACGACAATGCAACAACACCGAAGACTTCGGCGCCGTCAATGGAACGTGCAATGGAAGTGATGAAACCATATCTGGATCAGGGGAGAAAATTGATATGTTTTTCGATTTCCAGTGAAATGTCTACCTCCGGAAATGTGATGCGTCTGGCTGCGGAAGAATTGGATGCAGAGGACGAGGTGACGATCATTGATTCTGCAAATCTGTCTACGGGAATCGGTCTTTTGGTTATTGAGGCGGCGGTTATGGCAAAAGAAGGAAAGAGCGCTGCAGAGATTGAAGAGGAAATCTTAAAGCTCAGACCGCTTGTGCGTGCGAGTTTTGTAGTAGATACTTTGACATATTTACATCGTGGCGGCCGCTGCAGTGGATTGGCAGCTATGGCAGGCGGTGCGTTGAAACTGCATCCGCGAATTGTCGTTGAAGATGGGAAGATGCAGCCGGGGAAGAAATACCGCGGAAAGATGCCGAAGGTTCTTTTGAGCTATGTGCAGGAGATGGAAGAGCATTTGAAACATGCAAAAAAAGAAAGGGTATTTATTACTCATTCCGGATGTCCGGAGGAAACGATCGAAAGCGTGCGGGAGTATTTGGAAAAGCTGGATGTATTTGACGAAATTCTTGTGACGAGGGCAGGCGGTGTAATCTCCAGTCATTGTGGTCCGGGAACGTTAGGGGTGTTGTTTATTGAAGGCTGATTGGAACCAAAACGAAGTACTGGAAGAGATTTTTGCTTATTACAGTAAGCAGAAGGACAGGGCCAGCCAGCAGATGGTAGTGGCACTTTTGAGAGAATTACAAGAGGTCCAGGGGTGTCTGACCGCAGGGTTAAAACAACGGGTGGCAGAGGTGACCGGAGTTACAGAGAATTTTGTGCAGTGTCTGATTCGGATGTACCCCAGCTTGAAAGAAGTAAAATGCAGTCATGAGATTATAGCATGTACCGGAGAGCGCTGCGGGAAAAAGGATGGCGGGGCAATATTGGAACAGCTGCGCCGGGAGCTGAAACCGGATAAGAACGGGATTTCAGCAGATGGCAGATATGAACTTCGTACACAGAATTGTTTGAAACAGTGCAGGACTTCGCCCAATCTTTTGATCGACGGAAAGTTGTATAGTGGAGATCAGATACGCAACATCAAAAAACTATTAAATGAATTGGAGTGAATAAAATTTTCTTGCAATTCAAGAAAAAACCGTTATAATGAAACTGTAGCTTGATAAAATTTTTAATATGGAGAAGGGAAAGGAGCTATTCAAATGAAAGTACAGAATATCAAAGATATAGAAGCATTTTTTAAAACAGTAGATGCCTGCAAAGGAAAAGTAGAGCTTGTAACAGGCGAGGGAGACAGACTGAATCTGAAGTCAAAGCTGTCCCAGTATGTGTCTATGGCAAATATTTTCTCTAACGGAGAGATCCCGGAGCTTGAGATCATTGCATACGAGCCGGAAGACACAGAGAAATTGATTCACTTTATGATGACAGGTGCTTGATTGATTTCTTAATTGAAACAGAATAAAGAATAAAACTGCTGCTTTATGATATTGGTCGTGAAAGCAGCAGTTTTTATTACTATATAATTGGTTACAGGGGTGAGAGTGTGTGAAACACATTTTTGATCAAATGAACAGGAGTCTGATATGATACGGATTGCAATTGTAGAGGATGAAGATTATTATGTGAAACAACTGACCGGATATCTGGATGAATATCGAAAAAGCGAAGGAGAAGAGTTTGATGTTACGATCTATCGGGATGGAGATGCCATTACTGCTGAGTATAAGGCGCAGTTCGATATTATTTTGATGGACATTCAGATGAAATTCGTGGATGGGATGACGGCTGCTGAGGAAATCCGCAGGATGGATTCGGAGGTCATTATTATTTTTATTACAAATATGACGCAATATGCAATTCGCGGATATGAAGTCGACGCGTTGGATTATGTGCTGAAACCGGTATCTTATTTTGCGTTTTGTGAAAAGTTGAAGAGGGCAGCTGCAAAATTGAAGAGGCGTTCCAGTCATTATGTCATGCTAAATGTAAAAGGCGGTATTATGCGTGTTGATGTGGCAGATATTTATTATGTGGAAAGTTCGGGGCATAATCTGATCTATCATACAGCGAATGGGGATTATTTGACTTCCGGAACGATGAAATCTGCCGAAGAAGAACTGGAGAAGTTTGGATTTTCGCGAGGAAATAAGTGCTATCTGATCAATTTGAATCATGTAGATGGAATTCAGGATAAATGTGCTGTTGTAAAAGGACAGTATCTTCAGATCAGCCGTCCGAGAATGAGTGCATTTATGCAGGATCTTACAAAGTAGGTAGTGTCAAGTGAGTTATGAAAAACTGAGTTAAAGGAAAAAGGCTCAGACGAA
>ENA-ORSX01000519-ORSX01000519.1-human-gut-metagenome-genome-assembly--contig:-NODE-519-length-40013-cov-27.752966_pt1 | contig 40013 bp, 39 predicted proteins | sample MGYA00241904_ERZ509172 | MGnify/ENA primary metagenome ERZ509172 (study PRJEB26280, sample SAMEA2338795) | human gut metagenome | biome: human gut; feature: human-associated habitat; material: faeces...
GATAATATCATAGATTTGGTGAGTTTTGCGACTCTACTTTAATGATAGCACTCCAGATGTTGTGATAATTATTGTCTTGGGAAATACAATATGTAGAAGGTGACAAATTTGAATTTATGGAGGAGGAAGTATATGAGTAACAAAGGAATTATAATTTTGGTAATTATATGGATGCTTTTTTCTTTAGTTTGGTTTTTGGCAGGAAATACTGTAAAGGGAATTATATGGCTATGTGTCGGAGTTATTGCCGTAATCATTGCATTAATAAGGAATAGTAAATAAATTTCAGCTAGCAGGGGAATGGAAGTGCTTTATGAATATTATAGTATTTAAGACTATTAGTTGATTTTAATCTATAGCATATTACTGACAATAAAATGACAATACAATTAGATGAAAACATAGCGAATCCATACAAAACAGTTCAAAAATGAACTGTTTTGGAACTGGAACAACGGGAATACACTACAAAGCAAATAGAACTTTGCGAGTTTGAGTGAGCTTAGTGTGGCTTAGAGGTTAGCTCCAAAAATCCAGTAATTTCAAGGTCTGAGACCGTGTGAAAAAACACGGTTTCAGGCCTTTTTTTGGTTATCGCTTCTAAAATGCTTCTAATTTTTTCAAAAAATGCAGAAGCGAAATAACTCCAAAACAAAGTCCAATTCTGTTTCTTATCTTTTATTTTCCCCAGATTTGAAAAAAATTAAATATTTTTGCTGTGATTTAGTAATGAGCATTTTTTCAACCCAAATGTATTACGTAAGAAAAAAACACGTAATCGGAGGTGAAAGAAATGTTTGAATGCAGAACTTTTATCACAGTAAAAGAAATCGGCGAAGTACTCGGTGTTTCGGAATCTAAGTCATATGGTATAGTTCGCGATTTGAATAAAGAACTTGCTGACAAGGGTTACATGGTTATCCCTGGAAGAGTCAGCAGGAAATATTTCGAAGAGCGTTTCTATGGAGTAGTAAACGAAACAGAGGAAAAGGAGGTACAGCATGCCAGCGAATAGGGATAAAAAGACAGGCAAGTGGAACTGCCAGTTTTATTACACTGACTGGACAGGTAAAAAAGTCAAAAAGATGAAACGTGGCTTTGAAACCAAAAAGGAAGCGCAGGACTGGGAGCGACATTTCAAATTGGAAAAGGCGAGCAGCCTTGACATGACCTTCGGAGATTTTTACAGACGCTATGAAGAGGATGTTAAGCCAAAGGTCAGAGAGAATACTTGGAATTCAAAAGTCTGGGTCATCGAGAAAAAGATTCTTCCATACTTTAAGGATCTTGTGATGAGGGACATTACTCCACGAGATGTTCTTGCTTGGCAGAATGAAATGAGAAAGTTGGAGTCAAAGGACGGAGAGAAGTTTAAGGGAACGTACCTTAGAAAGATGCAGGCGGAACTTTCAGCCATATTCAATCATGCGGTGAAGTATTATGAACTGCCAAAGAATCCGGCTGTAATCGCTGGTCCACTTGGACAGCACCATGCAGATGAAATGCTTTTTTGGACAAAGGAAGAGTATATGCGCTTCATTCCCGAGGTTGCGAACAAAACCTATTCCTATATGGCATTTGAGCTTTTGTACTGGTGTGGGATCCGAATCGGTGAGCTGATGGCTTTAACTCCGGCAGATTTTGACTTCGATAAGAATAAGCTTTCCATAACCAAATCTTACCAGAGAATCAGCGGAAGAGATGTCATCACAAAACCTAAGACTCCAAAAAGTGTACGTATGATTTCCATGCCGGAGAATGTGGCATTAGAAATGCGAGATTTCCTTGATAGCATTTATGGCATTGAGCCGGGTGACAGGATCTTTGTAATTTCAAAGTCTTATCTGCACCATGAGATGGATAGGGGTGTAAAGGCAAGTGGCGTAAAGCGTATTCGTCTTCATGATTTAAGACACAGCCATGTATCTCTTCTTATAGATATGGGATTTTCAGCGGTAGCTATTGGCAATCGTGTAGGTCACGAGAGTACGGAGATTACATACCGTTACGCGCATATGATGCCGTCTATTCAGGACGATATGGCAGAGGCTCTTGATGAAGAATGGAAGGAGGGATTCGATGTCGGCGAAGAATCTTGATCATAAAGGAAGGCTGCGGAGTGAGACTATCGCATACCGTTGTTCTCCTGCCGAAAGGAAGGAACTGGATAAGCGATGGAAACTGCTTGGCTATGCAACGAAGCAGGACTATGTTCTTGATTCCGTATTACACAACAAGGTGACGGCGAAGGGGAATCCTATGATGCTGGTGAATTTCCGAAAGGAGCTGTATGGGATCCTTGGAGAATTAGAGCGATTGGAAGAAGCCTCTGAGATAGACGAAGAGCTGTTTACACCAATCCGCACCATGTTGGAAATCTTGGAAGCGTTTAAGGAAAACGAAGAAAAGAATAAGAAGAATAGAAACAGAAGAAAAGATAAGTTTTTGGAAAGGAGAGTTTACCGCGATGTGTAAAGTAATCATTTGTGCAAACCAAAAAGGAGGAGTAGCCAAGAGTACATCCGTTGTAAATCTTGGCATCGGACTCGCAAACAAAGGAAAAAGGGTTCTTGTCATTGACAATGATCCGCAGGGTTCTCTTACGGAGGCATTGGGATATCCGGAGCCGGATAAGTTAGAAGTAACGCTTGCCAATGTTATGGACTGGGTATTGAACGAGGATGAATATGATCTGAAAGCAGGCATCCTGCATCATGAAGAGGGCATCGACCTTATGCCTGCCAATATCGAATTATCCGGTGTGGAGACATCGCTTGTAGGTATTATGAGTTCGGAGACAACACTTCGTGAGTACATCGAGACCATAAGGGATGACTATGATTACATCCTCGTGGATTGCTCACCGAACTTGGGACAGCTTACCCTAAACGCCCTTGTTGCAGCAGATGAGGTTATTATTCCGGTGCAGGCGGCATACCTGCCTATAAAGGGCTTAGAACAGCTGTTAAAGACTATCAGTCGTGTAAAGCGTAAGATGAATCCGAAACTTCATATTATGGGCATTCTGATCACGATGGTGGATTACAGAACAATTTATGCTAAGGAAATCACGGAAGTGTTGTATGAGCATTATGGAAGCAGTATCCATATTTTTGATGATGTGATTCCGCTTTCCGTCAGAGCTGCGGAGGCATCAGCCGAAGGTGTCAGCATCTATAAATATGATGGCAAGGGTAAAGTAGCAGCAGCGTATGAAAAGATTGTAGAGGAGGTTTTAGCCAATGAGCAGTAAGGGATTATCAAATAGAATTAAGCTCTCCAGCTATGATGATATGTTTTCGGCGGAGAATGATGGTAATACTACAGCAGAAGCAAAACCTGTTGAGGGACAGATAGTAGAAATTCCTTTATCGGAACTGCATACCTTTGAGAACCATCCTTTTCGTGTCGTAGACGATGAAAATATGGAAGAAATGGTGGAAAGTGTCAAGGAATATGGCGTGTTGGTTCCGGCTATCGCAAGACCGAGAGCAGAAGGCGGATATGAACTTATATCCGGGCACAGAAGAAAACATGCATCCGAACTGGCAGGTAAAGATACCATGCCGGTTATTGTGCGTGACTGCGACAATGATGAAGCCGTAGTGATCATGGTGGATGCCAATATCCAGCGTGAGGATATTCTTGTCAGTGAGCGAGCAAAGGCTTATCAGATGAAATATGAAGCCATGAAGCATCAGGGCAAGGCTCAGGGTATTTCCCTTAAAACTATGAGTGAGCAGGCGGGGGAGAGCATGAAGACCATTCAGCGTTTAATCTGTATCGCCAGCTTGGATGAGAAATTGCTTGCTATGGTGGATGAAAAGAAGCTGGGCCTTCGTCAGGGAGTGGATCTTTCTTTTATTCCGCAGGAGCAACAGAAAATCGTATATGAAGTTATTTCGGAGATGGGAGTGTCACTTAGCCAGGAGCAGAGTGCAAGGATAAAGGAATCGTCCCGCAAGGGTTATCTGAACGCAGATTTCCTAAAGGATTATCTGTCGGAGAAGAAACCAAAACCACGTAAGGTAGTATTTAACCAGAAGAAGCTGGACAACTATTTTACCCCGGATATGAGCAATGAGGATATCGAGGAACTTATCGTAAAGCTCCTTGATGAATGGAAGGAGAAAGGGGAACCGCGTTAATGGAGAGGCTGAAGCTGGAGTTTTATTATGGGCAGGAGGCAGAGCAGTTTACGTTCTACCGCCTGCCGAAGGCTTTGATAACAGACAATAGGTTTAAGGATATATCGAATAATTCCAAGCTTTTATATGGGCTGATGCTTGATCGTATGTCACTTTCCGTAAGAAGCGGATGGTTTGATGATCAGAACAGGGTTTATATCAAGTATTCGATTAAGAGTATTATGGAAGATCTTAACTGTAGCAAGATGACAGCGGTAGGTCTTTTGAAGGAGTTGCAGGCCATCGGCTTAGTGGATATTGAGCAGAGAAATGGGCTTGCAAATATCATCTATGTTAAGAACTTCGTATCCGGAGGGGATGAAGAGTCATTAGACCGGTCAGAAAATTGTACAGGTAAGAAAAATGAACCGGTGGAAGAACACCAGTCTAAAAATTCTACCGGTACAGATATTAGACCGGTAAATATGGAAGACCAGTCAGATGTTAATACCGGTACCTGTCAGGATTCTATACCGGGGGTAGTACAGAAATCAGACCCGAATAATAATGATTTTAACAAGATTGAATTTAGTGATACTGATCATATCATTCAATCCGGTGAGCGTATGAATAACCCTATCCGCATCACGAGGATGGATCAGATGGATGAAACCACAGCATACATGGAGCTTATTCGTGAGAATATTGATTATGATATTATGATGAGCAACTCCAAATGGTTGGACAGGGATATGTATGAAGAGCTTTACCAGCTAATCTGTGATGTTGTCTGTGTTCCTCGTAAGACAATTCGAATAGCAGGAGAGGACTATCCTTATAGCCTGGTTAAAAGTAAGTTCCTTAAACTTAATTCAACGCATTTGGAATATGTCATTGGTTGTATGAAGAATAACACAACCAAGGTGTCAAATATCAAAGCATACCTAACAACAGCACTCTATAACGCACCGAATACGATAAATCATTACTATACTGCTGAGGTAAATCATGACATGTATGGTACAATATAGCCGGAGGAAAGATTATGGCAAAATATATCGTCGAAGAAACGAAGACAAGTAAATACGAGAAGAACTTTAAGTTTCCGTTGATAAATCTGATTCCTGCAATCGTTTGGTGCATTCCGGTTCACCAGAAGTTATCACCGCTGGCAGGGACGATGGGGGCATTCATCGCAGTAGCAGCTTTCTTTATATTATATGTTCTCTTATCATATGTTCCGATAGTGGCACTGGCTCCGGGGGTGGCAAGCGTTATCATGATGACTGCGATGCTCTGGGCACCAGCAGACCATATTGGGAATAATGTGGCAAGAATCATTGTGAAGGGTATTATACTTGCAATTATGGTTCTGATCGAGTTCTGTGTGCTGATAAATGCGACATTACCATGGTTGGAGAGAAAGACATAAACGCCGCCGAGAGTACGTAGAATAGAGGACTAGAACTGAACATAAAAAAAAATATCAAAAATATTTGCGATTTTTTGAAAAATGTTATTGACATGCGTAGAACATTATGATAATATGAGACCATCAAAAGGAAGAGGCACTGGTACCGTGCCATTTCTTTTACAAACCGGTTTTGAACATTTAAAAATATATCAACAATATGGAGGATATAAAAATGAACAAACAAGTAAAGTTAAGTGATATTAAGGGACTATCCTTTATCGGAGGTCAGATTACATCAAGAATAGAAGCAGATGAAAAGAAAAATGAAAAAGCAATTGGCACAGTAAAGGTCATTCCCCCAAAAGCCATTAAGGCTGGGAAGATCGAGCACGAAGAGTTGTACGATGTCGATTATAAAACAGAGTTTGATGAAAAGAAGCTCACAAAAGCAGGAGATATCGTAGTAAAACTTTCCTCACCATATGATGCGGCCTATGTAAGCGAGGAAGATGAAGGGCTTTTGATTACTTCCTTCTGCATCATCATCCGCAACACCGGAAAGAATGTTTTATCAGAATATCTGGCAACCTTCTGTAATACAGATATTTATTTAAGACAGGTTATGGGAATGGTTAGCGGTGCGAAAGTTCCAATGCTTACAATTGGTAAGGTAAAAGAGGCAAAGATCAAACTTCTGCCATTAGAAGAACAGGAGCAGGTGGCACAGTATTACAAGAATCTTTGTGAAAAGGAACAAATCATGGAACAGATTATTTCTCTTGAAAAGGAAAAGATAAATACCGTATTGGGAGGTAAGTAAAATGGCTGATTATAAAAAGATTGAGAATTACATTTCAAATATCGCAACTATTTGGCACAACGCAGGAATGGAAGCTTCTAATTATGTAGGCTGCATGCTTTATGTGATGGGACTGAAGAAAATGGTTGAAGAAAACGCCTGCATGAATCCGGAGTATATGTCATCGATTGTGGCACTTACAAAGGTTTTATATCATCCGACATCACCAAGTGATATTGATATTATCCGGAATGCATCAAGGGTGCTGGAAGAGACCTATCATGCGAAAGAAGGATTGTTTACAGATGTTTTGTCAACCTATCGTTCAGAGGAAGAGTCATGGAAAAAGGCATTCTTAGATATCGTGGCGGCAACTGCACAGATTGAGATTGATGAAGATGGTTATGCTCCATATGTTCAGCAGATCTTATACTATGCTTCTAAAGACGGAAGAGATAAGGCTGAAAAGATATCCAGCAATGCTGTGGCAGATCTTCTGAGTATTGGCGCAGATATCAAAGATGGAGATACCGTTTTAGATGGAGCAATTGGATATGGTTATTCAGCAATGAAATGTATCCATGGGAAGAAGAATATAAAGCTTTATGGTGTTGACCTTAACACAGACGCGTTACAGGTGTCTACGTTATACATGATATTATGCGACGTAGATTGTGAGATGATGCTGGAAGATAGCACTGCTATGGGCATGGGAGGTTTTGCAAACAAAGTTGTCATGGATATTCCGTTTGGAATGAGACCTCGTGCGGAACTGACAGGCTATCAGCTTCACCGTGCAAACAAATGGATGGATTCAGATACCTGTAAGGAAATGGAAGCATTGTTTATCGCCGCAGGCATTGATTATATGGAAGATGGTGGACGTCTAGTGGTTATCGTTCCGCAGAGATTTATGTTCGGACAGTCAAAGGCGTTATCAAACTTCCGTAAGAATCTTATAAAAGAGGGCTTACTGAAGGCTGTCGTAGCATTGCCCCCGGTATATAACAGTACAATGATCAATACCGCGATGCTTGTTATTGAAGCTGGAAACAAAGACGTATTGTTTGTAGATGGCTCAATGCTTGTTACTCGTGAGAGAAGAAATGATGCATTCATCACTGATGAAAATAAGGCGCAGTTACATGACATCCTCGAAAATCGTAAAGTTGTTGAAGGAATATCGTTTACAGTGCCAAACGCAGAGGTAATGGAAGTAGGTGATTGGTCGATTTCGAGATACATTGATGCGGAAGAAAAAATTGAATTAAGACCTATTTCTGAAATAAACGAAGATTTGGATCGCTGCTACAAACGGCTGGAAGAATTAAGCGTTCAAAGTAAGAATATAAAGTTATTTGCATAGTCCGTATTATGGGACAGCATAAGATTTAAAATTTGAAGTAAAGTGGAAAAAGTATACCCAGTAAAGGAGAAAATAAAATGATTGATACTAAGAAAGAGCAGGAAAGAGACGAATTACATCGCGCTATTTGGGCGATTGCAGATGAATTAAGAGGAGCTGTAGACGGATGGGATTTCAAGAACTATGTCCTTGGAACAATGTTCTACAGATACGTTTCAGAGAACCTTACAAACTATGTAAATGAAGGCGAAGAGAAAGCCGGAAACACAGGATTTGACTATGCAAAGATGTCTGATGATGAGGCAGAGACTGCGAGAAAGGATCTTGTGCAGGAAAAAGGTTTCTTTATTCTTCCTAGCGAGCTGTTTTGCAATGTAAAGGCAAAGGCAGACGATGATGAAAATCTCAATGAGACATTAGAGACAGTATTCCGTCATATAGAGGAATCAGCAAAGGGCAGTGAATCTGAAAGTGATTTTGAAGGCTTGTTTGATGACTTTGATGTAAACAGTAATAAGCTCGGTGCAACTGTAGCAAAGAGAAACGAGAAACTTGCAAAGTTGCTTAAGGGCGTAGCTGAAATGAATCTCGGTGATGTGAAGAACCATGATATTGATGCTTTCGGTGATGCATACGAGTATCTTATGACCATGTATGCTTCTAACGCAGGAAAGAGTGGTGGTGAGTTCTTTACCCCAGCGGATGTATCCGAACTTCTTACCAGACTTGGAACTGTGGGCAAGACAGAAGTTAATAAGGTATATGATCCTGCTTGCGGATCCGGCTCGCTGCTTCTGAAGGCTGAAAAGGTTTTGGGAAAAGATAAAGTTCGTAATGGATTCTTTGGACAGGAGATCAATATTACGACATATAACCTTTGCAGAATTAACATGTTCCTTCATGACGTAGGCTTTGATAAGTTCAATATCGCATGTGAAGATACACTTACTGCGCCGCAGCATTGGGACGATGAGCCATTCGAACTTATCGTATCAAATCCTCCGTACTCGATTAAATGGGAAGGCGACGAGAATCCATTGCTTATCAATGACCCACGTTTTGCACCGGCAGGAGTATTGGCTCCAAAGAGCAAGGCAGATATGGCATTTATCATGCATGCACTTAGCTGGCTTGCAAATAACGGAACAGCAGCTATCGTATGTTTCCCGGGTATTATGTACAGAGGCGGCGCAGAACAGAAGATACGTAAGTACTTAGTTGACAATAACTATGTGGATTGTGTAATCCAACTCCCTGCGAATCTGTTTTTCGGAACTCCTATAGCTACATGCATAATGGTTTTAAAGAAGGGAAAGAAAGACAGTAACGTATTATTTATTGATGCCACAGAGGAATGCATTAAAGTTACGAACAATAATAAACTGACTGAAGAAAATATAGATAGTATAGTAGAGTGGTTTGAAAAAAGAGAAAATGTTGAGCATAAGTCATTTTTGGCTTCTTATGAAGAGGTTGTGAAGAATAGCTATAATTTAACTGTTAGTGTATATGTTGAAGCTGAGGATACGCGAGAAATAATAGATATTAATCGTCTAAATGCAGAGATTAAAGAGATTGTACGTAAAGAAGAGTCCCTGCGTAAAGAAATAGATAAGATTATAGCGGAAATCGAGGTGTAATATGAGTAAAGTTGAAGAACTGATAAAAAAATATTGCCCAGAGGGAGTGCCATTTAAGCCTTTAGGTGAATGTGTTATTAAAGCAGAAAATATTAAATGGAAAAATGATGACAGAGATTTCCAGTATATTGATCTTACTTCAGTAGATAGAGAAACCCATAGAATTATTGAGTGTTCTACAATTAACCGAGACAATGCTCCAAGCAGAGCTCAGCAGATTGTTCTTGAGGGGGATATCTTGTTTGGTGGTACAAGACCAATGCTGAAAAGGTATTGTATGGTACCTAAGGAATATGATGGACAAATATGCAGTACTGGTTTTTGTGTATTAAGAGCCAATGAAAGCATTATTTTGAATAGTTGGATTTACCATATTATTTCATCAACTGAGTTTTATGCTCATGTAGAAAAATATCAGAAGGGTGCAAGTTATCCAGCTATAACGGATAATGAAGTTAAGCAGTTTGAAATTCCTGTACCCCCACTGGAAATACAACGCGAAATAGTTTGTATTCTGGATAAGTTTACAGTCCTTTCAACGGAGCTTTCTTTGGAACTCTCATCGGAACTTGCTGCTCGCAGGAAACAATATGATTATTACGGAGATATGCTTTTTGAGAGTATTGCAGATGATGTGAATATTTCCACTGTAGGGGAAATGATTACATCATTGAAAACAGGACTTAATCCTAGAAAGAATTTTACTCTAAATGAGCCAGGGGCATGTTATCCGTATATTACAGGAAAGGACATTTTTGATAACCAGATTAACGTCTCTGATAGAACGGACTTAATTACTGAAAAGGCATTGGAGTTAATAAATAAAAGAGCGCATTTGGAAAAGGGACTATTACTTTTTGCAAGCACAGGAACAGGAACTGTTGGAAGGATGGCTATCATCGAGGAATATAATAATGATTGGGGAATGAGCGAAACTCTATATGGGATAAAAGTTGATGAAAGCATAATTCTTCCACATTATTTAATGTACTTTCTTTACTCGGTAACTGCAAGAAATCAGTTTGAGCCAAAGATTACAAAAGGATCAGTTCCGCATCTTAAAGTTAAAGACCTTTTGGACGTTAAGATACCAGTGCCTTCGATAGATGAACAGAGGAGAATAGTGGATATCTTAAGCAGGTTTGCAAAATTAAGTAATGAAATATTGGAAGGACTGCCGGCAGAAATAGAGGCACGCCAAAAACAATATGAATATTATAGAGATAAGTTGTTGACGTTTAAGAAAGCAGTATAAAGAGGAGGTGTTAGCTGTGCCGTATTTCAACATTGTTGCACAGACAAATGAAAATACAGTAGTTACAGAGTACGAGCCATCAAAGGCTCGCTCTGAAAGCTACCAGTCGGAAGCAGCGCTGGAAGCAGAGTTTATAAAGCTACTGTCCGGGGAAAATGGTCAAGGCGGATTGGGGTATGAGTATCTTAAGATTCATCAGGAATCCGATTTGATTGCAAACTTACGTAAACGCCTTGAAATTCTCAATGATTATCAGTTCTCTGATAATGAGTGGGAAAGATTCTTTAATGAGACTTTGGCAAACCAGAATGAAGGTATCGTAGAGAAGACGAGGAAAATCCAGGAGGATAACGTTCAGGTTCTTAAGCGCGATGATGGCAGTACAAAGAATATTACTATCATTGACAAAAAGAACATCCACAACAATTTCCTTCAGGTAATCAACCAGTATGTTATCGGAACAGCAGATGGGGCTAAGCACGATAACCGCTACGATGTAACGATACTTGTAAATGGATTGCCGTTGGTTCATGTTGAGCTTAAAAGACGTGGTGTTGCAATTCGAGAAGCATTTAATCAGATCAACAGATACCAGAGAGACAGCTTTTGGGCTGGATCAGGACTCTTTGAGTATGTTCAGTTATTTGTAATCTCTAACGGCACAAATACAAAGTATTACTCGAACAGCACGAGATTTAATGCTATCAAGGATGCGAATGCATCAAAGACAAAGAAGGGTAAGACCAGCAATAGCTTTGAGTTTACATCCTACTGGGCGGATTCAAAGAACAGAGTAATTGCGGATCTTGTTGATTTTACAAAGACATTCTTTGCAAGACATACGATCCTTAACATTCTTACGAAGTATTGTATCTTTACTTCGGAGAACATGCTTATGGTTATGCGTCCTTATCAGATTACGGCAACAGAGCGTATTCTTAATCGTATCGAGATTGCAAATAACTATAAGAAGTACGGCGATATTTCCGGAGGTGGATACATTTGGCATACTACAGGTTCCGGAAAGACCCTTACTTCATTTAAGACTGCAAGGCTGGCATCTAATTTACCGTACATTGACAAGGTACTTTTTGTTGTAGACCGTAAGGATCTGGATTATCAGACCATGAAGGAGTATGACAGATTTGAAAAGGGTGCTGCGAATAGCAATACTAAGACATCTATCTTACAGAGACAGCTGGAGGATAAGGATAAGAATGGTGTACATCACGAGTATAAGATTATTATTACAACCATTCAGAAGCTTGCTACATTTATTAAGAAGAATAAAGAGCATGAGATCTATAACAAGCATGTGGTTATTATTTTTGATGAATGTCACCGCAGTCAATTCGGCGATATGCATGCCGCGATTGTAAAGCACTTTAAGAAGTATCATTTATTCGGCTTTACAGGTACGCCTATCTTCCCGACTAATATCGGAAGTACAAGAAAGACTACTTTCTTTACAACAGAGCAGACTTTTGGAGATCAGCTTCATTCATATACCATCGTTGATGCTATCAATGATAAGAACGTTCTTCCGTTCCGTGTTGATTACATAAAGACAATGGATATTGATGACAATATCGAAGATGAAGAGGTGTGGGATATTGCCAGAGAAAAGGCAATGATGGCACCTCAAAGAATCTCCATGGTCACAAAGTATATCCTTGATAACTTTGATAGAAAGACCTACAGAGGCGATAAGTCATACGTTTATAATTCTTTGATTAACATTGAAGAGGTGGCATCTGCAAAGCAAGGAACCGTAGAAGAGATTAAACAGCAGCAAAGACTTAGCGGCTTTAACTCTATTTTTGCGGTAGCTTCCGTTCCGATGGCAAAGCTTTACTACGAGGAATTTAAAAAGCAGATGCAGGCGGATCCTTCTAAGAAGCTTCGCGTGGCTACAATCTTTAGTTTTGCTGCAAATGAAGAGGAAGCAGAAGAGGATAATGGTTTATTAGGTGAGGAAAATTCTGAGGATACATCAGCACTTGACCAGTCAAGCAGAGACTTTTTGGAAGCTGCTATTGATGACTATAATAAGATGTTCAATACGAATTATGATACATCCAGCGATAAGTTCCAGAATTATTACAAGGACGTATCTCTTAGAATGAAGAATAAGGAGATTGATCTTCTTATCGTAGTTAATATGTTCCTTACAGGCTTTGATGCTACAACGTTGAATACTCTTTGGGTTGATAAGAATCTGAAGATGCACGGACTGATTCAGGCCTTTTCAAGAACAAATAGAATCCTCAATTCTATTAAGACTTTCGGTAATATTGTATGCTTCCGTAATCTTCAGAAGAGAGTGGATTCAGCAATCTCCCTATTTGGAGATAAGGATGCAGGCGGCATCGTTTTGATGCAGAGCTTTAAAGACTACTATTACGGTTATACCGGAGTAGATGACACACCGCATCCGGGCTATGTTGATATGATTGAAGAGCTTACAACAAAGTTCCCTGTGGAAGAGGCTCGTATTGAAGGTGAAACCAATCAGAAGGCATTTATCTCATTGTTTGGTGCAATCCTTAGAATGAGAAACCTGCTTAGCTCTTTTGATGAGTTTGCAGGAAAAGAGATTCTTTCTGACCGTGATATGCAAGACTATCTTGGAAAGTATCAGGATCTTCGCGATGAGTGGAAGCGTAAGAGAGAAGAACATACAGCAGTAAATATTGATGATGATATTGTATTTGAAATCGAGCTTATCAAGCAGATTGAAATCAATATTGATTACATTCTCATGCTGGTGAAGAAGTATCATGACAGCCACTGCGAGGATAAAGAGGTTCTTGTTACCATCAAGAAAGCGATTGCAGCAAGTCCTGAACTTAGAAGTAAGAAAGCTCTTATCGAAAACTTCATTGCCGGAATCAATGATGTTGATGACATTATGACAGAATGGAACAACTATGTTGCAGCTCAGCGTGATCAGCAGCTTATTATTATCATTGATGAGGAGAAGTTACAGGAAGAAGCGACAAGAAGGTTCATGGAGTATGCTTTCCGTATCGGTGAGATCAAGACAACAGGCACGGACATAGATAAGATTTTGCCTCCGGTATCACGATTTGGTGGTGGTAATAGATCCGAGAAGAAGGAGCGAGTTATCGAAAGACTGAAGGCATATTTTGAGAAGTTCCATAATATCGGTGAATCGTTCAAGGCAGAACCGGAACCTGCTGTAGAAGATGACAATTCTGAATAAGAACAATTAGGGCAATATAAAAAGTAACGGAGGGAAATTCTATGTATGGAAAAGCTATTGAACTCTTTCTTGTAAATGGTTCTGCGGATAGTTTGACTACAGCGGAATTATCAAATTGGAATGGTAAGGCCATTAAGATTCCAAGAACAGAGATCACAGGATGTGACCGGGATGATATTAAAGGTGTCGGCGTGTACTTCTTGATGTGTCAGGAGGATGACGGAACAGATTCTGTTTATATTGGTGAGGCAGAAAATGTACTGGATAGACTTTCTCAGCATCTTAGAGATTATCAGTCCGGTAAAGAAAAATATTACTGGAATACAGCGGTAATTTTTGTTGGTAGAGACTTGAACAAAGCCTTGATCCGATATTTAGAGAATCGTTTTGTTGAGATTGCCAAGGACTGTGGCAGGTATTCGATTCTGACAAAGAATACATATAAGAATACTGTTCTGAAGGAAGCTCAAATTGCCACGATGGAAGAGTTTATTGATAATGTGAAGATTCTTATCAATACTCTTGGATATAAGGTGCTCGTACCTGTTCCGAAGGCTACGGATGACACGGTTTACTTATATTGCAAGGGCACTGAGGCAAATGCAAAAGGATTTGTAAGCACCGGTGGTTTTACAGTTCTGTCTGGATCGAAAATATCCGATCATACAGTGCCGTCTTTAGAAACACAGGGAAAAGGATATTTTAATCTGAGAAATACTCTTATCAAAGAAGAAGTGATAAAGGATGGGGTATTCCAAAAGGATTATGAGTTTAGTGCTCCGTCCGCGGCATCCGCTGTAATACTTGGGCATACATCCAATGGTAATGTTGATTGGAAGACTGAGAACGGAACGAAATTAAAGGATTTGTAGGAGATGTTTAGATTGAAGTATATCGTAAAGAAAATCATGGAACCGGATTACGGTTGTGAGGAGCGTCCGGATGATTATGTGGCTATGGACAAAGTCTTATTAAGAGATGAAAACGGATCTGAAATTGATATGGAGATTGCTGATAAAGAATTATACAGTAAAGATATCAATGAAGGAGATTGGGTATATTTTGATCTAAACAATCAGATTTTTAAAGAGCAGTAACTTTTGGTCCACTGGACCAGAAGTGGACTATGAGGTGGGTAAAGGAGAAATGGTATGGCTTTTACATGTGTAATTTGCGGTAAAAATGCAGGGCTTACGGCTAATAAGCTTGCTAACGGGAACGGCTATCTTTGCAAGAACTGTTTGAAAGCAGCCGGAGGACTTGGTAGCTGGATGCAGCTTCGTACAATGTCTATCGGAGAGATAAGAGAACGTGTCGGAGCAAGTAGCTCGGAAGCTGCGGCAGTCGTAGAGAGTCATAACGCTACGCTTGGCTTTGTGATATCAAAGAGCGTTGGCGATTATATTCAGGTTGATGAAACAAATAAGAAAGTGAAGTTCCCTCATATTACGATGCAGAATGCATTGAATAATATGCTGAATCAGAGCGCAAGCAAAGAATATGAATTCAAAGACATTGTTAGCTTTGAATTGATTGAGAATGATAATTCGGTTACAAAAGGCGGCCTTGGAGCTGCGGCAGTAGGCGGAGCTTTATTTGGCGGAGCCGGTGCAATAACCGGAGGTATTATTGGAAAGAAGACAACCGTAGGAGTATGCAAGAATCTGAGGGTAAAGGTTACACTTAGAAATTCAGCAGATCCGATGGTTATGATAGACTTCATTCAGTCCCCTGCAAAGACGACAAGCCAGCAGTATTTAAGTGCACAGGAAGATGCACATAAGGTGATGTCGATGCTTCAGGTAATCTGTGATGAAAACAATGTTCAGCCTACACAGGCAGTATCTGTGGCTGATGAACTTAAGAAGTTTAAGGAATTGCTTGATATGGGAGCAATCAGCCAGGAAGAATATGATGCACAGAAGACAAAATTACTTCAGTAGTAGGAGGTAAAATTATCTATGAATAATGATTTCATAGAAGAATTGCTCAATCATCCATTTGAAGAGAAAAGGATTAAGTCGTTAAGAGGAGAATTCTGGATAGAGGAAGTTTTTACAAATAAGAATAATCATATAGATGGTGAAATACGTTGTGGTATTCATGGAGACGATTTATGGAATGGTAGTGTGGAGATTCACATAGACATCGAAAAATTTAAAAATGAACATCATGCCGGATTTGGTTATTTGGAAGTACCATCAAGGATTAGCAATCATGGAATAGGCACAACACTTATGCTTTCCGTTATTGATATAATAAAGGCTTTTAAGGAATTTTATTCGGTAAGAGAAAAAGTGAGGGTAAGTGGCTGGTTATCTACGTCGGATAAACAGAATGGTAATTGGAACAAGTCAGTTCCTCTTTACGAAAAGATAGGGCACTTAGCAAATGTAGAAAGCTATTTTACTATCCGAAATGATGAAAATCATTATTCAGCAGAAGATTTCTTGCGTATATCAAATGACGATGGAAGTATTATTTATTTGATTTAAGTAGGAGGTGAGGATTTGCCTTTTCAGATTATTAGAAATGACATAACAAAAATAAAAGCAGATGCCATCGTAAACACGGCAAATCCGAACGTTGCCGTCGGCGATGGTGTAGATTCTGCCATATATAAAGCTGCTGGTAAGGAAAAGCTTCTTGAAGCACGTAAGAAGATAGGTCTTTTGATGCCGGGTGAAGTAGCAATCACTGATGCATTTGATCTTGATGCAAAGTACATCATTCATGCAAGTGGTCCTTGGTGGACGGATGGAAGTAAAGGTGAGGAAGAGTGTCTTCGTTCATGCTATGCGAAGGCATTACAGTTGGCGAAGGACTATGGATGTAATTCCATTGCATTCCCACTTCTTGCCACGGGCACATATGGTTTCCCGAAGGAGCTTGGCATACAGATTGCTGTTGATACTTTTACGGCTTTCTTGGAAGATAATGACATAGAGATTACGCTTGCTGTGTTTGGTAGCGAGGATGTTACTATTTCTGGTAAGCTTGTAGAAGATGTTGCCAGCTTTGTTGATGACGGCTATGTAGAAACAGCTCTTGCTGAGGAATACCGAAATGATAACTATCCGCGTGAAACGGGAAAACGGCCAGAGAGCAGAGTCGGTGCTACATTGCAATCTTTCCATATGCCATCATTCCTGCGAAGAGAAAACAGGGATGAGGAGGAAGATAGTTTTTATGCGCTTCCTTTAGAGGAAGAGGCTAAGGAAGATGAATCACCGGATGCAGATATGATGCAATCATATTCTGCAATGGAAGCGCCTTCGGTTATGATGCCGGAGTATCTTAAGCCGGTTTCCTTTGAAAAGAAGTCAGAGTCTTTGGAGGATGCGTTAAAGGAAATCTATACGGATTCTTTTGAAAAGCATTTACAGCAGCTTATCAATAAAAAGGGGCTTAAAAACTCAGAAGTATATGCAACAGCGAATATTTCAAAGCAGTATTTTTCAAAACTTCTTAAGGGGCAGGTAAAGCCTTCAAAAGAGAAGATGCTTGCACTTGCTGTTGGGTTGCGCCTTAATCTTGACGAAACGATAGATTTTCTTAGAATAGCCGGGTATGCGTTGTCACCGATATCGCAGACAGATAAGATAGTTGAGTATTTCATAGAGCACGAAGACTATAACGTCTTAAAAATAGATATTGTATTATTTGATTATGGACTTGATCCCCTGTCAAATCAATAAATATGAAAGGTCGCCTCACGGTTGACCTTTTTTCTTTGCCCACGGTTTATTATTACATCACAACAAGGAAATGCCTCACTGCAGGGAGGTCAGTAATAGAAAACGGAGGTAAAGAATCATGAGTAAAGGTTTAACGGAAATCGTTTATATTTTGGATAGAAGCGGATCAATGGGAGGGCTTGAAGCAGATACTATCGGTGGTTTTAATTCCATGATGGAGAAGCAGAAAAAGACAGGTGAGAAGGCATATGTATCTACAGTGTTGTTTGATGATACCTGTGAAGTGCTGCATGATAGAGTGTCGATTGATAAGATTAAGAAGATGACGGACAAGGAGTATTACGTTCGCGGATGTACAGCACTTCTTGATGCTGTAGGTGGAGCAATCCATCACATCGGAAATATTCATAAGTATGCCAGACCTGAAGACCGTCCGGAGAAGACCATCTTTGTGATTACAACAGATGGTATGGAAAATGCCAGCAGACAGTATTCTTATGATAAGGTGCAAAAGATGGTAAAGCGCCAGCAGAAAAAGTACGGCTGGGAGTTTATTTTCATCGGAGCTAACATTGATGCATATGCGGAAGCTCAGCGTTTTGGAATCAGAAAAGAGCGTGCCGTAAATTATGTGCATGACAATATCGGAACCGCTACAGTTTATGAAGGTGTATCTAAGGCAGTGTGCTTTGCGATGAAGGCAAGTTCTGCGGAAGATATGGAGGATTGTCTTAATGATAGTGGATGGGAAGCTCCAATCGTAGCAGATTATCTAACTCGTGGAAATAAGAAGAATGGGGGTAAGAACTAATGGCTATTAAGGGTGCCGTATTAGGCGATATATTGGGATCACAGTATGAGTTTAATCGTCCGAAGAATCTGGACTGGCAAAATATACCGCTTATCATAGATGATAAAGCTAAGTTTACGGATGACTCTGTTATGATGCTTGCCATAAAGAAAGCTCTGGTGGAAGATAATGATTTAGTTGAAACAATGGTGGATGTTGGTCAGCAGTATCCGTTCTGTGGATATGGAGCAAAATTCTTTAGCTGGATTAATGGGAAAAAGCATCAGCCGTATAACAGTTGGGGCAATGGCTCTGCCATGCGAGTTGCTTTTGTGGGAGATTTCTACGAAGATTATGATGAAATGCAGGCGATGGCAGCTAAAACGGCTGAAGTATCTCATAATCATCCGGAAGGAATCAAAGGCGCTGTTGTTACAGCTACATGTATCTGGATGTCAAAGCGTGGTAAGTCTAAGCAGGAGATATACGATTATGTTTTGTCGGAATATCCAGTAGATCTTTATGAGTACAGCATCGGAAATAGTCTGGATGATATCAGGCCACGTTATAAATGGAATGAAAGCTGTCAGGGTTCCGTTCCGGCTGCTATGCGATGCTTTTATGAAAGTACGGATTATGAATCGTTCATGAGAAATATCTACAGTTTGCCGTGTGACAGTGATACATTTGGAGCAATCGCAGGTGGTGTTGCGGAAGAGCTTTATCATGGCTTTGGAGATATAGATGCGGAAGGCATATTAAAGAAGCATCTAACAGATGACTTGTATGAGATATTGGTGCGATAAATTACATAGGTTTACTGTAGGTGACGGCTGTGCTAAGCTGTCTCTCACGAAAAGGCTCTCTATTCGGGTTTTGATTACTCGGGTATGGGAGCCTTTCTTTATGCCTTTTTGCACAGCCGTGGGTCCCTGCAGTCAACTTATGAGTAAAGATTGGAGGGAGTTTTAACTTTTGGTCCAGTGGACCAAAAGTGGACTAAGATGATTTTAGGGAAGGATACCCTAAAGCGGGCGACATAGGAGCACGGAGTATTTTGCGTAAAGTGGTTGTAACTTTAGGCGTATCCTGTTAATCACTCTATAGGATGACCCACCAAAGAAAGACCAAAATGACCGAAGGGTGGCAAGCATTGATTTTACTGGAACCAAGACTTGGCGAAGTAGAAAAGAAAGCAATTTATGTGAAGTGATAAAAAAGGACTCGCCAACACATAGCGGAGATGAAAATGCCAATCAGTGGCGGAAGGTTAGCAGGCTGAAATGCCTGTTTTTTTATTGCCCATTTAGTAATGAGGATAATTCCAACCCAAATGTAATTTAGAAGATTACCCGAAGGGAGGAACGATTCATGGGTACGAAGAAAACAATTTTACATCCTTTGGATACCTACATAGATCTGTATTCATATCTATCCAAGGGACAACACACAGAAACAGATACAAAAAAGTATCTGGAGAATAATGGCCGAAGCAATACAAATGCCCGTAAGTGTGTGGCATCCGCAAGAGATGGTGAAATGCCCTTTATTACGGTGGAAGACGGAAAGGTCAGTTTAGATTTAAAAGCCTTATCTAAGGAATTAGAAGAAGTCTGTGCTGAGTTAAATCTTACGGCGGATATTTCTGAAAAGAAAAAGAAATCTGAAGATGATATCCCGACCGTTACCACGGGAAAATCACAAAGCTTTGAGTCAATGCGAAAAGACAAGAATGCTGCTGTTGCCGAGACCAAAAAGCTGAAAGATGAACTGGTGGCAAAAGATGAAGAAATTGCGGAATTGAAAAAGAAGGTATCGGAAGGGATATGTGCATCCATTTTGTCGGACATGGATAAAAAGATCTTGATCCCTGCATCTGTAGTATCCGAACCTGCCAAGGTTCTTGCAAAGGATTTCTTTAAGGATAGTCCCGGTGCAGATATCGACTTTGTAAAGTATGCATCTAAATCAATGGAAGCAACGGAAGCTGATAGCCCATATGAGAGGAAAGTCGAACCGGAGAAGGCGCTTACCGTTCGAAATGTCATACGGCGTGTGTGCAGTCAGTTCAAGGACGGAAGGGCATTTAAAAGCCTTCTTAACAGGCAGGAACCCATACAGGCCGTTGAAAGTCAGAAGGAAAACGAAAGGCAGAAGGCGATTCGGATGTTGCTTGAAAATAACGAGATGGATAATCAGACGAAGCTTACCACCTATGCGTTGTGGTATTTCCACGGGGATCCTGAGATGGAGGCATTGCTTACCTATGCTGGGGATTATTGCATTGATGCAAATTATGTGATTCAGCTTTTGGAGCAACCCAAAGAATACCAAAACTACAGAACCATCCATTCATTTTTAAAACAGGCATTATCGGCAAGCGAAGCACATATCAAGAAACAGACCGTAAAGGAACTGCTATGTGGAGATTGGCAGGCGGTGGCGAATTATTGTGGAAAACCTTGTCATTTCAGAATGGTGCCTGTGGAAGAGATACAGACATTTAAGGAGTTGCTTTTGAAAAATGATCAGACAGGTGCTGCCTGTGAAGCTTGCAAGATGTTAAAGACCACTTTTGGTCCAGTGGACCAGAAGTTGAATGGGAACCGTATTGCGGATGAAAAACCGCAGATTGAATCGCCGGGATTTTTGCAAGAGGCGTATGGCGATGTGGATATTCACGTTCAGGTAGATGAAGACATGGTCTTTGATGATTTTAAGGAAGAGGAGGCTGATGGAAATGATTAGTAAGAAAGTACATCTGTCTTTGTCGGAGGAAGAAGTAGCGAAGTTCGACATGTTGAAAAATGAACTTGGAATGAACCGTTCTCAGTACTTCTGTTATCTCCTGTCAGGGCAGAAGAAGCAAATGCCGGATTCCATCAGATATAAAAATCTGATAGCAAAGCTTTCGGATATAGATCTGCATCTTAAACACATTTGTTTAAAGGAAGGTATGGATGCCGGGGATATTTTGTACGTGCATGAGGCAATTAAGGATTTAAGAACAGCACTTGATATCACTTCTGGTCCAGTGGACCAAAAGTCGAAGGGAGGTGAAAAGCATGAAAAAGTCAAAGTCTAATCGCGAGGAAAAGATGAGCGAGATACAGGAACGTTTGATGAATGGAACCAAGGAGATATACGAGAGTGGCAAGTGGGCAGTGTATATTTCCGTCATGTCGAAGTTTCCAAATTACAGCATCAACAACTGCATTCTGATTGCATCACAGTGTCCGCATGCAAGTTATGTCTGTGGATATAAGAAATGGAATGAGTTTAATCGAAACGTGGTAAAGGGTGAGTCCGGCATTATGATCTTTGCTCCTATAAAAGGAAAAGTTGAAGTGGAGGAGCCTAAGTTTGATGAGAGAAATCAGCCGGTACTTAACGATGATGGTACCCAGTCCACGGAAAGGGTGACAAGGGAATATAAGTCTTTTCGTCCGTGCTACGTATTTGATCTGTCACAGACAGAAGGTGATCCGCTTCCGTCACTTACTACGAGGCTGGAAGCAGGTGTGGAGGATTACGAGAAGTTAAAAGAAGTACTGATATCAATCAGTCCGGTTCCGGTGAGCTTTGAAGAGGTGCATGGTTCTGCAAATGGCTTCTATTCGCCGACAGAAATGCGAATCGTGGTGCAGGAAGGAATGCCGGAGCTTCAGACCATAAAAACGATGCTTCATGAAATCGCACATGCAACCTATGGTCATGGCAGTAAAGAAGATAAGTGGGACAAGCAGAGTAAGGAGATTCAGGCTGAGAGTACTGCATTTTGGGTAGCAGGAATGCTGGGGCTTGATACCGGTGATTATAGCTTTGGTTATATTACCGGCTGGAGCAAAGACCGTGAAGTGTCAGAGCTTAAAGAGAATCTGGAACTTATAAAGAATACAGCAAATGAACTGGTAACAAAGATTGATGAGAAACTCGCGGAGTTAGAAACAAAGCAGGAAATGCCGGAAGAATCAGAGACACCGATTCCGGCAAAGAAAAAAAGCAGATAAAAATTTTGTCTCAGTTTAGTAATAAGGATTTTTCCAACCCAAATGTAAGGTGTAGGAACAAATCCAACAAAATTTTTAGAAGGAGGAAAAAGCTATGGATTTTGTAACCAACACAAATGTAGTCGTTGACTACGAAAAGAATGCTAACAACAGAGCAGCGGTTTTAGCATACGACACACTTATTGCTGCAAAGAAAAATAAGGAGAGAAAGGAGAAGAAACATGCTTAATTTTTCTGAATTTCAGGATTATGCGTTGATGACTATTCCGGAGCGTTTGCCGGAAGAGTACAAAGGCGCGCAGATCCGCTCCCATGAAGTGGAAAAGAACAATGGTCTTGTGCTTCACGGGATTACAGTAACTCCGGAGGACAGCAACATTGCTCCGAATGTTTACCTTGATGGCTATTTCAAGCAGTACGAGGAAGGCAAGGATCTGGATGCTATCATGGATCAGATCACTCATACAGTGGTATCTAATATCAAAGCACCGGAAGAGTTCGGCAATATCGCTGAGAAGTTTCAGGACTTTGAGTTTGTGAAGAGCAATATCGTTATGGTGGCTGTAAATACTCAGCGTAATGCGAAGCTGCTTTCACAGATTCCGCATAAGGAGAAAGAGGATTTATCTCTTATCTATAAGGTGATGATCGGTCGCGATTCGGAAGGCACTGCAACTATTACCATTCGTAATGAGCACATGGCTATGTGGGGAGTGACTGCGGATGATCTTCATGAGCTTGCTGTTGCAAATACGAAGGAGATCCTTCCGGTAACAATCCAGTCCATGAATGAAGTTATGAGAGAGATGTTTGGAAAAGACGGTATGCCTGCGGAGATGGCAGACGTGATGTTTGAGGAAATGCCTCCGACACAGCAGATGTACATTATCTCCAATGCGGCAAAGGTCAACGGTGCAGCATCCATGTTTTATGAAGATGCACTTTCCGAACTTTCCAAGAAGGTCGGAACCGATCTTTATATCTTACCTTCTTCTGTGCATGAGGTTATCGCCGTGAGTACCGATATGGGTACACCGGAGACCTTATCTGAGATGGTAAGAGAGGTAAATGGCACTCAGGTTTCCGAGGAGGAACAGCTTTCAGATCATGTTTATCGTTTCGATGCAGCCAAGAAGACATTGTCTCTTGCTGACACAACGATGGAAGAGCTTAAGAAAGCAGCAGGTGCCGAGAACATGTCAGTTGAACCGGTAGCAGAGGGCAACCGTCCTCGCCACACACGCAGATAGGAGGAAGTGTTATGCAGGTATCAGAAGTAAGACTTAATTTGCTCAATACCGACAATGCGGTAAAGGCAATCGGTAGCTTCGCACTTGACGGAGCATTTGCAGTTCGTGGAGTAAGAGTGATGGAGGATAAGAACGGCCACAATTTTGTGGCGTTCCCTTCCAGAGCAAAGTCAGATGGATCATATGAGGATTTGGCTTTCCCACTTAGCAAGGAATTATATGCTCACATCACCGGAGCGGTAATTGATGAGTATAACGCACAGGTGGAAAAGCAGGCGCAGGAGCAGAATCAAGCCCAGGAGGCTTCTCAGGAAGCGACCCAGACAGAGGCCGCGAGCGAAGCAAAACCTGCTCCGAAGCGCGGAAAGGGCAGATAAGGAGGAGTGCTACATGCAGGTAACGGAAGTCAGACTCAAAAAGTCAGATTCCACCGATAGCTGTAAAGCGTACGGAAGTATCACATTGGATGGAGACTTTGTGGTATGTGGAATCAGGGTTTTGGAGCGAAAGGATGATGGACAGCTTTTTGTGGGCTTCCCGTCAAGGGAGAACCAGAAGGGTGAATACAAAGACATTTGTTTCCCGATGGCACAGACCTTAAGAGAAGATATTACCATACAGGTTTTATCGGAATACGAAAAGCTGGCATAGCAGTTGGGACCGTCCTTTATGGGCGGTCCTTTTTTTAGGAGGTAGCGATGGCAAAAGGAATCGTTGTTAAGGTATGGAATGTAAAAGCCGGTAGTTCAACAAGAAGCGCAGCATCGCAGATATCGGATTCTATTGATTATATTGAGAATCCTGAAAAGACCGGTGTGCCACTAAATATCGCAAATGTAAATCAGCTGGGGAATGAGCTTACCTATGTTACGAATGAGATCAAGACAGTGGCAGGTCTTTATGTGGGATGTAGGCATATATCTGATATTTCCCATGCTACAGATGAAATGATGCAGATAAAAGAGTTTTACGGAAAGCTTGATGGCAGAGTGGCAACACATGGAATTATTTCTCTTGATGCTTCAGAGTCAGATTCTAAGAACGCTGCAAAGCTTATGGAGCTTTTAAACGAACTGATGGAGAGTATATTCCCTAAGCATCAGGTTGTGTATGCAGTTCATACCAATACAGAGAACCTGCATATTCATTTCATCATAAATACTGTGGGCTTGGACGGCAAAAAGATTCATATGGATAAATCCTTTATGCGTCAGGTGATGGAAGTGGAAGTAAATAAGCTGGCTGAAAAATATGGGTTTACTCCAAATGAGACATGGAAGAAGGAAAAGGTAAAAGATCCGCTCCCTTTTCAGCAGCGGAAGATGATGCTTCGGGAACTTGTTGACATTGCCATCGAGCAGACGGATGAGTTTGATGCATTTATCGCGTATCTAAGAAGCGTAGGCCTTATTGTGAATGTGGGGCGTAATATCACGTTGCAAACAGAGGAAATGCCGTTTGCACTTCGAAGTGGACAGCTTGGAGAAAACTATTCGATATCAGCAATCAAGAAAAGGCTGGATTCAAAATATGATCCCTTTAAGCCTGTTGTTGCAGGGGATTATTATTCTGCGGTTATGCCGCAAGAGATGGCAAATATCGTGCCAAAGAAAATGAAGGCATATAAGGATATGTCAAAAGAGGAAAAGCAGGAAGCTATACATCTGCTTCGCCTTGGCAGGAATCCATGGAGTGAAGCCAGGTGGGATAACTGGCAGATGCAGAAGATGGCGGATGAGCTTAAAAATGTCGGGTATATTTATAAGCTGGTCAGACATTATTCTGGTGGAAATGATCATGCAAACACGGCAATGGAAAAAATCATTGAGCTTCGTAAGCAGATATCGCAGGAAAGAAAAGATGTCCGAAGCCTTATGAAGGAGTACAAACCAATTACATCCATATATCAGGAAATGAAAAGATACATGGTTCGGGCTTGCCTTTATGATGCTTATGGTTACAGCGAATATAAAGATGATTTTGAACGATATAAGGAATTATGCCATAGGCTGGAGGTTGGGTATGGCAAGAACGTGGAAGAAGTAGCGGAGCTGGTATTTGAGATGAATGCAAAGTTCGAATATCTGAAGGCACAGGATAAAGAGCTTAATGCACAGTATAAGGCAATCAAAGCATTTGTAGAAAATGGGAAGCTTAAGACAGTTAGCGATAATTATTCCTTCTTTCATGCAATCGGTCATAGCAATGCATTATATGAAGCCAAGCGTTATGGCATATATGCGAGTGATATGAAGTATATCATCCCGGCTGATACGGATATAAAGATTCGTGTGGTAACAAGACCGGCAATGAATGACGGCAAGCCTACAGTGGAAACTGTTCTTGCCATTGTTGATAAGGATGGTCACGTTGGGGATGAAATATCATCGCTTACCATGTCGGAGAAGGAGTTTAATCAGAAGATATACGAGATTCAGAAAGAGTATCGCATCAAGCGTTGCGATGTCAGCAGAAAAAATATTACGGAAAATGTACGGCGAGTTTAGTAATGAGCGTTTTTCCAACCCAAATGTAATTTAGGAGGTGAGGAAAATGCAGCTAAATTATAAGCCGGCAAGTGATGGCAGGCTTAAATGTAAGTCTGCCATTTATCATGTGGAGTCAAAGTATCAGGAAAAAGAACTTAAGTCAGTATTTCTTTCATTAAAGGCAAATGTATGCGACTTAAACCCTGCGCTGATTACAAAGTGCATTACCGGTACTGAGCAGGACTTCATCATGCTTATGAACCGGGCTGGCGATTACCTTGCAAGGCATCATCCTGATTTATCGGAAGATATGCGAAAGACGCTGATGGAAATGCTTAGCGATGCAGTGTTTGGGTATTACGTCCTTACACCGCTGATCCTATCAAAAGAGGTATCGGATATTAAGGTTTTGGCGTATGACCACATTGTTGTAAAGGCAAACGGGCAAAGGTACTTGACGGATGTGAGCTTTGATTCGGAAGAGGATTACAGGACATGGTATGACAGAATCCTTCGCATTCACAGGCTTGGTAAGTCGGAAGAATATGCCTTAAACCATTGTACGGACAGAAAAGGTGTGGATGCTTTTTATCTTCGAATTGATGTGCAGCTATCCTGCATTACATCAACAGAGATAAATAACCTGCATATCCGTAAGATGCCAAAGGAAAAGCTTTCATGGGAGTACCTGAAAGATAACGGCATGCTAGATGATGCAGCGATGGATTATCTGAAAGATCGTATTCTTGGTGGATATGGATTCTTGATATCCGGTCGAGGCGGATCCGGAAAATCCACGTTACTTAACAATATGCTGGACTGGATCCCATTTGATGAGTCCGTACTGGTATCGCAGGAATCCGATGAGCTTTATTCCAATGTGCATCCGCAGATACAGTTCGAACACACCATGACGGTTAGAAAGAATGATGTTGTTACGGATTTTACATTGGAGGATGAGTTAAGGCTTGGATTATTACAGGACATTGATAATTTCGTTATCGGCGAGATCAAGGGCGGAGAAGCACTTCATGTGTTTACTACAGCCATGAGCACCGGCGCGAGGTTCTTTGGAACGATTCACAGTAACGATGCCAGAACCAGCGTTAGAAGACTTGTACAGTGTGCGAGATATGTAAGCGACTATCCCATGGAAACATTGGAAGAGATGCTTTCTGCAATGCCATTTGTACTTATCCATATGAGCAGGTTTTCGATTGATGAGATTGTGGAGATAGAGGGCTGGGATGCAAAAGCAGGAAAGCTTATATTCCACGAAGTATGCAGGAAGGAGCAAGGGAATTGATACAGGAAGTAATGCTTATAACGGTTGCGATAACAGTAGCGTTTATGGTGCTTTGTTTTGCAACAGATCTTAGGGAGAGGATGATATACGCCTTTCCTTGCATGACATTGATAGCACTTTGGGCTGTGCTTTGCGCGATAAGTACCGGTCAGTTTGTGATGATTGGAATTGCGGTTTCGGTGCATTTGGCAATTTATCTTACGCTTAAGATCACAGGTATCTGGGGAGATGGCGACAGCGATGTTTTTTTGCTTTACGGAATGATTTTTATGACCATGATGCTTACGGGCAAGTATGAAATCGGAATAACGATGTATATGATCCTAGAGCTTATCGGAATGGTGTTTGCACTTGTTGTTTCGTTTGTTGTGGCACTAATAGAAGCGAAGATCAAAGGACAGAAGCTTACAAAGAAAAGCTCCGTTGCCGTAGTTCCGGGCTTTGCAGTCGTAATCATTCTTATGGTTGTAAAGATGGTCTTTTGGAGGTGATTTGATGACAGAGCAAGCCATTATTATGCAGTCACTAAACGGTATGGCTCAGATTATCAATGCCATCCCCGGTGAGGTGTATGCAAACAAGGAAGCGGAAACACTCCTTATCATGCAGCACCGATTACCGGAAAGTGATCTGAAGAAACAGATAGAAATATATAATGCGATATTTGCCAAGCAGGGTGGAGCAAGCATTTCAGATATTACAGACAGCGCGATTGCTTATGTAAAGATCAAGGTTTTATCTGAGGCAGAGCTTTTGGATTTTGATGCCAAGAGTCTTCGCGACCTGATAAAGGAGTGCAGGGTCAATATTGATAAGACTACAAATATCCTTAGGCTTTCAAAGACTCACCTGCTTACAGCCGATGATTTTCAGAAGGAAAGAATCGAAAAGACGGCAAAGAAGAACGAAGCATTTATCACAGCTTTAGAAGAGGTGATTGCCGAGGTTGAAAAGAGAATTGAGCGAATGCCAAAGCCGCTTGAACTGCCAGAGCAGGAATATGATTTCGCAGAAGAAGATAAAGAAGCCAAAAAGGCGGTGCAAGATAAACCGTTACAGCCGAAGGTTTCCGTTACCGAGAGAATCCAAAAGTTTATATCATCCGGACGTGAAAAGCGTGAGATGGAAGAGCGACTTAGGGATGTTGAAAAGGAAGACGCCGAGACCGGGTGTAAGGAGATCCCGTTCTATGACAAAACGCTTATTGCAACGGAGGTTATGCCTTGTAAGGACTTTGGATGTTACAGCCTGCTTAAGAGAAAAGACAATGTGTACTTTGGTTTTACAAAGAATCTGAAGGAAAAGGTTTATGACAACAAAGACCAGAGCTTGATTGAGCTTACGGAGATAACGGAAGAGTTCTTGCAGTTTATGACGGCGGATGTTCTGACAGAAGAGTATGAGCTACATGCCTTCACTGAAGATGAAAAATTCGGGATGCGTATGTATTTCAACTTCGTATCCAAGTGCTTTGAAAAGCATATCGGAAATACACTTACGGTTTCGGAATACCTGGCATTTAAGCGTTATTATAACCGACTTGTCAGGGAAGTGATGAGACTTGATGAAGAAAGGCATAGGAACTATTATCGGGCACTCCCGATAGCGGAGGATTACATGGAGCTTATGGCTTCTTACAACATGGTTCTTAGCGAAAGCAAGCGTGAAATCGTGGAAGGAATCATCGCAGGCAAAACGGATGCATACGTGGAGAATCTGAATCTTATCATAGAGCATCACATCGTTGATGAGGAAGCTAAGAAGGATCTGTTGCTGTTAAAGGAGCGGATTATCTATTTTGCAGATGAGGATCACTTTTGCAAACTGGATAAAGAACAGGAGCCTGATAAAGCGAAACCTATGCAGGTACTTCCGGCAGGATTTATTCCGCAGATGCCAATGTTTCAACAGGCAGGAGCACCATTTATCGGAAATATGTATTTTACGCTTCAGTGCCTGAATGAGAACCGGGAAGTTGTAGATGAAGCTTATTTTGCGACAGCAAACATGCCACAGGCAATGGAAGATTACAGAAACAAAGAAGCATATATCAAGCGATTTGGCTTGATTCAGGATGGGCGGTTTGTACCGCTGTTAAGTTCAGAAGGAGGAAGTGAACATGAAGAATAACTCATTGATTATTATGATAGCCATAGTTTTTGCAGTAACCATAGCAGCAGCGCTCATTATCTGGGTGTGCTTTTTGGATAAGTACACGGAAGAGAAAGTGCCGAAGGAAGTGATCACGGCAGCCAGTGAAGAAGTTACCGAAGAAAGTACCAAGGAGCCGGAAGATATTATTTCCGAAGATGTAAAGGAAGACTATGCAGGTGCTGAGAATGCTGTAGTAGAGCTTGTGGAGAGAACTACGATTGAAGGAAATGGCGAATTTGAAACAGTGTATGACAGATACATTGTCTCGGATGTGAACTTCACGGAAAAAACCGATGTGACAAAGGATTACCATGAAGCTCTTGCAAATAGCGAAGGCGAGATTGGGGACGGTACTGAGATTTCATTTCGTGAAGCTTTCAATATGTCCTATACCGGACTTGATGGATGGAAGTTATATGAGAAGCTGATTAAGCAGTGTGGATTCTCTACAGACTTTAATGACGTGACATTTGACGAAGGAAGCCATGATATTACCGGTCAAAACCTCTATGTCTATAATGGCAAAAATGACGTGATAGATAAGCTCTTATGGGGCGAAACATACGATGAGATCTTGGACAACAAGGTTTGTTATCAGCTTACGGAAAACGAAAAGATGCCGGAGTATTTTTCAGCGACAGTAAGCTATAAATATCACGAGCAGGTAATCACAAAGAGCCTGTATTTATCGGTTTCCATAGTTAGCGGAAAGGAGGGCTAAGATGCGGTGGATGAAAAGAATAGTGTGTACCTTAATGCTGGTGGTAGGAATGATGTTATCATTTTCAACCACGGCATTTGCAGATGATGTAGGAGATACCGGTGGTACGGATGGTGGAGGAAGCGGAACCAATGTATATACCTTTTACTATTCCTATGATTCCGGCAAAGATGCGATTGTGCTGACGGTTAATTGTCTTCGCCCAATCAATGATTTTGGAAACAGTACTAGTCATACGTTTGGCAGTGCATCTGACAGCACCTACATTCCGTCAAGTAATCCAAGGCTTGGTTCTTCTTTGGAAAGTGCTATCTCTGCCATGAATTCAGCAGGCGGATATAACCTGTCTATAAGTGATGTGAAGTCAAAGCTTAACAATCTTGGTTATTATGATGGCGGAAATGGGATTTGGCGAAGAACCGGTGGATACCTTACTTATATTGATGCGGTAAAGATCAGACCAAAGAAACATACGGTTCACTATGATGCTAACGGCGGTACCGGAGCACCTTCGGATCAGACAAAGCAGGAGGGAATTACCCTTACTCTAAGAACAAAGAAGCCGACAAGGACAGGATGGACTTTTAAGTATTGGGTAGCGAGTATCGGGGGTCATTATAATCCCGGTGGCAGTTATACCCATGATCAGGACGGCGGTGTCGTTACCATGATGGCACATTGGAAAGATGAAACGGCACCAAGTTTAAGTGACTTTTATGCTATTCCAAATTACTGGAGTGCAGGTAATGGTACGATAGGTTTTACCGTGCAGGATGAAGGAAGTGGTATCACATCCATTGTGCTGGAACGATATTCCTACGTAACACGAAGCTGGAACACGGTAAGAACATGGTCATATGGCGGCACGACATCCGTGATATCAAAGACATTGTCAGAGACAAGCGAAGGCGTGTTTAAATATCGCCTGACTGTAACGGATAAGGCTGGAAATTCCGCTACACGTACATCTGATACCATTTATCTGGATCACAGTAATCCAGTGCTTTATGGAATGGAGAATACCAATACAGAGTGGACGAATATCGCTCCGGTAATCAATGTCAGTGCGACAGATTATCTGTATGGTACAACCTATACCGGCTCTGATTTATCAAGTGTTGAGATATTTGATGATTCGGGAAGATGCGTGGCAGATGGCATTCGTTCAGCGGTATATACGTTGGAACCGAGATATGAGGGTATCCATACTTGGAGGATCGTTGCTACCGATAACGTGGGCCATACATCCTCAGCATCAGTAACGACAAAGTATGATATTACAAAGCCGGGGGTAGATGGAACGGAGATTACATATGTATTGCCGGACGGCACTTATGTATCCGGGTATTGTCAGGATAATATTATCAATCAGCATATTGATGATGAGACTTGGCGAAGTGTAAATAATCCGAATGTAAGCTCCGGCCTTAAGAGTGTGATTCTTTATCGTGTAACGGGAAGAAGCAGGGAGGCAATCTGGTCAGATCAGACGAGAGCAACGTTTGGATACAGCAATACCCACAGTGCATTCAATATGTATTATGAGATTCAGCGTAGTGAGAGAACAGCAAGCTATTATGAGATTATCGTTACAGACTTTGCAGGAAATATTACTCGGAAGAAGCTGACGAGCCAGTATAGTCTGCTTACGTGGTTCCATACCAGTATTGACAGAAGCAGTTATAACTAAATTTGCAGTGTTCCCCCTGGGAGATGGGAAGGGGGCTAGGGGGTAGGAATGGTACCATGAAAAAAAGACCAATCCTTCAGCTAAAAACCATCTAAATTACAATTTCACAACGAAAAAAGATAAGAAATCTTCGGAAACCTAAAAAATTTCCGGAGATTTTTTTGTTTGGTTTAGTAATGAGCGATTTTTCAACCCAAATGTATTGTGAAGGCGCAGGAGAGATGTAGCTACACCTTCAAAAATACTAGGAAAGGAGAAAGTTGTTCATGAACAAAATCGTTTCAGCAATCGACATGGCTATTCTGAAGGCAAAGATGGCACTCATGGAGAAGAAAGAAGCAAGTGACCAGCTCATTGTAATGTTCATCATTATCGCAGTGGCAGCCGGAATCGCAGGACTTCTTTACATCTTCGCAACAGGAACACTGCTTCCGAACTTTCAGAACAAGCTCACGAACCTGATCAACAACTGGTTCAATCATTCATAAGGAGGGCGTATGAACAAAGGTGAAAGAGCCATCGCTAGAGAAGAAAGGCGATTGGAAAAAGAAAGAAAACGCCGTATCGAACTTGCAAACAAAATGCTCATCCCCACGGGTGGAAAAACCCGAGAAAGTTTAGACCTCATCTCGTTTGACCCGAGTGGAGTTTTCCGCTTCGGGGGCGACAGATGGCTTAAGTTATTTGAAGTTGACGGAGCAGGGAAAAGTTTGATAGATGCGGCAAAAGGTCTTTCCGGGCGGATCCGCATCACCTTTGACCTAAGTGAAAGTGGCAGGGAAACCTGCCATTTGTCACTTATGGAAGAAGGAGAAATCTATGAGGATGTGCGCCGGAAAATGACAGAAGATGAAGGCATATTGCAGGGGGCGTGTCAGATGCATGCACTTAGCGTGGATGAAGTCATGAACCTCGTTGCAGTTGATTTTTATCAGGATCTCCGGTTTTCTTACGCATCCTTTGTACGCGGTAAGAAGGACTGGAAGAAAGAATGCTTTTTTGACAGCACGGAAGAGGCTGCTGGTTTTAACGCAGGAAGATTATTCGGAGAGAGTTTTACGGTTTTGGCATTCCCGGATGATATGGAAGATGGAATCTTTTGTCATATCAGAAATCTTGGATGTCCGATGTATGTAAACCTTGATCTTAACGGCTTGCCGGAAGAAGAGAAGCTTAACTTCAAACGCGAGCTGGAGAAGAAGTATAACAGAAGACTTTCTGCAAATGAATCTGAGGATTATATCAATCTATCCTTATCAATCACGATCTTGTGTGATTCAAAAGATGCAAGGCAGATTGTGGAGGAAACGTTGATCTCGGTCTTCTTAAAATACGGGGTTGTGATAGCTCCGAGTTTTCATAATCAGAAAAGAGTATCAGAAAGCGCACTTAGTCTTGGTCTTATAGATGAGACTTTGATGCGAAATGTAAAGACAGATGTAGCAAAGAAATTGATGGGAGGTGATACGGATGGAGATGCCAAAGTCGAAATACGAACAGACAAAGCAGAATGATGCACCGAGAGTAGCAGAGATTACATCGGTACAGGATGTTTTATCTGTGGTTAGCATTGATGATTCCGGTATCTTTGAACTTCCGGGAAAGAGATATTCCAAGCTTTATGCGTTAAGCGATATCAACTTTGCAGGCGTTACGGATGAAGAGCAGAAGAGTATTATCATTAATTTTTCCAAGGTATTAAAGGCGATACCGTGCAGATTTTCTTACACGGTAGCCAATGAGCATGTGGACGAGCGAGCATTTCATGAGAAGGTTCTTTATCCTATGAAGGGCGATAAATACGATCCGCTTAGAAAATCATACAACAAGATAATTGCGGATAAGGTAAGTGATGCCAAGCAGGGGTTGTATCAGACAATCTATCTGACGCTCACCATAAAAGCGGAAGATATGGCTGATGCAAAGAGCACGTTTTCATCCATGGAAAGTGCAATCCGTTCTGCATTCATTGGAATCGGTGTGAATGGCATTCAGGGATCTGTGATGCGAAGCGTGGGAATTGATGAAAGAATGCAGCTTTTATTCAACCTGATGCATGCAGGGATTGACCATCATTATCAGTTCAGCTTTGAAAGGGAACTTAAGAGTAGGCATGACTGGATGAATATTATTTGTCCGGCATCCCTTTGTTTTGAAAATGATGGATTTACCATTAACGGTCAGGTGGGACGCATTTATTTTGTGGATGAGTACCCGAAGAGTTTAGAGAGCGATATCATATCCGCTCTTACCAAGATGAACTGCACCAGCTTTGTAACGGTGGCAAACGAACTTCTTGATATTTCCGGTTTCAAGCAGGAGATAGCAAGGAAGTATATGGCGGTCGGTATGAAGATTGAAAACGAGAAGCAGAGAAATCGTAATAACAACGACTATCTGGCGGATGCATCGGCAAAGCTGTTAAACGAAAAGGATAAGCTTGATGCTTTCTCAAAGAAACTTGATACGGATGATGATCACTATTTCAACAGCACCATGCTGATTTTTATTCAGACGAAGGATGAGGAAGAACTTACGCAGATCGAAGAGAAGCTGATGAATGCAGCGTCATTAAAATCCGTAAAGCTTAAGACCTGCTTCGGAAAACAGAGGGAAGCACTTAACACTGTGTTACCGCTTGGCATACAGGAATTTAAAAGGGTGGTTAATCTTTCCAGTTCCTGTCTTGCGATGCTGATGCCGTTTAAAACGCAGGAACTTAATGATGCAAACGGCATTTATTACGGTATCAACCAGCTTTCACAGAACGTGATTTTTGCGGATAAGAAGCTTTTAAAGAACCACAATGGCTTGATTTTAGGTCAGTCCGGTTCCGGTAAGTCGGTATTTTCCAAATCGGAGATCATCAGTACTTTTGTAAATTATGCAGGAGACCAGATTATTATTATTGATCCGCAGTCGGAATATGGAAGCCTTGCAGCGGAAGTGGATGGTACGGTGATTTCTTTTGACAGTACGAAGGAATACTACCTTAATCCTATGGATGTGGACTTTGAAGGCGTAGATTACGGAAGACTTCAGGAGATAGTTGCCGAGAAAGCAGATTTCATATTGACGCTGTTATCTTCTTGCCTTCGCAGGGATATCCTTCCGGAGGAGCAGGGCATCATCGACAAGGTGATTGATAAGGTCTACTCCGAAAATTACGCAATGAGAAAGAGGCTTAATGGTATCGAAGAGACGCAGGGAGAATATGAGATCCCGGCATATCTTAGGGCTGATACCAAGGGAGTTCTCGATACGACCACATTATCAAACGAAGAGCAGATAAAGGCGTATTCTCCAACCTTGCAGGATGTATATCAGGGGCTTAAGGATTATGGAAATGATCTTGGAGACCATTTGGCAGCTGCTATGGAGATCTTCGTAAACGGTTCGCTTAACCTGTTTAATCACCGAACGAACGTTGATTTACGTAACCGTTTTATCGTCTTTGATCTGTCAGGGCTTAAGGATAACCTTCGTGTGACATCCATGTTGATCATGATGGAGACTGTAAGAAGTTCCATTAAGGCAAATGCCACAAAGGGCAGATGGACACATCTTTATATTGATGAGTTCCATGAGCTTTTGGCAGTCGAACAAGTGGCAAACTTTGTGCTTAAGCTTTGGAAGGAAATCCGAAAGATGAGCGGTATCTTAAACGGTATTACTCAGAACATGTCGGACCTTCTTAATAACGAGAACGGTGGCAAGCTTCAGGCGATTCTTTCAAACACGGAGTATTTTGCACTGCTTAGCCAGTCTACCCTTGATAAGAATAAGCTGATGGAGTTTCTGCCAAGCATCAGTCCGGCAATGTTTAATTTCGTTGACAATGCGGATTCAGGAACCGGGCTTCTTCGTATGGGAGCGGTGACAGTACCGTTTGATATGAAGATGAGCACGGAGAGTGAGATTTATCGGATTGTGAATACAGATGGAGGTGGCTATGGAGTTTAATGCATCAGGAGCTGTCTTTGCAAAAAAGAATAACTTTGCGGACTCCATGAGGCAGTTTATTTCAGAGGAAGCAGCTATTTTTTCTCCGGAAAAGGAAGAGGCTGCTTCTGCCTCCATGGATAGGACAGCAGAAAAGATTGTCCGTTTTTCAGCGGATAAAAGTAAGGTGAAGGCTAAGGAACAAAAGAGAATCCTAGATTCCATTAAAGGAGATAACGCTAAGTTCGAGAATGGACATGTAGCGGAAGGAAAGACTGAAGTAAAGGCTGAGTCTCCCAAGATGGATAAGTTTACGGATGAAAAGTCCGGTAGTGATGTGAAAGCATCGCAAAGTAAACCCAAGGAAGTATCTTCATCAGAAAAATCGGCAAAGAAAGCTAAGTCTAAAGAGACGAAGGCGGCTGCAACAAAGACAGCGGTAGCAAATCTGTTTAAGGCAAAGGCGGATATGTCAAATGATCTGGTATCAGATAAAGTGACAGGCGATGCTCTAAAGGATGGAAACAGTGGCTTGGTAAAGACATTTACCACATTCATAAATCCAATGACTTACGTAAAGAAATGGCTTGCCAAGATTGCAGCACTTATTGCTCCGTATATCTTGATATTCACTACGGTTGCGGCGGTTGTGTTTATCATCATTGCTCTGCTTTTTAGCGTACTACAGCCGATTGCGGAAGTAGGAGAAGCACTTAGCAATTTCGTTGCAATGTTTACCGGTGAAGGCGGAGGGCTTCGTAACACATCATTCTCGGATGGAGAGATTGATGAAATAATAGCCAATATTGGAGCAGATGAAACACAAGAAAAGGTTGTTCGCTATGCGTTATCCAAAGTGGGCTATCCGTACAGTCAGGATCTTCGAACCAGCGGTAGTGCTTATGATTGCAGTTCCCTTGCCTATTATTCATGGGAGAATGCCGGAGTTGATATAAGCTACGGCACAGGTTATCCGCCAACAGCTGCAGAAGGGGCAAGGATGTTAGAGGCTCATGGTAAGAAGCTAAGCACTTCGGACTTAAAGCCCGGAGACCTTGTTTACTACGGCGGTGAGGCAAACGGAAGATATATGGGAATTTATCATGTTGCCATCTACGTGGGTGATGGTATGGCAGTGGAGGCGCTTAGTACAAAGTACGGAGTCGTCTATCAGAAACTAAGAACAAAGAATGCCTGCATGGTATGCAGACCGAATATGTAGAAAAGGAGATTACGATTATGGCAGATGAAATTTCACAGGTAGTAGAGATGGAATACAAAGGCGTTTATTACCTTTTTAAGGGAACAAAGGCAATGATCGCAGCAATGGCGAGAATGGTAAAGGCTTTGCAGGAATGGACAAACGAGAAGTACTTAAAGAAGCCCGGCAACTGTTCTTGGGAAAAACTTCAGGAAGTAAGTGATGGTACACCGCCTATCTTGGAGTTCCCCAAGGAGATGTTTGATGCACCACCTATTGGCAAGGATGAGAAGGGAAATATTCTTTACGGTAAATCGGATTTTGATATTTACTGCGAAAAATACAACCTTCGCTACTGTATCATGCCGGATCTAAACCCGAATGATGACTATATACCTGTTGCGGTACCTGCGCAGGATATGGGTATTTATCAGGAGCAGATTAAGGCAGTCATGGGCAGACGTATCAAGACAGAAGAAGAAAAGGATGCAGAGTACGATGCAAAGATTGTAGCGGTAAAGGAGAAGATTTTAAATGCCACTACAGATGAGGAAAAGGCGGAAGCTGAGGCAGAGCTTAAGATGCTTGAAGATGCAAAGGCACAGAATGAGAAGCTTCTTAGCGAATCCAAGGCAAAGGCAGACCGTGATAATGTGTTAGATTTTGCAGAGTATTTAAAGCAGGGAGAGGGAACTCTTGCTGAGTTTAACCCCGAGATGGCGTTAAAACAGGAGAATGCATGTGGCATCGTAAAAGAATATGAGCCGTATGACTGCATGTGGCCTGTTCGAGATGCGGAGCTTGTTCCGGAAGGCAAGGAGATTTACTACAGCCAGCGTACCAAGGATGACAAGATCCATTACATCAGAAGAAAGTTCGTAGAGGATGAGCAGGGGCATATTTTCTCTGAATACTATGTCAGAATCCCGGGAACATCCAATGAGAAGGTTTACTCTGATTTCGGACTTTCACAGACGGAGTGGGAGAAGCAGTTACCGCACCTTCTTAAGGAAGCAGGTCTTGAAAACGAACAGCCGACAGCAGTGGTTCAGTCAAAAGATCGCTTCGTGAAGTATCAGGAGTTTATCGAGGAAAATTTTAAAAATGCCCGTGATGAGGTTTCGGGCGAAGAAAAAGATAAAACCTACAGCTCCGATGAAGCAAAGGAATTCGTGGAAAAGCATAACGAGAACGAAGAAGTTAAAAAGGCATACGAGGATTCTCAGTTTACCATCATCAAGGTAGACTCGGAGAAACTTATGTATGACGAGGATGATGTTCTTTGCCTTCAGACGGAGGATGGTTTGCTTCGTGGCGTTATGGTGGATTCCATGGATGAAAAGTATGCAGAAATCTTTATCAAGGGTGACAACACCTATGCGATAGTACAGCCGGATGGCAAGAAGAAGGAGCTTTACGGTGCTGATATCATCGAAAGAAATTCTGAATCTGTAGTTGATGCAGTTGCAAAAGCCGCTGGCAGAAAGGGCAGATAATATGAGAGAAGCAGGAACATCTATAAAGAAGCGTACCCGTAATGTGAAGGAAACGCTTGTGATATATGGTATCGGCTCATTTCTTTGTATATATCTGGGGCTTTTATGTGGAGCTTCATGGATGCCCGGCAATGACTTCGGGGAGTTTATGAATAATTTCACGGATTTTGTTCTCATAAAGCATCATTTTATTGTGGGGGTCACTTCGGCGACCCTCCCTTTTATAGGGTGCTTTTGGGTGATGTTTTCGCTGGTGTTCATCATGATATTTACGAAGTTTGAGCATCCTTTCGCAGGACAGGAATACGGTATTGCAAAGTGGGGCAGTGCCAAGGAGTTTACAAGAATGTTTGCAAATCATGATGAAAGCAATGTTGTTGAGGTAAATCCGGGAAAAGACCACATTAGCGGTTCGCTTACAGTAAACACAAAGAATTATTGGTTGGCTGAGAATGTATATCTGTCCATAGATAACGTAAAGACATCGAATTTAAATATTCTCGTAGTAGGGCCTCCAGGATCAGGAAAATCATTTCGGCTTGCAAGACCTATGTTAAGCCAGTTATGTGGCAATTTCCTAGTCACGGATCCGAAGGGTGAGTTATATAAGCAGACCGGCCAGTATTTTGAAGATAACGGATATGAAGTCATGGTTATGAATGTGGAATCAGAAGATGGGATGCCAATGAGTATACACTTTAACCCATTTCGATATATCCGAAATGAGTCCGATATCATGAGCATTGCCGGTATTCTTATGAAAGCAACAACTCCGCAGGATGAGGCTGGTGGTAGTAATGATCAGTTCTTTGAGCAGTCAGCGGAAGTGCTTTTAACATCGCTCATATATCTTATCCATTATTACTATCCAGAGGAACTAAGAAACTGGCGTACTTTTGTAAAGTTGTTGGATGCAACAACGGTTTATACAAAGGCGGATGGATCGATTGATAACAGAGAAGGCGGCATTATGTCCATCGAGAGAAAGGCACAGATTCAGTGGAAAAAGACGCATGATACGGATTTTCCTGGGTATGTAGCAGTAGAGAAGTATTATAACGGAGCGGCGGAAACAACCAGTTCTATCGTAGCTTCACTTGATGCACATTGCAGATATATGAAACTTCAGTGCGTAATCGACCTATTATCAGAGGACGAGATTCAGATTGCAAAGAGCTTCGGTTATAGCAAGCCGTCCGAGGAGAGCAGTACAGGTAAGAGAATTCTGTTTATCGTTACATCCGAGGATAAGAGATATTATGACTGGATCCCGTCTATGGTATATTCACTTTTCTTTGATGAGCTGTATCATCTTACGGCAATAGATCCGAATATGCATGAGTCTTTACCACAGCATTTGACCTTCTTGATGGACGAGTTTGCAAATGAAACACAGTTATAAAGATGACGATGTTGCATACGAGCGAAAATGAAGGATG
>ENA-ORSX01000521-ORSX01000521.1-human-gut-metagenome-genome-assembly--contig:-NODE-521-length-39908-cov-4.411086_pt1 | contig 39908 bp, 25 predicted proteins | sample MGYA00241904_ERZ509172 | MGnify/ENA primary metagenome ERZ509172 (study PRJEB26280, sample SAMEA2338795) | human gut metagenome | biome: human gut; feature: human-associated habitat; material: faeces...
AGGCTGCTCCGGATCGAATCGTCGTCCGCCGCGAGCGGGGAAGCCGCCGGAGCGCGGGGGGCGGAGGACGGAGAGCCGCCCTCCGGGATGCGCGCCTCGGGACGCCCCGGCAGGCCGTGCGTTTCCGCTCCGTCCGGCAGGGAGGAGGCGGACGGACGGAGCGGCGGCATGAACCCTGCGGAAACCTTCGGCCCGCCATCCGACGATCCCCGGCATCCCGGAGGGGGCACGCTGACCGGCCGTAACGGGACCAGCGTCTTCGTTGGCGTCCGCTGCCGGAGCCCTTCCCGGAACGCGGCCAGCCCCTTGTAGGGTACAGCTTCCCCCTGCCCTCCAAGCAGGAACAACGCCGCGCCGAACGCGCCGGAAAGCGCGAAATCCTCGGGCACGAACAACCCATCTTCCTCAAGGTGCAGGACGGAACGCAGGGCCTTGACCACGCCCGCGTTGGCGGCAACCCCGCCGACCAGCGCCACGGGCAGTTCCAACGCCTTCACACCCACCACATTGGCCTTGAAGCTGCGGGCCAGCGCGTGGCACAGCCCGGCCACGATGTCCTCTACGGGGGTGCCCTTCTGCTGGAGGTGGATCATGTCCGACTTGGCAAAGACCGAGCAGCGCCCGGCAATACGGGCGGGAGCCCGCGATCGGAGCGCGGCCTTCCCGAATTCGGTTTCGATGTCGAGGCCGAGGCGGGTAGCCTGTTGATCGAGGAAGCTGCCCGTGCCGGACGCGCACATGGAGCTGACCGAAAAGTCCTTGAGCCGCAGGCCGTCCCCCTCCCCGGCGGGCTCAAGCTGGATGTACTTGCTGTCCTGCCCGCCGATGTCGATGACGGAACGCGCCTGCGGGTAGCGGAACGAAGCCGCCGCCACCTGCGCGATAACCTCGTTTACAGCGCACGCGCCGAGCAGACGGGCCACACGATCCGCGCCCGTGCCCGTGACCGCCGCGGCGATGCCGGCGTGCGTCCGCTCCAGCGCCTCAAGCTCGGCGCACAACACCTTATCCGGCTGTCCATGATGACGGACATACCGGCTGTACAGGGGCGTGCCCAACCCGTCGAGCAAAACCACATCGACACTTATTGAACCAATGTCCAAGCCAAGAATGCGGGCATCCGCGGGAAAACCGGAAAAAGACGAAGCGCTCATGACCATTCAAGCCCGCCAAGCGTTGAGGGATGCGGCAGGAAGCCGATGTCGACGCAATAGTCCAAATAGCGGCGCAGCAGGGCCGGATCGGGCGGCGGGCAGCTTATGCCCGATCCCTTGAGCCGCCGCAGCGTTTCGCTGGCATCAAAGATGGCGGGGGACTTCTCGTAGTCACCCAGGTAGACGATCACGCTTTGCAGGCCGCGCAGGAAAAGTTCGTCGTCCGAATCAAGCACTTCCTCAAGGTAACGCTCCGCGGGCACGGTGCGCACGGGGAATCCGTAATCCCGGATGATGTCCCAGATCTGGGACTTGAGGATGGGCTGCGGGTTGCACACATGATATGTACCCGGAGGCGTGTCCGGCTGGAGCGCGATATGGACGATGGCTGCCGCGGCGTAATCCACCGGAGTCAGATCCATGTAGTCGTCGTCATACAGCGGCGGGGCCGTGCGCATGAATATGTGCCCCTGAAGGTGCAGATACTGGGCGTCGGACGTGATGTGCTTCTTGAAACGGCCCGTCTTCGAGTCGCCCATAATAAAGCCCGGACGAAAAATCCGCACAGCGTGCCCGGCGAGCATGGCGGGACGCAGGCGCTTTTCCGCCTCGTATTTGGTTTCGACGTACACGTTGGGGCATTCCATGCTTTCGTGGAAGTCCGCTTCCGTGAACAGGTTCTTTGGATTGTCGCAGCGCCGCCCGCTCACCGCCAGCGTCGAAATGTGGTTCAGCGTCTTGGGCATCCCTGCCGAGCAGAAGGCGAGCAGGTTTTCCGTGCCCTGCACGTTCACTTTCAGGAACTGTTCCAGCTTGCCGAAATGCCAGAGCATGGCGGCGGCGTGGAAGACCGCGCCCGTGCGTTCCGCGAGTTCCGCATATCCCGCTTCGGAAAGCCCGAACCGCTCTTTCGCCAGATCTCCTTCCACGATGGCGATGCGCTCAAGCGGCCACGCTTCCACGACGTCCGCACCAAACAGGAAATGCAGGTTGTCCATGAGCCGGGCCCGCGCACCGAACGTGCCGTCCGAACGGGTCAGGCAATAGATCGGCATTTCGGTGCGTTCGACAAGTTCCTTGAGGAGATAGCCGCCGAGAAAACCGGTCGCGCCGGTGAGCAGCACGCCGGGCCGTCCGGAAGCCGGGGCAGAGGCAAGATTCGTCATGTTCAACGCTCCTGAGAAAGGGAAAACGCCGTCCAGTACCGCCCATGCCGGAACGCGAGCAGCAGCATCAGCGCCCCGAGGAGCAGCCCGGCGGACATGAAGAGGAAAATGAACCATTTTGCGGTGATGGGGGCTGGCTGCACGCCGAGCAGGTCAAGCAGCGCCTCCAGTGCGGCCTGACCGAAGGCGAGGGCCGTATAGCCGCCTACAGCCGCCGTCCAGAGCCGATTGCGCGAGGTGCGGCACAGGAAACCCACAAGCTGCGAGAACAGCGCCAGCCCGTACAGGAAATCGACGATGTACACGGTGGGCCAGTTCCACGGGCGCGGGTCCGGGGCGACGGCGCCGAGCAGGATCAACGGCAGCGACAGGGTGCACACCGCCGCGATGGGGAACCCGAGTGCGACCACAAGGCGGGCATACAGTTTCATAGGCGCCCCCATTCTCCGGGAAGAGCGCCCCCGGTAATCACATATCCCTGCGCCAGAAAATGCCGCATGAAGGCTTGCGGATCCGGCATCTGCGCCGCCCGGAACACATCCGGCTCCATACCCTCCGCCGCAAGGCGCGCGCCGATGGCGGCGCACAATCCGGTGGCCCGATAGGTATCCTCAAGGAACAACGTCCTGACCACGCTCCGGGGCTGGCCCCGCAGCGTCCCGCGCATACGCAGGTGCAGCATGAACCCCGTCTTCCTGCCGCGCATGTCCAGTTCCGCCGCCCGCATGATCAGCCGGGCCGACTGCGCCAGCCGCCGTTCCGTGCCGTACCATCCGGCCAGCCGCACCAGCACCGTGGCAAGAGTTACCCAGCGCCCCCAGTTGTTGCCGTACACGTGCGCCTCGCTGATGCCCGACTCCTCGACAAACCGCTGCAAGTCATCGCGCATCAGCCGGAAGACCGTATGCCTCCCCACGGGCGCGGGAAGGTCCATGCGTCTGCCCGAAGCGAGCAGCCCGGCTTGCCTGCGCACGCCCTGCTCGTAGTAGACGGGCGCTTCGCCGTTGCCGATGTTGCCGACGCCCCACGCGATGTCCCATGCGGACGGGAACGTCCAGCGATCCCGCCCCACGCACGCATATTCAAAACCTTCCACCCGATCAAAACACGTCCGGGCCACGTACACGGGGAAGAGTTCGGACAGGCCCGGCAGGATGCCGAGCGTGAGCAGGAACGTCAGCCGCTTGGCGCGGATTTCCGGCCTCCGGGAAGAGAGTATCGGAAACAGCGGCGTATACCCGCCCGGATCAACGTAATGGCAGCCGCCGGCCAGTGCAGCGGCGGCCACCCGCTCCCGGACGGCGGAAGCGGGCCCTGCGCAGTTGATGACAAGGAAGCATTGTCCGCAAAAACGGGCGAGCGAAGCTTCGTCAAAGGCATCCACGGGCAGGAAGGAACCGGGAAGCGCTTCCCTCGGCGGCTTCCTCCCGCCGATGAGCAACCCGAACGACGTGTTTTCATGCAGATAGCGGAGGCATTCGCGCCCCACCCGGCCCGTACCGCCAATCACCCCGATCATACGGCCGTTCATACGCCCCTCCGCGCCGTCTCCCTGGAAAAAGGAGGGTTGGAAGGGGCCTTGAGTGGACGGAATGTCAGCAGTATGGCGGGTACGAGGAAATAATCCGCGAACAACGCCCAGCCAAAGGCGAAGCAGCCGAGACCCCCGAACTTCACCACGCCCACCATGTCCGAGAACAGGAGCACGGAGAACCCGCACAGCATGGTCATGGTCGTGAACAGCATAGGCCGCCCGGTGGACAGCAGCGTCTCTTCAAGCGCCTTCTCATAGGAGCCGGTGCGGGCGAAGGATTCGCGGTAATGAAACAGGAAATGTATAGTATCGTCGACCACCACCCCGATGATGATCGCGCTGAAGCTCATGAGCGGCATGTCCATGTAAATCCCGGACACCCCCATCAGACCAAGGGTGACGAATACCGGGAAGATGTTGGGCAACATACTGAGGAGGCCGAGCCGGAAGGAACCGAGCGCGAAGCACATGATCACGCTCACGACCAGCAGGGCCGCCAGAAAGCTCTGGCGCTGGCCATCCGCAAGGAGGTCGTTCATGGACTTCGTCCAGTCGAGGTTCCCCGCCATGCGCACCTTGACCGTGTCCCCGAACACGCCCCGCGAGAAGGCGGCGACATCCTCGGACAGACGGCGCACGTCCCCGGTGCCGAGGGTGCGGGTCTTGGCGGTCAGGCGGGCCACGCGGCTGTCGAAGCTTACCAGCTTGTCCAGCTCGCGCCCGTTGGACATTTCGTACAGCAGCAGATATTGGGCGATGGCTGCGTCATCCCCGGAGGGAAGCGCATAGGCCACCTTGTCCCCGCCATGCATGGACTCGTTGATTTTCTTAATGATATCGAGGACACTGACCGTCTTGGTAACCAGCGGCGATACATCAAGGTGCTGCTGGAGGCGCTCAAGCCCGCGCAGGAACGCCTGCGACTTCACCCCGTTCTCCCGCCCGGTGTCGAGCATGATCTCGACGGACATGGAACCGCCCATGCGTTCATCCACGAAGTCGTAGGCCTGCCGCAGCGGAAGGGATTTCGAGAGCATCCGCGCCGTGCCCGTCTCCACTTCAACCAAGGTGTATCCGTAGACGGACACCCCGAGCAGCGCCACAAACAGCGTCAGCAATACTTTGGGATACCGGACGTTGATCAGGTAGACCCTGCCGAGGAAACGGTCGAAGATGTCCGACTTTCCGATCCGGATCGGCGTTACCGGGGAAGCAGTACGGGCGGGCGCACCGGGCATCCCCGGAGTGGGCGCGGACGGCGCCTTATCCCTCTCCGTACTGTAAAGGAGCAGCACGACGAGGATACTGAGGATGTAGGCCATGAGCGCACCCACGGACGCGTAGACGCCCATTTCCCGGAACGGCTGGATATCCGCCGCGCAGAAACCGAGGAATCCCGCCGCCGTGGTCAGGCTGGTGAGCAGGCACGGCATACCCGTTTCGGACATGGCCTGCCGCAGTGCCGCGACGACACCGAGCCCTTCCCGGCGGTGCTGGTTATAGGTGGCGATGATGTGCATGGAATCGCCGATGCACACGCAGATCAGCAGGGTCGGGATCAGGATGATGAACAGGTTCAGGGTGAAGCCGAGCACCTGAATCATGCCGAGCGTCCAGATCACGCTCAACACCACCACGGAAATGGGGCCGATCACGCCGCGCATGCCCTTGCCGAGCCAGAACAGCAGAACCATCTGGACGAGCAGGCACAGCCCGAAAAAGGTGGCGGATTCCTTGAAGGACAGCTCGTTGTAGTCGTTGTGCAGGATGGGCTGGCCCACGGCGTGGATCGAAAACCCGGCATACTCCGGCTGCGCCAGCACCTCGCGCAGCGCATGGGTCACTTCCGAGCGCGGCTCCACGCTGTCCCTAGGATACGTCCGCATTTCAAGGAGCATCCCCACGGTCTTCCCGTCCGAGGAAATGAGGTTGTCCCGATAGTTCTTCTCGGCCAGCGCCCGCCGCCGGAGTTCCGGCATGGACGCGGCGTCGTACGTTTCCGGATCGATGAAATCCGAAACGACGATCCCCTCGGCGTCGGCTTCGATGCGCTCGGCGTTCCCAAGCCAGGTCACGTCGCGCAGGTACGGGACCTTTTTACGGATATCGGACACGAGATCGGAAAGCAGGCGCAGCGATTCGGGAGAGAACAGCGTGTCCGCGTCAAACACCAAATAGATGAAATCGTCGTTCCCGAAGAGCTTGTGAAACGTGTTGATGCGCTCCAGCGAGGGATCGCCCTCGGAAAACCATATCTCGTTGGAATTGTCGAATTGCAGATCCTGCATCTTCCACAGGAAAAACGCCGTCAGCAGCACGATCAGGACGGCAACCGCGCCCCGTCTGCGGAGGACCCAGTCGGTCAGGCGGCCAAAGAAAAAGGAGGACATACTCACCTGCGGATAGTCGGCGGGGCTTCCCGCCGGATTGCGTCTGTGGAGAGGAACCGGGGCCGATCAGCGGATCGGCCCCGGGCGGCAGCACCGCTCCCGGACAGGCCGGGAACGGAGGGTACGGCTTAGAAATCGGCCCGGAAGGTCACGCCGAAGGAGCGCGGGGCCCCCACCTGCGCGAGCGCCGACGAGCCGGAGAAGGCGAAGGCCACGCAATTGTACTTTTTGTCGAACACGTTCTTCGCCCAGAATGTGATGGAATAATTGTCCGTTTCCAGCCCCGTGCGCAGGTTTACCAGCTCATACGGATCCTGCTTGAGGGTGTTGGCGTCGTTCCAGTAGAACTTGCCGACGCCCTGCAGTTCGGCGCGGGTGATCCACGTGAGCGAGTCCTCCTTGTGGAAGAAGTCGAAGGATTCCAACAGCGGCAGACTGTACTGCAACGCGAGGTTGTAGGTGTATTCGGGGGCCAGAGGCGTACGGTTGCCCGCGTAGTCCATGCCGGAAACCTTGTCCGAATAGCGGCGGTACTTGGCGTCCGTATACCCGAAGCTGCCCTCGAAAAGCAGGCCCTCCGTGATCAGCGCGGAGGCTTCCACTTCAAACCCCATGCTTCTGGATTTGCCCGCGTTGCGGATGACCGTGTTCGCGGTGGGCAGCACCTGCGTCACCTGCTGATCGCTCAGGTCGATGTAGAACAACGAGGTGTTGAAGTTGACGCGGTTGTTGAACCAGGAGGACTTGAAGCCGACCTCATAGTTCCAGCTGTATTCGGGATCGAAGGCCAGATCCGACACGTCGAGGAAACTCGTGTTGAAGCCGCCGCTGCGGTAGCCGCGCGACACCCCGGCGTAGGTCATGAAGTCCGGCGTCCAGCGATAGGCGATCTGCGCCTTGGGCAGAAACACGTCGTCGTGCTTCCGGCCTCTGATGTCCGAGCTCATGCCGGGGACGACCATCCCGCCCGCGAGATAGGCCGAGGCGTAGTCCAGCTTGTTCTTCTCATACTCGTAGCGGAGCCCGGCGGTCAGATCGAGCTTGTCGAACAGCGTATAGGTGGCCTGCCCGAACACGGCGTAACCGTAGGTCTTGATGTCCGAATCCGCCGCGTTGGTCATCGCCATCGGAACCATACCCATGTCGGCGGCACCCTGCCCGTAGTTCAAATCCAGCGTGTGATCCTGATGTTTCTTGTAGAGGTACAGCCCGCCGAGCCACTTGAGCGGCCCAGAGACTTCGGGCGATGCGAACCGGAATTCCTGCGTGAACTGGCGATCCTTGATGTCCTCCTTGGCGGTGATGAGATCATAGGGCATGAAGTCCTGATCGTTCCGGGTCACGTCGTTGTATCCCCGGTAGGCGGTGATGGAGGTCACCTTGAACCACGGCGCGTCGTAGGCCACGCGCAGCGAGGAGCCGAGCGTGTCGCGCTTGTCCCTGCCCTCGTAGTTATAGGAGACGTGGTGCGGGTTCTTGTCGGCCTGATCCATGTCCGTCAGCGGGAATACGCCGTCGTTGACCTTTTCCCCGTCCACGTTGGCCGTGACATCCAGCTTGTCCGTGGGCATCCAGCGCAGCTGCATCCTGCCATTGAGCCCCCGGCGGCGATCCACCTTCTTGTCCAAGAAATCGTTCGTGTTGTAGCCGTCCATCTGCTCCGACGTGCCGGATACGCCGAAGAAGAGCTTGTCCTTGATGAGCGGCGCGCGCATGTAGAGCGTCGTCTCGTAGAGGTTTTCATTGCCGACCGTCTGCTCAAGACCATAATGAAATTCATTGTCAGGTTTTTTCGTGACGATATTGACGACGCCGCCAAGGCTGTTCCTTCCGTACAACGTCCCCTGCGGCCCGCGCAGCACTTCGATCCGCTCGATGTCGAACAGGTTGGTGTCGAACACGCGGGAGTCCATATAGTTCACGTCGTCCACATAAAAGCCGATGGCCGGGTCGTTGTTGACGGCCCCGATGCCGCGTATGAAGGCGTACGAGTTGCCCCGGAACCCCCAATTGGCGATGAACAGGTTCGGAACCTGCCGGGCGACATCCTGAATCGAGCGGATGCCCGAGTCCTTGATCTGCTGCTCGGAAATGGCGGTCACGCTGACCGGCACTTCCTGCACGTTCTCCGTGCGCTTTTCGGCCGTGACCAGCACGGGATCGAGTTTATAGGTTTCCTCCGCCCCAGCGGGCAGCGACCACGCCGACAGCAAAACCGTCGCAAGGATACCCGCTATGCCGTTTCTCTTCATGCCTTCCCTTCCCTTTTCAACAGCTCGTTCATGAAATGCCTGACCTTCCCGGCCAGTTCCTCCGGATGCGTCTTGATCAGCATGTGCGCGCCTTCCGTCCGGTCATGGGACGGGTTGGCGAACACCGCGTTCCACGCCTCGGCCATCGTCTTCAGCTCTTCTTCCTCTTCAAGCGTGCCGACGAGGTTCAGCATGGGGGCTTCCACGGCGGCCCCGAAAGCGAAATCAAGCATCGCCTGCGTGTCCACCCGGAGCGTGTTCAGATAGTCCCGGCGCTCGGCTTCGGTCATCTCCGCGAAATCGTAATGATAGACCTCCTTCGAGACGCGCACGATCTCGTCCTCCGAGCTGTCGATGATTGCCCGCAGGCCGCCGATTACGCCCGGAGGCGGGCTCGCCACCAGCACGACCCCGGCGACGGGGCGTCCCTTTTCCTCAAGCCGCCGCGCGATCTCGTAGGCGAGGAACCCGCCGAACGAGTAGCCGAGCAGGAACAGCGGCGTGCCGTCGTTGAAGGCCGCAAGCTGCTCCACGCACAGGGCCGCCATTTCGGGGATGGAGCGCATGGGCTCCCCGGCCTTGCCGTGTCCGGGCAGGTTCGCGGCGAGCACGGCGTACGATGCGGGCAGCAGCCTGCCGAACTGCCGGTACATGGTGGGGTTGCCGCACGCGTAGGGCAGGCAAAAGAGCCTTGCTTCAGGGCGTTCCACATCCGTCAGCGCCACGATGCCCGCCTCTTCCGCATTGCCTTCGCCCTTGCGGAGGATGCGGCTCACGATGGAGGCGACCGTCTGGTATTCGAAGGCTTCCTTGAGGCCGAAGTCGATGAAGCCTTCCTTCTTCATGCGCATGATGAGGCGCATGGCCTTGAGCGAGTCGCCGCCCACGTCCCAGAAATTGCTGGTCATGCCCAGATCCGTGACGCCGAGCACATCCTCCCAGATCGCGGTGATGCGCTTTTCCAGCTCCGTCACCGGGCGGACCACGGCGGCGTCGCGCTTCCCGGCTTCGATCACCACATCAGGGAGCCGGTTCTTGTCCAGCTTGCCGCTCGGCGTGCACGGCATTTCGCCGAGCAGCTCGAAGTGGGCCGGGATCATGTATTCGGGCAGCCGTTTGGCGAGATGGTCGCGCAGGGCCGCCACAGGAACCTCGGAACCGGTATGGAAGGCCACGAGCGTGAGGCTCCCCGCCGTGTCCTTGCGGGGCACGACCACGGCCTCGGTCACGGACTCGTGATCGCGCAGCGCGCTTTCGATCTCGCCCGCCTCGATGCGGTAGCCGCGCAGGTTGATCTGGTGATCCTCGCGGCCGAGGAATTCGAGGTCGCCGGTGTCGAGCATCCGCACCACGTCTCCGGTGCGGTAGAGCCTGTCGGACGGATCAGCCGGGTTGAAGGGATTGGGCACGAAGGCTTCGGCGTTCTTCTCCGGCTTGTTGTGGTAGCCCCTGCTCCCGCCGATGTACAGTTCGCCGGGCACGCCGGGCATGCAATGCTCGCGGAAGCGGTTCAGGATGTAGATCTGCGTGTTGTAGACGGGCTTGCCGATGGGCACCACGGCCAGATCCACCTGATTGTCCGCGTTGACCGGAATCCTGAAGTACGTCGAGGCCACGGTCGCCTCTGTGGGGCCGTATTCGTTGATGAACCGGTGGCCGGGATAAAACTTCAGCCACTGGTTGAGGTCTTTGGTGCTGATCACCTCGCCGCCGAGCATGACCCGCATGGTCTCAGGCAGGGGGATGTCCGCATCCGCGAGGAATTCCCGCGCGCTGGAGAGCAACGAGAAATGCGAAGGCGTGATGTTCAGGAACGTGATGCCCTTCTCGCTGATAAAGCGCAGCAGGTTATTGACGTCCTTGGTCTTCTCCTCGGACAGCACATGCAGCGAGGCCCCGACGAGGAACGGCGTCCAGTTGCTGGTCATGGTCATGTCGAAGGCATAGGAGGTCACGAAGGCCAGCCGTTCCGCCGCCGTGATGCCCAGTTCCTCCTTCACCCACGTCAGGAAGTTGACGATGTTCCGGTGGGTGATCATGGCCCCCTTGGGCTTGCCCGTGGAACCGGAGGTATAGATCATGTACGCGAGGTCGTCCGGCGATCCGGTGGGCAGGGCCACGTCCGGGCGGTCAACATAGATGCCGGACGGCATGACGACCCGTTCCCGGAGCGATTCCGGGATGGCGGCGGCGCTTGCGTCCTCGTCCATGACGAGGATGTGCTCCACCCTGCCGAGCGCGCCTTCCAGTTCCTTGAGGTGCGCGGACTGGGTGAGCAGTACCCGCGCCCCGGAGTCCTCCAGCATGTAGGCGACGCGATCCGTGGGGTAATCCACCCCGATGGGCAGGTAGGCGGCCCCGGCCTTCATGATGCCGAGCTGCCCCGCCAGCGTGTCGAAGCTGCGGTTCAGGAACAGCGCAACGAACTCATTGGAGGAGACGCCGAGGTGCCGCAGCAGTCCGGCCACCTGATCGGCCCGCTTCCCGAAGGCCGCGTAGGTGAGGCTCCGCCCTTCGTAGGTCAGGGCCTCGCTGTCCGGGGTACGCCGGATCTGCTCTTCGATCAGGCCGTGCAGCGTGGACTCGGGAATAGCCGCTTCGGTACGGTTGAGCGACGCGATGAGCGAACGGTACCGCTCCGGCACGATGTCCTCGCCGGAGAACGGATGATCCGGCTCATTCCGATAACGGATGAGCTGTTCGAGCAGAATGTGGTATTGCTTCGCCAGCGTCTCGATGAATTCGCGGTCGAAGAGATCGCGAATATAGTTCCAGTTGAAGTAGAAGACATCGTTGTCGTTGCGGCGCACGCGGTAGTCGTAGATCACGAGGTCGATAAACGTGCCCGGCGCGCCGGTACGAAATTCGGGCGTCTCCAGCTTGATGGTCTTCATGCCGCTGACTTCGCCCGCGTACATCCCGATGGAGTTGCTGAAGATGATCGAGCTCATGGACGTGGCGCGCAGGCCCTGCCGCTCGAAGAGCTCGCGGGAAAGCTCGATGGAGGAGACGGGGACCTCAAGGAGCTTGCGGGTGAACGCCTCGGCCTTGCGGGCGATCTGGACGATGGGCTCATCGAAATGGGTCTGGAGGCGTACCGGGAAGATGTCGATGAAGCTCCCCACGGTCTTGCGGGCCCCGGCGAAATACTGTTCGCGGTTGAACACCGGCATGTTGATGATCATGTCGTCCTGATGGCACCACACGTTCATCAGCTTGAAGTAGGCCGCGAGCAGCAGGGCGTTGAGGCTGATCTGCTCCTCGGCGGCAATGGCGTTGAGGCCCTCGATGATTTCGGGCCGGATCTCCTGATAGAAGGTGTCGAAATACACCTCTTTCAACAGGGCCGGGTTGCGCTTGGTGGGCAGGAGCGCCTTGGAGGGCAGATCCTTGAACAGCCCGAGCTGGAACTCCAACGCGTTCTTGTATTCCTGTGTGCGCTGGCGCAGGTTTTCCACACGCACATAGTCGCCGAAGGTCATGGTCGCTTCGGGCAATTCCCACGGCTCGCCGAGCACCATGCGGTCGTAGGTGTTGAACAGTTCGTCGAACACCTGCATGTAGCTGAAGCCGTCTACGAGCATGTGGTCGATGTTCATGGCGAACACATAGCGATCATTGGCGAATTTCGTAATTTCGCAGAAGAACAGGGGCCATTTGCCCAGATCGAAACGGTAGTCGTTGAGTTCGAGGCCGCGTTGCAGGATGTAGGCCCGCTCCTCCGAAGGCGGCAGGTGCGACACGTCGATATGTCTGGCGTGCACTTCGGGCACCGTTTTAAAGACCTTAAAACGGGGCTTCTCGCGTTCCTCGTCGATGACCGAGCGCATGATGGGATGGCGGCTGACCACGTAGTTCAGCGCCTTGTCAAACACGTCGGGCCGGAAGTCCCCGTCCATGCGGGCGTTGAGATAGATGTAGCAGCTCAGGCCGCTCGGCTCGTTCTGCACGAAGCCTTTGCGGTGGAAATACAGCGTTTCCTGAAAATGCATCAGCGGAAAGTAGGCCACGTCGCCGTCCGCGTGCGTTTCGCAAAAGACGCGGGGCCACAGGTAGTCCGCCATCTGCCGGATGGTGGTCAGACGCAGGAAGTCCTCGCCGATCTCCGCTTCCGCAAACACCTCGCGGATAGCGTCGAACAGGGCGAACGCCTTGGAGATATCCCCGATAAGGGGCATGAGTTCCGCGCTGACGCTCACGGCTTCGGCCTTGATGCCGAGGCTGGAGGCCACGATCTTCTGAAGGAGCGCCTCGATCTCGTTCTGAGGCGGCTCGATGCTGAAGTCGCGGGTGCGGAAATACTGCACCTGCTGCTCCACCGTGGGGAACAGGTAGCAGAAATTGCTTTCCATCTTAGCCCGGTAGATGTCCTCAAGCCGCGCCTGCATACGCATGGCCCGGATGGAATCCCCGCCGAGACGGAACAGGTTCTTCTTCGTGCCGATGGCGTCAACAGGCAGTTCAAGCACGTCGCTCCACACGCCGAGCACGATCTGCTCGTGATCCATCGAAGCGGGATCGACGACGGGCTCCTCATGCTCAAGCACGGTGATCTTGCCGTCGAAATCGCCGTTGAGGTAGCCCTCGCACAGCGCCTTGCGCATGACCTTTCCGCTGGACGTGCGCGGGATGTCGCCCTGCCGCGCGGCGATGAAGCGGTCGACGGAGAACCCGGCGAGTGTGGAAACCTGTTCGTTCATGCGGTGCAGGAGCTGCGCCAGTTCCGCATCAGCGCCCTTTTTCGCCGGGATGTAGAACATCAGGATGATCTCGCGGCCTTCCCGGGGATCGTACACGCCGCACGCTACCACGAGCCGGAACGCCTTTTCCATGCCGGACAGGGCGATGTGCTCGATGTCGGCGGGGTAATAGTTCTGCCCGCGCACGATGATGATTTCCTTGGAACGGCCAACGATGCACAGGTCGCCCTCGGCGTCCATGAAGCCCATGTCGCCGGTGGAGAACCACTCCCCGTTGAACGAGGACTCGGTCGCTTCGGGATTGTCGAAGTAGTCGGAGATGACGTTGTCCCCCCGGATTTCCACCACGCCCACACGGTCGGCGGGCAGGGGCTTGCCGTCCTTGTCGGCAATGCGGACTTCGCAATACTGGACGGGCTTGCCCACGCTGGTGAACTCGGCCGCGTCTTCGCCTTTGGGCACGTAGCGGACAACCTGCTCCGAAACCATGAGCTTGCGGTCGAGGGTGAACGTCTTCACCGGGGTATTGCGCGGGTGGCACGTCGCCACGAGCGTCGTCTCGGTAAGCCCGTAACCGGGCATGAGCAGGTGCGGGGCGAGGCCCATCGGCGCGAGCTGCTCCTGCAGGATACGGCACGATTCGGCGGAAATCATTTCCGCGCCTACCGTCCATACCTTGAGGCACGAGAGATCCACTTCCGGCAGCCGGTCGGCGCGCAGGCCTATGTATGCGGAAAGATGCTCAATGCCGGTATTGGTGGCGGAGGTGATGGTCGCCCGGTGCTCGTGGATTTTTTCCATCCACAGGAACGGGCGCTGGGCGAACTGGAACGGGTCCATCTTGATCTGATCCATGCCCGCGAGCATGGGCATAAGGTGGCATCCGAACAGGCCGAAATCATGGAAGTACGGCAACCACGTCACCAGCCTGTCCTCGGAGGTGCCGCCTTCGATGGCCCGCAGGGCGCGGATGTTCGCAATGAGGTTGCGGTGCGTGAGGCGCGCACCCTTGGGCATACCCGTGCTGCCGGAGGAGAACTGAAGCACGGCGGAATCATCATGCTGCGGGGTGTAGCGGTCGTTCTCCTGAAAATCGACGATGCGGGCCTCCGTGATGAGATCTTCGCTGGCGATGAGCGTGGCCCCCGTCCCTTTGAACATGTCCGTCAGCACGGCAAAGGCCCGCTCGTTGGACGAATCGGCCACGATGGGAGCCTTGATTGCCTCCCAGACGTGGAAAATCTTCTGCGCCTCCATCGAATCCGCTTTGGGCGTGCGCATGTGGGCGAGCGGCGCGGGCAGGACGCCGCTGAACAGGCATCCCCAAAAGATTTCAAGGAACGTGCGCGAAGCGTCCACCGAAAGGATCAGCGGCGTACGGGGCCGGAGCCCGCGCCGATACAGCACCTGCGCCATCTCTTTGGCGTTGCGCAGCAATTCGGGATAGCTCTGGAACTCCTCCGAGGTGTCTCCCGACGCGACATGGAAAATGCCATGTTCGGGATACCGGGCCGCCGTCTCCTCCAGAATGTCGACGAGCGTGCCCGAAAGCGGTTCGGGATGGATCTGGTTCATCATTGTCCTCTCGTAAAATGGTTAAACAAGTACGGCTATATGATAGACCGCGCACGCCATGCCCATCGCCACGGCGAACATGGCGGCCAGCAATGCCAGCGTCCTGCCCCAGCTCCCCAGTTCATTGCGCAGGACACTGATGGAGGCGATGCACGGAATGTACAGGTTGGAAGCCACGATGAAGGCCAGCGCTCCCGCCGGGGTAATGGAAGCCCGCAGAGCCTGCACGACGGCCTCATGGTCGGTCGCGCCCACGGAGAACAGGACCGCCAGCGTCCCCGCCGTCGTTTCCTTGGCGACGAAGGAACTCAGCAGCGCGACCGTAAACCGCCAGTCAAACCCCAGAAACGAACCGAGGGGTTCCAGCCACCGCCCGAAGCGGTAGAGCCAGCTCGTCTCCACAGTGCCGCCGGGGAACGTGCTGATCGCCCAGACGATGATCAGCGCCGCGAAGATGTTGACCGCAGCGCCGCGCAGGAACAGCACGGCCCGGGTGCGCACGTTGCCGAAGATCGTCCTGAAATTGGGGCGGTGGTACAGCGGAAGCTCCATAATGAGGCCGTTGGCGTAGCGGTCGGGAAGCGTTGCGTGCATGATCTTGCCCACAGCCCCGGCCATGAACAGGTTAAGGCAACTCACGCCGAGCACCACGAGCAGGGCCGTACCCGCAGGGAACAGGGCAAAGGCGAACAGGAAGGCCACGCCCATCTGCCCGCTGCACGGGATAAACGGCAGCATACATAAGGTAATGAGGCGGCGGCGCGGCGAGTCCACGACCCGGCTCCCGGCGATGGACACCGTGTTGCACAGGACCCCCATCATCAGAGGGATGGCGGATTTCCCGTCGATGCCCAGACCGCTGAGGAAGGAATCCATGAGGTACGCCACCCTCGCGAGGTAGCCGGTGTCCTCCAGAAAGGAAAAAATGGCGTAGAGCGCGCTGATCATGCTCAACAGGGCGACCACCCACCCGAAGGCGGGCAGCAGCGCGTCGGCGGCAAGGCTCCCCAGCGGGCCGGGATAGGCCGCCTTGAGATCGGGAGCCCACGCCAGCACCGCGAACAGCACAAGGCCGCCAGTCATCATGCCAAGCGCCGCGCCGAGCACGCAGCCCGCCGGGATGACCAGAAACGCGGCCAACCTTCCCCATAGCGGATGAAGGAAAACCCGGTCCCAGCGCTCGGTCAGCCCCCGGCCCGTACCGGATGTACGGACGGCCTTGCCACATGCGGCATCGATCCATGCCTGCCGGGACGCGTACAGCTCCGGTGCGACCGAGGGGTCGCCCAGCAGCACACGGATCGCCTCACGCCGCTCCCCGGAAAGGGTTTCCGTCCTGGCCAGCAGCCCCTCGTCGCCCTCGAACAGCTTGCACGCCGCCCAGAGCGGGGCGCATGGCAGGGCCGTCCCGATGATCTCCGCGAGCAACGACACCTTGGCGGGCACGGCGGGCATACTGGCGGGGCGAGATGCCTCCGCGAGCGCCCGGAGCAGCACGTCCGCGGCGGTTCCGTCCACAGCCGTGCCCACCAGCGGGATCACGGGCAAGCCAAGGGCGGAAGACAACGCAACGGCATCCACCGCCCTGCCCTCCTGCTCCGCAACGTCGGTCATGTTGAGTGCAACGACCACGGGCAAGCCGAGCGCCACCAGCTCGGACACGATATACAAGCTCCGTTCCACGCTCGCCGCGTTGACCACGGCGAGCACGGCATCGGGTCCGCCGGAAAGCAGGTAGTCGCGGGCAACTTCCTCTTCAGGCGAATGCGGGGTCATACCGTAACAACCGGGCAGATCCACGAAGGTAAAGGCCACACCGTTCCAAAAGGCCATGCCCTCCTTGCGATCCACGGTCTTACCCGTCCAGTTGCCCACACGCTGGTTCAGCCCGGTCAGCCGGTTGAACAGTGTAGATTTGCCGGTGTTGGGCTGGCCCGCCACCGCGACAGTCAAGGATTTCCGCGCCGGATGATTCCGTAAAGCGCCCATGCTCAGCCCTTCCTCGCCACAACGATGCCCGACGCGATCTCGCGCCCGAGGGCCACCCGCGTATGCCGCGCCAGTACGAGCAACGGCCCACGCTTGGCGTTACGCAGCATCCGCACGGCGACGCCCGGCAGAAAGCCGAGAGAGGCAAGGCGCCCGGCAAGGCACGGATCATCCGCCCGTTCATACAAGCAGGTTTCCCCCGTCCGCACGGCGTCCAGCGTGGCGGCATGTTCCTTTTCTTTTCCGGGGCGGCGGTTCCGTCCCAAAAGCAGGTGAATTCCCGTCACGCACAGCAAAATGAACAACGGCTGAAAGGAAAGCTTGAGCGCGGCACCCAGTTCGGGGCTGAGCCACGCCAGCCCGTTCTTTTCTTCGACCAGTTTGGCCGAATCAAAGGTCCGTTCACGCGCCTCACCAGTACGGACGTCGTAGGTCACGGACACGTACCGCCCGGCGTCGCGGACAACCCACGACCCCTCCTTCGGCAAAAAAGTCACGGTATCGGGCGTCAACGGTTCGCCGTCCACCCGTTCGTGACTGAAGCGAGCCAGCACATCCTGTACGGACACCACAGGCGTTCCCACGGAGGATACGGCGGGGGATGGGGACACAACCTCGAACCGCGGCTCGTAGACAGCGGGCAGGAGCGCCATTTCGCCCAGCCAAAGCAGGGTAACGGCGCTCAGGTAAACGCCCGCCCAACAGTGAGATTTGCGGGACCAGAACAACAGGGAGTGCTTCATGACCGTTCCAAAGACTGGAGTAAAAAAAAATGAACTTGAATTTCATTTTCATTATAAATAGGGCTTACGCCATCCGATAGGGCCAACTTAAGACAACTCACGTCCGCTTACTTTCATCTGCGTATCTTTTTTTTGTATTTGCGGCAGAGAAAACGCCCGATTATGAGGAGCCCCGCTTCTCCCGTCGTGCGGTTCTATTGCCGTAATAGGGGAATTTCACAGAGAAAGCTCATCCCTCCTCTGTCTGCCTTTGATCCCGTTTCTGCATGTACAAAAGTTTTTCGAGAAGTTTGACAGCATTCCCTGTCCTTTATTATCAGATATTGAAATTCAACTTCAATAAGAGGTTTGTCTGTGTTCCCACCCTCCGCCATTTCCACAAATGCCGTGGCAGCCTCGCCACCCAAGCCCTCTTGCGAGTACGGCAGGCCCTCGGACGGGTTCCGGCTCCGGTTCCTTTCCGGGGACGCCGCTGTCCCGCCTACGGATTCCGATTGCGTCCATGTCTGGAGCCATCCCTTAACCGGCCCGGCGCGTTCCGGCTTCCGGGATCTGCTCTCCGAGGAGGAATGGGCGGCCGCGGCCCGCTTCCACACCCCGGAGCTGGCGGAACGGTACCGGCAGGCCCACGGCTGGATGCGCTCCGTGCTGTCCCGCTATCTGGATACCCCGCCCGAAACGATCCGGTTCCGCTCCGGGCCGGACGGCAAACCCCGGCTTGCACACGGCTCGCTACACTTCAACCTGGCGCATTCGGATTCGCTGGCCCTGCTCGCCGTGCGCCAAGACGCCCCGGTAGGCGTAGACGTCGAACCCGTGCGCCCCCTGCCCGAGGCCATGCTCATCGCCTGCCGCTGGTTCTCGGCTCCCGAGATCCGCTGGATCGCCGAGTCCGACGATCGGGATCGCGCCTTCCTGCGTTGTTGGGTCTGCCGCGAAGCCTTCCTCAAGGCCACGGGCGAAGGCCTTGGGCGGCCTCTGGACAGCTTCGCGCTCCACCCATGCGGCGATACGCTCCGTCTGGACGGGGCGGCCCTCGCGGAATGCACTCCCCTTGCAGGCCACGTCGCCGCCGTGGTCTGCGAAACCCTTTTTCCTTCATGCTGATACGAGGAGATTCCATGCAGTTCATGTTTTCACGGAAATCCGGCATCGTCCTCGCCGCCCTGCTCGGCGTCCAGCTCATCCTCCCCGCCTCTGGCTGGGCGCTCACCGGCAGGGATGTGGCGCTCAAGGCGGATCAGGTCGACACCAGCCGTACCTCCGACATGTCTATGGCGATGATCATCAAACGCGGCGATCAGCAACTTGTCCGCTTCATGGCCATGAAGAAAAAGAAGTTCCCCGATTCGGAAAAGCAGCACATCCGCTTTCTCGAACCGGGGGACATCCGGAATACGGCCTATCTCACGTGGAGTTACAGGGATATCAACAAAGACGATGACATGTGGGTCTACATGCCCGCCGAGTCGCTGGTCCGCCGCATCAGCGGAGGCAGCAAAAAGGGCTCCTTCATGCGCAGCGACTACGCCAATGAGGATATTTCGCGGCGGGAAGTAGACAAGGACACCTATACCCTGCTGCCCGACGAGGCCCTCTCCGGCGTGGACTGCCACGTACTGGAGGCGAAAGCGGTCTTCCCAGAAAAGACGAACTATTCCAAACGGATTATCTGGATCAGGAAAGACATCTGGCTGCCCGCGAAAATCGACTTCTACGATCAGGGCGGGAACCGGTGCAAGGAACTGGTTTTCGGCGGCTACAAGGAGATACAGGGCATCTGGACCGCCACCCGCCAGCGTATGCGCACAGTGGGATCGGACTCGGAAACGATCATGGAAATACGGGAAGTGACCTACAACACGCCGATCGCCGAAGATATCTTTCTGCCGCAGGATCTCAAGAGGTAGGCATGAAAACCCTGTTCCGGGCCTGCGCCGTCTGCCTCTTCTGGTTCGGTTTCGCCCATGCCGCCGTGGAGGGCGATCCCTTTTCGGACGGACAGGCCTTTTCCGATCTACATGCGATTGAGGCTTCCGATACGTTCCTGCTCGGCGGGTTCGCGGAATCGCGCAACCAATGTTCCCTGAACGATCCCGACACCCCGATTTCCCTGCGGCAGAAAGTGCAGGTCGAGGCGCTCTGGCGGCGCGATGTCTTGTCGCTTTTCGGCAGCCTTGAAGGCAGCTACGAAGGGGCCGCCCACACGTGGCCGGGCGACCATTCCCCGTGGAAAGCCGATCTCCGGGAATTGTATCTGACCTATGATACGGACAATATAGATATCTTTCTCGGCCGGAAGACACACCGATGGGGGACGGGCGACGGCATCAACCCCATGGATCTCATCAATCCGCTGGATACGCGGGACCCGGTCACGACCGGGCGTGCCGACAATCGACTCCCGGTATGGCTGTTCAGCGGCACGGTTTCGGGGAACGGGATCAGTTTCGAGGGAGTGTTCCTGCCCAAGGCCGAGGTCAATGCCCTGCCCCGCTCCGGCAACCCGTGGGAGCCGCGCGCCCTGCGCGAACTCCGGCGGCAGAGGGACGACGGCCTCTTCACGATCACGGATCCCGACGAACCGGACAGATGGTTCCGGGACGTGGAATACGGCGGGCGCCTCTCCGCCAATATCGGAGGATGGGATCTGGCGCTCATGGCCTTCCACGGTTTTGTCGACAACCCGATGTTCGTAAGCAGGGACAAAGGCGGCGGGATGCGCTGGACTGCCGAATACCCCCGCTTCACGGCTTTCGGAACCTCCTTCGCAAAAGGCTTCGGCAGCCAGACCGTCCGGGGTGAGGTCGCCTACAAGCCGCGTTTCCCGGTACAGGGGGGCTTCGGTTTCCACTGGGCCGATCTGTGGCAGGGCGTCCTCGGCTGGGACTACGACATCGACAGCAAGTATTACCTGAACTTCCAGCTTTTCGGGGACGTTCAGGAAGGCTCGGAAGCTTCCGGCAGCCGGACATGGCACGGCGCGACCTATGAAATCAGCGGCAAATGGTTCCGGGACGCGCTCAAAACGGGGGTCCGGGGCAAACTCTACACCAGCGGGGAGGGCACGCTTACCGAAGTGTTCCTTGAATACGAACTGGACGATCATTGGAAGGCATCCACGGGCGTCATGTTCTGGACGGGCGGGGAGAACACCATCCTCGGCGAATACACGGACAACGATTTCGTCTACCTGACCCTGCGCTACGCCTTCTGACGTATCCCGACCACGGCGCGGCGACGCGCCTTTCTTCGGAACATCTCCGAAACCGAGTGAGACTGATGACGCCTACGAGTATCCACTCCACCTGCACCTGCCGCTTTTTCCATCAGGGGCAGTGCTCCTGCCCCGACGTGACCCTGTTCGTCATTGATGACGACTCGCACGCCGCGGGCCCTTTCCGCCTGCAACAGGACGGGGCGCGCATGACCTTCTTCTATTGCCTGAACGGGCAGGCCCGCATCGACGCACAGGCCGTTGATGGGGAGACTTTCTCAGAAGAAATCGGCAAGGGAAACAGCCTGTTTTTCTGCCTGAACGGGGGCTTTTCCATCTCACGCGTCGGGAAGCGGCTCCAGGCCGTGGGGCTCCAGCTTCGTCCGGAATGTCTGCGCCTGTTTGCCTGCCGACTCGGCTTCGTTCACGATGGGCTCAGAAAAAGTTCATCCCGGACGCTCAGAGGAGACATCCCGCTGCACCTGCGCATTCTCCTCGAACAGATCCTCAACTGCCGGGACGACGGCCTGTTGCGAGACGTATTCTTGGCACACAAAAAATATGAGCTGCTCTATCAGCAGATCGAACTCCTGGACAGGGAAAACAGCCACAAATGCGTCAGCCCGGCGGAGTGCCGGGCCGCGCACCGAGCCTATGCCATACTGCTTCAGGATATCGGAAAGCCGCCGAGCCTGCCCGAACTGGCAGCCGCCGTGGGGGTCAACCGCACACGGCTGACGGCCTTGTTCAGAATGCTCTTCGAGGACACTGTCTTCGGCATCCTGCGCCGGGAGCGTCTGGAGTGCGCCCGAAGGCTTCTCAACGAAAAGGGGAAAAACATCACTGAAATAGCGTATCTGTGCGGGTTTTCCAGCCCAAGCCATCTCACCAAGGCTTTTTCCGCCCAATTCGGGATCTCCCCGAAGCAATACCAGATTGCCAGACGGCACGGGCACCCTGCCGCTTCCGTTTCATGCGACGAGCAGCACACATGAGTCCACCCTGCCGATTTCTGGCCTACCATACACCTTATATTGGATCTTCCTCGGCTTTCCCGCTTGCAAAGCCCCTTTCCCCATCCCGTTGTTCCGCGCAAGCGGGATTTCCGGAAGAGGAAACACCGAAGCGGCCCTACACGATGGTGGAGCCGCCGTCAGCCATCCACAACGCGCCCGTGACGAAACTGGCTTCGTCGCTGGCAAGGAAGGCGATCACCGAGGCGATTTCCTCCGGTTTGCCGAAGCGCTTGAGCGGCTGCAGGGCGAGGAAGCTCGCCATACCTTTGGCCTCATCGCCGGTATCCTTTGCGCCATCGTGCAGTCCGGGGGTTTCCGTGGTCCCGGGGCCGACGGCGTTGACGCGGATATTGTGCGGCATCAGGGAAATCGCCGCCGCCCGCGTAAACGAGGCCACCCCGCCCTTGGAAGCATGATACGCGACGTATCCCGGAGATCCCACCACCGCGAAGGTCGAGCAGAGGTTGACGATGGCCCCGCCCGTCTTCTGGGCAATGAACATATTCGCCGCCCCTTTCGTGAACAGGAACATGCTGGTCAGATTCGTATTCAGTACGGCGTTGAATTCTTCAGCCGTCGTTTCCAAAAGCGTCTTGTTGAGCTGCCATCCGGCATTGTTCACCACAATGTCCAGCTTCCCGTATGTACGGGCCGCCGTGTCCAAGGCCGCCTGCACATCGGCTTCATTCCCCACGTCGCACAGGCAGAATACGGCTTCACCTCCCTCTTTGACGATGGCTTTTGCTACCTCATATCCATTGGCTTCATCCTTGTCGGCCAAGACGATCCGAGCGCCTTCGGCGGCGAAACGGCGGGCGGCGGCAGCGCCGATGCCTTTGGCCGCTCCGGTGATGATGGCTGTTTTTCCTTGCAGTTTCATTGCTCTCTCATTGCTTGTTGCTGTATTCGGAAAGTTTTTTCCCTTATACGCGTTCGGATATTCCTGACAAGCACGGCTCCAAAACGAAAATCCACAGGAAAGCCCCTACCGCTTGGCCCCCTGTCCCTTCAACCGGCGGCCGGGGCGTATCGGCCCCGGCGCTGCCGAAAAATCTTCTCCAATGAGGAAAATGGATTGGCAAAACGGGCAGTACCCCAATGCTGTCATCGGCAATGACATCCCACTTTGGCCCTCCTTATCTTCCTATGGCAAAACATCTTTTCCGATACGTTGTTGTGCAAACGTCACCCAATCGCCGGCAGAACCCTACCGCCGGCTCTTGCGCGGATCGCCCGGCTGGATTAAGCAGCAGAAGAGATTCAGCCCGGACAGACCGGGCGTTAGGAGAAAAACAATATGGGTAAGATTCTCGTCACCGGCGGAACCGGCTATCTCGGCACGCACATGCTTGTGGAACTCGTCAAGCAGGGCTACGAGCCCCTGTGCGTGGACAACCTCCACAACAGCAATCCGTCCGTCCTCCTCGCCGTGAAGGAAATCTGCGGCAAAGAAATCCCCTTCATCAAGGCCGACGCGGGCGACGTCGCCGCCATGCGCGCCTTGTTCGCCGAATACCAGATCGACGCGGTCATCCACTTCGCAGGGCACAAGGCCGTCGGCGAATCCGTGGCGTACCCGCTCATGTACTACCGCAACAACTACGACTCCGCTCTGACCATTCTTGAAATGTGCCTCAAGCACGGCAGCGCCCTCGTCTTCAGCTCGTCCGCCACGGTGTACGGCGTGCCCCATTTCCTCCCCCTCACCGAGGACCATCCCCTCAGCGCGGTCAACCCCTACGGCCGCACCAAGCTGTACATTGAAGAGACGATCCGCGACGTGGCTCTGGCCCATCCCGAGTTCAACGTCTCCATCCTGCGCTACTTCAACCCGGTCGGCGCGCACGAGTCCGGGCTCATAGGCGAAAACCCCAACGGCATCCCCAACAACCTCATGCCGTTCGTCTGCCAGACGGCGGCGGGCATCCGCAAGGAATTGCAGGTGTTCGGCGACGACTACGACACTCCCGACGGCACGGGCGTGCGCGACTACATCCATGTGACCGACCTCATCTCCGGACACATCGCCGCGCTGAAAAAGCTGGAAACGAAACCCGGCTGCATCATCCACAACCTCGGCACGGGCAACGGAACCAGCGTCCTCGAAATGGTCCGCCGCTTCGAAGCCGTCAACGGTGTAAGCGTACCCTACCGCATCGTTGCCAGACGCCCCGGTGATGTGGCGAGCTGCTACGCCGATCCGTCCAAGGCGTTTGAGGAGCTGGGCTGGAAAGCCGTAAAAAACCTCGACGACATGGTCCGCGACAGCTGGATGTGGCAGTTGAAGGGCGCGAAGAACTAACCCGGACGCGATCGGACCGACGTAAGGAGGGGATTCCCATGCATTGCCACTTCCACAATCCCGTCAGCATCCATTCCGGTCCCGGTATGCGCCGCCAGATCGGGGCACTGGCCGCGAAATACGGGAAAAAGGCGCTCATCGTCACCACCGGCAGCGCGCACTCCAGGGCGCTCGCCGAAGAAGCGGGCGCTTCGCTGGAAGCCGCCGGGCTCGGCTGGGCGCACTACAACGGCATCCGTCCCAACCCGTTAGGCTCTATGGCGGCCGAGGGCGCTCAAGCGGCCCGCGACAACGGGTGCGACATGGTCATCGGGATCGGCGGCGGCAGCGTCATGGACGCAAGCAAGGGCATCGCCTTCGCCTATTACAACGATGCGCCGATCTTCGAATACATCTACGGGCGCAAACAGGGCGGGCAGGCCCTGCCCATCCTGCTTATCGCCACCACGGCGGGGACAGGCAGCGAGGGCAACTGGACCGCCGTGTTCACCGACACGGACCATGTGAAGAAGGGATTCGCCCTGCCCGCCCTGTATCCCAAGGAAAGCATCGTCGATCCGGAGCTCATGACCACGCTCTCCAGCAGGGGCATTGCGGGGCCCGGCTTCGACGCGCTGGCCCACGCCATCGAGTCGTTCCTCTCCGTCCGCGCCAATCCGTTCAGCAAGCTGTATTCGCGTCAGGCAATCCTCTGGCTGAGCGAAGGCCTGCCCAAGGTACAGGCCAGCCCCTCCGATCTCGGAACATGGGAACGGGTGGCGCTGGGAAGCACGTTCGCGGGCATCGCCATAGGCAACGCGGGCTGTACCGCCCCGCACGGCATCGAACATCCGATCAGCGGCCTGCTCAACGTCGCGCACGGCGAAGGGCTTGCCGCCATTTACCCGGAATACATGCGGTTCATGCGTCCCCACGCGCAAGCGGATTTTGCCGAGCTGGCCCGGCTTCTGGGCGCGGAAACCTCCGGCCTTACGGAAGAGGAAGCCTCGCTGCGCGCCGTCGAGCAGGTGGACGCCCTTCTGAAAACGCTGGGGATCGCCTTCACCCTGTCCGATCTCGGCGTGCGGGAAAGCCAGATCGACTGGCTGTCCCGCACGGCACTGGACAGTATGCCAGCCGTATTCGCCAACAATCCCACAGCGATGACTTCCGACGACGTCAAGATCATTCTGGAACGCCGCCTGTAAGCTTACATGGTTTCATAACCGAGCGGCCCTGGAATCCTTGGATTTCAGGGCCGCTCGGTTATCCGGCTCTTCACCGGAGGCTCCCGCCTGCCAGAACAAAGAAGGTATGGGGAACGGGCCGTCTTTGCCTCTCTCCCCCGCTTCCCGTCTTACGAAAAATCTTTCCACACCTGTACGCCGGTATAGCATTCCACGGCGACAAGAATGATCAGAAGGACATTGATAGCCCCGTGGATGAGGGGCAGGATCTTCCGCTTCTTCTTGTAGCGGTTCATGATGTACCCGGTGATCAGCCCAAGGATGGCCAGCCCGATGATCGGCCACGCCAGTTCGGCGTGCAGTCCGGTAATGTGCGTGCTGCCGAACAAATCCAGCGTCACATAAAAACCGAGCGCCCCAAGAATCCATAAAACGAGGGCCAACGTCCCAAGCTTTACATGCTGCTTCCACGGGAAAAGCGTCTTCTTGCCAAGCAGCATCGCTACCCGCTTCAGCCCCTGCCACATGGCCCATATCCCAAGGACGGCGGCGCATACCTGCATCAACGGGTGCACCCACAACAGAATCTCACTCATGCCTGCTCCTCTCTAAACCGCCTATTCGGAAACGGTATTTAGTAATAATTACTGACAGCGGAGTATTAGATCATTTATTTCCGAGAAGCAAGGCTTTTTTCAACAAGGCTTATGCCAGACAGACAGGCCATACGCGCATCCCTGAAAACGTCCACGGTACCCATAAAAAAGTCCTCCCGATCGACCGATCGGGAGGACGAAAAACAGATATGCGAAAAACCTATTCGTACATGGGCAGATAGTGCAGCACAAAAAGGATATGGCATACGGCGGTGATGCAGCCGTATACAAGTAGGACATAAATGGTCAAAGAGCCGCCCGGGGCGCTATAGGCCGCCGCCGGGAACTTCTTGCGGCTGGCCCGCAGCATGAGGGCCGGGACGATGACCGACCAGATGGTTGCGGCGAGGCCCGCCCATCCGATGGCGGCGAGGAAGCCGTCCGGCTTGATGAGCCCGCCGAGCAGAGGCGGCAGGAAGGTCACGAGGGTCGTTTTGGCCCTGCCCATGACGGAGTCATCGAACTTGCACAGGTCGGCCATGTAGTCGAAAAGCCCGAGCCCCGCGCCAAGGAACGAGGTCGCCACCGCGAAGAAGGAAAACGCCTCCAACATACGGAGGATGAAGCTGCTGTCGATACCGGAACCGGCTGCACGGATGAGGTCCCCGACATTGCCGCCCGCAGCGATGACGGCCTTGAACTGCTCGCGTGAGATGATCCCGTCGGCGGCCACAATCCACGCCACATAACAGACAAAGGCAATCAGCGTACCATAGCGCAGGCACTTGTTGATGTCGGCCGGCCTTTTGCCGAAATACTTGACCAGACTGGGCACGGAGGCGTGGAAACAGAACGAGGTGAGGTAGGTGGAAAGCGCACACCAAATGAAAATGACCGCCCCGCCGCCGGAGCCGTTTTCCCCCAGATCAAGCAGTACGGGCAAACGGATCTGCGACAGCATACCGGTCATGGACAGGATGAAGGTCAATACCATGCCGCCCATCAGGACAACCGAAAGCCGGTCCACGAACCGGGTACTCCACCAGACACAGGCCATAAGGATCAGCGAGAAAAACAGGCTTGAGCTCATCATCCCGGGATCGCTGCCCGTCACTGCCATAATGGTCTGCTGCACGGTGGACCCGCCGCCGCTGACATAGGCATACACCAGAATATACAGGACGAAGGCCACGGCAAGCCCGTTGATCGTGCTCCAGACTGGACCGAGCGTATCCTGAACGAGCGTGTGGAAGCTGCTGCCCGGCTCGTAATGCAGATTCACTTCCAGAATCGCCTGGCTCGCACGCAGCATCAACATCCACGTAAGGACCATCAGCAACAGGGACCAGTAAATCCACATGCCCGCCGAAATCATCGGCAGCGCCAGCATCCCGGCGCCGATAGCCGTCCCGGCGATGATCATCGTGCCGCCCAAAACATTGCCTTGAGAACCCATGCCTTCTCCCGTTTGTTCCTGCATCACGGCAGGTTTTGGGGTGAAATTTCTCCGGCGGTATCGGATCTCCATACCGCACGGACTGCTTTCCCCTGTGGGGCATCCCGGTTACAAAAACGATAGAGGGGAGCGAGTATCCTCTAAAACAGGCGATAGGTCCATATACGCAGCAGGCCCGCCGTCCGCCAAAGCTGGCGGGGATCTTCCAACCATGCGCCGCCACAACACTTGCCGCGCCAAAAAACATTCAACCCACCGTAGGGTATCGCCAACCCTCGCCAAAGGCACAGAAAAAAGGGCCCGCCGCCCCCATCCGGCATCCCCACGTATGCCTCGCTCCATACGTACGAAAGAATCAGGTTGGGTGCCGCCTTGGGCGTGTAGGATTTACTGGTTTTCCCTACGCGAAAGCATCTTCACCCATCGTATGCAGCCAATGGAGTGCGGCGCGGTTTGCCTTACACCAAAGGGCCTTCCCCTTCTCCTCCGAACCGTGCTTCGGCTCCGGGCCATTCCCGGATTCACGGGGAAAAGGGGCGCATTCCCCAGGCACCACCCCCCTCCAGAAGGAGAACGGAAGCGATAAGAAGAGGCTACAGAACCTCCCGGAACAGCTTGAAGACAACATCTTTTCTCGCTATGTAAGAGGGATACAAACGAAAGCGAGCATATTTCCGAACCATCGGACGCCCACAGCGCGAACGGTGAAGACAAGGCAGCGTGCGTTATGACCTTTTCCTTACACAAACTGGTTGGACTGCCTGCCATCGCGGCGGCCGCCTTTTTTATGCAGGCACTGGACGCCACCATTCTTAACACGGCACTCCCCGCCGTGGCGCGCAGCCTCAACCGTTCCCCGCTGGCCATGCAGCTCGCCGTGGTGGGCTATACCCTCACCGTCGCCATGCTCATCCCCGTGAGCGGCTGGCTGGCCGACCGGTTCGGGACACGGCGCGTCTTCATCTCCGCCGTAAGCTTCTTTATTCTGGGTTCCCTGCTCTGCGCCCTGTCCACCTCGCTTCCCATGCTCGTCGCCTCGCGGGTGCTGCAGGGTATCGGGGGAGCCATGATGATGCCTGTGGCGCGCCTTTCCGTGCTGCGGGCCTACCCGCGCACTGAGCTGGTCGCCGTACTCAACTTCATCAGCATTCCCGGCCTCGTCGGCCCCGTGGTGGGCCCTCTGCTCGGCGGCTGGCTGGTGACGTATGCCACATGGCACTGGATCTTCCTGATCAACATCCCCATCGGGCTCATCGGCATTCTCTACGCCTACCACATCATGCCGGATTTCACGGCTCCGCGCCGCCCCTTCGACTGGATGGGCTTTTTCCTGTTCGGCCTGAGCCTCGTTTCCTTTTCCAGCGGCCTTGAAGTCTTCGGCGACAGGGTCGGCCCCGATTTTCTCCCTCCCGTACTGCTCATCAGCGGCATAGCCCTGCTCGGACTGTACATCCGCCATGCCCGGCGGCATCCCTCCCCGCTTATCAGGCTGTCGGTTTTCCGCACGCGCACCTTCTCCGTGGGCATCGGCGGGAATATCGTATCCCGCCTCGGTACGGGCTGCGTACCGTTCCTCATGCCGCTCATGCTTCAGGTCGGGCTCGGGTACCCCGCGCTGGTGGCCGGGGCCATGATGGCTCCCACGGCCATAGGTTCCATCACCGCAAAAACTTTCGCCATGAAGATCCTCAACCGGTTCGGCTACCGGGTGACCCTCACGGGCGTCACCATCTGCATCGGCCTCATGATTGCCCAGTTCGCCCTCCAGACGCCCACCCTGCCCCTGTGGATGCTCATTCTCCCCCTGTTCATGCTCGGCATGGCCATGTCCACCCAATTCACGGCCATGAACAGCATCACCCTCGGAGACCTTTCCACCGAAGACGCCAGCACCGGAAACGGCTTGCTCTCCGTAACCCAGCAGCTTTCCATCAGCTTCGGCGTGGCGAGCAGCACCGTGGTGCTCCGGTTCTACAACTCGTTCGCCTCGGGGACGCTGCTCGATCATTTCCACTATACGTTCATCACCATCGGCGGGATCACCATGATGGCCGCCTTCGTTTTCATGCTCCTCCGCAAGGATGACGGCGACAGCCTGCTTCCCGGACGCAAGAAACCCGTCTTCGAGACGACAAGCAACCCCACACCCCGCGCACCCCATAACCATCCACGTTGAACGGAAAGCCGCCGGGACAAGACACGAACCGTGCTGACGGATCAGCCCGTACCTCGCGGTATGCAGAGGCGACGTGTTTGCCGGGGACCGGAGCCGAACCCCGCTTATACCATCGGCCGCAAAAAGAAGGCGCCCCCGTCCGTTCACGGAGAGCGCCTTCAGCAGGGAGTGGGAGGCAATGGTTACAGTGTGTCGGCGTACAGCTCGATGGTGTGCCTGACCCGTACGCGGTCGCCGTTCCGTGCCAGCATGTCGGACAGCTGCATCATGCACGCCGGGCACCCTGTGGCGACGACGTCGGCCCCTGTGGCAACGATGCTGTCACGCTTCTTCTGGCCGATCTGCTGCGAAATGTCGTAGTGGGTCAGCGTGAAGCTGCCGCCGCAACCGCAGCAGCGATCAGGCTCCACCATCTCCACCAGTTCACAGTTCTTGTTCATGCTGATAAGCTCGCGCGGCTGCTTGCTGACGCCGAGGGATTTCTTCAGATGGCAAGATTCGTGATACGTCACCTTCAGGCCACCCTTGGCGGGCTCTTCGGGGTGCACGCCCAATACGTCCACGAGGAACGCATTGACGTCGATGGCTTTGGCGCCAAACTTCTTGGCGGTTTCCTGCACCGAAGCGGGCAAATTCCGCGACATCTCGGGCCAATATTCCTTGATGGTCATCGTGCAGGACGAGCACGGCGTCACAATGTAGTCGAAGTGGGTCCGCGAAAGGATGCCGAGGTTATGCTCGATCATCTTTTCGACGCCCTCGCGGTCGCCGGACACCAACGCAGGGATACCGCAGCAGGCAAAGTTGTCGGACAGGAACACCCCGACACCGTGGTGCTCAAAAACCTTGAGGCAGGCTTCCGACACACCGGTATAAATCTTGTCGCCCATACAGCCGGGGAAGAACGCGACGCGCAGGCCGCTCTTTCCGGCGGGCCTGTCCACCTTCCCAACCTTGGAACGCAAGGGCTTGTCCGCCAGCAGCGGCATGTGCCGATCCCCGAACAGGCTCTTGAGCAGCGGCGCGCAGGCGGTCTTCTGGGGATTTTGCTCATCTTTCAAGAGCAGTTTCTGGAACGGCGAACCGGCGCGCAGGAGCGTATCCACTACGCGCGGGTTGGGAAGAAGCTTTCTGAAAATGGCCTTCTTGACCGGAGACAATCCCAGATAGGCCGTGACGATGGCCCGCGCTTCCATAAAGATTTCCAGGGTCGGCACGCCGGAAGGACAGCTGAACTGGCACCCGCCGCACAGCAGGCAGCGGGACAGTTTTTCGTTCACCGCTTCCGGGTCCTGAATGATGAGATGCGCCAGATTCTCGACCAGCGCGATTTTGCCGCGGGTCACGTCCCCTTCCTTCCCGGTGGTGTCGAAAACCGGGCAGAAGGCCTGACAGAAACCGCATTTCATACAGGAAGCCAGTTTGTCGTCCAGAACCATCAACGACTTGGCAAGACATGAAATCTCATCCATGAATCAGTCCCTTTCCCGGACGCCCGCCGGGGTGGTCGCCCGCTTCCTTCAAGGCGCGGGCGGTTCTGTGCCGGATTCGGAAAGTTGACCGGAGAGGAAACGGCAGGGACCCCTGTCATTGGCCACGGAGCAGCGAAAGCGCCGTTCGGCCACCCCTTCATGCCGCCTCCCCTGCCGTTCGAATCCTTTGAGGGACGGGCCGGGAGAAGCCCGCTTTCCAACGCCCTCCTCCCGTTCCCTTCCTACAGCTAGTCCCCGAATCCCACGATCTTGCTCGGGTTGAACAACCCCTTCGGGTCAAACGCCTTGCGCAGGCGCCGCGAGAACATGATCGTCCCGTGGGAGGTTTCCTGCTCCAGCCATTTGATTTTGGCGGTGCCGATGCCGTGCTCGCCGGACAGCGTGCCGCCAAGCTCCAACGCGGCGTTGAAGAGGTCGTCCACAGCCCGTTCCACGCGCGCGAACTCTTCCTTGTCGCGGCGGTCGCAGAGGATGGACGGATGCAGATTGCCGTCACCGGCATGGCCGAAGGTGGCGATGGTGACGTTGTGGCGGGCGGCGATCTCGTCGAGGGCCTTGATCATGGCCGGGATCTTGGAGCGCGGCACTGTGGCGTCTTCCAGCATCAGCGTGGGACGGCAGCGGGCCAGCGCGGGAATGGCCACGCGGCGGGCTTCCCAAATCCGGCTCTTTTCCACGGCATCGCGGGCGACCACGATTTCCGTGGCGCTGTTGTCGCGCAGCACCTTTTCCACGATCACGGCTTCGTCCTCGACCTGCGCGGGGTGGCCGTCCACCTCGATGAGCAGCATGGCCCCGGCATCACGGGGGAGGCCGATTTTCACGTAGTCTTCAATGTAGTTGATCGAGGCATGGTCAAGAAATTCCAGCGTACAGGGCACCACATGGGCCGCGATGATCCCGGCGACGGCCTGTGACGCGCCGTCCATATCCTTGAACAGGGCCATCATGGCCTTGGAAGCCTTCGGCGGCGGAATGAGCTTGAGCGTAACCTTGCTCGTGACCGCGAGGGTGCCTTCGGAACCCACCAGCAGCGGCGCAATGTTGTAGCCCGTGGCGCATTTCACGGTGCGGGAGCCCGTCTTCACCAGATCACCGGTGTTGGCGAAGACTTCCATGCCCATGACGTAATCTTTGGTCGTGCCGTACTTGAGGCCGCGCAGACCGCCGGAGCTTTCCGCCACGTTGCCGCCGATGGTGGACACGGACATGGAGCCGGGATCCGGAGGATAGAACAAGCCCTTGGCGGCCACGGCGGCGGCGAATTTCGCCGTGATCACGCCGGGCTGCACGGTGGCGTACAGATCCTCCGTGTTGATTTCAAGGATCTTGTTCAATCCCGTCGTCAGGATGACGATGGTGTCGGAACAGTCCGGGATGGTGCCGCCGGTAAGGTTCGTGCCAGAACCACGAACGGTCATGGGGATGCCTTCCTCGTAGCAGCGTTTCACCACCTGCCCGAGCTGTTCCACCTCGGTGGGGCGCACCACGAGGCTGGGGATCATGGGCTTCAAAACCGCCGCGTCATACGCGTAACTCTGGCGATCCGCCTCGCTGCTGAAGACGTTTTCCTTGCCGACAAGCTGTTCAAATTCCTTTATGAGAGAAGCGCTAGGCATTGATGGACTCCAAAGGTTGAACGTAAAGGAAAGGGTTCAGGCCGGTTACGACAGGCGCTTGCGGAGGTTTTCCGCCACGGACTGCGGGTCTACGGGATTACGGGCGATGCCGCTTTCGATGGCGGCCCGCGCCGTGGCAGCGGCAACGGCGGGCGCGACGTCGGGATCCGTCGCGGACGGGATGATGTAGTCGGGGCTGAGCTTTTCGGGCGTGACCAGATCCGCGATGGCGTGGGCGGCGGCGATCTTCATGGCGTCGTTGATGTCGGTGGCGCGTACGTCAATGGCGCCGCGGAAGATGCCGGGGAAGGCCAGCACGTTGTTGATCTGATTCTTGATGTCGGAACGGCCCGTGGCCACAACCTTCGCTCCGGCCTGCGTCGCGCGCTCAATGGGCCAGATTTCCGGAATGGGGTTGGCCTGCGCGAAGATGATGGGGTCTTTCGCCATACTGCGGATCATGTCCTCATTCAGGGAATCCGGCACGGAAACGCCGATGAACACGTCCGCGCCCTTGATGGCGTCGGCAAGCGTGCCCTTCACCTTGTCGGGATTGGTCGCCTTGGCGATGGCTTCCTTGTACTTGTTCATGCCCTCGGGGCGGCCTTCCCAGATGGGGCCCCTGGAGTCGCACATAATGACGTTCTTGAGGCCGACGGCCATGAGCAGCTTGATGATCGCCGTTCCGGCAGCACCCGCGCCGCTGGTCACGACTTTGATGTCCTCAATGTTCTTGCCCACAATCTTGAGGGCGTTGAGGAGGCCCGCAAGCGTCACCACGGCGGTCCCGTGCTGGTCGTCATGAAAGATAGGGCCTTTGAAGACGCCGCGCGCCTTCAGGCTGTCCTCAATCTCAAAGCATTCTGGGGCCTTGATGTCCTCAAGGTTCACGCCGCCGAACGTGGGGGCCACAAGCTCCACCAGTTCGACAATCTTGGCGGTATCCTTGGTGTCCACGCACAGCGGGAAGGCGTCCACGTCGCCAAACCGTTTGAACAGCAAAGATTTGCCTTCCATGACCGGCATGGCGGCACCCGCGCCGATGTCGCCGAGCCCGAGCACGGCGGTCCCGTTGGACACCACGCACACGAAATTCGAATGGTTGGTGTAGACGTCGAGCATGGCGGGATCTTTGTTGATTTCCTTACACGGCTCGGCCACGCCCGGCGAATAGGCGAGCGTCAGGTCATCGTTGTCGCGCGCGGGAACCTTGATCCGGATGTCGATCTTGCCGACGTTGTCCTTATGCAGGGCCAGAGCTTCTTCACGGAGATTTTTGATACGTGACATGGGAGCCTCTTCATTAGGGTAACGGCGGAGCGCCGAAAAAAGGGTACGACAACAGAGCACCGTCCCCCACGGCGTTACACCTTTGTGTTCGGAGAGCGGATCTCCCGTACAGGGCATGATCCGAGATCTTGAAAAATAAGGGAGCAATTCCGCCGCCCTTTCCGATCCTGCCGGAAAGCGCGAACGCATCAGGGAGTCATGAACAGAGGAAACGGACTGTCGCTGTGAACCGGCCTTGACGGTATGAAGAGACGTTCCGGGAATCCGGCGCAGTCCCGAAGGAGGCCCCCACCTCCCCGGAAAAACACCTGCTTCCGGAGGCGGCCCATCCCTGCACGCGAAGGTGCCGGAACGGGCAAACCCGCTTGTCGCGCCGCAACGCCCAAAACGTCCTTTCAAACCGTCAAGGGGCGGGGCATGTCCGACGGACATGCCCCGCGTAACAACCTATTTCTTTACCTTGGCGTCGATTTCGGCCTGAGCGGCCAAAATGTCCTTCGCGTTGAGATACACCGGGGTATCGACCATCTTGCCGAGGTAGGAAACGGCGGCCTTGCCCTTGGCGAGGCCTTCTTCCTCAAACACCTTCACAACGCCGTTGGCCCATTCCACGTCGGCGGGATCGGGAGCGTAGAGGCGGTTGGAGGGTTCCACCTGGCTGGGATGGATGATCATGCGGCCTTCATAGCCCATCTGCTTGCCTTCCATCACGTTGCGTTCGAAGGCCGGGATGTCCTGATAGGCCACGAACGGGGCGTCGATGGCGACGATGCCGGCGGCGCGGGCGGCGATGGCCATCTTGGCGCGGCCCCACATCTGTTCGACGGCTTCGGAGGTCAGCTTCACGCGCATGTCGCGGCAGTAGTCCACGGCGCCGAAGATGGCGTTCACGTTGCGGGAGCTGGCCATGCAGCATTCATAGGCGTTCATGATGCCCTTGGCGGTTTCGAGCAGCATGGAGATCTTCACGGTCCCGACCGGGATACCGCGGCGGCGTTCCAGTTCTTCGAGCTTCCAGTCAAGACGCTTGACGTCATCCGGATGACCGGTCTTGGCGAGGGTCACGCCATCAAGGCCTTCCCATACCACGGCTTCGAGGTCGTCGTTGGTCATTTCGGTTTCCCAGTTGTTGATGCGGACGTACACCTGAGCGCCGCCGGAACCGGCGTATTTAAGCTTTTCGGCAACGAGCTTGCGGGCCGCTTCCTTTTCGGACGGGGGCACGGAGTCTTCGAGGTCGAGGGTAATGATGTCGGCGGGGATGCTGGGAGCTTTTTCAACCATCTTGGGGTTATTGCCGGGAACATACATGATAGAACGCATAACGGCCATGGGAATTCTCCTTTGAGGAAAAAAGTTGGTTGAAAAGATACCAATCGGACCGAAGCTATTTCTTCAATTTCTCGTGCAGGATGACCGGGATGTCGGTAGGCGTCATGGCGACGTACCCCCCGGCTTTCGTGATCGCGTCCATTTTGCTCTTGGCCGAACCGCGACCGCGCTCCACGATATTGGATGCATGGGAGAAGCGCTGGCCTTCGGGGGCCCATGCGCCGGAAACGTACACCACAAAAGGCTTGGTGAACTTTCCGGAGGCGATGACCTCGGCGCACTCCTCTTCCTGCGAACCACCTATTTCGGCATAAACCGCCACGCCTTCGGTTTCGGGATCTTCCTCGAACAGCGGAAGCAGATCCGCCATCGAGGTGCCGAGAACCGGTTCCGTGCCGGTATGGATGACCGTGCTCACGCCGAAGCCGCCTTCACGGAGTACCCACGGGATGGTTCCCGACTGGCCGCCGCTGCGCGAGAACACGCCGATGGACCCTCTTTTGAAGAAGGTATTGGCCCATTCCACATTGCCGCCGAGCCAGCCGACCACGGCTTCTCCCGGCGTGATGATCCCGATGGAGCCGGGCCCGAGCAGGCGGGTGCCCTTGGCCTTGCAGTAGGCGATCATCTCCATGATGTCGTGGATGGGGGTACCTTCCACGCAGGGGATCACGTTCTTGACGCCCGCATCCGCCGCCTCCATGACCGCAGTCTTGAGCACATGCCCGGGCACGAAGATGACGCTGAAGTCGATCTCGCCGTGTTCGCGGGCGATTTCCTTCACCGTATTGTAGACCGGGACGCCGTGAACGTCGGAGCCCTTCTTGCCGGGGCTGGTGCCGCCGACGACATGGGTCCCGTAGCTTTTCATGTATTTCGTGCGCACGGACCCTTCACGGCCCGTGATGCCCTGAACGACCACTTTCGTATTCTTGTTGATCAGTATGCCCATACCCCAATCCTTTTGGTCAAAGATGGTTGCCCGACCCGACGCGAGGCGTCAGGCCAATCCGCGCTTGGCCAGATATTCCGGCAGCCCGGCGACAGGGACATCAATGGTGATGGCCTTGTTGCCGTGGAAGGTACAGGCGAATTCACAGGCAAGGCATTCCGTGCCGAGACGGAGCACTTCTTCCGCCGTCAGATGCTCGACCGAGGGCACGCCGTCCTTCAATTCAAGGATGCCCCGCGCATATTTTTTACAGGCGGCGACGCACGCCTTGGTCTCGCAGGAGAGGCACTTGCTGACATCGATCGAGACAGTCGAGGATTTTTCTTTGATTTCCAAGGATCTACCCTGCCTTCTGAGACGTTTTCTCAGCGCTGTATTCCTTGCACAGAGCAAGCAGCCGTTCGCCGATGAACTTCGTGTCCGTGACGTGTTCCCGCCCGTAGATCTCGATGCGCCTGCCGATGCCGTCCGGGGTCATCATGTCGGCGAGGCCGGTACGCAGGATCTCGAGGGATTCGTCTTCACGGTTGCCGCACAGCAGCAGCACGCAGGGGAAGCCGGGCTTCTTGGGCAGCATCTCGCGCAGCACCTTGACCAGCGCGTGGGCGTGGTGCCACTGCTCCTGATTCGCCATCATGAAGCCGCCGAGCAGGTACCCTTCGATGTTGGGCTGGGAGAGGGTCGCCTTGGCGACGCGGTAAATCTTGGCAGCAACGGGGTTGCCGCTGGTGTCGGCGTAGTTGGCGGCCTTGAGGCCCACGGCGTTCAGCGCGTCGAGGCCCATCATGGCGGAGCCGCCGCCGATGGGATGATAGCCCACATAGCCGGGGCTTACTTCATCGTAGCCCATGTTCATGAGGAAGCCTGTGCCGCGGGCGTCGGTCTCTTCGATGCCCCAGCCGATGACGTCCAGATCCGTGGGCTGGCCGGGCAGGTCGCGGGCGATCTTGATCCCGAAATCGGGGTGACGGAACACGGCGCTGTTGTCGATCTCCATCTTGCAGTCGGCACAATAGAGGCTGCCGTCCCCGGTCATCACGAAGGGATTGATTTCAAGCGTCTGGCAGTCGTACTTCTTGTAGAGCTTGGACAGTTTGGTGAGGAAAGAGGCGAATTTGGAGAGGTCTGCCGGAGCAATCCCGGCCTGGGTGCAGACATCGATGGCGTCGTAGGACTGGAGGCCATACTGCGGATCGATGTTCAGCCTGAACAGCAAGCTTTCGTCAACGCTTTCAATGTCCATGCCGCCTTCCGTGCTGAACATCAGCATGGGGCAGCGGGCTTCGCGGGCGTTGTTGATGACGAATGAACAGTAATACTCTTTCTTGATGTCCAGTTTTTCTTCGATGAGGACTTTCTCGACCGGAAGCCCCTTTACGGTCTTGGCGAGGATTTCTTCAGCGAGGGCACGCGCTTCCTCGGGCGTATCGGCCAGCTTGACGATCCCGGCCTTGCCGCGTCCGCCAGCCTGTACCTGCCCCTTGACGGCTACGGGGCCGCCGATCCAGCGGGCGGCTTCCTCCGCTTCTTCAGGAGAAGATGCCACTCGCCCTTTGGGGACGGGCATCCCGCCTTTCGCGAGCCATTCCTTGCCCTGATATTCCAGAAATTTGGCCATGTGATGCCCCTTCTTCAGGAATTCATGTTCTCAATGCCACCATCAACTCAACATTCCTTTGTTCTTCAAACCAGAAAACCAATTCATAAAGCCAGTCCAACGTGACGCGATAAAGGAAACATCGGCTTTTTCCGCCTTGCGTTTTCCTCGTAAGGCTATTTTTAGTTTTATCTAAAAAGAAAGTCAAACAGATCTTTTTTATTTTTTTCATAAATAAAAATTGATTTTCCTTTCGAAAACGTAAATTGATTGATGAAACAGTCGATTGATGAATTGTATTTTTTCGCCTTGTGACATTTCGTACATTAACAATAACTGTCTTTCTTTAAAAGAGATATGGATAAAAAGCATTTTTGCACAAATAACTATAAGTGTTCGAAGCATTTTCATGCATTATTCAGGATTATACCAAGTACATTTTCAATAGAAAAATATAAAAAAGATGGATTTTTTTATAATACTATAAACTATTTCCTTTTTTCATAAGCAATATTCCGTTTTGGAATAAGAAAAGTTTATTCAAACATGCATTCACCATTAAGAAAGAATCCGTCTTCCCTATATCGGCATAAGCGAGGCGGAATGCGGGTTCCGGGGCGGCGAGGCTCGCTGGCGCAACGCAAAAAAGGTACGAGGAGGCTGCCGCAAGGTCTCCGCCGCCCCTCCTCCATCCGAGGGTAACACCGGGCGTTTGAACTTCATCGCCCTATCATGTATGAACAGAAACCGTTACGGAGCGGAGCCCGGATATGGAGAGACGCGCTACGACGCCAACCGCGCACGCCTCAAGCGTCAACCGAAAAAAACGAAACAGGCGAAAGGAAAGCTGTAATGGAACAGATTATATTGACTGGAGATCGGCCCACCGGAAGATTGCATGTCGGCCACTACGTCGGTTCGCTGAAGCGCCGGGTGGAGCTCCAGAACTCCGGCAAGTACGACAAGATTTTCATCATGATCGCGGACGCGCAGGCGCTGACCGACAACGCCGAGCATCCCGAAAAGGTGCGCCAGAACATCATCGAAGTCGCCCTCGACTACCTCGCCTGCGGCCTTGATCCGGTAAAATCCACGATGTTCATCCAGTCGCAGATCCCCGAACTCTGCGAACTCTCTTTCTACTATATGAACCTTGTGACCGTGGCCCGGCTCCAGCGCAACCCCACAGTGAAATCCGAAATCCAGATGCGCAACTTTGAAGCCAGCATCCCGGTCGGTTTCTTTACCTACCCGATCAGCCAGGCGTCCGACATCACGGCCTTCAAGGCAACGGCCGTGCCCGTGGGCGAGGATCAGGCCCCGATGCTGGAGCAGACCAAGGAAATCGTCCGCAAGTTCAATGCGGTTTACGGGGACACGCTGGTCGAGCCCGAGATGCTGCTCCCGGACAACAAGGCCTGCCTGCGCCTGCCCGGCATCGACGGCAAGGCCAAGATGAGCAAGTCGCTCGGCAACTGCATCTATCTGGGCGAGGACGCGGACGAGGTCAAAAAGAAGGTCATGTCCATGTTCACCGACCCGAACCACCTCCGAGTGGAAGACCCCGGTCAGGTCGAGAATAACCCCGTATTCATCTATCTGGACGCTTTCAGCCGCCCAGAACATTTCGAGCGCCACTTCCCGGACTATCAGAACATCGAAGAAATGAAGGCCCACTATACCCGTGGCGGCCTCGGCGACATGAAGGTCAAAAAGTTCCTGAACAACGTCCTGCAGGACGAACTGGAACCCATCCGCAGTCGCCGCCGGGAACTCGAAAAGGATATTCCCGCTATCTATGACATCCTCAAGGAAGGCAGTATGCGGGCCCGCGAAGCCGCCGCCCGGACGCTGGATGACGTAAGACGGGCCATGAAAATCAACTATTTTGAAGATATGGATCTGATCAACGAACAGGCGAAAAAATACGCCCGCTCATGTGAATGAGCTCTCAAGTCGTGTGAAGACATTGTGGAAGGGAAGGAAAACGTTTCTGAAGAAAAGCGAGCCCTCCCTTCCACAAAGAAGAAAGGCCCCGGCATTCCCCTACTCAGGCAAGGGAACGGGGCCTTTTCGCTCATCAATGAAACCGTGTTACCGTCCGGCTTCCCACCAGCGGAGGAGTTCACCGTCCGAAGCGACGGGCAGGGCGACGGGCTCACCGATCAGGGGCAGGAGAAGCCGATACGGCTT
>ENA-ORSX01000524-ORSX01000524.1-human-gut-metagenome-genome-assembly--contig:-NODE-524-length-39837-cov-4.256976_pt1 | contig 39837 bp, 41 predicted proteins | sample MGYA00241904_ERZ509172 | MGnify/ENA primary metagenome ERZ509172 (study PRJEB26280, sample SAMEA2338795) | human gut metagenome | biome: human gut; feature: human-associated habitat; material: faeces...
ACCAACATTCTCCGCTTGCTTTGGACAGGCATTCTTAGAGCTGCATCCAACAAAATACGCTGAAGAGCTTGTTAAGAAAATGCAGCAGAGCGGAGCAAAAGCTTACCTTGTTAACACAGGTTGGAATGGTACAGGAAAACGTATCTCCATCAAAGATACTCGTGGTATCATCGATGCAATCTTAAACGGAGATATCTTAAACGCTCCTACAAAGAAAATTCCATACTTCAACTTCGAAGTACCTACAGAACTTTCAGGTGTTGATACAAACATTCTTGATCCTCGTGATACTTATGCAGATGCTTCCGAATGGGAAACAAAAGCAAAAGATTTAGCACAGAGATTTATTAAGAACTTTGCTAAATATGAAGGAAATGAAGCTGGTAAAGCATTAGTTGCTGCCGGCCCTCAGGAATAATAGAAATAAGTTTTTCATAAAAAACGCCAGTTCCGATAAATATCGGTTCTGGCGTTTTTTCTTTCATATAAGATTGCGCTGTTATGCAATCTTTTTATCATTCAATAAGCATTGCATCTCCAAAGCTGAAAAAACGATAGCGCTCTTTTACCGCTTCTTCATAAGCGTTCATAATCTTTTCTTTTCCTGCCAGCGCAGAAACCAGCATCAAAAGTGTAGACTCCGGCAAGTGAAAATTAGTAATTAAAGCATCAATCATCTTGAATTGGTAACCGGGATAGATAAAAATATCCGTCCAGCCGCTTTTAGCCTGTAAAATTCCATTTTCATCCGTAGCAGACTCAAGTGTTCTGCAGCTGGTAGTTCCTACGGAAATCACTCTTCCACCCTTTGCCTTTGTTTCATTGATAATTTTTGCCTGTTCTTCTTCTACTACATAAAATTCAGAATGCATATGATGATTTTCTACATCATCTACCTTCACAGGACGAAAAGTACCAAGTCCCACATGAAGAGTTACATGAGCAATTTTCACACCTTTTTTTTCTATTTTTTCTAATAATTCCTTTGTAAAATGAAGTCCCGCTGTAGGCGCTGCTGCACTTCCTTCATTTTTTGCATATACCGTCTGATAACGTTCCTTATCCTGCAGTTTATGAGTAATATAAGGAGGCAGAGGCATTTCTCCCAGTTTGTCCAATATTTCTTCAAAAATCCCTTCATACTGAAACTGTATCAGACGATTTCCTTCTTCTACAATATCCAGTACTTCTCCAATTAAAAGTCCGTCACCAAAGCTGATTTTTGTTCCCGGTTTTGCCTTTTTCCCCGGTTTCACTAAGGTTTCCCATACATTATTCTCTCTTCGTTTTAATAAAAGGATTTCAATCCCTGCATCTGTTCCGATTTTACTTCCATATAAACGGGCCGGTATAACTCTTGTATCATTGATAACAAGACAATCCTCCGGATTTAAATAATCAATAATATGTTTAAAATCCGTATGGCAGATTTCACCGGTTTCTTTGTCCAAATGCATCAGTCTGGAAGATGATCGATCTAATAATGGGTCCTGAGCAATCAGTTCTTCTGGTAAATCATAATAAAAGTCTGCTGTTCTCATGGTTTCTCCTCTCTACTATCTGACATAATATACCACATCTTCTTCAAGAAGTACTGCCTTGTTTTCTTTGATTTCTACAATATTCACACTGCAGTTAGGTGGAACTTTTCCATGCCAGAAATTTGCAATATCTGCGTCTTCATATACATTCTGTAAAAGAGCACGCACTGCACACCCATGAGAAGCAATCAGTATATTTTTGTCCTGCAATTCTTCTCTGGAAGTAATATCTTCCCAGAAATCTCTGGTTCTGGCACAAATCTGAGTAAGTTCCTCTCCTCCCCTAGGAGCTTTATAATCTTTTGTATTATGGAAAAAATTATAAAGCATTTCCTGAGGAAGCAGGGAGGAATTTTCTCCCTCCCATTCGCCGAAACAGATTTCCTGTATTCTTTTATCCTCATAAATAGGAACTTCTCTGTTATAAAGAGCCAATTTTGCCGTATCTTTTGCTCTTTTTAAGGGGCTGGTAAAACAACAGTAAAAAGGAATTTCTTTCAGTGCCTCTCCTGTTTTTTCTGCCAGCGCAATACCATTTTCATTTAACTCAGTGTCAGAAGCACCCTGCAGCCTTTTTTGCACATTCCACTGGGTTTCTCCATGTCTAAGAATATATAACTTCATAATTACTTACGCAGCTCGATACCAAGTCTTTCCAGACCATTGAGGATTTTTTTCATGGCTGCATTTACATCTGCATCCTCTAAAGTTCTGTCTTTTGCACGGAAGGTAACAGAGTATGCCATAGATTTATAGCCTTCCTTAATCTGACTTCCTTCATAAATATCGAACAACTGGTAATTTTCCAGAATTTTTCCACCTCTTTGTGCAATCACTGCTTCGATTTCTCCTGCTAATACTTCTTTCGGAACTACCATACTGATGTCACGGCTTACAGCAGGGAATTTTGCAATACCTTCGTACTTTCTGTCAAAAGTTGCGAAGTCTAAAATTGCAGGAATATCCAGAACAGCTACATAAGCTTTTTCTCCGATACCATAAGAAGCTGCAACAGTTGGGTGAACTTCTCCCATATATCCAATAACAGTTTTGTCATAAATAATTTCTGCCTGACGTCCCGGATGAAGGAATGGTTTGCCTGCATTTGGATTATATTCTTCCTTTTTATGCATGCCGATTTTGTCTAAGAATTCCTCTACAACACCTTTCATGGAGAAGAAATCTCCTGCGCCATACATTCCTAATGTGAACATCATTCTTTCTTCCGGAAGCTCTGTTAAAGGTAATTCTTTTGGAAGATAGATATTTCCTAATTCGTATAAACGAACATCTTTATTTCTTCTCTTATAGTTTGTTCCCAGAGATGTGAGCATACCATTTAAAGAAACAGTTCTCATAATACTGAAATCTTCTCCTAAAGGATTAGAAATCACAATGGCTTTTCTTAACTCATCATTTTCAGGAATTAATAATTTATCAAACACTTTCGGACTTTCAAAAGAATAGCAGTATCCCTGAGAAAATCCGTTAAACTCTGCCATATCTCTTGCAACCTGTTCAATACGCAGTTTAAATGGAAGCTTTCCTGTAGTTGCCTCACCTTTTGGCAATGTTGTTGGAATGTTATCATAGCCATAAAAACGAGCTACTTCTTCTGCTAAATCTGCAATACGGAAAATATCATGTCTGAAAGTAGGCGCTACAATTTCTCCTGTACTTTCATCATATTCTAATTCAACTCTGCTTAAATATTCTAACATTTCTTCTTTAGAAAGCTCTGTTCCCAGAAGGCTGTTAATCTTATCTGCATCAAAAGCAACACGTACCGGCTCTTTTACTTTTGAATATACATCTGCCATACCGCCTACAACTTCACCGCAGCCAAATTCTTCGATTAGCTGACAAGCTCTGTCAATAGCTGCCTGTGCATTATTCGGGTCTAATCCTTTTTCAAATTTACCGGAAGCATCTGTACGAAGTCCCACTTTTTTGCTGGACAGACGGATATTCACACCGTCAAAGCATGCTGCTTCTAACAGAACCGTTGTTGCATTTTCTGTAATCATGGAGTTTTCTCCACCCATAATTCCGGCAATTCCAACAGGCTTCTTTCCATCGCAAATCATCAGTACAGAGTCATCTAATACGCGTTCCTGTCCGTCCAAGGTAACGAATTTTTCATCTTTTTTCGCACGGCGGACAATAATTTCCTGTCCTTCAATAGTATCCATATCATAAGCATGCATTGGCTGTCCAAATTCTTCCATAACATAATTGGTAATGTCTACCAGATTGTTGATCGGACGAATACCGTTAGCTGCCAGGCAACGCTGCATCCATTTTGGTGAAGGTCCAATTTTTACATTTTTTACCATTCTCGCACAGTAACGAGGACAAAGATCTTTGTCTTCTACAGTTACTTTTACATAATCGTTTACATCTTCAGAATTTCCTTTCACTTCTACAACCGGTGGGTAAAATGGCTTCTGGAAAGTAGCTGCTGCTTCTCTTGCAATACCGATAACACTGTAACAGTCTACACGATTAGAAGTAATTTCATATTCAAATACCACATCATTGAAACCCAAAGCTTCAATTGCACTTGCTCCAACTTCTGCGTCTTCCGGAAAAATATAAATTCCATCTTCTGCCGCTTCCGGATAGAACTCTGTTGTAGAGCCCAGTTCTTCAATAGAGCACATCATACCGCAGGACTCTACGCCACGCAGTTTTCCTGTTTTAATTTTTGTTCCGCCAGCAACACTTCCGCCGTCTAATACAACCGGAATTTTATCCCCTTCATGTACATTGGATGCACCTGTTACAATCTGAACCGTTTCTGTTCCGATATTTACCTGACAAACAATCAATTTATCCGCATCCGGATGTCTTTCAATTTTTTCAATCTGTCCAATGACAATCTTTTCAAGGTCTGCATCCAGTTCTTCAAAACCTTCTACCTTTGTTCCTGATAAGGTCATTGCATCTGTATATTCCTGTGCAGTAACATCTAAATCCGGCACATATTTTTTAATCCATGATAATGATGTATTCATTTTTTTCTCTCCTCCTAGAACTGACGTAAAAATCTTGTGTCATTTTCATATAATAAACGCATATCGTCGATTTCATATTTTAAAAGTGCAATACGTTCAAGACCTACGCCAAATGCAAATCCTGTATATTCTTCCGGATCAATTCCGCACATTTCCAGAACATGAGGATGTACCATACCACAACCTAAAATTTCAATCCAGCCGGAACCTTTACAGAAACGACAGCCCTTGCCTCCACATTTGAAGCAGGAAACGTCTACCTCTGCACTTGGCTCTGTAAACGGGAAATGATGAGGACGGAATTTTGTTTTTGTCTCCGGTCCGAACAATTCCTTTGCAAACTCTTCTAAAGTTCCCTTTAAATCTGCAAATGTAATGTGCTTGTCAATAACCAGCCCTTCTATCTGATGGAAAGATGGAGAATGTGTGGCATCTACTTCGTCAGAGCGGAATACTCTTCCCGGTGCAATCATACGAATTGGCAGTTTGCCCTGTTCCATTACTCGCGCCTGTACCGGTGAAGTCTGTGTACGAAGTACAATATTTTTATTTACATAGAAAGTATCCTGTTCATCTTTTGCAGGATGTCCTTCCGGAATATTTAATTTTTCAAAATTATACAAATCATATTCTACTTCAGGACCTTCTACTACTTCATAGCCCATACCGATGAAAATTCTTTCAACTTCTTCCAGAGCAATGGTATTTGGGTGACGATGCCCGATTTCCATTTTCTTTGCAGGAAGTGTTACATCAATCACTTCTTCTTTTAACTTTTTCTCTAAAGCTTCTGCTTCTAATTTTGTCTTTGTCTCTTCTAAAAGACCTTCTAACTCAGCTCTTACCTCATTTACCCACTGACCAACTTTTGGTCTGTCTTCCGGGGCAACATCTTTCATTCCTTTTAAAACTGCAGTTAATTCACCCTTTTTACCTAAAAATGCAACACGCACTTCATTTAACTTATCCAAAGAATTTGCTTCCTGAATACGCTTTGCAGCTTCTTCCTGAATATGCTGTAATTTTTCTTTCATGACTTTCTCCTTTTATTTCTATATTTAGATGCAAAGAAAAAAACTCCGCCCCTAAAAGGGACGAAGTCATTACAATCTCGCGGTACCACCCTCGTTCCTGTCAAACACATGACAGGCACTCGTATCTGTTTAACGCACAGTTACGTCATCTCCTACTTCTGTAACATACAGTTTCAAAAATGCAGCTCCGGTGGGAATTTCAATATCTGTCTGAACTGAGGAAAGCTTACAGCCAATGACTTTCCATCTCTGGCAGAAAACAGGTATCTACTGACACTTTCTTTGCTTTTTTCATATCTGCCCTTTATTTTAGCCACTTTCTTATCTGCTGTCAAGATTTTCTTTCATCTTCTTTTTCCTCATCCTCATCACTTTGCAAAAGCTGATAGTATTCCTTTTTAATCATCTGAGCAGCCATCTGATGCACCTCCTCGATTTTCGCCTCAAAATAATGGTTCACCTGTGCGCCCAGCATCACAAACATCATGCAAAAATACAGCCACAGAAGCACTAAGACAATGGTTGTCATACTTCCATACATATTTGCAGCGCCATTGTAAAAATCAATATATAAAGAAAAGCCAAAAGAAAAAGCAGACCAGCATACAGCACACAAAAGCGCTCCCGGAAACTGACTTCTGAAAGTCGCTTTTCGATTGGGAATAAATTTATACATCATCAAAAAGACCACACACAGCGCACTGAGCGTAATCACTACCCTCATACTGATAATCATGGTTACGATTTTCTCCATAAAGGGAAAATGGATGCTTAGTTCTCGCTGCAAACTGTTTCCGAACACCTGCAAAGTCAACGTTAAAATAATGGATATGACAAACACCAGAGTATAAAACACCGCCCGAATTCTGCTCATGAGAAAATTTCTGGTTTCTTTTACCTGATAAATACTGTTAAATCCTCGTGTCAGCGCCTGTATACCCTTTCCTGCCGACCACATGGCAATTACAGCAGAAACAGGCACAACACCCAAAGATTTCTCATAAACTTCATTTACAATGCTCTGTATAAAGGTTTTAAAATTCTCCGGACACACCTGAAGCAACGCATGAACCACTTCTGCTTTTGTCAAAGGCGTATATTTTACGGAAGTCATTAAAACAAGCATGAAGGGAATAAAAGAAAGTATGATAAAATATGCCGCCTGTGCCGCATAAGCCGTTACATGACGCTCGTTCATGCTTTTTATAAATTCTTTTGTCGCACCAAGAAAACGCTTCACCATACTCTCACCCCCATCTTCTTAACAATATGAGCCATTGTATCATGGATTTTCCTTCTTGACAACATCCTGCACCTGCCCAAGCTCTACTTCATTATAAAAATAGTTCAAAATTTCCTGATAATTTTTTCCCGTGTCTGCCATGCCCTTTGCGCCATTCTGGCTCATGCCAACGCCGTGTCCATAGCCTCCGCCTTTTATCTGATAACCGGTCCACACACCTGCCGTATCTGTCTGTTCTTCCATTGTAAAATAAGCGCTTGGTAGGAGCTTTCCCCCTTTTACAGAAGAACCGTCCTGTCGAATAATTTCTGCTCCCAAAGGCGCTAATACAGAACGAATATCATATTCACTATAAAAGCTTTTTGCTCCTTGCTCTGTTTCCACCTTCAGATGCAGTACCGCATCCCCTTCTCCTTTTTCTACAATTTCCACCCTTTGTACCTCTTTTACTTCCGGCAATAACTGCTGTACATTTTTCAAAATATTTTCTTTGGAAACAAGAACCTCCCACTGATACCAAGGCTCTTGGGAGTCGTAAGTACAATCCACACTTTTTAGATAAGAGGCAGGAGACGCTGTTTCCCACACCTCGTCGGTACTGGTTTTTCCGTGAGAAGTGGAGAAATAATATGCCTGAATAGGATTTCCGTCTTTTAAAAGGATTTCTCCTTTTGTTTCCCGCACGGCTTCATTGGCAGACTCCGCCTCCGCTGTATTTTGATATACCTGATAAGAAACACTGTCATCTACCTGTCCGTGAAGCTGCTCTAATTTTTTGCTTTCAAGCTGTACGCAGGCATAAGTCCTTGCACACACTGCCTGTGCTTTTAAAGCTTCTTTAGGATAAGAGGACGGCATTTCACTGGGTACAACTCCGCAGAGATAATCCTCCAAAGGCAGTTCATTGACAAGATGCAGTCCATATTCATCTTCATAAATTTCTAAGCTCCCTTTATAAGAGGGCACACCCTGTCCTCTTTTTAAAGAAGTAAGGGCAATCCTACATTCCTGATTTTCCGGCAAAAACCTCAGGCTGCCATTTGCAAGTTCTTGGCAGCCTGTTTTCAAAGTTATTTTTTCTCCGGAAGAAAATGTTTTCTGAATTACACCTTCCGTTTGATAATTCCCCTGAAATTCCAAGGAAACCTCTGAATGGTAATAGCTTTCATAATCATTTGTCATTAAAACCACACGAATAGAAGGTTCTTCCATAGCTTCCTCTGGCGCTTCTGCCTCCTGCTGTGGCTGTGACTCTTTCGGAAGTTCCGTTTTTGCACTTGCCCATTCATTCTCCTTTTGTGCATACTCTCTTAGAATTTCCTTTTCTGTGACCGCTTTCCTTTCTCCTGCTTTTCCGGCACACCATACAATCAAAATTCCTATAAGAGCAATGAGAATAATCAGGAGCTTCCATTTTAACTTTTCTTTCCAATTCATACTCCTAATATATGCTTTTTCTTCCTTATTCATGCAAAGAGTCAAAAAAAGGCTATGACATGAGGTTCTTTCGATTGCTTTCTCATGTCATAGCCTATTTTATCTGTTATTTTCTCACAGAAAATTTATAAATCGTTGTTGTATCGTATTTTTCTCCTGCTTTTAATACAGAACTCTGAAAAGCAGCTTGATTGCAGGCATCCGGATAATACTGTGTTTCCATACAGAAACCTCCCCGTTTACCATATACGCATCCGTCTTTTCCCTGTTCCTGCTCAATAAAGTTTCCGATATAGAACTGCATCCCCGGTAAATCGGTAAAGACTTCCATAACAATACCGGACTCCTCTGAAAATGCTTCTGCCGCTTTTTTCATTTCTCCCTTCTCTCTGGACAATGCGTAATTGTGGTCATAACCGCCGCCAAATTTTAACTGGTCAAAATCTGCTTCTACATCCTGTCCGATTTTCTTTGGCTTTGTGAAATCCATCGGTGTTCCTTCTACCGGCAGGATTTCTCCTGTGGGAATTGCCTGAGAGTCAGATACCGGTGTATATTCCGGAGCAAAAATCTGTACGGTATGGTTAAGCATTGCTTCTGCCCCTGCATGGTGTCCTGCCAGATTAAAATAGGAATGATTTGTCATATTTACCACGGTATCTGCATCTGCGCTTCCCTGATAATGCAAAACAATCTCATTGTCATCTGTCAACTCATAAGTCACATATCCTGTAAAGTTCCCCGGAAATCCCTGATCCCCGTCAGGACTTAAAATGCAAAAAGTAACTGCATTTTTTTCTTCATCTATCTCTGTTACATTCCATACTCTGGTACGGTACCAGTTTGGACCGCTATGTAAGTTATTAACATTGTCATTCACTGCAAGAGGATACTCTTTTCCATTGATAGAAAATGCTGCGTTTTTAATACGGTTTCCGTTTCTTCCAATGGTTGCTCCGAAATGTCCCGGATTTTTATAATATCCCTCAACAGTATCATATCCTAAAGCAACGTCAATTTTATTTCCGTCTTTATTCGGTACTAAAATCTGTACTAAAGTTGCTCCAAAGTCTGTTACCGTAATTGTCATTTGATTTTTATTTGTAATACTGTATAAAAATACTTCCTGATTGTCCATACTTTTTCCAAAGGACTGTTTTGTAATACCCATTTTATCCCTCTCCTGTCTCTTGAAGTTTCCTATGAAATAAAAAAATAAGCCCCGAAAGGCTTTTTTTAATCCCAGAGTGCCGTTTCCTATCTTCTGACTCCTAGCTTATGCTAGGTGGGCAACCGCAACCGACTCGCTGTCTTCCGCTGCGCAATGACGGCTTGACATTAAATCGGCAATATAGGAATCCCGTTTAAAGTAATGTAGGTTCAAAATAAATAAGATTATCGCACACCCCAGGATTTCATATCATTATTATACTCTAGTATATGAAATTTTTCAACCAAAAATACGCAGTTGAAAAGAAAAAAATCAAAAGATTTTACGCTCTCTTTTCCACGTAAGCAAGACAGATTTTTCTTACTTCTTCCATACGCTCTTTTGTCTTTGGATTTGTATAATTCATGCGGTCAATATTATGATTGATATAATCATGCTCCTGGATATATCCAAAGCTGGAAGCAAAATTCAAATCAAAGATAAATGCCAGATAGGAGATCCACATGTCCAAATGTGTGGTTCTCTCATTTCTTAAAATACTGCGTTCCTCTCGGATTGCTTCCATAATATTATCAGACACTTCCTCTGTCTCTACGATTTCCTTCGACACATCAAAATGCGCTTCCAGACTTTCTGTTGCTTTCACTCGGAAATTATCCAATTTATCTGCATCTCGGATTAGTTTGCAATGAAGTAAAATTCGTTCATCTTTCATTTCAGGCAACTGATAAGCAGAATGCCAATAAATGGCTTCCCGAATGATTTCGTCATACTTATCTGTTTCGATAAAATCACGGATTTTCCCTTCTTCAAATAACACCTGCACTCCAAACTTGGCATGATCCATAATATTATCATCATAGCTGTTGTATTTCTTTAGCTGCTCAAATCTTCCGATATCATGTAAAAGCGCTATTAAAAGTGCCAGTTCCCTGTCTTCTTCCGAAATCTTCTCTCTGGTTGTAATATATTCTGCTGCTTTTACCACACAAAAGGTATGAACTCTTTTTAACTTAATCTTCTCATCTTTTGCATCATAAGCACTTAAATATTCCTGAAAGCTCTTTCTTGCATATTCTAAATCAATTCCTGACATTTTACCTTTCCTCTTTAAATTCCCAATATTTCCATAACGGTCTCTGCCATCTGTGACACCTGTGCTGTTGTGTTGTGACGAATTTCGGCTGTACGAATTTCTTCGATTGCCTGAGGCACGGGAATTTTTGCAAGTTCAGATAATTCATCCACTAACTGGAAATCTTCCATATCTTCGTATTTTTTATCTATGGCAGTCATGACACTTCTCGTAAATTTGAAGGGACTTGCTGTTGAAGCAATAACCGTCTTTGTATTGTCCTGTGTCTCTTTTTTATATTTTTCATACACAGCTTTCCCTACGGCTGTATGAGTATCCAGTACATATCCTGTTTCTTCGTATACCTGTCGGATTGTCTGTGCAGTTTCTTCTTCATTGGCATAATTTCCATAGAATTCTCGAAGCTTTTCCTTCATTTCTTCTGTAATTTCATATTTGCCCTCTGCCCCTAGCTGCTCCATGAAATTACGGTTTTTCTCTGCATTATTTCCCGCAATTTTATAAATCAATCGTTCCAGATTGCTGGAAATCAGAATATCCATTGAAGGAGAATTTGTCAAACGGAAATCACGGTTTCTGTCATAGCATCCTGTTCTAAAAAAGTCATACAGCACCTTATTTTCATTGGAAGCACAGATAAAACGGGCAATAGGAATTCCCATTTCTTTTGCATAATACGCTGCCAGAATATTTCCGAAGTTTCCGGTAGGAACTACCACGTTTATCTGTTCATTCTCTTGAATTTCTCCTGCTTCCATCAATCTTAAGTATGCGTATACATAATAGGCAATCTGCGGCACAAGGCGTCCGATATTGATAGAGTTTGCAGAAGAAAACTGAAAGCCTGCGCCTGCCAGCTTTTCTTTCATTTCTTTATCATTGAAAATATTTTTTACACCTGTCTGAGCATCGTCAAAATTACCATAAATTCCCACAACGGCTGTATTTTCTCCCTTTTGTGTAAGCATCTGTTTTTCCTGAACAGGACTTACTCCGTCCTTTGGATAGAAGACAATAATGCGTGTTCCCGGCACATCTGCAAATCCTGCCATGGCAGCCTTTCCGGTATCGCCTGACGTAGCTGTCAAAATCACGATTTCATTGGTAACACCATTTTTCTTTGCTGCTGTTGTCAGAAGATGAGGCAAAATAGAAAGCGCCATATCTTTAAAAGCAATGGTAGAACCGTGAAACAGCTCCAGATAATAGGAATTTCCCTTTTTCACCAGCGGAGCAATTTCAGGCGTATCAAACTTGCTGTCGTATGCTTTATTGATGCAGTTTCTCAATTCTTCTTCTGTAAAATCCGTCAAAAGTCTGCTCATGACCTGATATGCGATTTCCTGATAGCTTTTTCCCAGCAATTCTTTCAAAGGCACGTCTAACGCCGGAATACTGTCCGGCACAAATAATCCGCCGTCCTCTGCCAGTCCCTTTAAAATAGCCATAGAAGCTGTAATTTTTTCTCCGTTTCCTCTGGTACTTCCATATAATACTGCCATTTCTTTCTTCCTTTCTTATGGATATGTATAAAAATCGTGGACACCGTGTTTGAATAAAAATTTCAAATCCTTTTTAAACCACTGCACATTGCTTTTATCAGCATAAGCTTCTTCCATAAAGAACAATGCGCCCTTGGAATAATCTTCTCCGTCTATTGCCCGATTTACTGCCTCTCTCGTTTCCTCTGAAACGGTGACCGTATGAATTCTGCCGTCTGCCGTAGGAGAAAACTGGGGACTTCCTGCTACATTTTCCCACACCACCTCTGTAACGGTTGAAGGAAAATCAGGACTTTTCATTCTGTTAAAAATAACATTTGCCACCAGAATTTTCCCTTTTATATCTTCTCCTCCGGCTTCTGCTTCTACAATTTTAAGAAGAGTATTATAGTCCTCATCAGACATGACCAGCTTATTTTCCGTAAAACCAATGGATTTCTCTTTTAAGCGCTTTACTTCCTCAGCCCCTTGATTTCCAAAATCCAAGCGAGACTGAATTTCTCTTTTTCCCATTCGCTGTCCTACCAGAACCACTTCAAAAGAAGTTCCTATTCTCTTTACTGCTTTTTGGGTATTCTGGCTGATTGCAACGCCTTGAATAATAGATTTCAAGCCTTCCTCACGTACCTGTATTTCTTCCTTGGCACTTACCTGTTGAGACGAAAACATGATTGTCATCATCAGCACTGCAACGGCTGCTAATCTTGCCTTTTTCTGTCTGCTCTTTTTATTCATAAATCTTCCCTTTAGTAAGTCCTTATTTTCTCTCGTAAAACATCTCACTAAAATGGATTATAAGCGACACTTTACCGGAAAGTCAAGTTATCTCAAGCTTCTTTAGGTGTTTTGCACGATTTTATCCCATTATTCTCCCATTATTTTTATGTATATTGTATAAATTTAACGGTTGTTTATAGCTGCAACCAGAGCATCAATGGAAGCATGAATAATGTCTTCGTGTACCCCTGCACCCCATGCCAAAGCGCCGTCCGGCTTCTGAATTCCCACATAGGCAATGGCTCTTGCATGAGAACTTTTTTCCAGTGCATGCTCCTGATAAGTAACAACCTCATACTGGAAGCCATAAGCCTTTTTCAGCGCATTGCTCACTGCATTTAAGCTTCCGTTTCCGGATGCTTTTACAGAAATTGGCTTTTGATTGAAACTTGATTTAATCTCTGCAACTACGCCGTTTTCCGATTTTTCAAAATGAGTTTCTTCCACGGTTAGCGGAGAACTTGTATTTTCAAAGGTCTTCTTAAATAATTCAAAGATTTCTTCCGGTAAAAGTTCTTTTTGTCTGTGGTCAGACACTGCCTTTGCCGTATACCCCATTGCTTCTCGCATTTTAGGAGGAAGATTTAAACCAAATTTTGTTTCCAGAATATAGCCTACGCCGCCCTTTCCTGACTGGCTGTTAATACGAATGACATCAGCGTCATAATTACGTCCTAAATCAGAAGGATCAATCGGAAGATACGGCACTGTCCAATGTTCAGGCTGCTTTTCTTCCTGCCAGTGCATACCCTTTGCAATAGCATCCTGATGAGAACCGGAAAATGCTGCAAAAACTAATTCACCACTATAAGGACTTCGCTCGTTGATTTTCATGCCTGTAAATCCTTCATATTTTTCACAGATTTCTGTCATTTCTGAAAAATCCAATTCAGGGCAAACACCCTGTGCATACATATTCAATGCAATTGTAACAATATCCGCATTTCCTGTACGTTCGCCATTTCCAAAAAGTGTCCCCTCAATACGATCTGCTCCTGCTAAAAGTCCCATTTCCGCATCTGCCACACCACAGCCTCTGTCATTGTGCGGATGAAGAGAAATCACAACGTTTTCTCTATATTTTATATTTTTACAGATATATTCAACCTGACTTGCATAGACATGAGGCATGGAATGCTGAACCGTAACCGGCAGATTGATAATTGCTTTTCTGTCACTTTGAGGTTTCCATACATCCAACACAGCATTGCACACTTCCAGAGCATATTCCGGCTCTGTACCTGTAAAACTCTCCGGACTATATTCAAAACGATAATTTTCTCCTGCCTGCTCTGTTAAATCTTTTAAAAGCTGTGCACCTTTTACAGCTATTTCTAAAATTTCCTCTTTGCTCTTTTTAAAAACCTGCTCTCTTTGTGCCAAGGAAGTGGAATTATACACATGAATAATAACATTTTTTGCACCCTTTACAGCCTCAAAGGTTTTTTTGATAATATGTTCTCTTGCCTGTGTTAAAACCTGAATGGTAACATCGTCAGGAATCAGATTTTCTTCAATCAAGGTGCGGATAAATGTATATTCTGTCTCTGAAGCTGCCGGAAATCCCACCTCAATTTCCTTAAATCCTATTTTTGTAAGGAGCTTAAAAAATTCTATTTTCTGTTGTAAATTCATGGGAATTACAAGCGCCTGATTTCCATCACGTAAGTCTACACTGCACCACACCGGGGCTTTTTCTACATAATCTTTTTCTGCCCAATCCATGCACTTCACCGGCGGAAGAAAATACTGTCTTTTATATTTGCGATAATTCATTTTCTGACTCCTCCCCTTTATATAAAGAAATATTTTCTTAATACAATAGCACTTTAAAGTGAAGCCGTCAATAATTTTGTGCTTTTTTCATACCAAAGAAAGTGATACAAAAGCCTATTATACCAATGAGCGCAATCAGCAAAAGCCGAACTCCTCCTGAGAAATCTGCAAATTCCAAAAATGCTGTTTTTATCTGTCTGACAAATTTATCCTCTCGAACCGCAAATATAATCAAAAATTCCAATGGCAATAAAATAATAATGGATTTGACTCTCAAGTAATAAATCATCGTTCCTATAAGTTCTGCTGCTATTACAAATAAAATCCCATAGCAGAGCAGCCACAGCGGTGTACTGTATTTTTCCAAAAGCACAGGTGCTTCTGTTCCCTGTACCAAATTTTTCTCTATTTCAAAAAGAAAACGCAATAAAAATAAATTAAACATAATATATACAAAATAAGAAATTGTACTGGAAATCAAAAATTCCGTTCGCGTCTGTCCAAATCCCACTGCCAGTTGAAAGCTTAAATAAAAATCTGCTACAAGCCAGATAATAAGTACAAGTCCCATGCCTAATGCCAAAAAGGCAGTTCCTAAAAATTCCGTTCCTATCCGAAGAGAATAACGAGCAGAAGTTTCACTGAGAATACGCCCAAACAACCAAACACCAACAGCCATCGCCAGGAAAAACAATATATCATTCTTTTCCACCCTCCATTTTAATCGTATATTTTTCATTTCGTACCTCCTCTCCTATATGCATACTTCCGCTTTCTTCCACAATCTCCATGATATTCCCATTAAACACAGCGCTCCTGCAATAAAAATACCGCTGTAAAGAAGGGGAGCCTGATTAAAAATTTCTACAGAAAAAGAACTTTCCCCCTTTTCGCCTTTTATAATACTTATCACTCCATATCCTACCGCAAATCCAAGAATTGCTGACGTAATCGTCAAAATTGTCATAGAAAACCATGTATGCCTCGTTTGAAAAATAGATGCTATTTCGCCGAAAGACTGCGTCACTAGAAAAATGCCTGCAATACAAATTGTTTTCTCCCAATATTCCAAATTTAATTTCTGAAAATCAAATAGGATACTGATTGCAATAATGGCTACTGTGCTTATAAGTTTTACTTTTTGTACATCGAAAAAGCAACTTTTTCTGGTACATCCAAGGGCAATTTTTTGTCCTTCAATAGCATAATATCCATACATCAGTTGAACTGTGGTTACTAATATTCCCACACCTAAAAGAATAGCTCCGAAATCTTTCAGAAATACTTCCCATATCCCCTCAGCAAAAATTTCTTTCTGATTAATTTCTCTTAACAGAAGTATTGCCAATGACAGACCCACTGTCATTTCAACATTATCCCATATTCTTCTTAAAACACTGTATTTTTTCATTCCACATCATCCTCTCTGCCGCATAGAGAAATAAATATTTTCTGTAAGTGCATTTTTTGAAGGGTAATATCTTCTGTTGTTTCCGGTTCTTCCCCTTCACTCCAACGAACCATACCGCCTTTGCTTCTGCCTATCGTTTCCAGCCCATATACCTGTTTTCCCTTTATAAATGCCTCTACTTCTTCTGCTTTTCCACTGATATAGGCTGTGTGCTCCAAAAGCTCCTGAGTATTTTCTTTTAAAAGGATTTCTCCTTTATGAAGAAAAATTACTTCTTCAAACAAATCCTCTGCTTCTTCAATAATATGAGTAGAAATCACAAAAGTTCTTCCACTTTCTGTAAATTCATCTAATAAAATCCGGTAAAACTGGTCTCTCGCCACCACGTCCAAACCTGCCACAGGTTCATCTAAAAAAGTAAATTCTGCCTTGCTTGCCAGTGCAACTACAATGGTGAGCATGGAAGACATTCCTTTAGAAAGCTTAATACTTCTTTTTTTCTTATCTAAATGAAATAACTTTATTAATTGCTCTGCCAGTTCTTCATCCCAATTAGGCAGATATTCTGAAGCAATTTTCAAATATTCCTTTACCTTAAAGCCAGAAATCGCAGAAGACGCCGCACCGTTGATTTCTCTGGCAAAATAAATATGCTTTAAAGCTTCTTTATTCTCCCATACAGACTCTCCGTTTAGCAATATTTCTCCCTCTGAAGCGGGATTTTGAGCAGAAAGAATGGATAATAAAGTGGTTTTGCCTGCTCCGTTTCTCCCGATTAATCCATAAATTTTTCCTTTTTCCAATTCCAGATTTACATTATGTAAAACTTCTTTTTTGCCGTATTTTTTCGTAAGTCCTTTACACTCCAATTTTCCTTCCTTCATTATTTTTCATCTCCTTTATTTGTAGTAATCATCTCGATTAAATCTTCCTTTGTAATTCCAAGACTGGCTGCTTCTGTCAGCATACCTTTTATATAATCTTCAAAAAAATGTTCTCTTTTTTTCTTCTTAATGGCTTCCTTTGCTCCTGCTGCTACAAACATTCCAATCCCCCTTTTCTTGTATAAAATCCCCTCGTCTACCAAAAGATTTACGCCTTTTGCCGCCGTAGCCGGATTTATGGCATAAAGCTTTGCCAGCTCGTTTGTACTGGGAACTTTTTCTTCTTCCAGTATAATATCCTTCAAAATATCTCGTTCCAGCATTTCCTTAATCTGAATGTAAATGGATTTCTCCTGATTTAAGAGCTCCTGCAATCCTTTCACCTCCTGCTGTTCTTTATCGGTTTATTAGTTAGTTACTTGTGTAATTAACCATATCACCGATTATGTAATTTGTCAATGGGATAAAAAGAATTTTACAAATAGACCTTTTCAAAAATTGACAATTTCCCTACTGGCATCTATAATATTTATATTACAATCGTAAGATTTAAAGGAGTCAAATTATGAATACTCTTCCACAAATTTCCGAAGCTGAGTTTGAGATTATGAAAGTTGTGTGGAAATACGCCCCTATCAGCACAAATGAAATTACCGAAAAATTATTACAAACCACAAACTGGAGTCCCAAAACAATTCAAACTCTGATTAAACGTCTTGTAACCAAGGGCGCTCTCACTTACAAAAAGCAAAGCCGTATGTTTATTTATACCCCGACAGTAAACGAAAACGAATATATCGGACAAGAGAGTTCTTCCTTTCTGAACCGCTATTATGACGGCGATATTACAGCAATGGTATCCGCCTATATAGAAAATGACAAATTATCGAAGTCAGAGCTGGATACGCTCCGCACTCTTCTTTCGCAAAAACCGAAAAAAGGGGGAAAAGAATATGGCTGATTTTATGGTTCGCTTTCTTATCTGCAATGTACTAATCTGCGGCATCATTGGCATCCTTCTGCTCATGAAACGTATTTTTAAAAACAGTTTATCCAATCGAATACAATATAATTTATGGTTTCTGCTTATGGGGATTTTGGCTGTTCCGTTTTTACCTTTCCGTCTCTTCAAGGCATGGGAAATCTTTCTATGGTTGAAAAATCTAACTTCCTTTCCTGTGCCCAAAGCAGCAGCTAATATCAATCTGGCTTCCCATTCTAATATTGTCGGCAGCAAAAATCGGATGGAAGATTTCACTCTTTCTGTAAATAGAGAAGCTCCATCCATAATTATCTATCTATTGCTTGCTCTTTGGATTTTTGGCATGTTTATCATGCTTCTATTGGCAATCCGTTCTGTACTTCGCCTTTCAACTTTAAAAAAATCTGCCTTGCCCCTTCATAGTCAAAAGGTTCAAAAATTGTATCAGCGCTGTTTAAAGGATATTGGCATTTCCAAAAACATTCCTGTATACAGCACCGCCTATCTAAAATCACCTGTCATGGTTGGATTTTGTAAACCGTGTATCTACCTTCCCATCCACCTGATATCAGATGATAACGAAACAGATATTCGATATATGCTGTTACATGAGCTGCAACATTATAAGCACAAAGACGGAATTGCAAGCTATCTGATGGGCCTTGCCGGAATTGTTTATTGGTTCAATCCACTTGTTTGGTATGCACAAAAAGAAATGCGTAATGAGCGGGAAATTGCCTGTGATACTTCCGTTTTAAATCTATTAGACACCGATGATTATGCTGCCTACGGAAATACGCTGATTAACTTTGCCGAAAAGATTTCTCTGACTCCGGTTCCCTTTGCATCCGGCATCAGCGGAAATATGAAGCAAATGAAACGAAGAATTGTAAATATTACTTCTTACGAAACGCCGACCTTACGGAAAAAACTAAAAAGTGCCGCTGCTTTTCTGCTAACATCTGTTCTGCTTTTGGGACTTTCACCCTTTGTCTCTACTTATGCAGCAGAGGGAACTCACTATCGTTGGAATACCGCTTCCCAAAACTTTTCCGAAATAAACCTCCGTGATTATTTTGGAAAATATGAAGGCAGTCTTGTATTATATGATTTAAAAGGGGATGTTTGGAAGATACATGATATGGAGCGTGCCACTTTACAAGTCGCACCAAATTCTACCTATAAAATATATGACGCTTTGTTCGGATTAGAAAACGGTATCATCACGCCGGAAAATTCCTTAATTGCATGGAACGGAAGTGCCTATCCATTCGAAGCTTGGAATAGAAATCAGACATTACCGTCAGCCATGGAAGCTTCTGTCAACTGGTATTTTCAAGCCATTGATGAACAGCTTGGCGCTTCTCAAGTCCAGAAATATCTTCACGAAATCGGCTATGGAAACGAAGATTTGAGCGGTGATTTTTCTTCCTATTGGTTGGAAAGCTCCTTGAAAATTTCTCCGATAGAGCAAGTGGAGCTTCTGACTAAATTGCAGAATAACAGCTTAGGATTTGCACTGAAAAATGTAAAAGCCGTAAAAGATGCAATTCACATATCCTCCTCTGATTTTGGGAACTTGTATGGAAAAACAGGAACGGGACGAGTCAATGGGAAAGATATAAATGGCTGGTTTATCGGTTTTGTGGAAAAGACGGATAATACCTACTTTTTTGCTACTAATCTTCATGCAGCAAATCACGCAGACGGGAATGCCGCTTCGAAAATAACTATGTCTATTTTGTCTGATATGAATATCTGGGAATAGGAAAATATTGTATCTGCTAAGCATCTCGGATGTCAGGGAATACAGCAAAAGAGGATTTGAAAAAGTTGACAATAAAATAAAGTATTATATAATATACTTACCCGGGCAGTTGGGGGACGTGCTCTCACCTATTCCGATACCTTACGGAAGGCGGTGATTATTATGAGTACATACGAAGAATTAAGTCTAATCGTAAGCACAGCCTTGCTGATTGTTGCAATTCTGAATTATACACATAAGAAATAGCCGTCCTGCTCCTGGGAAAAGTAGACGGCTATTCCTTAATAGTTTAAAACTTATTCGCCGAGAGGGTGAAGTGCAGTCACCTTCCGACTCCCTTGTTTAGTGTATTATATGTCAAAGAAATATATTTGTCAAATTGTATCATCCTATAATAATTATAAAAGGAGTTGTTACTATGCCATTTCCAAAAACAAACATCCATACACTGGAAGATATCTATTCCCTGCCGGATGGAGAACGTGCGGAACTGATTAACGGAAAAATTTACAATATGGCGCCGCCAAACCGAATTCATCAGAAACTTGTAATGGAATTATCTGGAACATTAAGAGAATATATAAAATCTCAGCATGGTTCTTGTGAAATCTATCCTGCTCCATTTGCCGTATTTTTGGGAGAAAATACCCCAAACTATGTAGAACCAGATATTAGTGTTATTTGCGATAAAAACAAACTTACGGATAAGGGGTGTAATGGCGCTCCGGATTTCGTGATTGAAATCGTTTCACCCGGCAGTCGTAAAATGGACTATTCTACTAAGAATGCTCTTTATTCTGACTTCGGTGTTCGGGAATATTGGATTGTAGATCCTGCAAAAGAGAGGGCCACTGTATATCGTTATGAAGAAGATGCTGCTCCTATAATTATACCTTTTTCTATGCCTATCGCCGTAGGAATTTATCAAAATCTTTCTATCACCATTGCGGAACTTTTAGAATAAAAAGTTCCGTTGGGTGCTATATCAACCACCGGACGCAAGAATAGTGCCCCTACTTTGGTAAAGCAAGGCACTATTTTAATAGTTCTTTTATTTCACCGGAGCGGATAGATTTGGTCTATCGTGCCAGCTGTTCTGCTAAGTATATTATATGTCAAAGAAACATATTTGCCAAATGTAAAAGACTGCTCTACTCACAACAGGAACGGTCTTATGCTCCTAAAACTGTTAGAACTGCTTATACTTTATTAAACATTTTCTTCTTATCGCACCATGCACACTCTTGACTTCTATTTTTACAACCTACGCCTTTGTGCAACACGAAATTAAAAACCTCTTGATTTACAAGAGGTTTAAGCATCGGGGCAACAGGATTTGAACCTGCGACCTCACGGCCCCCAGCCGTGCGCGCTACCAAGCTACGCCATACCCCGCAACAAATGCTATTATATCAGATTTCCATAAAAAAGCAACTATTTTTTGTAAAAATCGCTGAAAGGCAAAGCAAGGCTGCCACATAAAACAGTACGTTTCATACAGCAACCTTATTTCATACAAAAAATTATAAAAATCTCCTTATCGGAACCGTAATCACTCTCAGCACACCATAGAAAATTTTCTTTCCCGTACTCATTTCTTTTTCCTGATACTCCGGTCCATACTCATATTCTCCGCTTTCTGTCATGGTACGGCTGGCAAGCTTATCCTGCTCTGCTTCCTGCCTAATCTGTTCATTCAAAGCAACAGAGTCTACCGCCAGCATCAACTCCGTATCCTGGTAAGTGCTGCGCATATCCATATTATAAGAGCCTACCAAGCTCATTCTCTCATCAATGAGCACTGCTTTGGTATGGCTGGAATGTTTTCCCATAAATTCATACACCTGTACGCCGGTTGCCCAGATTTTCTCCTTTTGGTTGAGATAGTCCGTACAGCCCCATGGATTTGCGCCGCTGGAAACATCATTGGTGATAATTTCTACATTTTCCGTTTTTTTACAGACCTGTGTCAAATCCTCGTACATTTCTTTTCCACAAATAATATACGGTGTGTAAACGGTTACATCATCACCGGATTTCATCAGCTCTGTAATGGTGTACCACATCACCGGCTCTTTGTTTTCTGCCTCTATGGGATTTTGTAAAAGTGTTACTTTATTGGTGTCTACTGTCAATTCCTGCCAGTTCCATTCCTCATAAGCCTCCGGATACAGCTTTTTCACTTTTTCAGTACGATTTTTCAAATCAGAAAGGCACTGTTTTACCTCTTCTGTTTCTTTTTTACATTCATACTCCTTGCTGTCTTTTAAATTCCATACGCTTTCAAAGTAGGCTTTCAACTGATGAATAGAACCTTTAGAGCTTTCATCTTCTTTATATACAAATAGTTCTCTGTCTATATTTTTGCTGTCAGAGTAATCTCCCAAAAAAAGATTTGTGGTATTTCTTCCGCCCAGAAGATACATTTTATCATCTACAATGACATACTTATCATGCAGTCTTGCCTGAAGCTTCCACGGCTTCAATAAATTTACGGGATTGTAAATCTGTATGTCTATATTTTCATGAGATGCCAAAGCCTGAAACCACTCTGCGGATTTCACTTTCATGTCCAAAAAGCCGTTTCCTCCGTCCACAATGACTCTCACCTTTACACCACGCTCTGCCGCTTCTAAAAGGGCGCACATCACATCTTTTCCGCTGCTGTCCGCATTAAAATCAAAGGTGGATAAAATCACCTCTTCTTTTGCTTCGCTTATCATTTTCAAACGATATTTTAATGCTTCTACATTGTCGTTTATGTAAGCAACTCGTTCCTGTCCCTTTGTATCTCCGTAACAGTCCTCTGCCTGAAATTCCTTCTTAATGTTGCCGGAAACCTTCTTATGCCCAACATAGGGCAGTGTCAAAGCCCCTACATAAGCAACCAGAAACACTGCAACAATTTTTCCTATGTGTTTCATTATACTCACTCCTATCTGAATATTCCCCGTGTTTCACTTCAAAGGGTAAGTATAATTACTTTATGCTGGGAAATCAAGAACAGGAACACACATTATAAAAATATAAGATTTTTCATTTATTCTTTATAATATAATTTACTAAACCTTCTGCCTCAATAATTCTCTGCATAAATTCAGGGAACGGCTGAATTGGATATTCCTTCTCTTTGGAAAGATTACGGATAATACCGTTATCAAAATCCACTTCCACCTCATCGCCTTTTTCAATATCTCTGGCAGCCTCCGGGCATTCTACAATAGGGAGTCCGATATTGATGGCATTTCTGTAAAAAATACGGGCAAAGGTTTCCGCAATTACACAACTGATGCCGGCGGCTTTAATTGCCATAGGAGCATGTTCCCTTGAAGAACCGCAGCCAAAATTTTTGTTTGCCGCCAAAATATCACCTTTTTTTACTTCATTCACAAAATTTTTATCAATATCTTCCATACAATGAGCTGCCAATTCTTCTGCCTTTGATGAATTTAAGTATCTGGCAGGAATAATTACGTCAGTGTCTACGTTGTCTCCATATTTAAAAGCATTTCCTTTTACTTTCATTTTCTATTCCCCCAATTCTTCCGGACTTGAAATTTTTCCTGTTATGGCGCTGGCTGCTGCCACTGCCGGACTTGCAAGATAAACTTCTGATTTTACATGTCCCATTCTTCCTACAAAGTTTCTGTTTGTTGTAGAAATGCAGCGTTCTCCCTCTGCCAAAATGCCCATATAACCGCCCAAGCATGGACCACATGTTGGCGTACTTACCACAGCGCCGGCTTCAATAAAGATTTTCAGCAATCCTTCTTCCAATGCCTGAAGATAGATTTTCTGCGTTGCCGGAATAATAATGCAGCGCACGCCTTTTTTTACCTTGCGATTTTTTAATATCTGAGCAGCGCATCTTAAATCGTCAATTCTTCCGTTTGTACAAGAACCGATAACCGATTGCTGGATGATAACATCATCCTGTATTTCATCTATGGTCTTTGTATTGGAAGGTAAATGCGGAAATGCCACCGTAGGTCTTAACTTGCTTAAATCAATGGTATATTCCTCATCATAAACTGCATCTTCATCAGGCTCATAACGTTTATATGGTCGTTTGGAATGTTCCTTCATATATTCCTCAGTCTTTTCATCTACCGGAAAAATACCGTTTTTTGCCCCTGCTTCAATCGCCATATTCGCAATGGTAAAGCGGTCATCCATGGAAAGATTTTTCACACCTTCTCCTGTAAATTCCAGAGATTTATACAATGCTCCGTCAACACCGATTTTTCCAATCAGGTGCAGAATAACATCTTTTCCACTTACCCATTTGGAAGGTTTTCCGATTAAATTGATACGAATGGCAGACGGAACCTTAAACCATGCTTTTCCTGTTACCATTGCCGCTGCCATATCCGTACTTCCCACACCGGTAGAAAATGCTCCCAATGCTCCATAAGTACAGGTATGAGAGTCCGCTCCGATAATCGCATCTCCTGCCACGGTCAAACCGCTTTCCGGTAAAAGAGCATGCTCAATTCCCATTTCTCCTACGTCAAAATAGTTCGTAATCTCATGACGGGCTGCAAATTCTCTTACGCATTTACAGTTTTCTGCTGATTTAATATCTTTATTTGGAATAAAATGGTCCATAACCAATGCTATTTTATCTTTATGAAAGACACCTTCCGCTTTCATTTTTTCCATTTCGTGAATTGCCACAGGAGAAGTGATATCATTGCCCAGCACCAAATCCAATTCTGCCTCAATCAACTGTCCTGCTTCCACTTTTTCAAGCCCTGCATGGGCTGCTAATATTTTTTGTGTCATTGTCATTCCCACAAAATCCACCTCCGATTTATTTCTGCTATTGCCATTTTAGCATGGGCTTTGTTATACTAGAAATACATATTGACTATAAGAGCTATAACTTAAACTTATGAGTTTCAAAGGAGCAAAAAATATGGATCAAAACCTTTCCCTATATCGGGTATTTTATACAGTGGCAAATACCGGAAATATTTCAAAAGCTGCTGCCAGACTTTACATCAGCCAGCCTGCAATCAGCAAATCCATTCGCAAATTGGAGGAAAATTTAGAAGTTTCTCTTTTTTCCCGTAATTCCAGAGGCGTTCAACTAACGGAAGAAGGAGAACTTCTCTACCATTACGTTCAAAACGCTTTTTATTCTCTGGAAAAAGGCGAAACACAAATCAAAAAAATTCACGAGCTGGGCATCGGACATATACATATCGGCGTATCCACCACATTGTGCAAATACGTTCTTTTGCCGTACTTAAAGGAATTTATTGAAACCCATCCCCATATTCGTATTTCCATTGAGTGTCAGTCCACTAATCATACCTTGCAGCTTTTAAAAGAAAACAAAGTTGACTTAGGACTTATTGGAAAACCGGAGCGTCTCTACCATACGCATTTTGACTCATTGGGAGAAATCGAAGACATTTTCGTATGCACAAAATCCTATATGGAGCATCTTTCCAAACGCAGCGATTACTCAGAAAATCCTTTTCAGTCTGCTACCTTAATGCTATTAAATAAAGGAAATATGACACGACAGTATATTGACGACTATCTTGCCTCCTGCCGTATGGAAGCGGATAATCTTTTGGAAGTTTCTACTATGGACTTACTCATTGAATTTGCCAAAATAGGCATGGGGATTGCCTGTGTCATACGACAATTTGTAGAAAAAGAATTGGCAGAAGGTTCTCTGATAGAAGTTCCCCTTCCTATATCCATAAACAAACGAGAAATTGGTTTTGCATTACCTGAAAATATCAGCCAAAACAAAGCAGTAAAAGAATTTATACATTTTTACAGAAAAAGCACTTCTGATTAAGCTCAGAAGTGCTCCTTTTATTAGTTATCAATCAATTTTTCTTTTCCGTTCCAGCTATACAGCTTACGAAGCTCTGCACCGACTTCTTCTAACTGGTGTTCTGCTTCTCTTCTTCTCATTGCGCCAAAGTGCATACATCCGGACTGATTTTCCAAAATCCAGTTCTTTGCAAATGTTCCGTCCTGAATATCTGCTAAAATCTGTTTCATTGCTTTTTTTGTCTCGTCTGTAACAATCTTTGGTCCTGTAATATAATCACCAAATTCTGCTGTATTAGAAATAGAATAACGCATTCCTTTAAATCCGCTTTCGTAAATCAAATCTACAATCAGCTTCATTTCGTGAATACATTCAAAATATGCGTTTTCCGGTGCATATCCTGCTTCTACTAAAGTTTCAAATCCTGCTTTCATAAGAGCTGTAACACCGCCGCAAAGCACTGCCTGCTCTCCGAAAAGGTCTGTTTCTGTCTCTACCTTAAAGGTTGTTTCCAAAACTCCGGCTCTTGCTCCGCCCAGCCCTGCTGCGTAAGCCAATGCTTTTTCTTTTGCCTTTCCTGTGTAGTCCTGCTGAACAGCTACCAGACATGGAGTTCCTCTGCCAATCTGATATTCGCTTCTTACAGTATGTCCCGGCGCTTTTGGCGCAATCATGGTTACGTCTACATAAGCCGGTGGTTTAATCTGTCCGAAATGAATTGCAAAGCCATGAGCAAACATCAGCATATTTCCTTCTTCCAGATTTGGTTCAATGTCTTCTTTATATAATTTTGCCTGTTTTTCATCATTGATTAAAATCATGATAATATCGGCTTTTTTTGCTGCTTCTGCCGCTGTATAAACTTCAAATCCCTGTTTTACTGCCTTATCCCAAGATTTGGAGCCTTCGTATAAACCTACAATTACGTTACAGCCGGACTCTTTTAAATTCAATGCGTGAGCATGTCCCTGACTGCCGTATCCGATAATCGCAATGGTTTTTCCCTCTAAAAGAGCTAAATTACAATCTTCCTGATAATAAATTTTTACTGCCATTTGTATATTCCTCCTATTTATGTAATAAAATTAAAACTCTTCCTCATCCTCTGAAAGATAGAAAATGTCATCAGAACCTCTTGAAAGTCCGGCAATACCGGTTCTGGCTATTTCCAGAATTTCATAACCGTCAAGCAAGTCTATAAAAGCTTCCAGCTTTGATTTATTTCCGGTGAGCTCTACAATCATGGACTCTTTTCCTACATCTATGATATTGGCTCTGAAAATATCTACAATCGCTGTAATCCCCGCCCGCTGCTCCGGTGAAACTCTGACTTTTACCAGCATCAGCTCTCTGGTAACACTTTGATCGTCTTTTAATACTTTTACAGAAAGAACGTCTTCCAGTTTCTCTACCTGTCGTGTTATCTGCTCCAGAATTAACTCATCACCCTTACATACGACTGTCATACGGGTATAATTGGGATCTGTGGTAATTCCTGCCGATAAGCTGTCAATGTTATAACCCCGGCGGCTGAACAATCCCGAAACTCTACTCAGTACGCCGGCTGTATTTTCAACCAGAATAGACAATATTCTCTTGTTCATACAGCATCTTCTCCTCTGCCTTTTGGCTAACTTTTCTGTCATTCTACCAACTATCAAAAGCTTTGTCAATGCAATCTGAACGCTATAACTAATTAGAATGTAATACATAACTCTAAATAATGATGTTAGGACGCAATTTCCTATGAAATGAAAAAAGATGAGGCTATCACATTAAGCAAAAATCAGAATATTTATACATTTTAGCAAATTTATTGTCCACATAATGTATAAATATTCTCGATATCACTTAATGCAACAGTCTCATCTTTTAAATTCCTCTGTCTCTCGCCGCTTTCATACGTGCCATCGCTCTTGCCAGAGATGCTTTGGAAACATAGTATTCCTGCATACTCTGCTGCTGACGAAGCTGCTCTTCCGCTCTTTCCTTCGCTTCTTTTGCACGTTTTACGTCGATATCTTCCGGCTTTTCAATACTGTCTGCCAAAACCGTCACACGGTTATTGATAATCTGGGCAAAACCGCCTCCCACAATAGCAATATGCTCTGTGCCGTCTTCTGTCCGAATACGCATTTCTCCGGGAACAATCGCTATCATCATATCTGCGTGGTGGGCTAAAATGGTAATGCTTCCGTCCTTTGCCGGGAGTGAAATACTTGTACCTCTGCCATGATAAAAATCTTTATCGCTGGCAATTACATTTAAACCAAATGTTCCCATTTTTCCTCACTCCTTTGGACTAGGCATTCTGCTTTGCTTTTTCAATTACTTCATCAATAGTACCTACATTGAAGAAAGCGTTTTCCGGATAATCATCCATTTCACCTTCCACAATCATCTTAAATCCACGAATGGTTTCTTTCAACGGTACGTATTTTCCCGGAATACCGGTGAATACTTCTGCCACATGGAATGGCTGGGAAAGGAATTTCTGCAATTTTCTGGCTCTGGCAACGACTTTCTTATCTTCATCAGAAAGCTCTTCCATACCCAGAATAGCAATAATATCCTGCAATTCTTTATATTTCTGAAGATACTCCTGTACCTTTCTGGCAACTTCATAATGTTCCTGTCCAACCACATCTGCCTCCAGAATACGAGAACTGGACTCCAACGGGTCAACCGCAGGATAAATACCCTGTTCTACAATCTTTCTGGACAATACAGTTGTCGCATCCAAATGGGCAAAGGTTGTAGCAGGAGCCGGGTCAGTTAAGTCATCCGCAGGCACATAAACAGCCTGTACAGATGTAACAGAACCATTCTTTGTGGAAGCAATTCGCTCCTGTAATTCGCCCATTTCCGTAGCCAGCGTAGGCTGGTATCCAACAGCAGAAGGCATACGCCCTAAAAGAGCGGATACCTCAGAACCTGCCTGTGTAAAACGGAAAATATTATCAATAAATAAAAGCACGTTCTGATGCTCTTTGTCACGGAAATATTCTGCCATGGTAAGCCCTGTCTCCGCAACACGCATACGAGCTCCCGGCGGCTCATTCATCTGTCCGAATACCAGCGCTGTTTTCTCCAGAACACCGGACTCCTTCATTTCGCTCCAAAGGTCATTTCCCTCTCTGGAACGCTCTCCTACTCCTGTAAAGATGGAGTAACCGCCGTGCTCTGTTGCAATGTTGCTGATAAGCTCCTGAATAAGAACTGTTTTACCTACTCCGGCGCCGCCGAAAAGACCGATTTTACCTCCCTTTGCATAAGGAGCCAATAAGTCGATAACTTTAATACCTGTTTCCAGAATTTCCACAACAGGACTCTGTTCATCAAATGCAGGAGGGTCTCTGTGAATAACCCAGTGCTCTGCATCATCAAGCTGTTCTCCTTTATCAATGGTTTCTCCTAAAACATTGAATAAACGTCCCAGTGTTTCTTCTCCTACCGGTACGGAAATCCCCTGTCCTGTTGCTGTAACTTCCATATCCTTGCAAAGTCCGTCACTGGATGCCAGCATAATACAACGTACTGTATGATTTCCTATATGCTGTGCAACCTCCATAACCACTTTTTTTCCGTTCAGCTCTACGGTAAGCGCATCTTTAATGCTTGGAAGGTCCTGCTCCTGGAATTCCACGTCTACAACGGGGCCCATAACCTGTACAATTTTTCCTTTATTCATTGTATAAAAACCTCCTTCCTTTATTGTTTCTTTTTCTGTGCCTTTGCACCGCTGATTACCTCAGTAATTTCCTGTGTAATGGCAGCCTGTCTGACACGATTATATTTAATGGATAAATCTTTTAACATCTCTTTGGCACTGGTGGTTGCCGCATCCATTGCCTGCATACGGGAATTATGCTCACTGGCATAAGACTCTACCAGACAGCCGTAAATCATACCGCTTAAATAGTTTGGAACAATGGTATTCAGCAGTTCTTCTGCTGACGGAACCATCTCAATTTCTTCCTGATGAGTATCTACCAAAAACTGTGCAGATGCACCGAAGGTAGCCTTCTTTAACGGTAAAAGCTGCTGCTTTTCCGCTACCATTGAGGCTGCATTCGCCATACGGGTATAGATAATATGTACCTCGTCGAGCTCGCCCTTTAAATACATATCTATCATCTTTTCAGAGATGACTCTGGCTCTGTGCATGGTAGGCTTCTGAACTGTAAAGCGGAAATTTGTATCCACAGACACGTCTTTTTTATAAAAATACTGTCTTCCTACCTCTCCCAGCACAAACAGTTGTGTATGCTCTTTCTTCTCCATACCCTCTTCTGCCAGTTTAAAGACATTATGGTTATACGCACCTGCCAGTCCTTTGTCCGCACTTACTACGATATAACCGATTTTCTTGTCCTCCGGCAAAATCTCTGTACGTTCGTCAAAATACCGGTGTTCAATCTCTGATGTATGTCTTAAAATACGTCCGATGGCAGCCTGTAAAGAGTAAAAATACGGCTCTGTATCAGTAAGAAACTTCTTTGCTCTTTTCAGCTTTGAAGAAGAAATCATATACATGGCATTGGTAATTTTCATGGTATCCCGGATGCTTTTCATACGACTTTGTATTTCTTTTGCACTTGCCATTTTATCACCTGTTCCTGTTCTTAAATTCCTTTGCTGCCTCTAAAATCTTTTCTCCCAGTTCATCAGAAAGAACCTTTGTTTCCAGAATTTCTGCTTTGATTTCCGGATGCTTCTGCTCAAAATATTCCAGCATATCCATCTGGAATGTCTTTAATTCTTTTACCGGAATGTCTGTCAAAAGCTTATGTGTAGCTACCCACAGAGTAATGACCTGTTCATGGGAAGCCAGTGGTCTGCATAACGGCTGCTTTAACAGCTCCATCAGACATTTTCCATAGTCCAACTGTGCCTTTGTTGTCTCATCTAAATCGGAAGAAAACTGTGTGAACACCTGCATTTCTCGATACTGTGCCAAATCAATTCGCATACTTCCGGAAGCTTTTTTCATAGCTTTTGTCTGCGCCGCACCACCTACACGGGATACAGAAAGACCGACATTTACCGCCGGACGAACACCTTCAAAGAACAAATCACTTTCAAGGAAAATCTGTCCGTCTGTAATGGAAATAACGTTTGTCGGGATGTATGCAGATACGTCACCTGCCTGTGTTTCAATAATCGGAAGGGCTGTGATAGAACCGCCTCCCGCTTCTTCACTTAAACGGCTGGAACGCTCCAGCAGTCTGGAATGAAGATAGAATACGTCACCCGGATATGCCTCACGTCCCGGTGAACGTTCTAACAGCAGAGATAAGGCACGATATGCAACTGCGTGTTTTGATAAATCATCGTAAACAATCAGTACGTCTTTTCCTTTATACATAAAATACTCTGCAAGCGCTGTTCCGGAATATGGCACAATGTACTGCAAAGGCGCACAGTCGCTGGCTGTTGCAGAAAATACCGTAGTATATTCCATTGCTCCGTACTTTTCCAGTGTTCCTACTAATTTTGCTACCGTAGAGGCTTTCTGTCCGATTGCCACATAGATACACATTACATCTTTTCCCTTCTGGTTCAAGATGGTATCAATGGCAATGGAAGTTTTACCTGTCTGACGGTCACCGATAATCAATTCTCGCTGTCCACGTCCGATTGGGAACATGGAGTCGATTGCCAGAATACCTGTTTCCATTGGTACGGATACGGATTTTCTGTCAATAATTCCCGGCGCTTCCTGCTCGATTGGGCGATAATCGTCTGCTTGAATTTCGCCTTTTCCGTCAATGGGCGCACCTAAGGCATCCACAATTCTTCCGATGAAATTTCCGCCTACGGGAACACCTGCTCTTTTCTTTGTACGTGCAACCTTTGTACCTTCTTTAATCCCTGTATCTTTGCCAAAGATAATGACACCGATTTCATTTCGCTTGATATCCTGTACCATTCCTTTTACACCATTTTCAAAGGTTACGATTTCGCCGTACATGGCATGGTCTATTCCGTAAACAGTTGCAATTCCATCCCCCACCCAGATGACGTTTCCAACTTCTTTTGCGCCTTCTGTGCTGTGGAAATTATCAATTTCTTCCTTCAAAATTGAAATAATTTCTTCTGAGTTGATTGAACTCAAACCGTTCACCTCCAGATTAATTTTTGTTGTAATTCATGAATACTGCCCTTTAAGCTGTTATCATATTCGTGGTCTTTTGTCCGAATAATAAATCCACCTACAAGGCTTTTATCCTCTTTCAGTTTAAGAGCAACTGCCTGTGTATGATACTGTTTTTTCAGGAATTTTTTAATTCCTTCCAACTGTTCTGCCTTTGGAGGCGTTACATAATACAATGTGGCAGATAATATGTTCTTTTGTTCATTGTAATGTTCCTGATATGCCTGAAAAATTTCGTTTAAAAGCTCTGCATGCTTGTATTTACAAACTACACACAGGAAATTGTGAAGTTCCTTTGGAAAAACTCTACTGATAACTCTCTGTTTTTGTTCAAAGGATATCGTTGGATTTTCCAATGCTTTTGAAAGCTCAGGCACTTCTTTTAAAAGCCTTTGTGTTTCCAAAATACTTTCTTTTGGAACATTTAACTGATAAAGCACCTTACCATAATTAATAGCTGTCTGTGTCATCTGCATCACCTGCTTTTGCTAAAAATTTATCGTAGAGCATATCATTGCTGTTCTCATTACTTTTTTCCAAAAGTAATTTTTTTGCTGCCTGCATAGCGAGCTGTGCAATCTCTTTTTTCGCTCCCTGCATGGCATTTTCCTGTTCCTGACGGGCAGTATTTTGAGCAGCTTCGATAATCTTCGCCGCTTCATCGTTGGCATTTTTTACAATACTTTCTCTTGCCTGTCTTGCATCTGTTTTTGCATTTTCCAAAATCTGAGAAGACTCTTCTTTTGCCATTGCCAGAGATTTTTCATACTGTACTTTCAGTTCTTCGGCTTTTTCACGGCTTACACGAGCTTCTTCCATCTCTTTTGCTATACACGCTTTTCTCTTTTCCATGATACCCAGTACCGGACCGATAAGGAATTTTTTCATTAAGAGATAAAGCACAATCAGATTTATAATCGTCCAGACAAGGTTCCAGCCAAGACTCATCATCTTTCATGCACCTGCCTTTCCCTGCTGATTATAAGAATAAGATTAACAATCCGATAACGAAACCGTAAATAGCTGTTGCCTCTGCAAGCGCACAACCAAGAAGTAATGCTTTGCTGATTTTGCTTTCTGCTTCCGGCTGTCTTGCGATTGCTTCTACTGCTTTTGCTGTTGCATGACCAATTCCTAAACCTGCTCCGATACCTGTTAATACTGCAATACTTGCACCAATTGCTGCTGTCATAATTCATTTCTCCTTTTCAAATAAAATTTAATCTTCTATTTGCTCTTTTACAAAGAGCGATGTTAAAAACACAAATACGTATGTCTGAATTAAACCATCAAACACATCAAAGTACAAACTAAACGGAATGGGTAAAAGTACCGGCATAACCGTTTTTAACAGCTCCATAATTACAAACGAACCAATTACATTACCGAATAAACGCATACATAATGAAACAGGACGGATTGCAATTTCCATGATGTTGATTGGAGCTACTAAAGGCATAGGCTCTGCAAAGCTTTTCAAAAATCCCTTTCCACCCTTCTTATGGAAGCCGGAATAGTAGATGAGAAATACGCTCATAAGCGCCAATGCTGCTGTCACATTCAAATCCTTGGTCGGAGGTTTAAAGCCTAAAAGTCCGATTAAATTGGCTACCCCGATATAGAGCGCCGTAGAAATCAGATACGGTATGTACCGCTTTCCTTCCTCCCCCAGAATGTCTGTGAAAAAGTCGTTCAGAAAACCAATAGATGCTTCTAATGCCAACTGCTTTCTTCCCGGATTTTCCACTTTCAAATTCCGAACAAGTATAATCGACAGGATGGTTAATGCTGCCATAATAATCCATGTAACTACCACGGACTCACCTACCGGAATTCCACCAAAAATCGGAATATTGAACACGGTTTCGCATTGAAGTTCTTCCGTAATTCTTTCCGCAATATTGTTCGTAAGACATTCCTCCCTTTCTCTTTTCTATTGTCGCTGTGAGCAATAAAACAGAAATCGGCACGTGTTTTTGTGTCTTCTTATTAAATTGCTTTTAACACATTACTGCTAATCATTTCATTTGTCAATCTTTGGTTTTTTCATAAAAAAGAGAAAGTTTTCGTCAATTTTTCTTGTAGATTTTTGATGTTTTTCTTTGTTTTTGTAAGAATTTCCATGGTTTTTTATACCATTCGGTATATACTGGTTCTACCACTTGAAAATTGCACAAATTTTCTTGAGCTACACTCTCTTATTTTTGTAAAATATGATAAAATACATGTGCATATACTTATGAGGATTGCCTATATCAGGCACAGCTTGCTATAATAAAACAGAAAAGGAGGTATCTGATAGTGGAAATGCAACAACTTGTCATAGCCGGCGCCGGTCCGGCAGGAGTATCTGCCGCTTTATATGCAGTACGCATGGGTTTTCCCCCACTGGTTATTCACAACGGATACGGTGCTTTAGAAAAGGCAGAAAAGATAGAAAATTACTACGGACTTCCGGCTCCTGTTTCTGGAAAAGGACTGTATGAAAATGGACTTTCTCAATTAAAAGCCCTCAATGTTCCTGTTTTTAAGGATGAGCTGCTTTCAATTACATACGATGGAGAATACACCATACAGACCTCTGAAAACACCTATCATACCAAAGCGCTTATTCTGGCAACAGGCACAAAAAGAAACACGCTTTCTTTAAAAGAATTGAAAAAATACGAAGGAAACGGTATCAGCTACTGTGCCGTATGCGATGGTTTTTTCTATCGTCAAAAGGAAGTCGGTGTACTTGGCAATGGTTCTTATGCCCTTCATGAGGCAAAGGTTTTAGAGCCTCTGGCAGCAAAAGTAACTATATTAACTAACGGAAAAGAACCTGATTTTTCTTTGGATGAGCTGGGCTCTGTTCAATTAGAAAAAAGGAAAATCATCTCTGCAAAGGGAGAAAATTCTCTTTCCTCGCTGGAGCTGGAGGACCATACGCACTTTCCTCTTGACGGTCTGTTTGTTGCATTGGGGACAGCCGACAGCACAGACATTGCCAGAAAACTGGGACTTTTTATGGAGGATAATCATATTTTAATTGAAGCAGATACCAGCACTCCTCTCCCCGGTCTCTTTGCAGCCGGAGATTGCACCGGAGGTATGCTGCAAATCGCAAAAGCGGTATATGAAGGCGCACTTGCAGGCACATGTGCCGTCAATTATTTAAAGTCAATAAAATAAAAATTATATATATTTAAAGGAGGCTATTCTTATGGCTATGGAATTTACATCTAAAAATTTTGCAAAAGAAGTGCTGCAATCTGACCTACCGGTACTGGTTGATTTTTGGGCAACCTGGTGTATGCCCTGCAAGATGCTGGCTCCGGTTATTGAAGAACTGGCAGAAGAAGCAAACGGACGTTATAAGGTAGGAAAAATCAATGTAGATGATGAACCTTCCCTTGCGGCACAGTACGGTATTATGAATATTCCTACTGTACTGGTATTTAAAAACGGTCAGGTCGCTGATAAATCTGTGGGCGCTGTTCCGAAAAAACAACTGGAAGCTTTGCTGAAATGATTTGATTTGCTGTTTGATGGCTTTGCTAAAGCGAGAGCTGCGATGTAAGGTTTATTCCTTTCGCAGCTCTCATTTTCTATTAGCTTTTTATTATCATTTGGAACTTCTTATGTAAGCGCACCATAGTGCATATATAGACATTATTATAGTAATTTGAGATAATTACCTCAACAATTAATACTTGTCAAAAAAGTTTAGTCAAAAATGTTTAGCCTAAATATTTTTGACCTGTAGGAGGTGACTGTTATAAAAACTCAAACGTCTATAGTTGCACGTCGTTATCGTTTACAAGAGTGGGCACAAATGCTCCAAGAATGCAACAACAGACCCGTTGGAATGTCTGTCAGTGAATGGTGCCAAATGAATTCCATTACGACAGCTAACTATTATTATCGGATGGCTCAGGTTCGTAAAGCTTGTTTAGATTCATTTCCGGAGGAAGGTGCGGAACAATCAATTGTTCCAGTTCCAATGAATCTAGTGGCATCAGATAATTATTCTCTTAAAGAAACGCCACAAATATGTGAGGAATCTTTTATTGACGTATCTTCACATGGAATATCGTTTCGAATTACAGAGAAAACATCAGATTCACTTATTGCAAAAGTTTTGGGAGTGCTTGCTCATGTTGAATGATGCCACTTGTTTCAAACAGGTTTATATTGTCTGTGGCTATACGGATTTACGATTTGGTTTGGATTCGTTGGCTTCTATTATAGAATCAAAAATGGGATGCAAACCTTATGTTCCTGATACTTTATATCTTTTCTGTGGTCGTAAAACAGACCGGATCAAAGGGCTCGTCTGGGAAAAGGACGGTTTTCTATTGTTATATAAACGTCTGGAAAAAGGAAACTTTATGTGGCCAAGAAATGAATCTGATGTACGAGCACTTACCAGTCAGCAGTTCCGTTGGCTTATGGAAGGGCTTACGATTTCTCCAAAGAAAACCGTTCAGGAGATCCAGTCACCGGAACATATGGCATGATGTTTGTGCAAAAGGTAGAAATTTAAAAACTTAAATTCTACCTTGCGATATGAGAATAATACTTGCTTGTCCGTCTGTTATCATACGTTATTTCTGCGTTATTCCGCTTTTACGCAGTTGTAATTTGTTTCAATCATTTCAAAAAAAGCGTTGTTTTTTGAGGTCTGCACTTTCTTTGTAGGAGCTTAGAATTATAGGCAATATGCCGAATTCAAAACAGAGTGGCATTCGCAATTTTTGCTCGTATCTGTTATAATAGACCTCAGAAAAGAGGTACATTATGGCGATAGAATATACAGAAGAACAACTGAATAATTTTGATAAAACAACAGTGATCCAGCTGTTTTTGGCACAACAATCACAGCTGAAAGATATTGATCAGAAACTGCAGTTGTTATTGGAACAGATTGCTGTAATGAACAATAATCGCTTTGGGAAATCATCTGAGAAACTGGAAGTAGATAACCAAATCTGCTTCTTAGAAGTTGATGGTAATATCATTTATTTTAATGAAGCAGAAGCAGTTGCTGCTCTTGATGAGACAGAAGAATCTGTAAAACCAAGAGGTAAAAAAGTAAAGGGAAAACGAGCTGCTGATATCAAAGATCTTCCCATCATTCCAGTTGAACACAAAATGACAGAGGAAGAATTAGCAGCTGAATTTGGTGAGGATGGCTGGTATCAGTTGGAGGATGAAATATATCATCGTTATCGTTTCACACCAATGAAGGTTGAAATCGAGGAACATCATGTCGCTGTGTATAAGTCCAAAAAGGAGAACCGTTTTAAAAAGGCGGATCATCCTGCTTATTTACTGAGAAATAGTCTTGTTTCACCATCTTTACTTGCTGGTATTTGGAATGCGAAATATGTGAACGCGGCACCGCTCTATCGTCAGGAACAGGAATTCCAGCGATTGGGTCTTAATATTGATCGTGCGGATATGGCTCATTGGACAATTCTATGTGCAGAGAGATATCTCTCTATCTTTTATGATTATCTGCATGAAAAACTATATGATTATCATGTGCTTCAAGCAGATGAAACTCCGGTTCTCGTTTCAAAGGAAAACCGCACAACCGGAAACAAGCATTATATGTGGGTGTACCGAACAGGAAAAATGTATCTGAACAACCAGATTGTCCTGTACGAATATCAGCCCTCTCGTAATGCAAGTCATCCAAGGAAGTTCCTGAAAGATTTTCAAGGAGTCTGTCTGACGGATGGATATCAGGTCTACCATACGATTGAAAAAGAGCGTGAAGACCTGAAAATAGCTGGATGCTGGGCTCATTCGAGACGGAGGTATGATGAAGCTGTTAAAGCCCTTCCAAAGGCGAATCGAAAAATGTCTTTGGCATATCTGGCATTGAAGCAGATCCAAGCGATTTATCGTGAGGAAAACAAACTTGAGAAGATGGATTCTGAAGAACGCCTGAAACATCGTCAACTGACTGTGAAACCATTAGTTGATGCTTATTTTGCATGGGTAAAACAGAATCTCATGTCTGTTCCACCGAAAAGTAAAACTGCAAATGGATTTACTTATTCCATAAATCAAGAAAAATATTTGAGAACTTTTCTGGAAGATGGGGAAGTTCCAATTGACAATAATGCTGCGGAACAGGCGATTCGACCATTCTGTGTAGGGAAGAAAAACTGGGTGATGATTGATACCATTGCAGGAGCAGAAGCCAGCGCAATTATTTATAGCATTGCTGAAACTGCAAAGGCTAATCATTTAAAGCCTTACAATTATTTCGAATATCTTTTGACGGAGATTCCAAAACACATGGATGATCATGATACAAGTTTCTGTGAAGATTTGCTCCCTTGGTCAGCTAAACTGCCAGTGGAATGCAGAAAATAGACTAAAAATAATGCCGCTCTTTTGGAGCGGCTAATCAATTAGCAGTACCGGCTATGGTGCGCTTACCTTCTTATAAAAGTTTATAAAGCTCTTCTCGTTTTTCAATTTTTATTTCGCCTCTGTTTAAAGATATGTAACCCTGTTTTGCAAGCTGTTTCAAAATACGGCTGACTGCTTCTCTGGCGCTCCCGATAATTTTTGCAATTTCTTCGTGTGTCATGGTGATACTGGACGTCTTATTTTTCGCTGCCTCGTCTAATAAAAAGGAAACAATTCTCTGTGTAAGACTTAAAAACATCAACTGCTGCAAAGCTTCTACTACATCGGAAAAACGTCTGGCAGTTTCTTTATACATAAAATTTTCCAGATAGATATTTTCTTTCGTCAACATAGAAAGAATTCTGGCAGGAATAAGAAGTACCTCTGTACTGCCTTGAGCCTCTATTTCCACATCAAAGGTAATTGCGGAAAGAATACAGGAGGCTGCTAAAAAACAAATATCTCCTTCCCGCAAACGATAAATCGTGATTTCCTTTCCTTCATCCGACAATAGATATGTTCTGAGACTTCCCTTTAAAACTAAAAGTCCTCCCAGACATTCTCTTGCCCCAGAATAAACAATCTCACCTGCTTCATAGCTAACAACTCTGGACTCTTTAAGAACCGTTTTTTGCTGTTCTTCTGTAAGCTTGCCCCAAAACTCTTGCTGCTTTAATACGTTTTCTATTGTTTCATTCATTTTTATCCCTACCTGTCTCTAAAAAATTTCACCTTGTTGTTTTAAGTATTCTAAAAATGCTTCACAGCCTTCTTTTACGTCTTCGTAAGTTTTATCAAAGTCACCTGTGTACCAAGGATCTGCAATAGCTCTTGGATTATCTGTAAAGTCTAAAAGCTTATATACTTTATTTTCAGTATCTTGTCCGATTATCCTGTTTATATTTTTTATATTCCAATCATCCATACCAATCAGATAGTCGTATTTTTCATAATCTGATTTCTTCATTTGAACAGCATATTTACCTGCTGTGGAAATGTGAAACTGCGCCAGCTTGTTTCTTGTTCCGTGGTGAACCGGATTGCCGATTTCCTCTGTGCTGGTGGCAGCGGATGCGATGTAGAAATTGTTGGATAGGTTTTCTTTTTGGGTTATGTCTTTTAGGACAAATTCGGCCATGGGGGAACGGCAGATGTTACCATGGCAGACGAATAGTACTTTTTTCATTTTTCTATAACTCCTTATAGGGTCTGTATTTCTTCTCAAACGCTTGATTTTACAGGATTTCTGGTCTAATCCGAAGTCCTCGTTTTTCAGAGTATTTTCTCAAATTGCTTCATGTTTTTCTTTCTCTCTCAGCGAAAGTTCCCGCTTTTTACCTTTGGGGGTTGGGTCATTCCTGTCTAAACGCCAACTATAAACATTTTTCTCTTTTCCGTCCTCATCAATATAACGGAACCGATACCTCCCGTCTGTACGCTGGTACTCACCCTCACGCAAAATCCGATTGCGGTTATCTCGTCTTTTCTCACTCATCGAATCTCTCCTTTCAAAAAAAGGAGAGCCAGACTTGCAAGATTATTGTACCACAAGTTTGACCCTCCGTATAGTTTTATCATAGGATATCAGCAATCTGCCATTCTCTTTTTTCAGAAACTTTTTATACTGCAGTTGCCTGATCCAGATACCGTTCAAATTTCTGTCTTTTTATCAATGCTCTGTTTCCGTTCCTCACATAGAAATCTTCATTGGGATGTTCGTCAATGAGCATTCTCAGCTTGCCTTCTCCAATATGATAATATCCGGCAGCTTCTTCAATGGTCAGCGTATATCTACACCAAACTGGAATATCTGCATAATTTTTTTCATTTTAT
>ENA-ORSX01000528-ORSX01000528.1-human-gut-metagenome-genome-assembly--contig:-NODE-528-length-39685-cov-45.943578_pt1 | contig 39685 bp, 27 predicted proteins | sample MGYA00241904_ERZ509172 | MGnify/ENA primary metagenome ERZ509172 (study PRJEB26280, sample SAMEA2338795) | human gut metagenome | biome: human gut; feature: human-associated habitat; material: faeces...
TCGGACTTAAACTGGCGTTTGGCGATCATGTTCACTGCTTTTTTGCCGAACCAACACACTCCCCGTGTATGTTATTAGGCGTCCATACCGGATTACACGATCAGATTTCTGTTCAGGATATTGGCATCGACAACCTTACCGCTGCCGATGGCCTTGCGGTTGGTCGCGCATCGGGCTTTGTCGGGCGGGCGATGGAGCGTCTGCTGGATGGCTTCTATACCCTTAGCGATCAAACCATGTATGACATGCTTGGCTGGCTGGCGCAGGAAGAAGGTATTCGTCTTGAACCTTCGGCACTGGCGGGTATGGCCGGGCCTCAGCGCGTGTGCGCATCAGTAAGTTACCAACAGATGCACGGTTTCAGCGCAGAACAACTGCGTAATGCCACTCATCTGGTGTGGGCGACGGGAGGTGGAATGGTGCCGGAAGAAGAGATGAATCAATATCTGGCAAAAGGCCGTTAATAACGTTTCAACGCAGCATCACCATCCTTTCCCTGGGTGAGCGATGCTGCCGATGACGCAGACTTAAGATTCTGCCGTTTTACCTGCTATAGCCTCCTCTTTTTCCATCACCCAACGCCTTTCGCTGTAAACGGCGGTTTCGCAAACCAAACCAAAACCGTAAGTAAGATAAAAGCAATAGCCGCCATACGGAAAATCTCATTTGCAGAAATAGAAAGTGACTGCTGAGTTATTTCATTATTAATTTCATTAAGAACTCCTGAAAGCGAACCATAGTATTTATCCATAATTTGTGACGATGAATTAAACACGGGGTTAAATTGATCGATGGTTGCTGTCAACTGACTATGGTGTAACGATTCGCGGCGTCCCCACAGTGTCATTGTCAACGACGTACCAACTGATCCTGACAAGGTGCGAAAAAAATTACTCATACTCGAGGCATTGGCAAATTTATTATCTGGCAAGCCTGAAAACGAAATCGTTGTTAAGGGTAAAAAGAAACAGGCAACGGCGAATCCCTGAAAAAACTGTGGCAAAATGATGCCTGTAAAATCAATCGTTGGCATAAATGTCACAGAACGCCAGTAATAGCAAACCGCATACATCAAAAAACTAAATGTCACCAACAACCGCATATCAATTTTGTTGCCATAACGTCCTATCAAAGGTGATATTAATAGCGGCATGATACCGATGGGCGCATAGGCAAGTCCGGCCCATATCGCATTATACCCCATCGTTTCCTGGAGTAACTGCGGCATAAGAACTATCGCTCCAGAGTAAAATAAATACGCGCATGTGATACTCACAATACCAATGGTGAAATTACGGGACTTAAACAAACTGAGGTCAAGAATCGGATTCTCTGAGGTCGACTCCCAAATGACTAAAGAGATCAGAGAAATAACTGATACTACTGTTAGTAGTATTATTGTACTCGAGTTGAACCAATCCAGATCGCGCCCTTTATCAAGCATAATTTGCAAGCCACCAACACCGAGCACTAACAGGGTCAGTCCTGGTAGATTCATTTTGACCGGTGAAGTCTCAGTTTCTCGTCCTTTAAGTAAGGTTAAGCATAATGTCAGGACGATAATCCCCATAGGGACATTGATTAAAAATATCCAACCCCAGCTAAAGTTATCGCAAATATAGCCGCCCAATATCGGCCCACATATCGGAGCGATAATCACGGTCATTGACCATAATGCCAGAGCAAATGTTCTTTTTTCTGGTGGATAATTCCTTAATAATAAACTCTGTGACAGTGGAATTAACGGCCCCGCCATTAACCCCTGAACGACTCTAAAAAATATCAGCACATCAAGATTGGTCGATAAACTACACATTAATGAAGACAGCGAAAAAAAGGTTACTGAAAGTAAAAATAACCTTAATTCGCCTATTCTTTGTGCCAGCCTGCCGGTAACAGGGATCGCAATGGCATTTGCTACGCCAAACGAGGTGATAACCCAGGTGCCTTCGTCTGTTGATGCTCCCAGAAAGCCAGATATTGTCGGTATTGCGACGTTAGAAATAGTGGAATCCAACATTTGCATAAACGTCGCTAATGACAATGCAATAGTGACGCACCATAACGTCCCACCGGTTAATGGTGCAGGAGTTGATTTAGTGATTGCCATTAAAGTTGTCCATTATGCGAAATAATGTTGCTAATTTCTTTTTCTATCGGACTGGTATCGATAACTAAAGCCTTACTGGTATAAGCAGGCATGGACGTCACGGTTGAAGCCAGATCGGGCATCTCGGCAATGTCTTCATTCTTCGTATCAATAGTTGCAGTCATCGATAAACCAATGCGCAAAGGGTGTTCCATGAGTTCTTTTGGATCCAGAGAAACTTCAACCGGTACACGCTGAACGATTTTGATCCAGTTCCCTGTCGCATTTTGTGCAGGTAATAAGGAGAACGCATTGCCGGTTCCCATATTGATCCCTGTCACCCGACCATGAAACACAACATTTTCACCATAAAGATCGCTGATAATATTGACCGATTGACCAATCCGTACATCCGTGAGTTGTGTTTCTTTAAAGTTGGCATTAACCCACATTTGACGCGCCGGTACGACAGCCATTAACGATTGTCCGGGACTCACTGTTTCGCCGACCTGAACACTTCTCTGGGCAATATAACCGGTAACCGGACTCTTAATATCCGTACGTTTAAGCGCCAACCAGGCTTCTTTGGTTGCATCTGCAGCTTCAATGACTTGTGGCTGACGGTTTAATGGTGTGTTCATTACTAAAGCTTTATTCGCTTTATAAGCCTGGATAGCAGCATTCAATGCCGCTTTGCTACTTATTAACGTATCTTTGGTATGCTCCAGCGCTTCTTTTGAAATAACCCCTTGCTTCGCTAAAGGCACACGACGGTTATAATCTTCTAAAGATTGTTGATACTGAATACGTGCTGAAGCGACTTCGGCACTGTATTGTTTATCCTGTAAGTATAGTTTATTCGTTTGCCGAACAATATTTGCCAGATTATTTTTAGCTTTATTGAGTGCGATAGTGGCATCAGTTTTATCCAGTGAAACTAAAATGTCACCTTGTCGAACGTAGTTCGTATCTTTATGATTAACGACAGTGACACTGCCTGAGACTTGTGCAGAAATTGGATCTGCATTTCCCGTTACATAGGCGTCATCTGTACTAATCATGTCTTTTAATTCCATTGACCAATAGGCATAGGCACCTGAAAACGCAATAAATAAAACTACCGCTAACAAAGCAAAATATTTTCTTCTGTCAGAATGTTTTTTATTTGAATTAATCTGTTCCACTATTATCTCTCATTTCGCATAGATGAAATTTATGAATTGAATGAAAAGAGTATTCATTCCTCATATCAAACACAGTGCATGTTTTGCACATTATCCCAGGAACGTTGGAGGGCTAATTTAAATGAGGTGCAAAAAAAACAACAGAGGACTAAACCGCGGCTTTTGCAATACAATTCTTACGCCTGTAGGATTAGTGAGAAAACTTATAGTGCTCATTTGAAACTATAAATCATCGGTATCATCCCTGATTTTATTGTTGACATTTTATTTATGCCGACTATTTATATGGTATACTTGTCGAATTATCTTAAAGGAAGCTCAAATTTTCTTATTTTTATTGAGAAAATGAGATGATACCTTATGTCTGTATTACTACAGGGAGAAGGGAAATGCTTCATTGCAAAGGGAATAATCTATGAACGCAATAATTATTGATGACCATCCTCTTGCTATCGCAGCAATTCGTAATTTATTGATCAAAAACGATATTGAAATCTTAGCAGAGTTGACTGAAGGCGGAAGCGCCGTTCAGCGGGTGGAAACACTTAAGCCTGATATCGTCATCATTGATGTCGATATCCCCGGAGTTAACGGTATCCAGGTGTTAGAAACGCTGAGAAAGCGCCAATATAGCGGAATTATTATTATTGTCTCCGCTAAAAATGACCATTTTTACGGGAAACATTGTGCTGATGCTGGCGCTAATGGTTTCGTGAGTAAAAAAGAAGGCATGAACAATATCATTGCGGCTATTGAAGCTGCAAAAAATGGCTACTGCTATTTCCCCTTCTCTCTCAACCGGTTTGTTGGAAGTTTAACGTCCGACCAGCAAAAACTCGACTCCTTATCGAAACAAGAAATTAGTGTCATGCGGTATATTCTTGATGGCAAGGATAATAATGACATTGCTGAAAAAATGTTCATCAGCAACAAAACTGTCAGCACTTATAAAAGTCGCTTGATGGAAAAATTAGAATGCAAATCACTGATGGATCTTTACACATTCGCACAACGTAACAAAATCGGCTAACCACATGAAGTTTTTACCCTATATTTTTCTTCTCTGTTGTGGTCTTTGGTCGACCATAAGTTTCGCAGACGGAGATTACATCGAATATCGTGGCATCAGTAGTAACAACCGTGTCACACTTGATCCACTACGTCTGAGCAACAAGGAATTACGTTGGCTCGCGAGCAAAAAAAATCTTGTGATTGCAGTACACAAGTCCCAAACAGCTACGTTGTTGCATACCGATTCGCAGCAACGGATTCGTGGTATTAATGCTGATTATTTAAATCTTTTAAAAAGAGCGTTAAATATCAAATTAACACTCCGGGAATACGCAGATCATCAAAAAGCAATGGACGCGCTGGAAGACGGTGAAGTTGATATAGTGTTATCACATTTAGTTGCTTCGCCGCCTCTTAATGATGACATTGCTGCAACTAATCCTCTGATAATTACCTTTCCGGCGCTGGTCACTACCCTTCACGATTCAATGCGACCGCTTACCTCATCAAAACCAGTAAATATTGCTCGAGTAGCAAATTATCCCCCAGACGAGGTAATTCATCAATCATTTCCAAAAGCAAAAATTATCTCTTTTACAAATTTATATCAGGCATTAGCATCCGTCTCAGCCGGACAGAATGATTACTTTATTGGTAGTAACATCATTACCAGCAGTATGATTTCCCGTTATTTTACTCACTCCTTAAATGTAGTGAAGTATTATAACTCACCGCGTCAATATAACTTTTTATTAACCAGAAAAGATTCAATCGTTCTTAATGAAGTACTCAATCGATTTGTTGATGCTTTAACAAATGAAGTTCGCTATGAAGTATCACAAAATTGGCTTGATACAGGAAACCTGGCCTTTCTGAACAAACCATTAGAACTCACTGAACATGAAAAACAGTGGATTAAGCAGCATCCCGATTTAAAGGTGCTGGAAAATCCTTACTCGCCACCCTATTCTATGACAGATGAAACTGGCTCAGTTCGGGGCGTGATGGGTGATATTCTTAATATTATTACCTTGCAAACAGGTTTAAATTTTTCTCCGATCACCGTTTCACACAATATTCATGCTGGGACACAGCTTAACCCCGGTGGATGGGATATATTGCCCGCCGCTATTTATAGTGAAGATCGAGAAAATAATGTTTCATTTGCTGAAGCCTTCATAACAACGCCTTACGTTTTTGTCATGCAAAAAGCGCCTGACAGTGAACAAACATTAAAAAAAGGAATGAAAGTTGCCATTCCATATTATTATGAGCTTCATTCGCAATTAAAAGAGATGTATCCGGAGGTAGAGTGGATAAAAGTCGATAACGCCAGCGCTGCATTTCACAAGGTCAAGGAAGGTGAACTTGATGCTCTGGTCGCGACACAGTTAAATTCGCGTTACATGATCGACCATTACTATCCTAATGAACTTTATCATTTTCTTATTCCCGGCGTTCAGAATGCATCACTTTCGTTTGCTTTTCCTCGCGGAGAACCGGAACTTAAGGATATTATTAATAAAGCACTGAATGCAATTCCCCCAAGCGAAGTTCTGCGCCTGACCGAAAAATGGATTAAAATGCCCAATGTGACCATTGACACATGGGACCTCTATAGCGAGCAATTTTATATTGTTACGACATTATCCGTTTTATTAGTTGGCAGTAGCCTTTTATGGGGATTCTACCTGTTACGCTCAGTTCGTCGTCGTAAAGTTATTCAGGGTGATTTAGAAAACCAAATATCATTCCGGAAAGCGCTCTCGGATTCCTTACCGAATCCAACTTATGTTGTAAACTGGCAAGGTAATGTCATTAGTCACAATAGTGCATTTGAACATTATTTCACTGCTGATTACTATAAAAATGCAATGTTACCATTAGAAAACAGTGAATCCCCCTTTAAAGATGTTTTTTCTAATACGCATGAAGTCACAGCAGAAACGAAAGAAAACCGAACAATATACACACAGGTATTTGAAATTGATAATGGCATCGAGAAAAGATGCATTAATCACTGGCATACCTTATGTAATCTGCCAGCAAGCGAACATGCTGTTTATATTTGTGGTTGGCAAGATATTACCGAGACACGTGATTTAATTCATGCACTCGAAGTAGAGAGAAATAAAGCGATCAATGCAACTGTCGCAAAAAGCCAGTTTCTGGCAACAATGAGTCACGAAATAAGAACACCAATAAGCTCCATTATGGGCTTCCTGGAACTTCTGTCGGGTTCTGGTCTTAGCAAGGAACAACGGGTGGAGGCGATTTCACTTGCCTACGCCACCGGACAATCACTCCTCGGCTTAATTGGTGAAATCCTTGATGTCGACAAAATTGAATCGGGTAACTATCAACTTCAACCACAATGGGTCGATATCCCTACTTTAGTCCAGAACACTTGTCACTCTTTCGCTGCGATTGCTGCAAGCAAATCGATCGCATTAAGTTGTAGCAGTACGCTTCCTGAACGCTACCTGGTTAAGATCGACCCTCAGGCGTTTAAGCAGGTCTTATCTAATTTACTGAGTAATGCTCTCAAATTTACTACCGAGGGGGCAGTAAAAATTACGACCTCCCTGGGTCACATGGATGACAACCACGCTGTTATCAAAATGACGATTATGGATTCTGGAAGTGGATTATCGCAGGAAGAACAACAACAACTGTTTAAACGCTATAGCCAAACAAGTGCAGGTCGTCAGCAAACAGGTTCTGGTTTAGGCTTAATGATCTGCAAAGAATTAATTAAAAACATGCAGGGCGATTTGTCATTAGAAAGTCATCCAGGCATAGGAACGATATTTACGATCACAATCCCGGTAGAAATTACCCAACAAGTGGCGGCTGTCGAGGCAAAAGCAGAACAACCTATAACACTACCTGAAAAGTTGAGCATATTAATCGCGGATGATCATCCGACCAACAGGCTATTACTCAAACGCCAGCTAAATCTATTAGGATATGATGTTGATGAAGCCACTGATGGTGTGCAAGCGCTACACAAAATCAGTATGCAACATTATGATCTGCTTATTACTGACGTTAATATGCCGAATATGGATGGTTTTGAGTTGACTCGCAAACTCCGTGAGCAAAATTCTTCCTTACCCATCTGGGGGCTTACAGCCAACGCACAGGCTAACGAACGTGAAAAAGGGTTAAATTGCGGCATGAACTTATGTTTGTTCAAACCGTTGACTCTGGATGTACTGAAAACACATTTAAGTCAGTTACACCAGGTTGCGCATATTGCACCTCAGTATCGCCACCTTGATATCGAGGCCCTGAAGAATAATACGGCGAATGATCTACAACTGATGCAGGAGATTCTCATGACTTTCCAGCATGAAACGCATAAAGATCTACCCGCTGCGTTTCATGCACTAGAAGCTGGCGATAACAGAACTTTCCATCAGTGTATTCATCGCATCCACGGTGCGGCTAACATCCTGAATTTGCAAAAGTTGATTAATATTAGCCACCAGTTAGAAATAACACCTGTTTCAGATGACAGTAAGCCTGAAATTCTTCAGTTGCTGAACTCTGTAAAAGAACATATTGCAGAGCTGGACCAGGAGATTACTGTTTTCTGTCAGCAAAATGACTAAATAGCGGCTCCCACAATGTTCAAATGTGGGAGCTATTTACCAGCACATCTTACATTTATGATGAGAACTCCTGGCGAATTTGTTCCCCATGCTGGTCGAGCGTTGCCGCTCCCGGCATAACATGCGGGTCCGCGCAGCCGCTGATTTTTATCGGATTACCCGGCATCATTATTCCCCCGGCTTCAATCAACATATTTCTCGCCTGAGTTTGTGGTAAATTAATGGCCTCAGCCACACTTAATAACGGCGCGACGGGCACACCAACTTCATGTATTCTGGCTAACCAAACTTCAGCTACCTGCGTTTTTAACGTCCGCTCAATATATTCTTTAAGAATAGCCTGGTTATGTACGCGTAAAATATTGCTGCTAAATCGGGGATCATTAACCAGTTCCGTAAGCTCCAGTGCCTGGCATAACGCAGAAAAAAGCTTGTCATTACCACAACAAATCGTAATCGGCTTATCCTGAGTATCGAAAACATCAAAAGGTGCCATGTAGGGATGGCGATTTCCCAGGCGTTGTGGTGACTTCCCAGTCGCGATATATGCCATCAGTCCATGCTCCAGAAAACTCAGAGTGGCATCAAACATCGCTATATCGACATGCGCCCCTCTCTGGCTCTTTTCGCGGCCATAAAGTGCACTCACTATTCCACTGAATAAATAAACACCGCCACAGAGATCCGCAAGAGAGGTACCAACGCGCACTGGCGGAGCATCAGGGTATCCTGTTTCCATCATTATCCCGCTCATTGCCTGAATGATGGTATCGTAGGCAGGAGCATCTTTTAGCGGACCGGTATGTCCGAAACCTGACGATGAAGCATATATAAGGCGCGGGTTGATTTCTTGTAACCTTTCCCATGAAAACCCGAGTTTTTCCATTGTACCTGGGCGAAAATTCTCAGCTAATACATCAGCTTGTTTAAGCATATTTATAAATATACTTTTATCGTGATCATTCTTTAAATCAAGAACCACACTCTCTTTGCCATGATTAATAAAACTGTAATAGAGTGACTGTCCATCCACATAGGGACCAAATGTGCGGGTATCATCACCATGACCCGGCGGCTCAACTTTAATTACCCTTGCGCCCATATTACAAAGAAGTTGAGTTCCGAAAGGCCCATTAAGGACATGCGTCATATCGATAACTAATAAGCCTTCAAACGGCCCTTTGCATTCATTATTTGTCATTTGCTTATGCCTTGAAAAAGCCGAAGGTGAAAAGACACTTCGGCATTTATGTAAAATCAATAAAATGATTAATTATGAAACCAGTCGACTGACATAAATCCACAAAGGAGCCGTGACGACAAAACCCAGTACGCTCACAGCCAATGACGCTGTACCAGTGCGGGTGTAGACATTAAACCGGCTGGCAATAATGATTCCGGAGAATGCCGGCGGTAATGCGCCTGCCAGTACCATCATCTGCAAATGTTCGCTGTTCAAATGACATGCCATACCGACGAGAAGCAGCGCCAGTGGCATCAGAATCAGCTTCAGGAAAGTGTTATAAGCAATTTCGGCACTGAACTCGAATTTATGTGCAGCCAGAGTCAACCCCGCAGCAAATACCGCTACCCCTGAGTTAGCCTTCGCAATCAGATTAAAGGTTGGGTCCCATGCTGCCGGAATTTTTACCCCAACCAATACCAGGATCGTTGCCAGAACAGGAGCCCATACTACTGGCTCCTTTGCCGCAGAAATTAATGCGCTCAGATTACTATTCTTCTTACCATCCGCTCCTGAGGAAGGATTCAGCAAATACAGACCAATAGGAATAGTAATTGCGTTAACAATAATAGAAATAATTGCTACCACTAAACCTGTTGATACGGAATCACCATAAATAGGATCGAGAACTGCAAACCCCAGGAATCCAATGGTAGGTGAACCTGCAATTAATGCACATACTGCTGCTTCTGCATGGGTACGTTTAAAAAATTTGTAGCAACCGAACCAGGAGAAAAAGAAACATCCGACAATAACCACAAGTGATACAAGGGTCAGGCGAGTGTCCGCAAAAATCATTTCCCTGTTTGCCCTGGTAATACAAACAAATAGAGCCGCAGGGAGGGCGTAGTTTAATACCAGTTTATTAAATGCCCGGGCTTGATCTTCTGAAAAAGTTTCTCGTCTGCCGCTAAAATAACCCAACAGCATGATTACGATAATAGGCAATAAATCGCCAATAAAAAATGTTAGCATAATAGTATTTCCGATAAGGGTCCCCTCACCATCGCATAATAAGTTGGCAAGAGGAGACGATGTCAGTATTTAATTACCAGCGACTTGTTTTGGGTTAAGTTTGGTAATATGGCCACTTTCAGTTCCTGCTGCTGGGTCGATGACCACATTAATAATGGTCGGTTTGCGCGACTGAATTCCGGTGGTTAAAGCATGACGAAGTTCATCTGTCGTGGTGACGTTATAGCCAACGCCACGAAACGCATCCATTAATTTGTCATACCTTGCATGGTGCAACAGATCCGTTGGCGATGGTGCACCAGCGCCGCTGAGGTCAACACCGTCTCCTCTGTAGATGCCGCCATTATTAAAAATAACGATCGTCACCGGCAGGTTATATCGACAAATCGTTTCAATCTCCATCCCACTGAAACCAAAAGCACTATCACCTTCAATGGCGACAACCGGAGAACCAGAGGTCACGCTAGCACCGATGGCATAGCCCATACCGATGCCCATGACACCCCAGGTGCCACAATCCAGACGACGACGTGGTTTATACATATCAATAATATTTCGTGCATTATCCAGGGTATTTGCCCCTTCATTAACTAAATAAATATCCTGGTTCTCGCGCAAAACATCGCGCACCGCACTCAATGCATTAAAGTAATTTAATGGTTGGGTATCTGTACTTAACTTTTCATGCATTTTTTGTGCATTTTGCTGCTTGTGGATATTTAAAATATCGCGCCACACCAGTGGAGTCGTAAATGTGTTTTGTTTCAATTCTGCCAGCATACCTTGCATACTGGATGCAATATCGCCAACGACTGGCACAGCAATGGGGCGGTTGCTGTCAATTTCCTGCGGTTCAATATCCAGTTGAATAAACTGTGTATCTGCCGCCCATCCTTTTTTACCGTGTGCCAGTAACCAATTCAGTCGTGCACCAACAAGCATGACAACGTCAGCATTTGCCAGGGCAAACGAACGCGCAGCTGCCGCAGAGAGTGGATGCGTATCTTCGAGGATCCCTTTCGCCATAGACATTGGCAGGAATGGAATCTGGGCACTTTCAATAAATTCACGAAGCTGTTCATCAGATTGTGAATACGCCGCGCCTTTGCCAAGAATAATTAATGGTCGTTCAGCTTTTGCTAAAAGCGAAATTGCGCTAGTGACTGACTTCGGGCATGGCAATAATGCTGGCGACGGATTTTCAACTTTAACAATCGTGGTTAACGCTTCGTCTTTTTCCATCGTCGCGGCCAGGACATTTGCTGGCAAATCAAGATAAACACCGCCAGGACGACCCGATACTGAGACCCGGATAGCGCGTGCCAATGCAATGCCAAGATCCTGCGGCTGATTAACGCGAAATGCTGCTTTGGCATACGGTTTTGCCGCATTCATTTGGTCCAGCTCTTCATAATCACCTTGCTGGAGATCGACGATCGCGCGGTCGCTGGAGCCGCTAATCATGATCATCGGAAAACCATTTACCGTTGCATTGGCCAATGCGGTCAAACCGTTGAGGAATCCTGGCGCAGACACTGTCAGGCAGATCCCTGGTTTTTGGGTAAGAAAACCGCTTGCTGCAGCGGCATAACCTGCCGACTGCTCATGACGAAAACCAATATAACGAATGCCTTCCGCCTGGGCATGGCGCGCCATATCCGTCACAGGAATACCTACAACACCATAAATAGTGTCAATATTATTCTGTTTTAATGCTTCAACGATGATATGCATACCATCTGTCATTTGAAGTTGATCTGACATGATTAATAACCTCGAAATTTTTATAAATTGGGAGCCAGAAGCCCCCGTTAATATCAGATGGCGTGGTTTTGCTTCATTGCAGCAATTTCATCGTCGCTATAACCCAGCTCCTGCAATACAGCAGCGGTATGTTCACCTAATAGCGGCGCAGCTTTAATATCCGGCGTAAAGGCAGAGAATTTCATTGGACAACCAACTGTCAGATATTTTCCACGCAACGGTTGTTCCACTTCGACAACACTGCCACTTTGGCGCAAAGAGGGATCAAGTGAAATTTCTTTCATACTTAAAACCGGTGCACAAGGAATATCAAACTGAGTCAAATAGGCCACAGCTTCATGTTTATCAATAGTGACAGTGTATTTTTCGATTTCAGCAAAAATATCGAAAATATGTGGCTGTCGGGCATGGGCTGTACTGTATGCCGGATCGGTAATCCATTCTGGTTTGCCGATGGCTTTACAGGTGTTTTCCCAGTTTTGCTCCTGAATAGTGAAATAAATATAGGCGTTAGGATCGGTTTCCCAGCCTTTACATTTCAGGATCCAGCCAGGCTGACCACCACCACCCGCATTACCACCGCGGGGAACTGCATCACCAAATGTGCCATTCGGATACTGCGGGTATTCTTCCAGATAACCCAATTTATCGAGACGCTGCTGGTCGCGTAATTTCACGCGGCAAAGGTTCAACACGGCATCCTGCATTGACATGGTCACTCGTTGCCCACGCCCCGTTTTTTCGCGATGCAGCAAAGCAGCAAGTAAACCGATCAGCAAATGCATTCCGGTGTTGCTGTCACCCAACGCTGCAGCGCTTACCAGCGGCGGACCGTCCCAAAAACCTGTAGTAGATGCCGCGCCACCCGCTGCCTGAGCAACGTTTTCATAGGCTTTTACATTCACATAAGGCGAACACTCATCAAACCCTTTGATCGAACCAAAAATCAGACGTGGATTGATTTCTTGAATATGCTCCCAGGTGAAGCCCATATGATCAATGGCCCCTGGATGAAAGTTCTCGACTAAGATATCAGCTTCGCGGATCAGCTTTTCCATTACCTCTTTGCCTTCCGCTGTTTTGGTATTTAATTCAATAGAACGTTTGTTACTGTTAAGCATGGTGAAGTAAAGCGCATCGATATCAGGAATATCTCGCAGCTGGTGGCGCGTTACGTCACCAACGCCGGGACGTTCAATTTTAATGACGTCAGCGCCAAACCAGGCCAGCATTTGAGTACAAGATGGGCCAGATTGCACACCTGTGAAATCGAGAACTTTAATTCCTTGAAGTGGAGTTGACATAGCAATACCTATTAGTTAATTAAATATGTGTTAATTTAGCGTTTATTTAAGGCATAACGCCTCTATAAATAATCTGCAAAATATCGTCGTAGCTGCACTCGATATTTTTAAATTCCTGTATCAAGTGCTGAAAATCATTTCATCGCTACTTCCAATTCCTTTCTGCATGGTAAGTAGTGAGGACGAAAAGAAGAATATGATAAATATTGGCTCGCGGTAATCAGAGAGAGCCGCGACATTTGTGATGTTATTCTTACAACTGTAAGAAGTGTCAGTGATTTATAAGCAAGGTTATGATTACGCTATTTAAAGAGCACCATAAAATATAACATAATAAATGATTTGTGATGACACGGGATTATTGCGGTTTACTTTTAGGAAGATAAAATGCGAGTATATAGAACCGCGAGCGCCAAATAATTTTATGACCACAACCTGTCGTATTGTGGTCATAAAAAATTGTCGGCTGGAGGGAGTTAAATCCTTTACCTCAATATATTGCCTGTCAGGTTTAGTTCACAAACAGTGCTTCGCTATCAACGATGATTCCATCTTCCGCACCTTTAAGCGCCAGGTTTGCCTCGTAGTATTGCTTTTTATCAAGCAGTTTCTGCGCATCAGCAAGTGCATTACGAGTCTGTTTGAGCGGCATCAGATATTGGTTTTCCATTACGCCAACACCGGCCAGGCGCAGCTCTTCCATTGCGCCCTTTTTATCCCCTTTCGCCATTTTTTCGTTGGCAATTTTTATCGCGGCTTCTTTTTCGGGTGTCGCTACATAACTCTCAGAAATTCCGACAGATGCATTAATGACAATATATTGGTCATCATTGACGTTGGTCTTTTTACCTGGCTTAGCGAACTTTGCCCATTCGGTACTATCATCTGACAGCAAAGCGGAAGCTTCATTGGTCAGTTCTTTTGCCTTTTCTGGATCGCCATGAAACAGAGCCAGGCGCGCTACCTGCACGTCACGCATCGCATATAAACCTTGTTCAGAGATACGCTCTGCTGCTGCCGTTTTCTGGGTTTGCTTAACTTGCTGAGTTTGCTGTTGTGCCGCTACCGGTGCATTATCAGCAGCCCATACAGTTGAAGATGCCAGAATTGCTGTGACCATCGTAGCCATAATTAAACGTTTCATACTTACCTCATTCTTTAACAGTTTTAGAAAACGCCGCCATCATATTGGGTGAGCATGAAATGAGAAATCAGAGAGCAACGGTCATTTTGAAAGGGTTATCTTACAACTGTAGTTATTATCGCAAAGCCGCTTTTAGTCTTACAGTTGTAGGAATCTGCTTCCTGTCGCAGAGAACTATTCTTATATACCACAAAGATATGTCATTTATTATATCGATGTAAATACTGATTAATTAAATATAAATACAGCCATAACATCGTAGGTTTTCAGTGAACCATTTTCAGGATATTTTCTATGAAAGTAAACTTAATGCTTTTTAGCTTATTTTTATTTGTCTCTATTATGGCATGCAATGTTTTTGCATTTTCTATTTCTGGTGGTGGTAGTGAGGCGAGCTATAAAGAGACAGAAAAAACGTCAGTGATGACGACAACGCATTCTACAAAACTTCAGCCATCACAGGCGATTTTGTTTAAGATGAGAGAAGATGCACCACCATTAAACCTCACAGAAGACATCACGCCTACTTATCCGACAAAGGCGAATTATCTCATTCATCCTTTGCGATAGCGTCTGTCACCTGGCAGGTGAACAATCATGTCTGATGCTGATGTGAACACCTGCCCAAATGAGCCATCCTGACCCACTATCGCCTGCCATACCCCACCATAAAGCGAATCATCAAGCCACAAGCCGGGGCAAGAAACATAAATATCCCCGTCACCAGTTCATTACCGCCAGTTAACCACATGGTGAAGTAATAAATGAGTGCAGCGAGGATCACCATGCCGAAGAAAGAAGAGATCGCCGATACCATGTTCAGTACCTGACCGATGTATCCGCTTACGCAGACAATACACAGGGCGAGAAACATCCATAAATAAATCATAGCTCAACCTCCTGCCGCGCTAAAAAACCTGTAACTTCAGTCACTTTAATAGTAAGACAATCCTTAACCTCTGGCAATTTTTGCTAAGCATCAATCAAAACAGCATGTTAAATGCAAGACTGTTACGTACGGAAAAATATTTACTTTGCACGATTAATAATCAGTAGCTGAAAGCAGTCAGCGAGTGATAAAGTACAGATACCGCATTCATGCTCCTCGTGGTTATGTCCTGACTAGTCTTTACACTCTTTACAGGAACCATTGTCGTACATGATGGCCTAATCAATTGAGTGTACCGCTGTCGACATGGAATCTTCTGCGATACAACAATTCGTATCTACAGAAGGTAACTATGTTTCCAAAATGCAAATTTTCCCGCGAGTTTCTGCATCCTCGCTACTGGCTCACGTGGTTTGGGCTTGGTGTACTCTGGCTTTGGGTACAGCTTCCTTATCCTGTTCTCTGCTTTCTCGGCACGCGTATCGGCACAATGGCGCGACCATTCCTGAAACGTCGTGAATCTATCGCCCGTAAAAACCTGGAACTTTGTTTCCCGCAGCATTCTGCGGAAGAGCGCGAGAAGATGATTGCCGAAAACTTTCGTTCACTCGGCATGGCGCTGGTAGAAACCGGCATGGCGTGGTTCTGGCCCGACAGTCGCGTACGTAAATGGTTTGATGTGGAAGGGCTGGATAACCTTAAACGCGCACAAATGCAAAATCGCGGCGTAATGGTTGTCGGCGTCCATTTTATGTCGCTGGAACTGGGCGGTCGGGTGATGGGACTTTGCCAACCAATGATGGCCACCTATCGCCCGCATAATAATCAGCTGATGGAATGGGTGCAGACCCGTGGTCGCATGCGCTCTAACAAAGCGATGATCGGCAGAAATAATCTGCGCGGCATTGTCAGTGCACTGAAGAAAGGTGAAGCGGTATGGTTTGCTCCCGATCAGGATTATGGTCGTAAAGGCAGCTCCTTCGCGCCGTTCTTTGCGGTGGAAAATGTCGCTACAACCAATGGCACCTATGTCCTCTCTCGTCTCTCTGGCGCAGCCATGTTGACCGTAACGATGGTAAGAAAAGCGGATTACAGCGGATATCGTTTGTACATCACCCCAGAGATGGAAGGCTACCCGACAGATGAAAATCAAGCCGCTGCCTATATGAACAAGATTATCGAGAAAGAGATCATGCGCGCACCGGAGCAGTACCTCTGGATACACCGTCGCTTTAAAACGCGCCCGGTGGGTGAATCGTCGTTATACATTTAACAAACGGCTCTCACTCTTCCCCTCCTCAAATCAGCCATAATAACCTCATGGTTTTTATGGCTTTTTTCTTAAGGTTTTTTCCTTCGCTGAATATCTAATTATTACCGTCAGAAATTAAACTGTCGCCGATATGAGACACCTGTAAGTTACTAAAAGTAAATAAGAAAATGCCTCTTGTCTCGTTTCAGTTTTAGGCGTACATTAGCGCCGTCTCGAGCAGTTTAGCTCAGAATTCTGGGATGATGCCCACGGTAAAATACAGGACGTTTAAGGTCGTTTTGCCCGGTGTCAACTCACTGTATCAGGTGTAATGAAGTCATTCAGGCGTAACAGTAATTACGCGGAGAGATGTAAAGTGAAATATTTCTTTATGGGCATTTCTTTTATGGTCATCGTTTGGGCCGGTACTTTTGCCCTGATGATCTAAAAGCAAACTGTGCAATGAAAAACAGGAGCCATTAGGCTCCTGTTTGCATTTCTGGCGAAGGCGTTTATTCCGCGTTTTCGTGAATATGTTTGCTGCTGGCGGGTAGTAAACCGTCGGCACGGAACATCGCTTTAATCCCACGAATCGCCTGACGAATACGGTCGCGGTTTTCAATCAGTGCAAAGCGCACATGCGTGTCGCCGTAGTCGCCAAAGCCAATCCCTGGAGAGACACAGACCTTCGCTTCGTTAAGCAATTTCTTGGCAAATTCCAGCGAGCCCATGGCCGCATACGGTTCCGGGATTTTCGCCCAGACATACATCGAAGCCTTCGGCATTTCGACCATCCAGCCCGCTTCATGCAGCCCTTTCACCAGCACATCACGGCGGCGTTTGTACTGTTCGGCAATATCGCGCACGCACTGTTGATCGCCCTCCAGCGCCGCAATAGCCGCCACCTGCAACGGCGTAAAGGTGCCGTAATCGTGATAGCTTTTAATACGTGCCAACGCGCTGACCAGCGTTTTGTTACCGACCATAAAGCCGATACGCCAGCCCGCCATGTTGTAGCTTTTCGACAGCGTAAAGAACTCGACCGCCACGTCGCGTGCGCCCGGCACCTGCATGATTGACGGCGCTTTCCAGCCATCGTAGACGATATCGGCATAGGCCAGGTCGTGGACCACCAGCACATCGTAGCGTTTCGCCAGCGCCACAACCTTCTCAAAGAATTCCAGTTCCACGCATTGCGCGGTTGGGTTTGACGGGAAGCCGAGGATCATCATCTTCGGTTTCGGATAACTTTCACGAATGGCGCGCTCCAGTTCGTTGAAGAAATCGACACCTTCCACCAGCGGCACTGAGCGTACCTGCGCCCCGGCAATCACCGCGCCGTAAATATGAATGGGATAGCTTGGATTCGGCACCAGCACTGTGTCACCATGATCCAGCGTCGCCAGCATCAGATGCGCCAGGCCCTCTTTCGAACCAATAGTGACGATGGCTTCTGATTCCGGGTCGATTTCAATGTCGTAGCGATCCTGATACCAGCGGGAAATGGCGCGACGTAACCGCGGAATGCCGCGTGAAGTGGAGTAACCATGCGTGTCCGGGCGCTGGGCCACCGTACATAATTTTTCGACGATATGCGGCGGAGTCGCACCGTCCGGGTTACCCATACTGAAATCGATAATATCTTCGCCGCGCCGACGCGCAGCCATTTTCAGTTCAGCGGTAATGTTAAAAACGTAGGGCGGGAGACGATCAATGCGCGTAAAGCGACGTTCAGGGCGAGTGTCAGCCATAATTTCCTCAGATTAACGTTAGCGCCCGGACCGTCCGAGCGACGCTGCCACGATGGTGGCTGTTTTGAAAATAGCCTGATTAATTTCTGTCTGTCCAGCGTTTTAGAACATTTTTATCAATGGCTTTAAATGAGGAACTCCACTTCAAAAACAGGAAATTTATCTACGCTAACAAGAAAATTACCACTCATTTTATTAACATTATAATTTCAATAAATTTACCAACAAGATGTGCATTATCAAGAGATGCATTGCTAATACACCATTTATCTTTCAATCCCCTTTTAAAATTGTGGTTTTTCCTCAAAAAAGGCCTGCTGGTCATCAGCCTTCAGGTTACCTATCATAGAGGTTTAATCCTTATTCAGAGTCACCCGTGCACGAAATATTCAACATGCTGCTGGCGGTCTTCGATCGGGCAGCGTTAATGCTTATCTGCCTGTTCTTTCTCATCCGTATCCGCCTGTTTCGCGAACTGTTGCACAAGTCGGCGCACTCCCCAAAAGAGTTGCTCGCCGTTACCGCCATTTTCTCGCTGTTCGCCCTGTTCAGCACCTGGTCCGGCGTTCCCGTAGAAGGCTCGCTGGTGAACGTACGTATTATCGCGGTGATGTCAGGCGGGATTCTGTTTGGCCCGTGGGTGGGCATCATTACCGGCGTGATTGCGGGTATTCACCGTTATTTAATTGACATCGGCGGCGTGACGGCGATCCCCTGCTTTATCACCAGCATTCTGGCGGGTTGTATATCGGGCTGGATCAACCTGAAAATCCCCAAAGCACAGCGCTGGCGCGTCGGTATTCTCGGCGGCATGTTGTGTGAAACGTTGACCATGATTCTGGTGATTGTCTGGGCACCAACTACCGCATTGGGGATCGATATCGTCTCTAAAATCGGGATTCCAATGATCCTCGGCAGCGTCTGTATCGGCTTTATTGTGTTGCTGGTACAAAGTGTTGAGGGAGAAAAAGAGGCCAGCGCCGCGCGGCAGGCCAAGCTGGCGCTGGATATCGCCAACAAAACGCTGCCGCTGTTTCGCCATGTCAATAGCGAGTCATTACGCAAGGTCTGCGAAATTATCCGCGATGACATTCACGCCGATGCGGTGGCGATGACTAATACCGATCATGTGCTGGCCTACGTTGGCGTGGGTGAACATAACTATCAGAATGGCGATGACTTCATTAGCCCGACGACCCGTCAGGCGATGAATTACGGGAAAATCATCATTAAAAACAATGATGAAGCCCACCGCACACCAGAGATTCATTCCATGCTGGTGATCCCATTGTGGGAGAAAGGCGTTGTGACCGGAACGCTGAAAATTTACTACTGCCACGCGCATCAGATAACCTCGTCATTACAGGAAATGGCGGTCGGTCTGTCACAAATCATCTCCACGCAACTTGAGGTGTCACGCGCCGAGCAGCTACGTGAAATGGCAAATAAGGCAGAGCTTCGCGCCCTGCAAAGCAAAATTAATCCCCATTTCCTGTTTAACGCTTTGAACGCTATTTCATCGTCAATCCGTCTGAATCCGGATACTGCTCGCCAGCTGATCTTTAATTTGTCGCGCTATCTGCGCTATAACATTGAATTAAAAGACGATGAGCAAATCGATATCAAAAAAGAGCTGTATCAAATTAAAGACTATATTGCCATTGAGCAGGCCCGCTTTGGCGACAAGCTGACGGTTATCTATGATATTGATGAAGAGGTGAATTGCTGCATTCCCAGCCTGCTGATCCAGCCGTTGGTGGAAAACGCCATTGTCCACGGTATCCAGCCTTGCAAAGGTAAAGGCGTTGTCACCATCAGCGTTGCTGAGTGCGGTAATCGGGTACGCATTGCGGTGCGAGATACCGGGCACGGCATCGATCCAAAGGTGATTGAGCGGGTCGAAGCGAACGAAATGCCGGGCAATAAAATTGGCTTGCTGAATGTCCATCATCGCGTGAAGTTATTGTATGGCGAGGGGCTGCATATCCGCCGCCTGGAACCAGGAACGGAAATTGCGTTTTACATTCCTAACCAACGCACCCCAGTCGCCTCACAGGCTACCTTATTGCTTTGAGCCGGAGTGATATTGTGAAAGTCATCATTGTTGAAGACGAATTCCTGGCACAACAGGAACTGAGCTGGCTAATTAAAGAGCACAGCCAGATGGAGATTGTCGGCACCTTTGACGACGGTCTGGACGTGTTGAAGTTTTTGCAGCATAACCGCGTCGACGCCATTTTTCTGGATATCAATATTCCGTCGCTGGACGGTGTGTTGCTGGCGCAAAACATCAGCCAGTTCGCCCATAAACCGTTTATTGTGTTCATCACCGCGTGGAAAGAACATGCGGTGGAAGCATTTGAACTGGAAGCGTTTGACTACATTCTCAAACCGTATCAGGAGTCACGCATTACCGGGATGCTGCAAAAACTGGAAGCGGCCTGGCAACAACAGCAGACCAGCAGTACGCCTGCCACGACGGTAACGCGTGAGAATGACACCATTAATCTGGTGAAAGATGAGCGAATCATCGTCACGCCAATTAACGATATCTATTACGCCGAAGCGCACGAGAAAATGACCTTTGTCTATACGCGGCGTGAATCCTACGTAATGCCGATGAACATTACCGAGTTTTGCAGCAAGCTGCCGCCATCGCATTTTTTCCGCTGCCATCGCTCATTTTGTGTCAATCTGAACAAAATACGCGAAATCGAACCGTGGTTTAATAACACCTACATTCTGCGGCTGAAAGATCTGGATTTTGAAGTGCCGGTCAGCCGCAGCAAAGTTAAAGAATTCCGCCAGTTAATGCATCTGTAATCGGGAACTTTCATGAAAGCACCAGGCTTGCCCGCCGATCAACAATTTTTCGCCGATCTGTTCAGCGGCCTGGTGCTTAACCCGCAACTCCTTGGGCGCGTCTGGTTTGCCAGCCAGCCCGCCTCATTGCCGGTGGGCAGTTTATGTATTGATTTTCCCCGTCTGGATATCGTGCTACGCGGCGAATACGGCAATCTGCTGGAAGCAAAGCAGCAACGTATGGTGGAAGGAGAAATGCTGTTTATTCCGGCACGCGCGGCTAATTTACCGATCAACAACAAACCGGTGATGCTGTTAAGCCTGGTGTTCGCACCGACCTGGCTTGGGTTATCGTTTTACGATAGCCGCACCACGTCGTTGTTACATCCTGCTCGCCAGATCCAGCTTCCCAGCCTGCAACGCGGTGAAGGTGAAGCGATGCTTACCGCCCTCACCCATCTTAGCCGTTCGCCGCTGGAGCAGAATATCATTCAGCCACTGGTGTTAAGTTTGCTGCATCTTTGCCGCAACGTGGTGAATATGCCGCCGGGCAATTCGCAACCGCGCGGCGATTTTCTCTATCACAGCATTTGTAACTGGATTCAGGATAATTATGCCCAGCTGCTCACCCGCGAGAGCGTGGCGCAGTTTTTTAATATCACGCCAAATCATCTGTCAAAACTGTTTGCTCAGCATGGAACAATGCGTTTTATCGAGTATGTTCGCTGGGTACGAATGGCAAAAGCGAGGATGATTTTGCAAAAATATCATCTGTCGATTCATGAAGTGGCGCAGCGTTGCGGGTTTCCGGATAGCGACTATTTTTGTCGCGTTTTCCGGCGTCAGTTTGGTCTGACGCCGGGAGAGTATAGCGCACGTTTTCAGGGCTAACGTCAGAAGGTTAATTCCGTTTCCAGCAGCGTCAGAATACTTTGTGCATCTTGCGCGGCAAACAGCGACTGGCGGAAGTTTTTATTCACCAGTTTACGCGCCAGCTGCGAGAAGACTTTCACATGATTCATCCCTTCGTTAGCGCCCAGCGTCAGCATGATCACCAGTTCGACTTCGCCCATTTCCGACTGCCAGTCAACCGGTTTCACCAACCGGGCAATGCTGATACTGGAATGACGGATCCACTGTGATTTGGTGTGCGGGATCGCCACGCCAAAACCAACGCCAGTAGTAACAATCTCTTCCCGCTGCCAGACATCTTCTTCCAGCTCGAACGGATGTTCAGTACGCCCGTTAACACCGAGGTTACCGCACAGGAACTGGATCGCCTGCTCTTTATTACTAAAGGACTGATCAACAAAGATATTCTCTAGTGCCAGTAGTGGGCGAACGTCTTCTTCCGGCGTAAACGCGGTAAGTAACGCTTCAATTTCCTGCGCGCTGCGGCACTCGCACGCCTGACGCGCCAGTTCCCGACACGCCTCGCTATCCAGTTGACGAAGCTGGCTTTTCACTGCCGGAATACGCGGGCTACTCATGCTTAGCTCATCCAGCCCCAGCCCTAGCAGTAGCGGCAGATAACGACTTTCACCGCCCAGTTCACCGCAAATACCTACCCATTTGCCGCGCTGATGCGCAGCGGTAACAATCTGCTGCAACATGCGCAGGAACGATGGCGTAATCGGGTTATACAGCGGCGATACGCGCGGGTTATTACGATCGACTGCATACAGATACTGGATCATATCGTTAGAACCGATACTAAAGAAATCGACCTCATCGCAGAAGTGGTCGATGATGTAGCACACCGACGGCACTTCCACCATGATACCCAGCGTAATCGTCTCTGCATGACGCAGGCCATCGCGCTTAAGCTCAACGATCGCTTTTTGGATCTCACCCTTCACCCATAAGATCTGATCGAGACTGTGGACCATTGGGATCATCAACTGGGCGTTGCCGAAACTGGCAGCGCGCAAAATCGCCCGCAATTGAGTGCGGAACAGGCCAGCAAATTCCGGGTAAATACGTACCGCGCGATAGCCGAGGAACGGGTTCTCTTCCTGGGGAATGTTGAGGTAAGGAATGCTTTTATCGCCGCCGATGTCCATCGTGCGGAAGATAATCGGCTTGTCGCCCGCCGCCAATAGCACCTGCTGGTACGCTTCAAACTGTTCCTGCTCGTCCGGCGCGCTGTCGCGATCCATATAGAGCATTTCGGTACGAAACAGCCCAACGCCTTCCGCGCCGTTAGCAAACGCGCCTGGGGCTTCCAGAGCGGTGCCAATATTCGCCGCAATATCAATACGCTTTTTATCACGGGAATAGGCCAGCTGCGCGGCAGCTTGCGCCTGTTGTTTTTGGCGTTTATCCGCCAGCGTCTGCGCGACCTGATAATAACCGCTCACCGCGTCATTCGGGTTAATCGCCAGCACGCCGCACTGGGCGTCAAGCACTGCAGGTTGCCCGGCATAACGGGCAATCGCATCCAGCGGCAGTCCGCTCAGTACCGGGATCGCCGAAGCGCGGGCCAGGATCAGGGTATGCGAGGTGCGCCCGGTTTTCTCCAGAATCATGCCCGCAAGATTTTTTAAATCGAGGCTCAAAAACTGGCTTGGGGTTAAATCTTCAGCCACCAGAATGGTCGGTTTTTCAAGCACCAGATTATTGCGCGGTTTTAGTTCCGGCCAGGTGATATGCAGCAACTGTTCGCTGATATCGCGAATGTCGCTGACCCGCTCGCGCAGATAATCGCTGGCAGAAGCAGAAAGTTTGGCACAAACCTGCTCCATATTGCTGATGATCGCCGCCCCCAGCCCCTGATGCTGTTCTGCCATCAGGTGACGGATATTGCCTGCAAATTCATCATCCTGAATCAGCGACAAATGGGCGCTGAGGATAGTTTTGCTTTCGCCGTCACGCTCACGCAATTGCTGGTTCAGTTGCTCGGCAAGCGTTGCCAGACTGTGCTCCAGCAGGGTGGAATCTTGCGCACTGGCCGGTATTGCCCGATAACTGTCGAGGCTGTCGCTCTGTAACAGGGTCAGTGTACCCACGCCAACGCCGCTTGCCAGCACGTTGCCGTACAGTAAATCCGGGTTCAGGCGGCTTAATGAACGCGGCAGCGGATGCGCCGTCAGTTCTGCCTGCGTCGGCTGGACGCTGTCGCTGTCGATAAAGCACACCTGGATATACTCTTCCAGCACGCGCCGCGCCTGCTCTTCATCGCTACCGCTAATGTTCAGGCTGCAACTGTCATTAAATAAAGTGCCAGTGCCAATCAGCGCCAGCGAGCTTTTCGCATCGGCCTTTGCGTTCTGGCGATGGTTAATAAAAGTGATTTCGCTTTGCCACTGGCTGCACTGCTCTTTAAGTTCCCACGCCGGACGAGCATGTAGACCGTTAGGCAAAGGACAGAGAAATTGAATCGTTAACATAACCGCTCCGGGTTAATCAGGAGATCATCTGAAATCCGTCAGTTGAACAACCGTCTCACGGGTAAGACGTTGAATAAGGGCAGATAAAAGCTGCTGCATCTGCAAAATGTCGCGGCAGTCGGCAATCGATGCGGCGCAATGTCCGTGGCGGGTTGCTGGCCCCATCACCACTGTGGGTACGCCAGTGCCGGTTAAGTGCACCGCCCCACCGTCCGTGCCGCCATTGCTGAACATATCTGACTGCAACGGTACGCCAATTTCTGCCGCCACGGTTTCGATCCAGGCGGTAAGTTTTGGCGGCGCAATCAGTGACTTGTCGCTTAACACCAGCATCGGCCCGTTACCAATCTGGCGATGGTTAGCTGCGCCATAATCAAAGTTTTTCGCCCAGCAGGCGGTATCAAGCACAATGGCGACATCCGGCGACACCGCGCGGGTGGCAGTTTGCCCGCCGCGTAATCCCACCTCTTCGCTGGAACTTGCCACCAGCCACACTTCCGCAGGCAGTTCGGCGTCGTGCAGCTCACGCAGTAACGTCACCAGCAGATAGCAACCGAGGCGGTCATCAAAGGCTTTCCCCATCACCCGCTGGTGAGGGAGAACCTGAAAAGTGGTATCGAAGGTGACGCGATCGCCTGGACGAATTCCTGCCTGCATCACTTCGTCACAGGAGCGCGCGCCAATGTCCACGCGCATGGCGCTGACGTCATTCCCCTGCCGGTCGCCGTCAAGCAGGCCTGGAATTTTGCACTCTTCACGGGTAGTGATACGCACCGACTGAAGCTGGCGGGCAGCCATGCGTACATTGCCAACCGGCAACACATCGATCGCCCCTTCGCGGGAGATGCTGCGCACCATAAATCCCACTTCGTCCATATGCGCACAGATCATCACCTTCGGACCTGTCGACTCATTGAGTCGGATCAGCACCGATCCCAGACCGTCAAATCGAACTTCTTTTTGCAAGCGATCCGCTTCTTCCAGCAGGATCTGCCGTACTTCCTGTTCCGAGGAGGCGATCGCATCTGCCTCGCTCAACGCTTTTAAGAGCGATAAATCCATTATGCCTCTCCCGTGAGCAACACTGTTTTCGGCATGGCGTAGAGCACTTCTGCGCCTTGCGGGGTGACCAGCACGACATCTTCGATGCGCACGCCCCCTTGTCCTGGCAAATAAATCCCTGGCTCCACGGTCAGTAACATACCTGGCTGTAGCGTCGTGGTGTCCCGCGGTGAAAAACGCGGTTCTTCATGGACTTCAATACCGATAGCATGACCGGTGTTATGGCCGAAAAACTTGCCATAACCGGCCTCGGTAATCACGCGGCGCGCGGCATCGTCAACCTGCTGGCAGCGCACGCCGGGGCGAATTACAGAGATTGCCGCGAGCTGTGCCTGCAGGACAATCTGATAGACGTTAAACAGCGGATGAGATTCGGCGCTCACCCCTTCGCCATTCACCAGCAAGGTGCGCGTCATATCAGAGCAGTAGCCCTGATACAGCGCACCGAAATCGAGAGTGACAAACTCGCCCGCTGCAACAATCTTGTCGCTGGCTTTACCGTGCGGCAGCGCCCCACGCAAGCCACTGGCGACAATGGTGTCAAAAGAGGCTTTTTCTGCGCCCTGCTGGCGCATAAACCACTCCAGTTCAGCGGCTATCTCGCATTCGCTCATACCCGCCTGAATAAAGCGGCGAATATGCTCTGCGCCACGATCGGCAATCCCGCAGGCAAGGCGGATTTTCTCCACCTCTTCTGGCGTTTTGATTTGCCGCAGCACATCCGGCGTGGCGCTCACCAGTTTCGCATTGAGTTCGAACTGCCAGCGGTGCGCGGTTTCCCAACTCACCTGCTGGCCTTCAAAACCGAGCGTTTGCAACTGCTCATCGGCAATGATTTGTCTGACGATGGTGGCAAGCGTGTGCATCGCGTCGAGCAAATGCAGCTGGTAACCTTGCGTGCGGGCTTCTACATCCGCGTAATAGCGCGAATCCACCAGAATGTGCGCACTTTCACGGCTAATCACCACATAACCTGATCCGGTGGAGATCCCCAGATGCGGCTGTTTGTTCTGCCGTGAGGAGAGAAGCACCGCATCCAGTTGTTGCGCCTTAAGCCAGTCGCGCAGCGAAGCGAGTAATGTCATCAGGATTGTCCTTCTTACAGGCTATCGATTAACAATTTGCCTTTACGGAACATCATCAGACGCAGGAACACCACCATCAGCGCAGTTATGACTGCCCCCAGCGCGATCCCCGCCATGTAGACGCCGAGGTTAGTGACCAGCGGCCATGCCCAGATAGCGGACTCCGGGAACCATTGCACTGCGCCCAGCCAGACAGCGGCGGTTGAGCCGACAATCGCGCCAACCATATAGGACGGAATGGCGGTGATAGGGCTTTCCAGTGCAAACGGAATCGCACCCTCACTAATCCCCATAAAGGCAAGGAACATCGCAGTCTTACCCTGCGGATAAAGTTGAGCGTTGAACAGGCGTTTGCCGGTTAAACGACGGTCAATAATGGTTGCCAGACCCAGACCAATCGGCGGAATAACGATAGCGATAGAACGTGCGGTGACCGGTAATACGTGGTCAGTGGTAAAGCTGAAGGCAACGAAACCTGCCGCTTTGTTGATCGGGCCACCAAGGTCGATTGCTGTCGCCGCGGCGATCCCCATTGCGTACATCAGCGCGCCCTTCTCACCTGCAGCGGTCAGCACGGTACGGATACCGCCGTTGATCCAGCCGCCAAAGGGGGTGATGACGTAGTACATCGCCAGCATGACAAAAATGGCGGAAAGAATCGGTAGCAAAAATGTGGTTTTGAACGCTAACAGGAAATCCGGTAACTGGATTTTCTGGTTCATCCATTTCACGAGGTAACCGGCAACGATAGATATAATCAGCGCACCAATGAAGGTGGACGGCACCGGCGAAGAGGTCGCCCATTGCATAGTGCTGGGATCGAAGTTCAGCAGTTGCGTCGGCTGGGTAGACATCAAGCCGCCGATAAAACCAGCCGGGAACGCCAGTTTGCCACCGATAGAGTTCGCCACAAAAGCAGCAAACATCGGAATGGCAAAACCAAACAACACGCCGCCGAAGGACTGCGACAGCCAGGCTAATTTAAGTAAGGAGAGGTCGAAACCGGAGAATTTCCCGCTATTAAGAGCATCCATGATGCCGATATCAGCAGGAATTTTAAGCCAGCTATAAGCAATCAGCTGACTGAAAGCGAGGATCACACCGCCCATAATTAAGGTCGGCACCATGCGTGAAATCCCTGACATCACATGCTGCGGGAGTTCACCCCAGAAGCTGGATTTAGAGGCCTGCGGATTCTTAACTGCCGCTGCCGCACCGGATGCGCCATGCACAACGGTTGCACTGCGTTTTTTAATGGCCATAACAATTATCCCTGTCGAATATTACTGTTGTTCAGAGGCAATCATCTCTTCGATTTCTTTGATGATGCCCGCAGCGTTTTTAATTGCGTCCTGTAAAGTGATTTCATAAACGTCGCGTGATTCGAAACGTTCGTTATCTTCCGGGGTAACTGCCACGGAGTGGATGATGATGGTCGCTTCGGCGATATCCTGCGCCGTCAGGCGATTCTGGATACCGTCCGCGCCCTGGGTTTCAATTTTCACTTCATAACCGGCTTCTACCGCCGCTTCTTCCAGCGCCTGAGCGGCCATAAAAGTGTGAGCCAGGCCCATTGGGCAGGCACATAAGGCAATCAGTTTCTTACTCATCGTTAATTCCTCGTTCAGTGATAGTTGACGAGTGAAATTATGAACGTGCAAAACAAATCGCCGTTACCAGACAAATAATGCATTTACTGGAGAATTAATCCCGCTGTACGGAAGTGTGACGCAGGTCGGCCTTGTGAGGGGGACACAAAGAAAAATTTAATTAACTGTATGATTTAAAAGATTATCGGGAGAGTTACCTCCCGATATAACAGGAAGGATTTAGAGAATGTGACCTAAGGTCTGGCGTAAATGTGCACCGGAACCGAGAAGACCCGGATTGTCATGGACGATGAGATATACCGGAATATCATGGACATATTCCTTAAAGCGCCCTTTATCTTCAAATGCGGCGCGGAAACCAGAGGCTTTGAAGAACTCAAGGAAGCGCGGCACGATACCACCCGCAATAAACACGCCGCCAAATGTCCCGAGATTGAGCGCCAGATTGCCGCCAAAACGGCCCATAATGACGCAAAACAGCGACAACGCGCGGCGGCAATCGGTGCAGCTGTCAGCCAGCGCGCGTTCGGTAATATCTTTTGGCTTGAGATTTTCTGGCAGGCGGTTGTCGGCTTTAACAATTGCGCGATACAAATTCACCAGCCCAGGGCCAGAAAGCACGCGTTCCGCCGAAACATGACCAATTTCCGCACGCAATATTTCGAGGATAATGCCCTCTTCTTCACTATTCGGCGCAAAATCAACGTGACCGCCTTCTCCTGGCAAGCTTACCCAACGCTTATCGACATGGACCAGATGCGCAACCCCAAGCCCTGTTCCGGCACCGTAAACCGCAATAGGCTTACCTTCTACCGGTTCTGCGCCACCAAACTGAATCAGATGCTCTTTTTTCAGCATCGGGATCGCCATCGATACAGCAGTAAAATCGTTAATAATTTCCAGATGGCTAAAACCGAGATTCTTTTTCATTTCGGCAATTGAGAACGCCCAGGTATGGTTGGTCATTGCCACCCAGTCACCGGTAATTGGGCAAGCGATGGCAATACAGCCGTCTTTCACCTCGACCTTATGTTCTTCAAGATAAACGCGAATGACCGCTTCGAGGCTGGGGTAATCAAGCCCTGAATAGGTCTTAGCCTGCGAGATTTCACCACTGGCAATATCACACAGAGCAAGACGTGCGTTGGTGCCGCCCACATCACCGACTAATGCATACTTTGTCATTCTTCAACTGCTCCGCTAAAGTCAAAATAATTCTTTCTCACACTGTAAATACCTGGGGGCATAACAACAACGCCGGAAAGGCAGGCTCCCTGTAAATATCGATCTGGGTCACACAATTACTTTATCGTTTCAGCACCAATTGCAGCGATGCCTTTTTGCAAGCTGGGCAAACTAAGTATCTGACCCCGCATAAGGAATAGAACATGCTCCATCCGCGAGCCAGAACCATGTTGTTATTATCGCTCCCCGCCGTGGCAATTGGGATTGCGTCCAGTCTTATTCTGATTATGGTGATGAAAATCGCCTCGGTATTACAGAATTTGCTCTGGCAACGACTGCCGGGAACTCTGGGGATAGCCCAGGATTCACCTCTCTGGATCATCGGTGTATTAACGCTAACGGGTATTGCGGTGGGGTTGGTTATCCGTTTCAGCCAGGGTCATGCCGGACCAGACCCCGCCTGTGAACCGCTGATCGGCGCACCGGTTCCGCCCTCTGCGCTACCAGGACTTATCGTAGCATTAATTCTCGGTCTTGCTGGCGGCGTCAGCCTGGGGCCGGAACATCCGATCATGACCGTCAATATCGCCCTTGCCGTCGCCATTGGCGCTCGTCTGTTACCGCGCGTCAACCGAATGGAGTGGACTATTTTAGCCTCTGCCGGAACCATCGGCGCGCTGTTTGGCACACCTGTTGCGGCGGCATTGATATTTTCGCAAACCTTAAATGGCAGTAATGAAGTTCCGCTATGGGATCGTCTCTTTGCGCCGTTAATGGCGGCAGCAGCTGGTGCACTTACTACCGGATTATTTTTCCATCCTCATTTTTCACTGCCCATTGCGCATTACGGACAGATGGAAATGACCGATATTCTCAGCGGTGCAATTGTCGCGGCGATTGCCATCGCAGCAGGGATGGTCGCCGTATGGTGCTTACCACGGTTGCACGCGATGATGCATCAAATGAAAAATCCGGTGTTCGTGCTGGGTATTGGCGGATTTATTCTCGGTATTCTGGGGGTTATTGGTGGACCGGTTTCGCTGTTTAAAGGGCTGGATGAGATGCAGCAGATGGTGGCAAATCAGGCTTTCAGCACCAGCGATTACTTTTTGCTGGCGGTGATAAAACTTGCCGCCCTGGTCGTTGCTGCCGCCAGTGGCTTTCGCGGTGGGCGAATCTTCCCGGCAGTGTTTGTCGGCGTGGCATTAGGGTTGATGCTGCATGAGCACGTACCCGCCGTTCCAGCGGCAATAACCGTTTCCTGCGCTATTCTCGGCATCGTGCTGGTGGTAACACGTGATGGCTGGTTAAGTCTTTTTATGGCGGCAGTCGTTGTACCCAATACCACATTGCTACCGCTGCTCTGTATCGTCATGCTCCCGGCATGGCTGTTATTAGCAGGTAAGCCGATGATGATGGTCAATCGTCCGAAGCAACAGCCACCCCACGATAACGTTTAGCAAAAAATGCTCTCCTTTATGATTTAAGAGTTATGGCGATGATACGGCGCTTTACCTCCCCGTAATATTGCGTTAACAGGCCGCTGACGGCTTCGATCGTGAAGGAGAATAACAATGTTCAGGTCACTGTTTCTGGCGGCCGCCCTGATGGCATTTACCCCGCTTGCGGCAAACGCAGGTGAAATCACCCTACTGCCATCAATCAAATTACAAATTGGCGATCGCGATCATTACGGTAATTACTGGGACGGTGGTCACTGGCGCGACCGTGACTACTGGCACCGCAATTATGAATGGCGTAAAAACCGCTGGTGGCGTCATGATAATGGCTACCATCGTGGCTGGGATAAGCGTAAAGCGTATGAGCGTGGCTATCGTGAAGGCTGGCGCGATCGTGACGATCATCGTGGAAAAGGCCGCGGACATGGACACCGCCATTAAACACATTCGCCAATGGAGCACAATGCCTGATGCGACGCTAGCGCGTCTTATCAGGCCTACAAACCAGCTCTTTAACGCGTAGGGCGGATAAAGCATTTACGCCGCATCCGCCAATGGTGCCAAATGCGACGCTCATTCAACTACAATCCCAGTGCCGTTCCTACCAGTAACCAGATATTCAGCGCCACTACCAGCACCACAATCACCCAGCCTGTCTGTTTTACGCGTTTGCTGTTCACCAGATCGCCCATCAACTTGCCGTCACTGGTGAAAATCAACAGTGGAACCAGCGCCAGGGCGATACCAAAACTTAACAGCACCTGACTCATAACCAGAATCCGTGTCGGATCTAATCCCATCAGAATGACGATAAATGACGGCAGCATGGTGACTGTACGACGCACCCACAGCGGGATATGAAAGCGAATGAAGCCCTGCATCACTACCTGCCCCGCCAGCGTCCCCACCACCGTTGAGGACAACCCGGCAGCAACCAGGCTTAATCCAAAGACCGTTGCCGCAGCATGGCTTAACAGCGGTTGCAGCGTCAGATAAGCCTCATCAAGATCGGCAACACCAGTATGACCAGAAAAGTGGAACGCCGCCGCAGCTGTAGCCATCATCGCCAGATTAACAAAACCGGCAATCGTCATGGCGATAGCCACATCCCATTTGGTGGCGGAATAACGTTGTTGACGCGAACCGCCATGTAAATGCTGAGTGAGCGAAGAGTGCAAATAAATCACATGCGGCATAATCGTCGCCCCTAACACGCCCGCGGCCAGGAAGACCGCCTCCGAAGTAGGTAAACTCGGGATCACCATTCCTTTACCCAGCTGCGCCAGGTTAGGCTGGGAGAAAATCAACTCGACAATGTAAGCAGCGGCAACAAACAACAGTAACCCGCCAATCACTTTCTCCAGCGGTTTTTGCCCGCGACGTTGCAGCATTAAAATAAGGAAAGTCGCGATCCCCGTCAGCACCGCGCCCTGCAACAACGAAACACCAAGAATGAGTTTAAAACCGATCGCCGCACCAATAAATTCCGCCAGGTCGGTTGCCATCGCAATAATTTCTGCCTGAACCCAATAGAACCACACGACGGGACGCGGATAGTGATCGCGAATCTGCTCCGCCAGATTTTTACCGGTGGCAATCCCTAGTTTGGCAGAGAGGATTTGAATCAGCATCGCCATCAGGTTAGCCCAAACGACAACCCACAGTAGCTGATAGCCGAAGCTGGCACCCGCCTGAATATTGGTCGCAAAGTTACCGGGATCGATATAACCAATCGCCGCAATGAACGCAGGTCCCATTAATGCGAGCCTCATCTTGCGCGCCGCCCGTCCGCTGCTACTCTCAACGCGATAGTTCGTCATCTTGTGCCTCTAAAACATAGCCTTTGCTATGTTTCATGCTACGTTAAATGAGAATGATTATCAAATTCATTTAAATGGGTTGTGATGATTTCTCTGATAGACCAGGATTATGACTACGAAAAGATAGATGACTCGAATGTTATGGTTATGTTTAATATTAGCACATTTACATAACCTTCCGCTTCCATACACAACATAGCAGAAATGTATGACAGATCACTATTTTTGAAGCTTGTCACAGGACGTCATTATAGTGTGTGTCAGCTCTCGTTTTCCTTAACCATGTTACATAGAATGTGCACGGAAATTTAACCTGCCTCATATTTGGAGCAAATATGGACCGCGTCCTTCATTTTGTACTGGCACTTGCCGTTGTTGCGATTCTCGCACTGCTGGTAAGCAGCGACCGCAAAAAAATTCGTATCCGTTATGTTATTCAACTGCTTGTTATCGAAGTGTTACTGGCGTGGTTCTTCCTGAACTCCGACGTTGGTCTGGGCTTCGTGAAAGGCTTCTCCGAAATGTTCGAAAAACTGCTCGGTTTTGCCAACGAAGGGACTAACTTCGTCTTTGGTAGCATGAATGATCAAGGCCTGGCATTCTTCTTCCTGAAAGTGCTGTGCCCAATCGTCTTTATCTCTGCACTGATCGGTATTCTCCAGCACATTCGCGTGTTGCCGGTGATTATCCGCGCAATTGGTTTCCTGCTCTCCAAAGTCAACGGCATGGGCAAACTGGAATCCTTTAACGCCGTCAGCTCCCTGATTCTGGGTCAGTCTGAAAACTTTATTGCCTATAAAGATATCCTCGGCAAAATCTCCCGCAATCGTATGTACACCATGGCAGCAACGGCGATGTCCACCGTGTCGATGTCCATCGTTGGTGCATACATGACCATGCTGGAGCCGAAATACGTCGTTGCGGCGCTGGTACTGAACATGTTCAGCACCTTTATCGTGCTGTCGCTGATCAACCCTTACCGTGTTGATGCCAGTGAAGAAAATATTCAGATGTCCAACCTGCACGAAGGTCAGAGCTTCTTCGAAATGCTGGGTGAATACATTCTGGCAGGTTTCAAGGTTGCCATTATCGTTGCCGCGATGCTGATCGGCTTTATCGCCCTGATCGCCGCGCTGAACGCACTGTTTGCCACCGTGACTGGCTGGTTTGGCTACAGCATCTCCTTCCAGGGCATCCTGGGCTACATCTTCTATCCGATTGCGTGGGTGATGGGTGTTCCTTCCAGTGAAGCACTGCAAGTGGGCAGTATCATGGCGACCAAACTGGTTTCCAACGAGTTCGTTGCGATGATGGATCTGCAGAAAATTGCTTCCACGCTCTCTCCGCGTGCGGAAGGCATCATCTCTGTGTTCCTGGTTTCCTTCGCTAACTTCTCTTCAATCGGGATTATCGCGGGTGCGGTTAAAGGCCTGAATGAAGAGCAAGGTAACGTGGTTTCTCGCTTCGGTCTGAAACTGGTTTACGGCTCTACCCTGGTGAGTGTGCTGTCTGCGTCAATCGCAGCACTGGTGCTGTAAGACCATACATAAAAAAGCCGGGGATAATTCCCCGGCTTTTTTACGCCTGTTAATCGGCTAATGGCTGCGGGCGACCAATCAAATACCCTTGCAGATATTGCACCCCGAGCTTATGCAATAGCGCCTGCTGCTGTTGCGTCTCGACAAACTCCGCGACCACACTCAATGACTTCGCTTTCGCCAGATCGGTAATTGATCTCACAATCATCGCATCCAGCGTGTTCGTGACGATATCTTTCACAAAGACGCCATCAATTTTGATGATATCAGCCTGCAAACGCTTTAACCGTTCGTAGTTGGCATATCCGGTGCCAAAGTCATCAATCGCAATCCGGAAACCAAACTTATGCAGCTGCTCGATGTTGTACATGCTGCTTTCTGCGTTAGAAAACGCCTGCTCCTCGGTGATCTCGAGAATGACCGCCTGCGGGGAGATGTAATAACGCTTAAACAGACGAATAATCCGCCCGGCAATATTCTTTTGCAGCAGCGTGAGCGGCATTAAATTGACTGAAAAGCGTGGACCTTTTTTGTCGCAAGGGTGTGTTGCCAGCCACTTCAACAAGGATTCCAGCACTTGCAAATCAAAACGCGCGCTAAGGTTAAACTGAGCAATAAGGGGCAGAAACTTATCCGGGGTCATAATGCCGCCGTCATACTTCAGTCGCGCGAGGATCTCATCATAACCTTCACCCTCTTTGTTGCGAATGGGCTGGGCGTAGAGCAGCAAATCACCCTGATCTAACGCCGTGCGAATGGTATTCAGCAATAGCACCTGTTTAGTGGTTTGCCCGGAAACCATCTCCTCTCTGCTATCCAGCGCCAGCACATGATGATGTGCGCAGGATTGCTCCGCCAGCCAGCTTAACTGCCCCAACAAGGGTTGCAGGGTTTCCTGATTTCCATCAAAACGTCCCCAGGCAGCACCATAGCCCATATCCAGCCCGGTATTGTTCCAGTGAATTTGCCGACTATTCAGGATGTTAACCATATGCTGGAGTCGCCCTTCCGTTTCCGGCCCGCTCAGCACTAACAGCAGTTCACTACCCGGCAATTGATACAACTTTTCGTTTTCCTGCATCAACGGCAGCAACGTACGGTAAATTGAGCGGATACAGTGAACGCGCATCATTAAGCCGTAATGACGACTCATAAACTCAAGATTATCAATGCGCAGGCAGCAAAAACTCTTGCCCGCCTCTTGCTCCGGCGCTTGCTCCAACGCACGAAAGTTGGGTAGAAGCGTTAACGGATCGGTCAGCGCCTGCAAATGCCAGCGGCGGTTAAGCCATTCACTACGATGATAAATACGCACCATATAGAGCAGGCAAACACTAAAGGAAATCAGTACTGCGAGAATAAATGCCAGCGAATATTCGGTTAGTACCCCTTGCAAAAAGTTCTGGTTGTAATTCAGCAGGCAAAGCGTTGAAACAGCCCAGGTGAGATTTAAAAACGGATAGCGAAGCTTACCGACACCGAGGGTAAAGATGATAAAGAAAACAGGTACCAGGTAACCGGCAATAAAGTCATTTTCATACGGTGTGCACATCAGAAGTAGCAGCACGCTAAGAGCTGCCAGCCAGCTTAAGGTAAATGCGCGTTTCTCTTTGCTCAACGACGGAGCGATATCCCTACGCCACAATATCTGTGCAAAGTGGGGACTTACAATCATGCGGGTGAGATAGTAAAAAAGCATGTTGTAAATCAGCACTGCGGTGAAAAGGCTTAGCAAATCAACGACCGTGAAAATGGCATCCGCATCGCCGAAAAAGGTAGATATCTTTAGCGGAAAATCAAAGAAATTTCCCACAAGATACATGCTGCATTTGATGCCAATCGGCGCCACCAAACCAAGCCAGAACAGACGTTGCCAGACGTATCGGCTGGTCAATCCATAACGCCAACGCGTCCCCAATTGCCAGCGTAATATTGCACAGGCACACAGGACTGCAAACGCCTGGCTGCCGATCATGACGGCGGTCTGTAAAAAAGTGAGATGAAGGTTCCACAGATTGGTGCAAAACATCCCGCATAAAATGGGAACGACACCACGCCAGCCAAAGATAAACAAGATTGACAGCATTACGCACAGTGGCATCCACGCCAGAAAGATATAATTGGAATGGATAACAGCAAGTGGCGAAATTAAACGGGATAGCTGAATAAGTACCACGGTGAGCGTAAACGCTAGTGTGAATATCTTGATATTTTTTATCAGGTTATGCTCCACAAACATGAGTACACTACTCTCACTGATCGGGGTTTTCAGGCACACAAATAATAAGTTTATTCGCATCGCGAAGCAAACAGGGGCCAGCCTGTTGCTGTTTTTGCAGTCAGTGATGCATTCACCACACGGCACTGCCTGGATGTAGACTGTATTACAAAAGCGGCAAAAGGCAGAGACAAAAAACCCCCGCTTTGCAGCGAGGGTTTGAAATTTGGTGGAGCTAAGCGGGATCGAACCGCTGACCTCTTGCATGCCATGCAAGCGCTCTCCCAGCTGAGCTATAGCCCCACGAGTCGTTTACGTACCAAATTTGCTGGGTGCAAAATTTGGTGGAGCTAAGCGGGATCGAACCGCTGACCTCTTGCATGCCATGCAAGCGCTCTCCCAGCTGAGCTATAGCCCCATCACGTAAAGCTTGTCGAGTTGACGGGCGGCATCATATGAATTCCGCCCGAATGTGTCAACGGCAAATTGCCACGTGTAGTTTCAATCGCTGAAAAATCAGGCAAATGAACAATTTTGGAAAACCGCTCGCATTCAGTAGTTATTCATGTCACGGTTTCCTGTAAAGTGGTGTTATAAAATGAACTACTAATAGACCCACATACATTCAGGGAATTGTTATGTTCAAGGAGAGGATGACGCCAGATGAACTTGCCAGACTGACCGGCTATAGCCGCCAGACCATTAATAAATGGGTACGCAAGGAAGGCTGGACAACGTCACCAAAACCAGGCGTCCAGGGTGGCAAGGCTCGACTGGTTCACGTCAATGAACAGGTTCGTGAATATATTCGCAATGCTGAACGTCCAGAAGGTCAGAGAGAAGCGCCAGCCCTTTCTGGTGATGCGCCGCTTGAAGTGTTGCTGGTGACACTGGCGAAAGAGATGACGCCAGTTGAACAAAAACAGTTTACATCCTTGCTTCTGCGGGAAGGGATTATCGGATTGTTACAACGCTTAGGGATTCGCGATAGCAAATAATATGAAAAGATTACGCAATAAAATGACCACCGAAGAACTGGCTGAATGCCTCGGTGTGGCTAAACAAACTGTTAACCGTTGGATCAGAGAAAAAGGCTGGAAAACGGAAAAATTTCCCGGCGTGAAAGGCGGTCGTGCCAGACTTATTCTGGTCGATACGCAAGTTTGCGAGTTTATTCAGAACACGCCAGCCTTCCATAACACACCGATGCTTCTGGAAGCCGAAGAACCCCTTGCCGAATACGCACCGGGTATTCGCACTCCTGCTTATCGGCAAATCATCAGCGCAATAGACAACATGACTCACAGTGAGCAAGAAAAAGTTGCGCAATTTTTGTCACGCGAAGGAATTCGTAATTTTCTTGCTCGTCTCTACATAGATGAATCAGCATAAATAAAAAACGGCAGGGGTATCTCTCCTGCCGTTTATCTTTTATGCGCTAATTACTGCTGATTTTCGCGTTCAGCAATAAAAGCCAGCGCTTTGTTGATACGCTCGATACTGCGGGTCTTACCGATTGCGTGAACGGTAACATCCAGCGCCGGAGACTGCCCCGCACCGGTTACGGCGACACGCAGCGGCATACCAACTTTACCCATACCCACTTCCAGCTCATCCGCCGTCGCCTGAATAGCGTGATGAACGTTTTCAGCGGTCCAGTCAGTAATCGCAGTCAGTTTGTCACGAACTACTTCCAGCGGCTGACGCGCTACCGGACGCAGATGTTTTTTCGCGGCGTCGGCATCGAACTCAGCAAAATCTTCGTAGAAATAACGGCAGCTCTGTGCCATCTCTTTCAGCGTCTTGCAGCGTTCGCCCAACAGTTTCACCAGATCAGCCAGCTGCGGGCCGTTACGGGTATCGATGTTTTCCTGCTCAATGTGCCACTGTAAGTGAGTAGCAACATACTCCGGCGGCAACGCGTTAATGTAGTGATGGTTCAGCCACAGCAGCTTGTCGGTGTTGAACGCACTGGCAGATTTGCTGACGGCATTCAGAGTGAAGTATTTAATCATCTCTTCACGAGTGAAGATTTCCTGATCGCCGTGGGACCAGCCCAGACGCACCAGATAGTTCAGCAGTGCTTCTGGCAGATAACCATCATCACGATACTGCATTACGCTGACCGCCCCGTGACGTTTGGACAGTTTTTTACCGTCATCGCCGTTGATCATAGAAACGTGCGCGTAAACCGGTACCGGCGCTTTCAGAGCCTTAAGAATGTTAATCTGGCGCGGTGTGTTGTTGATATGGTCTTCGCCACGGATAACGTGGGTGATTTCCATATCCCAGTCATCGACAACCACACAGAAGTTATAGGTTGGGGAACCATCGGTACGGCGGATAATCAGATCATCCAGCTCCTGGTTGCTGAACTCGATCGGACCACGGATCTGATCGTCAAAAACAACAGAACCTTCCTGCGGGTTAGCAAAACGTACGACACACGGCTCATCATCAGCGTGATGCTCATGACTGTGGCGGCAGCGACCGTCATAACGCGGCTTCTCACCTTTCGCCATTTGCTCTTCGCGCAGCGCTTCCAGGCGCTCTTTAGAGCAATAGCATTTATAAGCTGTGCCCTCTTCCAGCATCTGATCGATCACCGCGTTGTAGCGATCAAAACGTTTGGTCTGGTAGTACGGACCTTCATCCCACTCCAGGCTCAGCCAGTTCATGCCATCCATAATGGCTTCGATAGCTTCCGGCGTGGAACGCTCAAGATCGGTGTCTTCAATACGCAGCACGAACTCACCGCCGTGGTTACGTGCAAAAAGCCAGGAGTAAAGAGCAGTACGCGCGCCGCCAACGTGCAGATAGCCTGTTGGGCTTGGCGCGAAGCGAGTTTTGATTTTCATGAAATGGCCTTACGTTTAGAAAGATGCCGACAACCGGCAAATCCTGGAAAAATTGAGTGGGCGATATTCTATCACTCCCGCCTGATTCCTCAATGTAGTTCGGGTTGCAACCTTACGCATTATTGTTTTCGTTGACAAATTGCGCAACACGGTCTGTTTTGCGATCATCTTGCTTAAATTTACGACGAACGAACAATTTCTTTAGAAAATGCGTTGACTCATTTTGAACTCTCCCTATAATGCGACTCCACACAGCGGGGGTGATTAGCTCAGCTGGGAGAGCACCTCCCTTACAAGGAGGGGGTCGGCGGTTCGATCCCGTCATCACCCACCACTTTCTCGCCAGCTAGATTTCTTGTAACAATGTGAAGTACCGAAGTGGGTGATTAGCTCAGCTGGGAGAGCACCTCCCTTACAAGGAGGGGGTCGGCGGTT